>Ga0302313_10000097_pt1 | contig 78969 bp, 68 predicted proteins | sample III_Palsa_N2_2_FD_200454 | JGI IMG/M metagenome (GOLD analysis project Ga0302313, IMG submission 200454) | Peat permafrost microbial communities from Stordalen Mire near Abisko, Sweden - III_Palsa_N2_2 | ecosystem: Environmental > Terrestrial > Soil > Palsa > Peat permafrost | place: Sweden...
GGAAGCCGCGCCCAAAACCAAAGGTCACATCAAGGCAGTCATACATCGCCTGTATGAGAAAGCCATGCTGTGGGAGATGGTCGAGTGGCAACGGAATCCAATGGAGTTTGTCGAAATCAAGGGCATCAGCAAACGCCGGAAACGACCGGTGATCCTTACCGTCGAGCAGTTCTTTTTGATCCTTCCGCTGATTCCGCAGCCTTACCGCATGATGGCGTTACTCGCGCAGTGCTCGGGTCTTCGCGTTGAGGAAGTCTTGGCTCTCGAAAAGCCGGACATCCACTTCGGGAAGCTCAGTATGCAGATCGTTCGAGCAGTCGTCCATGGTCGGCTGAAGCTGGTCAAGACGGAATACTCGGAGGACGAGCTGCCTCTTGATCCTGACCTCGCCGCCATCCTGCTCGACTTCATTCGCGAAGCCGAGAGGGAGGCACTCGCCAAGTTGGGAGACCAGGGCGCCGGAATCATCGAGTCGGACCTGCTGTTTGTCAGCCCCATGACGGGGCGGCATTTCCACGCGTCGCCAATCGGCCAGGACTATATCCGTCCCGCTGGTTGCTGTCTCGTGGATTGCCCGAACTGTGGGGCCGTCGCAGGTGAGTGGTGCAAGACCGACTTTCCCGTTCCGAACGGGAAGCGCCTACCGCTGCACGATGAGCGGTGGGATGCAGCCGGCAAGTACGGCAGCATCGGTTGGCACACCTTCCGGCATACCTACCGGTCCTGGCTGGACGAAACAGGAGCACCGATGGGAGTGCAGCAGAAGCTTATGCGGCACGCCCAAATCTCGACCACGATGAACGTGTACGGCAACGCGCTGATGGAAGCAAAGCGCGAGGCAAACGCAGCAGTCGTTAACAGAATTCTGAGGAGCGCATAACCCATGAAGGTGAGCGTCCGAACGTGCGAAAACCCGGCGGAGCAAATTCTTCTGCTCTTACACCGGGTTATTCCGGGTTGGAAGTTTCGCTAAGTGGTTGCGGGGGTAGGATTTGAACCTACGACCTTTGGGTTATGAGCCCAACGAGCTACCGGGCTGCTCCACCCCGCTCTTTGATTATATGTCGCGGTTTGGTGAGGGTCAATCTTCCTTGATCTTGAGCATGATGCGGCGGGGTTCGTGACCCTGTGCCGCCCCCTGGCGGCGACGCGCATCTATATAGACAGATTGGACAGTCAGTGGACCGGAACTTTTCTCACGAAACCGCGTCTGTGATACTGTCGATATCCCGCGGAACGTGTTGTGCCTGAACCGCGTGGAGCAAGAACGCATCGCGGGCGTCCGCGACGCGCACGAGGAGCAGACGATGACCGTTCGAAAGTTTCACAGCGTAGCGATAGCCTTTATGGCAGCTGGTTTAATGTCTGGCTGGGTGACAGTCTCAGCGCAAAGTAATCCGGGGCAGGGCAGTTCGACGACACTTCCGGATGCGCAGATTGAGTCGAATGTGCTCAGAGCGTTAGCCAGCGCTCCAGAGCTGTCTTCGCAGAATATTCAGACCTCAACTGTGTATGGGACGGTTACCTTGACGGGAAACGTCCACGATGAGGCAATGCGAACGAAGGCAGAAAATCTGGTAGCGCGGGCTCAGGGTGTCCAGAAAGTGGTGGATGAGTTGGTGCTGGGCGACACGCCGCCGGCTCCGGCAGGCGAGCAGGCGATGCAAGCAGATCAGAATGACGCTCCGGCCAATGGGCAGCCGGGCGGATCGCAGAACATGGTTTTGCAGTCAGACGGCACGTATGCTCCGGCTCAGGGGCAGGCAGGCGCACCCCTGCCGGACCAGAACATGCAGAACGACGGACCGCCGCCGGGCGAACAGCAGATGCAGGGTCAGAGCGCGCCTCCTCCCGAGGGCTATGAGGGGCAGCAGGGGCCTCCGGATGGGCGGCAGCCTATGAATCAAAGCTATGGTCCCCCGCCGAATGGCACTCCCATTCCAGGCGGCCAACAGGCAGGAATTCCTGTCACGGTTCCGCCGGGATCGATCTTACGGATCAGGATTAACCGCGGCCTCGATTCCAACCACATCCAGGCTGGTGCCGCCTTTGATGGAACGGTCCTCACGGACATAGTGGCTGGAGGCCAGGTCGCGATCCCGCGCGGCGCGACAGTAAGCGGTGAAGTCGTAGGAGCCAAGAAGGCTGGGACGTTCAAGGGACAGGGACAGCTGGCGCTACAGATCGACAGCCTCACGCTGGGCGGTCAGGTCTATCCTCTGCAGAGCGAAGTCTGGGCTGCAACTGGCCAGGATAAGACAGGCGGGACGGTCGGAGCCACGGTCGGAACAAGTGCCTTTGGAGCGATCCTTGGCGGAATTGTTGGGGGTGGAGCAGGTGCAGCGATTGGCGCAGGGGCTGGTGCAGGAGTCGGGCTGGCGGGTTCGGCGGCGACGCCCCGCGGTCAGATCATCATCCCGCCAGAGTCGGTCCTGACCTTCCGGACCGCGGCCCCCGCGACGGTGCAGACCGTGTCCGAGAGGGAGATGCAGCGGCTTTCCTACCAGGCTGGACCTCCGCAGCCCAATGGGCCGCCTCAGGTTCGTTACTACAGCCCGTATTACGGCTACTACTATGGTCCCCCGCGGTAAGCGGCGGTTAGGAGCGGAAAAGAGGCTCTGGACGTTTTTGCAGCCTCTTTGCTTTGGCCGCTGACCGGCCTTCTGGCGAAAGCAATGCCGCCACGCACCTACGCCTGATTTATACTTTGCGATGAGCCCCTGCGAGCAGGAGTGGTGCGTCTCGCAGGAGATGGTGCCCCAGCCGTGCGCAAAAATCCCGGGCAGCGAGGTCTCCGTCGGAGATCCGCCTGAAGTGAAGGTCGTTAGCCAAGCATGATCCGCATTCTGCAGCAAGACAGCCGTATCACCAAAGTTATTTTTGCGGTCATTATCGGCGCCGCCATCGTCACAATGGTCATCACCCTTGTACCGGGCATCTTCGATAATGGCACCGCCAACGATGCCAGTATCTTCGCAACTGTGCACAGTCCAGGCGTGATCGGCCGCATCGTCGGAGAGACGACTACCATCAAGACTGTCGATGTGCAGCGTGCCGCCGAGCAACAGATGCAGCAGCAGCAGTTGCCCGAGTTTTATCTGCAGTTCATCATGCAACGCGCTGGCACAGTCCAGGTAGAACGCGCTGTCTTGAAGCATGAAGCCGACCGTCTCGGCCTGCAAATCTCGGACGACGATCTGCGGAGCTTTCTTCAGCATGGCCCCTACTCCCAATATCTGTTTCCTGGCGGCACGTTCATTGGTCAAGACCAGTACGTCAACTTTGTCGAGTCGGCCTTCCGTCTGCCGGTTGCGCAGTTTGAGACCGAGGTAAAGTCAGACATCGAGCTGCAGCGGCTGCAGGCGTTGGTCACCGGCGGCGTCAGTGTGGCGGACAGCGCTGTTCGCGCCCAGTATCTACAGACCGGAACCAAGGTGAAGTTTGACTACGCTGTCATCTCGGGGACGGATATCAAGGCCAGCATCAATCCTTCGGATTCCGATCTGCAGGCATTCTTCAAGAGCAATGCTGTGCACTATGCGAACGCCGTTCCCGAGACCCGCAAGATCGAATTTTTCAGCTTTGAGACTTCGAATCTTCCCGGCGGAGCTCCTGCGGTCAGCGATGGGGATGCGCAGGCCTACTACCAGTCGCATGCAGACCAGTACAAGACGCCCGAGCAGGTGAAGACGCGTCACATCCTGATCACCGTCCCTAAGGGCGCCGATGCGAAGACAGACGCGGCCGCAAAAGCCAAGGCGGAAGACATCCTGAAGCAGGTCAAGGCAGGAGGAAACTTCGCCGACCTGGCAAAGAAGAACTCCGACGACCCGGGCAGCAAGGATCAGGGTGGCGAGCTGCCGATGATCGCAACTAGCTCCCTCGATCCGGCTTACGCGCAGGCGGCGATGGCGCTCAACCCCGGACAGACCTCTGGACTGGTTCGGTCTTCATTCGGCTACCACATCATCCAGACGGAATCGAAGCAGGCGGCGGAGGTGAAGCCCTTCGGAGAGGTGAAGGCCTCGATTATCGAGCAGCTCCAGAATCAGAAGTCGGCCGCCGCGGCACAGAATTACGCGACGCAGCTCAGCGGTGAGGCGCAGAAGAACGGCCTGGACAAGACGGCTGCCGCTCACAATCTGCACGTCATCACGACCGACTACGTCGCCAAAGACGCGATCATCCCGAGCTTGGCTGACTCCAGTGGCCTGCTGGCCGCGGCGTTCAACGCTCCCAAGGGTGCCGCTCCGCAGAGCGCCTCTAGCGGCGAGGGCTATGCGATCTTCCAGGTGCAGGACATCAAGGCTGCTCACGCTCCGGATTTTGCGAGCTACAAGTCCCACATTCTCGATGACTACCGTTCGCAAAAAACGCCGGAGCTGCTGAATGCGCAACTGATCAAGCTCTCCGACCTGGCCAAGAAGTTGGGCGACCTGCACAAGGCGGCGGCTCAGATGAATCTCACCGTCAAGTCCAGCGACCTGGTCGGGCGTGATGCGCAGATCACCGACATTGGTTCGCTCACGGGTGCAGCCTCCGTAGTGTTTACGATGCCGGTAGGCGGAATCTCCGGCCCCATCAATGAAGGCGTCAACGGAGCAGTCCTGCAACTCACCGATAAGCAAGAGCCAAGCGCAGCCGACATCGCACAGCATTTCGATGAGACCAAGCAAGCCCTGCTCAATCAGCAGCGCCAGGAAGCCTTCAGCATCTTCGTTGACTCGCTGATGAATCGGTACGAGAAGGCGGGAGCCATCATCTACAGCAAAAAGCCGGCGCAATCTCCGCTCGGCAACTAACTTGAACCCCAGTTCACCCTCGTCTAACCGGCTCTCGTGTGGCAATCGCGCACAAGAGTCGGTTAGTGTCGTTTGCGACGGCATCCCGGGCCGCGCGATTACACGTCCTACGCAGCAGGGCCAATCGCCGTTGGGAATCGCTGTGGTACCTGGAAGGGTGGAAGATGAACGCTGAGCGTATCTCCGGTGTGCTCTTGCATGTCACCTCATTGCCGTCGTTTGGCGGAGTGGGAGACTTTGGGCCGGCAGCCTACGGTTTCGTTGATTTTCTCGCGGCAGCCAAGCAGCGTCTGTGGCAGGTATTACCGCTCAGCCCGACGGGCTATGGCAGCTCGCCCTACTCGGCGTTGTCGGCGTTTGCGGGCAATCCGCTGCTAGTCAGCCTGGAGTTCCTGGTGCGCGATGGGTGGCTGGGAGCGGACCGTTTGGAGAGCGTGGCTGGCGGACTGCCGGGGCACGAAGGTCCCTGCGACTTTGGCACGGCCTTCGCAAAGAAGATTCCGCTGATCGAAGAGGCTGCGGGGAACTTCCTCGATCGCGCGTCGCAGGAAGACCGTCTGCGCTTTCAGCGCTTTTCCCAGGACAACCTCTCATGGCTCACGGATTATGCGATCTACAATGTTCTGCGCCGTCGTTTCAACTACCTGGGCTGGAATGAGTGGCCGCCCGAGTATGCTGGCCGCCAGCCGGATGCGTTGACACGCCTGATGACCGACAGTGGTCGCGAACTCGCCATAGAGCAGGTCGTGCAGTTTTTTTTCAACGAACAATGGGCCGCCCTTCGAGCGTACTGCGCACAGCGTAAAATTCTCATCCTTGGCGATGTCGCAATCTTCGTCAGCTACGATAGCGCGGACGTGTGGACGCATCCTGAGATCTTCGAGCTCGACGAGAGCCGCCATCCCGTCCGCGTCTCCGGCGTGCCACCCGATTACTTCTCCGCGACTGGGCAGCGATGGGGCAATCCGTTGTACAAGTGGTCGCTGCTGCAAGAGAACGGTTTCGATTGGTGGGTTGCCCGCATTCGGCGCGCGCTCACGCTGTACGATGAGGTGCGACTTGATCACTTCCGTGGCTTTGAGGCCTACTGGTCCATCCCGGCCGAAGAGCAGACGGCGGTGAATGGCCAGTGGATCAAGGCACCCGGCCACGCGCTTTTCAACCGTCTCAAGGAGATATTCGGCGAGCTGCCATTTATCGCCGAAGACCTCGGCCTGATCACCAAGGAGGTCGACGAACTCCGTGAGTATTTCGGCATGCCGGGCATGCGGATCCTTCAGTTCGGATTTGCGGATCGCGGAGGCCATCTGTATCTGCCCCACCGTTACGTTCCCAACACGGTCGTTTACACCGGCACACATGACAACAACACCACCCTTGGCTGGTGGCGTGACGATGCCACCGAGTCCGAGCGCGCCAATGTTCAAACCTACCTCCACCGCACCGAGAACGACAACGACATCGTCTGGGCAATGATCAAGGCGGCTGCAGGCTCGGTCGCGACGATCTGCATCTTTCCATTGCAGGATCTATTGCAACTCGGCAGCGAGGCACGCATGAACCGCCCAGCGGCCGCGGCGGGAAACTGGACGTGGCGATTCAGCCTGGATGCGCTGCGCCCCGATCTGGCCTCGCAGATGGCTGCGATCATGGAGATGACAGACCGCGACGGCTACCAGCAACCCACCGAGGGTCCTACAGCAGGTGGGCCAACCGACGAGGCTTCGCTGCGGGTTCGCGAGGGCTCACAAACCTGAGCCGAAGCGCTCTTTCTGCAAACTCATTTGGTGTTCCCCCGCAACCGGGTAAACTAGTAACGAACGAGGAGACATCCGTGCCACTTTCCGGCGAAGCTATCCGCACCATGAATTACGTTGACGACATCTCTGTCACCCTGCGCCGCATCCTGTCGGTGCTTCCCGCGCTGACCCCCGAGGAACGCGAACGCATCGCCGATCATATTCGTCACGCCGAACCAAGCTACGAATCTGTCATTACGGCGGTCTCCGCCAAGTAGGCTCAGTCGCTCCACCTCAGTGCACACAGTCTAGTGCGCGCTGTCAGGCTCAGGCTTGTACGCCTTTTCAATGAGCGCGCGTGCCTCATTGACGGCGCCTTGCGTGTTGTCCTTCGTCTGAATCGCCAGGCGGTATTCATTTACAGCACGCTCGCGCTGGCCCGCGATGTCAAAGATCTTCCCCAGGTTTACGTGGCTCCAGACCTCCGTCCACTTCGGATCGCCGTCGCCACGAAGGCAATCGCGAAAGCTATTGGCGGCCGCCTGATATTTTTTCTGTGTCATATAGACTTCCGCCAGTCGGTAGTTCGCCAGCGAGCTTCCGCGATCCGCCGCCAGTGCCTTCTGGTAGGCTGCAACGGCGCCATGCTGGTCACCCTGCGCGAGCGCCTGCTGGCCAAGCAGAATGCCGGTCCGCACTGCCAACTCCGGCGTACTCTTCAGCAACCAGTTATCCGGATCCACAATGATCTTCGTCGGCCTGCCAAAGGTCTCAATCGAATATTGCACCGTGCTTCCTGCCACATCCACTCGCCGATCCACTGTCTTGCCCTCCGTTTCGATGCGCAGCTCCACCGGCATCGAAAAGAGGTCAAGATCCTGCGATACCGACCCCACGGTGCGAAATCCCTTGTCGCCTCCCAGCCGGAAGACGCTGTAGTTATCGGTGTACTCCGGCGCTCCCGTACCATCGAGCCACTGCGAAAAGAACGCCGTCAGTGGTAGCTTGGAAATATTCTCAGCCAGCGTCTGCACGTCGGTTGTACTCACGCCTTTATCCGTGCCCTGTTTTACGAGTGCCTGCAAAAATTGCCGGAAGACTGCATCCCCCATCTCCCAGCGCAACATGTGAAACACCATCGCGCCCTTCTCTAAGGTCATTGCCTGGAACTGCGGTGAGAATGGATCAACGCGCCCAAGCGACGTCAGCGGCTCGATGTCATACGCCAGCGAGGCTGCCTCGACATCCGCGACGGCGCTTTCGAATGCAGTATTGCCGCTGGTCTCCTGCACATACATCAATTCCGTGTAGCGGCTCATACCATTCGTAATCCAAGCGTCGCCCAGCGTCGCGGGCGACACCTCGGATCCCCACCACTGGTGCGCTACTGTGTTTGCCAGCAACCGCGCGCTCCCATGGCTCGGCTTGATCGCAATCACTCCTGGCGCCCAAGCGGCTGATACGGAATCCTCCGGAAGCTCGACTACGGCCAGCCCATTTATCTGGACGCCACCAAACTCGCCGCTCATCGACGCGAACGCCTGCGCAACAGTCGTCGTAAACTCCTCGGCCCGTGCCTGGTTCCCCCGGGTCAAGTAGACGCGAACATTCGCCGCACCGGGCATGGTGATCGCTGGCAGAAACTGCCCCGCAACCAAACTCCCCGGAAATCCCGGCTTGCCCCATTGGAAGTCGAACTGTGTCCGTCCATCGCCAAGATCGTGGCCGCCGCCGGGAGCCCCACCGCTGCCCACTACGGTCTCGCCTGACGGGACCGTCACGTGAATCTCCGCCGTGAAACGATCGGTGAATAGCCCCGGCATCGCGATCGGAAACCATCGTCCCGGATACAGCAGCACACTCGCCGGGTCGTGCACCTGCACAAAATTAATCCCATGCGCGGGACTTGTCGCCAACGTTGGCGCGCCTGCATAGGTGAAAGTCCAGGTCACGCTGCTGCCCTTGTTCACGACGGTCGTGGGCTTTACGCTCACCGTCGAGTCCGAAGCATCGCGTACATATGTCAGACTCGTACTCGCACCATCGCGCACGCTTTCCACCTGCAACGCGTTGTTCAGTCCAAATACGGCTGCATCCAGATCCTCCAGCACGGTAAACGTCACTGCAGCCGTTGCGCTCAACCTTCCCGTCGCAGGATCAAGGTCAACGTGGATCACGTATCCCGTCACATCAATCTGCGGTCGCAGCGGAACCACCGCCCGCGCGTTCGATACTGCTCCGGGCGCAAACACCAGAGCCGTAGCCAACAGGCACCTCATCATCCTGGCAGGTTTCAGGCTACGCATCAGGCACCGTCGACAGCAAACGAACTACCGCATCCGCCACCCGTGCAATCGGCGACGCATTCGCAGCTTCTTCTGCTCCCGCTTCAGGAACGAGCCGCCGCCGCACCTCGCTCAGCCCGCAAATCTGACGCTCGCGCTCTGGTCCATCGATCAAGAGGGGTGTAAGCGCAGATGCAACGTTCGCAGCCGTAAAGTCTCCCTGCAGGAGCTCGGGGATCAATCGATTTTGCGCAATCAAATTCACCATCGATACCGGTAAATGCCCATGGAGGTCCCGTTTTGCGTTGAGCTCTTCTGGGTACTCCACCAGCTTCTTCGCCAGCGCAAACGTCAACGCCGAAACCCGATAGACCACCACGAAAGGATTGCCCACAATCGCCGCCAACACCGTCGCCGTTCCGCTCGCAACCACTGACGCGCGCGCGTGAAACAAAGCCTCGGCCGCATCCGGGACAAGTGTAAGCCGCAGCGTAGAAGCCTCCGGGCCAAAATATTTCAGGTGCTCCGCATTCAACTCCCCAATATATTTTTGCAACGCCGCGGCATCGATTGTCGACGCCACCGGCAGCAGAAACTCGTATCGCGTATGCGCCGCGGGATCGCTTGGCTGCCGCGTCGTGTCGCCATCAAACGTCGTATACGCTGCAGAGCTGCTGATCAGATCGCTCATTGCGAGCTCATGCAACGCTGGCAAATTAGCGCGGATCTCCTTCCACCGGCTCCCTGGCAGCAGTGCAATCCAGGTCTTCGCAGGATCGAGCTGAAACCGCTCAGCGTAAACCTCGCGCGACATGGTCATCAACGCGCTTCCCACCAGCGGATGCCCCACGAACTCCGCATCTACGCCGCGTTGCTGATAAAAAGTTTCCTCGAATGGAAAGATCACCAACATCTTGTCTACGCGCTGTTGCACCCAGCGCAGCCGTCTGCGTTTCCATGCCCATAGTTGCGGGCTCACAAACCACACCACCGGAACGCCTGCCCGCCGCAAATGTTTAGCCAGTCGAAAGTTCACATCCGGAAAATCTATCAAAACGGCAACGTCTGGACGCTCGCCACGAATACTGGCAACCAATTTGCGATAACTCGCGTAAATATGTGGAATGTGCCGAAGGATTTCGGTCAACCCCATCACAGCGACATCCTCGGCCTTGACCACGCGCTGCTGGCCGGCCGCCTCCATCTGGCTGCCGCCGAGGCCGGTGAAACTGGCCTGAGGCAGCTGCTCGCGCATGGCGGCAATCAGTGCCGCGCCGTACGCGTCACCGGATGCCTCGCCGGCGGAGATAAAAATTCGCGGATTGGGATTCGTACCGATGTACCAAGTCTATCTCCGCATTTAGGATGTGGTCATCGGAGGTCGCATCATGGCAAATCGGGCCCGAACCTTTCGCGCGCCCCTCGAGCAGGGAAGCGTCGCTCTTGGCTGGATCATCGCGCGCGTCCCTTACGATCCCGCCGAGGTCTGGCCGAAGATGATTCGCCTGCGTGTGCGCGGCGAAATCAACGGCTTCGCCTTTCGCACCTCGCTCTTTCCGGACCCTCGCGGCGGCTTCTATCTGCTAGTCAATCGTGCGATGCAGAAGGGTGCCGACGCCCACCTGGGCGACACCGCCGACTTCCGCCTTGAACCCGATCTCGACACCCGTGCCGCTGAGCTTCCCGATGAACTCGCGGTCCTGCTCGATGACGAACCCGGCCTTCGCCTCTGGTACGACTCGCTCACCGAGTACACCCGTCGCGAGATTGGCAAATGGATCACCAGCGTCAAGACCGACGCCTCGCGCATGAAGCGTGCGGAGCAGATGGCGGAACGCCTCCTCGCCACAATGGAAGCCGAAGTCGACCTGCCACCCCTCATCGCCGCTGCATTCCGCGGAAACCCGAAGGCTCGCACCGCGTGGGATAGGCTGACGCCGCTTCAACGCCGCCATCAGCTTATGGCAGTTTTCTATTATCAAACGCCGGAGGCCCGCGAGCGCCGCGTTGAAAAGATCATCACCATGTTGCTCGAGAGCGAAAACAAACGCCGTCCTTAAGCCGATATCGCCGTCGCTGCGTCCGCGTCCAACTCCTGGTCCTTATACTGCAGCTGATACAGCTTGTAGTAGAGCCCATGTATCGCCAGGAGCTCCTGGTGCGTCCCCTGCTCACGCAGCTTACCCTTGTGCATCACCAGGATCGTATCCGCCCGCTGAATGGTCGACAGCCGATGCGCGATCAGCACAGACGTTCGCCCCGTGATCATTCGCTCCAGCGCCAGCCGCACCCGGAACTCTGTCTCGGTGTCCACCGAACTAGTTGCTTCATCAAGAATCAAAATCCCGGGCCGATGGGCCAGCGCGCGCGCGAAACTAATCAGCTGTTTTTGACCTGTCGATAGCGTCGATCCGCGCTCCAACACGGGCTCTGCAAAACCTTGCGGGAGCGTCCGAATGAAGTCCGCGACATTAACTTCCTCGGCCGCATGCGCGACCTCGTCTTCCGTAATCCAGTTGGATCCCAGCCGGATATTTTGTGCGATCGTTCCCGAGAACAGGAACGGGTCCTGCAAGACGACGCCGAACCGCTGCCGAAGTTTGCGCAGGCCCTGCTCACGGACATCCACGCCATCGACCAGCACAGCTCCGCGCTGCACGTCGTAGAACCGCATCATGAGCGCGGTGATCGTGGTCTTGCCCGCGCCTGTGTGGCCGACGATGGCAGCCGTTGCGTCGGGCTCAACCGTAAAGCTCACGCCGCGCAAGATCCATTCAATATCACTGCAGCGACCCAACTCATCCCCTGTGAGGGTCTGTACGCACTCGCGCTGCTCGGCCGTCAGGCTCTGATAGGTAAACCAGACATCGCGAAACTCGATGCGCCCGCTGTTATCGCCCTGCACCGGGTGGGAGTTCGTCGTGATCTCCGTCTCGGTGTCGAGCAGCTTGAAAATTCTCTCCGCGGCGGCCATCGCCGCCTGCAAAATATTGTACTTGTCGCTGAGATCCTGGATCGGCCGGAAGAACCGCTGCGCATATTGGATGAACGCAATCAGAATGCCCAGCGTCACCACTGGATGCAGGAAGCCGGCATGCGCAGCCAGCGCGGGGTTCGCATGCAGCACGGCAATCCCGCCACGCCAGATCACCAGCGCTATGGCAATCGAGCTCAGGAACTCGACCACCGGATAATACAGCGCGTAGGCGAAGATTGCGTCGGACCACGCTCTCTTATTCTCATCGTTGACGGCCGAGAAATCATTGAACGCCCGATGCTCGCGATTAAACAGTTGCACCACGCTCATGCCCGACACATACTCCTGCGTGAAGGAGTTGATCTTGGCCGTCGCAGCACGCTGTCGCCGATAGCTCTCCCGGACATGCCGCCGAAACAGGTGCGTCGCGTACAGGATGAGTGGGATCACCGAAAGCGTGAGCAGCGCCAGCAGCCAGCTCATCTTCACCATGATCGCGACGATGAACGCCAGCACAAAAACATCTTCAAAGATCGCCAGCACGCCCGACGTAAACATGTCATTGAGAGCATCGACGTCTGAGGTCAGGCGCGTCACCAGGCGGCCTACTGGATTGCGATCGAAAAAACCAACGTGCATTTGCTGAATATGTCGAAAAATCTGTCGGCGCAGATCAAACATGATCTTCTGGCCGGTCCATTGCATCATGTAGGTTTGTACAAACTCCAAGCTGAAGATGAGTCCGAGTGAAGCAAGGTACAGGATGGCAATCTCGGTGACGCCCCGAACCGGGCCGGAGCTGAGCTTGTCGGCGAGCCATGAGTGCCTCTCGTGCGTGGGCGCAAAGTACTTGTCGACGGCTACTTTCACGAAGTAGGGGCCCAGCACGTCGCTGGCGGCCTTCAGCACAATCGCGACCGCCGAGACGGCAACTTGCAACTTGTAAGGCGCGAGGTAGCGAACGAGCCGCCGCATCAGCCGCCCATCGTACGCTTTGCCGACAACGTCGTCGTCCGCCGTTTTACGCGTGTCATCCGGCTTGATCGGCCGGGCTGCAGCGCTTTTCTTTTGCTCGTCTGCCATCCTCTCTATTTTAGAAGCATTGCCGTCCACGTAGTTGGCTGAATCCGCGTCGCCGCATGAAACAATCGCGTCGCCGCATGAAACAATGGAGACATGGGTTTGGATGAAACGAAACGACCGTCTCCTGCATCCGCGCTAGGTGTCTACGTGTCCATACCCTTCTGTCGCGCCAAGTGCAGCTTTTGCAACTTTGCGTCCGGCGTGTCCTCGCCCGCTATCGTTGACGCCTATGTCACAAAGTTGTGCCAGGAGATCGCTGCCGCTGCCATGACCGCAGAGCGGCTGCATGCAGATCTTCCGCGCGCTGTAGACACTGTGTACTTCGGTGGCGGAACCCCCAGCCTGCTCGAACCTGCGCAGCTTCGTCGCATCTTCACCGCGCTCCGCCAGACCTTTCAGATCATGCCCGGCGCCGAAATCACCCTCGAAGCCGCGCCTGGCCAGATCACTGATGCCGTGCTAGCCGAAGCTCAGGGTCAGGGAGTGAACCGCGTCAGCCTTGGTGTACAGTCGTTCGTTGATCGCGAGAGCGCCGCAGTCGGCCGAAGCCACACCCAACGCGATTGCACCCGCGAAATCCTCCGGCTCCAAGCGGCGGGTGTATCCAATGTCGGCGCTGACCTGATCGCCGGACTCCCCTACCAAACCCCCGCTAGCTGGCAGCATTCGCTCGACGTCGCAATCAGCATCGGCCTGACGCACCTCAGCATTTATATGCTTGAGATCGACGAGGACTCTCGCCTCGGACGCGAGGTTATGGCCGGTGGTCAGCGCTTCCACGCTCATGGTGTGCCCCCCGATGAGTCCTCCGCCGAGTTCTATGAGGTCGCTTGCGCGTGGCTTCCGCAACACGGATTCGCACAGTATGAGATCTCGAACTTCGCGACCCCGTCTCAACAGTCCCGACACAATCGCAAATATTGGCAGCGCGATCCTTACTTGGGCTTCGGCCTCGACGCCCATTCGATGCTCCTGCGTCCCCACGGCGCCGTTCGCTTTGCCAATCCGGAAGAACTCGCGTACTACGGAGCCAAAGACGTCCTCGCCACTCCGGTCGACATCTTCCAGCGCGAAGCTTTTGAGGAGACGATCTTCCTTGGTCTCCGAATGAATGAAGGCCTTAGAGTATCGCGATTACGCGAGCAGTTTGCGCTCGAGCTGTTTACGTCCACCGAAGAGGCTGCACACGAGCTGATTCGCGAAGGTCTCATGGTTGAACAGAACGATTGCTGGCAGCTAACACTTCACGGCCGCCTGCTCTCGAATGACGTATTCACAAATCTATTGATGGGTGTAACGATCTAAGTCCAGGAGGAACGTTGGCAGACTCATCGAACGTGATTGATCTTCGTAGTGACACCGTCACCCGCCCCACCATCGCTATGCGTGCGGCCATGGCTGCTGCCGAAGTGGGCGATGATGTGTATGGCGAGGACCCCACCGTCAATCGTCTGGAAGCGCGCGCCGCAGATATCTTCGGCCGCGAGGCCGCCATCTTCGTTCCCACCGGAACCATGGGCAACCAGATCGCCATCCGCCTCCATACGCAACACGGCCAGGAAGTTATCTGTGAGTCGCGCTCGCATATTCTGGACTGGGAAATGGCGATGATGTCAGCCTTCTCCGGGTGCTTGCCGCGCACCATCGCCGGCGACCGCGGTATCCTCACCTGGTCGCAGATTCGCGCAGCCATCGCGCCAAAGATTTACTACCGCGCAGCCACCGGTCTCATCAGCCTTGAGAACACGCACAACATGGCGGGAGGGACCGTGACTCCGCTTCCAATCTACGACGAGATCTGGCAGGGAGCTGCAGACGCCGGGCTGCCCACCCATCTCGACGGAGCTCGCGTCTTCAACGCCGCCGTGGCACTCGGGATCAGTGTCGCCGATCTCACACGCGGCTTCGACACCGTAAACTTTTGCCTCTCCAAAGGCCTCGGCGCACCCGTAGGCTCCATCCTCGTCGGCTCTCGCATGTCGATCGATCGCGCGCGCATCTATCGCAAAGCGCTAGGTGGCGGCATGCGCCAGGTCGGCATTCTCGCCGCGGCCGGCTTGATCGCGCTGGAGGAGGGCCCATTGCGTCTCCACGAAGATCATGCCAATGCACGCTTGCTGGCGGATGCAATTGTCGCCTGCGCACGTGCCGATATTGATCTGCCGTCAGTGCAGACGAACATTGTCTTCTTTACGCTCAAGGACCGCGGAGACGCGCCCGCCCTCGTCGCCGCGCTGAAGAGCGAAGGCATCCTGTGCAGTGCGATCGGCCCGCACGCAGTTCGCCTGGTCACTCACTCCGATGTCAGCCGCGAGCAATGCGAGCGCTGCGCTGCTGTCCTTGTTGGCTTGCTCAAGAAGTAATTCGTTACTTGTCCGCAACTTCGAGCGCCCCGTCGCTCGGCCAGTAGAGCAGCCGCGGCAATAGCGGATAGAACAGCCCAAGCTGTATCGGCAGGTCCCCGCCCGGCATCGAACGGCGCAGTTCAGCGTAAGCCTCGAGTTGCGCCTTGTACTTCGCGATTTCGGTGGCTTCAAACTCTTCATCAGAGCGCGGACCTTGCGGTGTGGTTTTAAAGTCGACGATCCATATGTGACTTTCGCCGATCAACAAAGGCTGAGGACCCGCGAGAAACGTGCGATCGACACGCAGTCCGCGCAAGCCAGGCGCTGCCACGGTCAGCGCCTTTTCACTGGCGGCCAACGCTCGTGGCGACAAGATCCATCGGCCCACTGGGTCGCCAAGTGTCAATGCCAGTGCCCTTTGTGCTCGGACAGCTTCACGCGCAACGAGCCCTGGAGGCAGCCCCTCCCCGCGCATGCTTGCCGCGAGCCTGGACCCCCACGATGGGAGTTCCTCAATCAACTCGCCGCATGTTGCGTTACGCTCCAACCGTACGGCCAGCAACTGAAGATAGCGATGCACCACGTTACCGAATGCACGGACGGCAAACGAACCATCCGGCCGGTCAAACGCAATCGTGTGGCGCAGCGCCGATGCAGTTGAATAGGACAGCCGTCGATTCTTCGCCTCGCGAAAGCGCGCAGTCGGATCGAAGCTTAGAGGAAGCCTTTCAATCATCGGAGTCAATCTCTTAGCGGGTTCAACTTCAATGATGTCCGCCGCAGCTGCCAGTGCGAAATCCTCGTCGGCATCCTCGTTCAAGGAATCGATCAATTGTTGCTCGATCGACGTTGTTGCTGCAGCGAGGTACGCCTCAAAATGCGGCGCCGCGGCCGGCCAGCATGCACGCAGTAGGCTATCGTACCGCGGCTGCACAAGTTCTCCCTTGGTGCCGAGGGTTGCGGTGCCAAATAGATGTAGCTCTTCGCGCGCGCGTGTGGCCGCGACATAAAAAACACGCTTATTTTCGGCGGCCTCACGCTTCGCGCGGATGCCAGTAAGCCAGCCGCTCAACCGATCCTTTTGTGTGCCCTTCTGTCCGATGGGCGCCAGCACGACGCTCGCAGGCATCTCCCCATTGGCAGCGCCATCGAACTCCAACCAGTTGAGCAACACGTTATGCGATCGTCCTCCGCCGCGTTCAAGTCCCGGCACCAGCACAAGATCCCACTCCAGCCCCTTGGCCTTATGAATGCTCAGTAGCTCGACCGGCAATCGTCCGTCAACGATGGAGCCCGACACCGGCTCTGCATACAGATGGTTCAGGCGGCGCTTGAGTACGCTCAGGTCGACGCGATCTGTTTCTGTCTCCACCTCGCGCAACACCTGCAAATAGCGATGCACATTGTTCCGGCGATCGGCGGATAATGCCACGTCGCCGCCCAGCGAACGCCACGTACGTTCGACGTGAGTAGCAAGTGATGTGCGACCGACCGTCCCAACGGCTGTCTCTAAGAATGGCCACGCACGATTAATCAGCCTCTGTCCTTGCTCGCTGACAAATTGCCGCCGCTCTTGCACAAGCTGTGCAATGGTTACATCGGGATCAGCTTCTTCGCCTTCACCGGTAAGCGCCACTAGATCCGCCAGCCCAAGCCCGCACCATGGTGCATGCAGCACCGCGAGCCAGGCAATGCGATCTGAAGGGTGCAACAACGCCCGCGTGAGCGCGAGCGCGTCCAGCACCTCCGGCAGCTGGTCTAAGGGATCCAGATCGATGGCGCGATAGGGAATTGTCCCATCGCCATAATCTTTCTTGAACTCTTCGATCACTGCCGAGAGATGACTCTTCGCTCGACCAAGGACCGCAATGCGCCACGGCTTGAGTTGCGAAGATGCACTTCGTTCGGCAGGTAGTGGCATGGCCAGACGCTCTTCAATGATGCGCCGAATGCTGCGCGCCCCCCGCGCTGTATGATCGCTGCGCGAAGCTCCCTTTGCGAGCACTGTCGGATGCCAGACCACGCCCGCATCGCCACTCCGATCGCGCACTGGAGCGGCCTCCACAAACGGAACATCAACACCTTCGCTTCCCAATAGCCGCTGATCATCAGGTCGCGGAAAAATAGCATCGAAGATCTCATTGAAGTTCGCAACCAGCTCCGCTTGGGAGCGAAAGTTCGACGTAAGCTGCAACGGCTCCAATTCGATCTCTCCCAGCATTCGGTCTTTCATGGTGCGCAGAAAGCGCTCGACGCGCGCCTGGCGGAACAGGTAAATCGATTGCTTGGGATCACCGACAAGGAACAGCGTCTGCGTGCGCCCGTCCCATGAACGCGTGAGGAGATCGATAAGCTCATACTGACCAGACGAAGTATCCTGCATCTCATCCACCAGTAAGTGGCGCAGCGTTCCACCGGCTGATAGTGCGAAATCGCTGGAGTCTTCGTCCGAATGGAGCGCCTCGCGCGCGGAAAGGGCAACCTCGGTGAAGTCGCATTCAGCGCGCTCCGCGAAGAGCAGTCGCAGCTCCGCGAGCGCATGCCGCAGCACGCGAAAGAGCGCCTTCGCCACCTCCCACTGATCGTCCGGATACTTCGCCGGCGGCAGTGCGAGCACACCAGCCAATGCTTCGCCAAGCTCGTCACTTTGAATTCTCTGGACCAGGTCCTTAAGTCGCGTCGCATCAGGCTTCGGAATCTCAAACTTCATGTCCGTCCGCGAATGCCGCTTGCGCCAGTCTCCGTCGGCCTTCAATATCAGCCAGATCAGCGCCACCCAGTGATCGAGATGCTCGGCAACAGCCTCCGGAGGATCATGCCTTCCCGCACACACAGTAATCGGCGACGGATTCTCATCGATGCCAGGTTCGATACCAAGCCGCGCAGCCAGGGACGTCAGATCCTGCAGAATTTCGGCAGGCAGGGCCCGTAGCGCGCGCGAAAGGCCAGCACACACAATGCTTTCCAGCGATCGTTCGAGCCTCATGCGCACCTCGCGATCAAGCTCTGCATCAGCGGTAGCATTAGGTGCAAGGGGCACCAGTTCGCCCCATTGCTCACGAGTCCTCAGCATGTCCGCCAGCAGCGTTTCGCAGTCAGCCAGGTTTCCATCGCGATGCAGCAGCACCGTACAAAGCGCCGCATGCAATGCGGCATCTTCACCGCCTAGCTGTAGGAGAGTTCGTCGCGCCGCCAGCCGATAGAGCGGCTCTGCATCCTCGATAGGCTGCCGCGGCCCGCCCGCTCCTGATAGCAGTGGTAACGAGTTTGCAATTTCCGCGCACACCGAGTCTATGGAGCGAATGTTCAATCGACTCCGCCTCTCCAGCAATCCCCAGCCAAGTCTTGTGCTGCGCTCGATGGCAGCCTTTGACAACTCCCATGTCTCTTGCTCAAAGCTCGAAGCCTCTTCCCTCAGGACTCCTTGCTTCGCTTGATGCAACTGTTCCAGCACACGCTCGCGCAGCTCGGAGGTCGCCTTGTTGGTGAACGTGATGGCGAGTACTTCCTCTGGTTGGTCGACCGCGTCGGTTCCAAGCAGCTTCAGATAGCGTTGCACTAGAAGTCCGGTCTTTCCTGATCCGGCAGGCGCTTCGACGATGCACGAAGCCCTTATATCGAGCGCTGCGGCTCGGGCCTCTCCATCACTGGTTGTAGAAGGAAAGCGTAGTAGATTACTCAACGGAGTCCTCCGCTTCTTCATTGATCTCTTCTGCGAATCCCCCAAGAGACGAAGGATCAATACGGCAGAGAGGCCGCTGCGCACATCGAGTGCAGTTGATTTCGAAACTCTTCGGATGCACGTCCGCTTTACCTGCGGCAAAGTCTTCGGCGAGCTGCGTAAGCACCTGTCGCCACTGCTCTGCCAGCGAAGCGATGTCCCGAATATTTGACTTCGACCGCGAAAGCGGTAGAATTCCTTCCTGCGTCTGGTACCCTTGCCATTTCATCTCGCGCCCAGCGCGCACCTTCGCAAAGGCCAGGCCTTTCAGCTCATCGGCTTCTGCAAGCAGCGTATAAAGCGGAAGTTGCGGGTCATCGGGTCGCGGCCCTAACCACTGCTTCGGATCAACATCCGCGCCTGTTTTGTAGTCGACGAAAAAGAGACCATCCCCAACAGTATCGACGCGGTCCACTCGAACTTCCAGTGTGAGTGGTCCTACTGTCACGAGTTCCTTGCGCTCAACATTGGATACGGCGAACGGCCCCCTGCGTAACTCCTGCTCTAGCCACTGTTGCAATAAAGAGTGCAGTCGATGCTTCTGCAGCCATAGGTATGCGTGGTCCCATCCATCGTGCAGCTGCAGCTGAAGCCGGCTGGGTAGCGCGGCATCGATCGCGCGCATCAGCAACTCGTCGCGATCCGCCAAGCTCATCAAGCGCAGTCTGTCTTGTGTTTTCGTTTCACGCCAGAAATATTGCAGGACGCGATGCAGCAAGCTTCCGCTCTCTCCTGCATCAAGCCCCATCGTGCCACTCCTGGGTTCGGTGGCTCGCAGTCGCAGCTCGGCAAACGCCAGGAACCCGCATGCCGCCTGCAGTTTGAGTACGGAGGATCCGCCGCCGACCTCATAGGATGGCAACGGAGGAAGCTCGCCATCATCTGCCACGACCTCGCTGTCCACTTGGTCGAAAGGTTGCGCGTAGAGGCTCAACTCCGCTGCGTTTACGGATTTGATCCCAAGCTCATCCAGGATCGGTGACGGCCGTAACTTTCCATTTTCATCCTCGGACACATATAAGAACAGCACTGTGCTTGACGAACGCAACAGGTTTTCAGTAAGTGCGCGGCAGTTGTTTACCGCGAGAACAGGATCACTTCCTGGCATCTTCAAAGCTCGTTGCAGCGTCCACGGCAGCAGGGGATGCACTCTCTCCGGCGCTGGCCAATTCGCATCGGTGACATGCAGAAACAGAACAGCATCGAAGATCGACCCCTCCGCCTCTGCAGCACTCATCACCTGGATAGTCGCATCCGTTGCTGGCGTTGTGAACACGCTCTTCTGCGCATGTAACTTAAGCGCCTGCAGTGCGCCTGCAAACGCAACTTGGCGTCCGCTAAAGTCCAGCGTCGACACCAGGTCTAACAGGCTCTCCCACGCGCGCGTCGCCTCAAACTCCGACGCGGTTAGTGCACGACTCCCCGGCCAGTTTGCAACCAGTAGAAGCCCCCGCACAAACTCCATCGATTCGGCAAAGCCACGTGGTCGCCTGAGATCGCTTCTTTTGAGGAACTCCTGAACATCGCGCAACCACGGCAGGATTGCCGGCATCCCGCCGCGATCCCCCTCATGAAGGTTGACCAACTCCAGCAATCCCGGAACGTCGATCTCAGACCGCAACAGGAGCATGCGTCGCAGTCGGCTCACATCGAATCGCGCTACCGCGTCACGAGCGCCCACATCCGTTCCAATTTTTCCGAGATACGGGGAGAGCAGCAGCGAACTCACCCTCTCGAGCGGTATCGGACCCTGCGTCCATCGCACCAATTCCAGGGCGTCGACAACCATGGCGAGTGAGGATAACGGAGCGCCACCGGAAAACTCCCACGGCGTGGACGACAGGTCCTCTTCGATTGACTGCAACTCTGGCGCGAGCACTTCGCGGAGTACGCCCTCGAGCTGTTCGCGCTCCTCCGCGAGATTCGGAACCAACACCGCCACGCGGACGGATGGCTCTCCTGATCCGCGCGTGTCAAGGAACTCTCGAGCCCATCGCACGGCAAGCAGGCGTTCTTCGCCCTCGGCCGGTACAAGCACCGACGCGACCAGTCGATCCGCATCTCCCGTCGACTGAAGCGTTCGCTGCCGCACGACAGTCCCGCGTTCCCGAAGCTCCGTTAGCAACGCTTGCTGGCTCGGCGTAATCTGCCGGTAACCCACTAGATCAAGCGCAGCCGGCACGGCATACCCGCCACCCCGCACATGCTCCAACAGCTCAGCATTCAATTGGCACGCAGAAACGTAGCCGCGCTCTGCGCATTGTCGTGCGAAGCTCTCAGCCCATGCGGCAAAGATACGGCTATCATGCGACGCCGCGAACTCTCGCAGCTTTCGCGTAGCGTCGAAGTCGCTCGCTAGCTGCCATGCCGATTGTGCAAGGTCCGCGAGTGAATCCACGGAGCCAATGGAGCGTTGGTTCGCATCGTCCTCGATGATCTTCCGCCACACGCTATGCTCCTGCGCGGCATTCAGCAGGAGACGTCCTTCCTTGCCTCCAATGATCAACTCACTCCACAGCGAGTTGGTCCACTGCGACCAGCTCAGCGCCTCGGCCGGCTCCCATGCGGCCAACCCACGCGAACGCTGGCGAGCATCGAAAGCAGCTCGCATGTCACGGACGGCGCGCGCATTCGGCAACACCAGAAGCTCGCCTTGATCCAGTGTGTCGAGAAGCTCGGAGAGGGTCACGGAAGACATCGTCTACCGTTATACCCAATCTTCTCCAAAACTTCGCCTCGGCCGAAATCTATCCTGCAGGCAATTCGGACGCGGCGCCGTCCCGTCGGACGCTAAGTGCCAATAAAATCAATGCCAGCGCGAGGGGGACAGCCATGGCAACCCGAAGCGACCCACTTTGGGTGGAAACAAACCCCATCAGCCACGGAAACAGTGCGGCGCCCAATCCCGATACGGCAAGGATGAATCCCGCCGCGCGCGCCGTTGGCCGCCGCTTCATCAGCAACGCAAACGTTGTCGGAAAGAATGGCGCCAGGCTGAGCCCCAACAGCACACAGTAGAGCGACAGCAGAGGTCCATGCCGTGTCGTAACCAGCGCCGCGATCAGCAGTGCCGAAAGTCCGAGTCCAATGTGCTGCAATGTCGCCTCGCGCATCACCCGCAACGCCGCCGACGAGAGCGCCCGTCCCACTGTGAGCGCTGACCACAACAGCACAATCGCCGACTGCCCGCCTAGCAGCCGCACATCGGAAAAGCGCAACGTGTACGTTGTCAGCCAACCAGTCATGCAGGTCTCAAGACCGCCATACAGAAACAGCAGCAGGGCGAAGTGCGCGAGTATCGGCATTGGCAAAGGGGGAGCTTCCACAGCCGAGGACTCCGCCGTCGTCGAAGTCTTCCGCGAGCGATTCAAAAGTCCTCCGAGCCCTGTCACTAGGAATAGCCCTGCGAACGTCAGCAGCGGCCCTCGCAGATGAAAGCGCGGCAGCGCAGCTGCGGCGATGACGCCACACAGCACCGCTCCCAGGCTCCAGAAGAAGTTGACCGACGCCAACGCCGAGCCGGTATGCTCAGGGTATCGCCGGCCAATCACAATGTTGGTGGACGCAATGATCTGCCCAAGGCCAAAGCCGCCGACGAACAGGCACACTGCGCCGCTCACCAAACCGCCGCTCAGCGCGAAGGCCCCAAACCCTGCGCACGCAAACGCCATCCCGCCGAGTACGCCGAACCGTAGACGTCGTGGCACTGACACGCCGCCCAGAAACGAGCCGACAAACTTTGCCGCCAGCAACAAGCCGCCCTGCTGATCGGTAAGCCGCCAGTCGTGTAGCAGCGTCGGCATCAGCGGCCCAAGCATCACCGTTCCCAGGCCAGCCAGCAAGAAGCCAATGGCCAGCCAAACAACCGACGGCCCTGCGACGCCATCATGGTCAGTTGCGGACGAAGTGGGTGGTTGCGTCATACGCTTGGCACTCCGCACAATAAGTCCGACCCCATTTGAAGAGCTGTGTTTCGAAGCAGATGCTACCATGCGGCCGCCAATGCCTGCCCGTCCGCCGGCAAGTCAGCCCCCAAAGCCCACAGTTATCATGATGTCGGGGCCAATGCAGGCACGAGTCAATGCTCAGCCGTTGCTGCCTCGAGGAGATTCACCATGCGTGTCCGTTTGTCCTGGGTTCTGCTGCTTGTTGCGACCTCCGCAATTGCCTTTTGCATGGTCGGCTGTCGAGGCACAGCAAACTTGCCCGCCGGCAGTAAAAGCACTTCGCAGGCATATCCGGTGCGCGGAGTCGTGGTCGGCACTGACCCGGCCAGCGGCGAGGTTATTCTCAAGCACGACACTATCGTCGGACTGATGCCCGCAATGACCATGCCCTATCACCTGGAAGATCCATCGGTCCTCTCCGAACTGCATCCCGGCGACCTCATCACCGCGACCCTCCTCGCCGACCACGATGCCGCGGGGCCTATCAATCTGCGCCTCAAGAACATCGTCGTGATCGCCCAGGCACGCCCTGACTACAAGCCAGCCGCAAACTACCACGTACCCGCCAAAGGCGACGACGTCCCGAACTTCAAACTGCTCAACCAATCCAATCACATCATCGACCTCAAGCAGTTTCGCGGCAAGGTTGTGGTGATGACGTTTATTTATACCCGCTGCCCGCTGGCTGATTTCTGTCCCCGCATGAGCCATAACTTCGCCGAAATCGACAAGACCCTGCAATCCAATCCCAAGCTCTACAAGGACAGCCACCTGCTCAGCATCAGCTTCGATCCCAACTACGACACGCCCAAGGTGTTACGCAGCTATGGCGCTGCCTACACGGGCAACTTCACCAACGAAACCTTTCAGCACTGGGAGTTCGCCGCGCCGTCCGTCGCCGACCTCCCCTCCATGGAGCAGTTCTTCGATGTCGGCGTAACTCCCGGCGAAAGCGGAACCCTGCAACACTCGCTCTCCACCGTAGTCATCGGCAAGGATGGCAAGATCGTCGCCTTCTACCCCACCAACGACTGGACCCCGGCCGAAGTCCTGGCAGACGTCCATAGTGCGGCATCCTAAACTCATACTTGGCTCGTAAAATGGGATCAGCCGCATCGATTCGACTCTCGGGCGCATCGTATCTTCGCGCATCTGTCTAATCTGCTGCCATACCTTGCTAGCTTCTCCCTGAAAGGAAATTATGTCGCGGATCACCCTCTACTTCGGTGCCATCCTCACTGGCGTCGGGCTTTACTTTTTCTTTCACACCGGTGCAACTCATCCGACCTCGCTGATACCAGTCTGGTTTGGCATCGCGCTCGCTCTCTTCGGTATCCTGGCCAACTCCAAGGATGCGGGTAAGCGCAAGCTCTACATGCACATCGCCGTCACGGTTGGACTGCTTGGCTTTCTCTTTCCGGGATTCATGGCTGCCAAAGACCTTATCAAGGCCCACTCCGACAATCTCCCCGTCGCTCATCCCTCCGCCGTCCACGAGCAACTGCTGATGGCGATCCTCTGCTTCATCTTCGTTCTGCTCTGCGTGCGCAGCTTCATTACCGCGCGCCGTACAGGCATCGTCTAAGCCCACCCCAGCGTAAACTTAAGGCCAAATGGCAAACAACGGAATGTCCAATATGGGTGGCACGCCTCGCATGCGCGCGGCGGATGCACCCTCACGCGGAGCTGGCCGCGCCGCCGCCGCCGACCCCACCACAAAACGTCCCAAGCCGAAGTTCAAAGACATTTGGCCTGAGATATGGGCGCTCATCCGGCCGCGCCGTTTCCTGCTCCTCGGCTGCTTCCTTCTGATGATCGTCAACCGCACCTGCGCGTTGGTACTGCCCGCCTCTTTCAAGCCGCTCATCGATAAGGTCTTCAACCAGCACCACTATGCAATGCTCCCCTGGATCGTCGGCAGTGTTCTTGCCGCCACGCTCATCCAGGGCATCACCTCCTACACACTCACTCAGCTGCTCTCCAAGGCCGGTCAGCGCCTCATTGCCGAGCTGCGCATGCAGGTCCAGCAGCACGTCGGCAAACTCTCCGTCTCCTTTTATGACGAGAACCGCACCGGCACCCTGGTCTCCCGCATCATGAACGACGTCGAAGGCGTCCGCAACTTGATCGGGACCGGCATCGTCGACTTCGTAGGAGGCGTGCTGACGGCGTTGCTTGCCTTCACTTACCTCATGTACGTCTCCGTCAGCATGACGCTGTTGGCCTTCGTCGTCATGACAGCCTTCGCGCTTGTCCTCCAACGCGCCTTCAAGGTCATCCGCCCAATTTTTCGCGAGCGTGCCAAGATCAACGCTGAAGTCACCGGCCGTCTCACCGAATCGCTTGGCGGTGTTCGCGTCGTGAAGGGCTATCATGCCGAAGAGAGCGAGGCTACAGTTTTTGCGGGGGGCGTCGACCGTCTCTTGCAGAACGTGATCAGCTCGCTCACCGCGCAGTCCCTCATGACTCTTTCTTCCACGGTCATCCTTGGCATTGTCGGCGCCATCGTTATGTACATGGGCGCGCACCTCAACGCCGTCGGCAAGCTCACTGCTGGCGGTTACTTCTCGTATGTCATGATGCTTGCCTTCATGACCGCCCCCATCGTGCAACTCGTCGCCATCGGCACCCAGCTCACCGAAGCCCTCGCCGGCCTCGACCGTACTCGCGAGATCATGGGCGAGCGCGAAGAAGACGCCGACCCAGCCCGCTCCATCGAACTCGGCCCCTTGGACGGCGATGTTCGCTTCGTCGACGTTGGCTTCTCTTACGTTCCCGACAAGCCCGTCCTACACAACATCAGCTTCGAGTCCCGCCCAGGTACCGTCACCGCGCTGGTCGGCTCCAGCGGCTCCGGAAAGTCCACCATCATCTCGCTCATCTGCGGCTTCCACACCGCGCAATCGGGTGCGGTGCTCATCGACGGCCATGACCTCGCCGCCGCCCGCCTGGCCAGCTACCGCCAGCAACTCGGCGTTGTGCTGCAGGAGACCTTCCTCTTCGACGGCACTATTCGCGATAATGTGAAGTTCTCCCGCCCCTCCGCCACCGAAGAAGAGTTCCTCAAAGCCTGCGCGATCGCCCGCGTCGACGAGTTCGCCGAGCGCTTTCCCGAGACTTACGACACCATCGTAGGCGAGCGCGGCGTCAAGCTTTCCGGCGGCCAGCGCCAGCGTCTTTCGATTGCCCGTGCCATCCTCGCCGACCCTCGCATCCTCATTCTCGACGAGGCCACCAGCTCCCTCGACTCGGAATCCGAAGCCCTCATCCAGACTGGCCTCAACTTCCTCATGCAGGGCCGCACCACCTTCGTCATCGCCCACCGGCTCTCCACCATCCGCCGCGCCGACCAGATCCTGGTCGTCGAGCAGGGCCACATCGTCGAGCGCGGAACCCACCAGACCCTCTATGACCTCAATGGCCGCTACCGCGATCTCTACGACCGCCAGCACGGCCTCGAAGCCAACCTTTTCCTCGCCCCCGGCGAAGGCGACATCGTCCCTGACACAGCCTAGCCCGCGCTCTCCACGCCCAGCTCCCGCAGCACAAACGCATCGTCAAACGCGATCTCCTTCAGATAGTCATACCGTCCACTGGCCCCGCCATGCCCTGCGTCCATGTTGACGTGCAGCAGCAGCGGAGTACCATTTGTCTTCAGCGTGCGCAGCTTGGCCACATACTTCGCCGGCTCCCAGTACATCACCTGCGAATCATTCAGGCTCGTCTTCACCAGCATCGCCGGATACGCCGCCCCCCGCACGTTGTCGTATGGCGAGTAGCTCAGCATGTACTCAAACGCCGCCTGCTCGTTCGGATTGCCCCACTCCTCGTACTCCGCCACAGTCAGCGGCAACGTCGCGTCCAGCATCGTGTTCATCACATCCACAAACGGCACATGGCTCAGTACCACGCGAAACAGATCCGGCCGCATATTCACGACAGCGCCCATCAGCAACCCGCCCGCGCTTCCACCCTCAATCGCCACCCGCTTTGGATCGCCATAACCCTCGCGCAACAGAAACTCCGTAGCCTCGATAAAATCGCTAAACGTATTGCGTTTCTCCATCATCTTGCCGGCATCGTGCCAAGGATCACCCAGCTCTCCGCCGCCACGGATGTGGGCGTACGCCATTACCACCCCGCGATCCAGGAGCGCGAGCCGCGACACCCCAAACCCCAGAGGCAGCGCATAGCCATACGATCCGTAGCCATATACATACAGCGGCGCGCTCCCATCCTTCTTGAACTTATCTCGCCGATACACCAGCGACACCGGAACCTCCGTTCCATCCGTGGCCTTGAACCAAAGCCGCTCTGATGCATACCGCGCGATATCGAATCCACCCGGCACCTCGTGCTCCTTCAGCAGCGTCGACGCGCCTGTCCACACGTCATACTCAAACACTGATGGCGGTCGCACCAGCGACTGGTACGCATACCGATACGTCGTCGCCGTAAAATCCTTATTCACATCCCCATCCGCCTCATACGCCGGGTCAGGGAAGCGGATGTCTTTTCGCTCGCCCAGCAGCCCCTCATCGCTCAGCGAAAACACGCGCATCATCGGCAGCCCGCGTTCCCGATAGCTCGCCACAAAAAAATCACGGAACAGGTCCACATCTTCGAGCGGCGCATCACTCTGCTCCGCCAGCACCTCTATCCAATGTTCGCGCGTGGTAGCCGTCACCGGTGTTCGCATCAGCCGAAACTGCTCCGCCTCATGATTGGTTCGAATGTAAAAAAATCCTTCGCGATGCTCAACGTCATACTCCTCGTCGTCGACACGCTCCGCCACCAGGCGGAATGCCCCGGCGGGATCCATCGCATCCATCATCCAGGTCTCACTGGTCGTATGACTCCCCGCCTCCAGCAGCAGATACCTCCGATCCTTGGTCCGCCCCACGCCCAAATTAAATCGTTCATCCCCTTCATGAAACACGTCCACCGGCGCCGCCCCCAACTCCTTCCGAAATACCCGGTCACTCCGCTTGGTCTGTTCGTCCTCGGTCGAGTAAAACAGCGTAGCCGAATCCGGCGCCCACACAATCGACCCCACCCTCTCCGCCGTATCCACCAGCAGTTCCCCAGTCTCCAGGTTCTTCACCGCAAGCGTGTACTGCCGAAACCCCGTGTTGTCGGTCGTGTACGCCAGCTTCTTCCCATCCAGGCTGACGCTCATAGTCCCTACATCCATAAATGGCTGACCCTCGGCCAGCTCATTCACGTCCAAAATCACCACCTCGTCCTCAGGCTTGCCCACCGGCCTGCGACAAAACCGCGCATATTGCTTACCCTTTTCGGTGCGCGTCAGGTATTCCCACTGCCCTTCACGATATGGAAGCGACACATCATCTTCTTTGATGTGCGACAGAATTTCGTCATAAAGGTTCTTCTGCAACTCCTCAGTCCCGCTCATTGCCGCGGCCGTGTACGCGTTTTCCGCCGCCAGGTAAGCGGTTACCCGCGGCGCGCCTTTCTCGCGCATCCAGGCGTAATCATCGTTCAATTCGGTTCCGTGGATCGGTGTCTTTTGGGGCTCACGTTCAGCGACGGGTGGCAAGGGCAAAGTCATTTTAATAAGAACTCCATCCCCAGCATAAATGTCCTGAACGTGTGCAACGCCAAACCCTGCAATCCCCCTCTTACACCTCGTACTCCGTTCGTAACTCGCGGCATTGCCGCATTTGAAGAGGGCTCCCATGAACAGAATCACGAAATTGGTTTGCACCGCGACGCTCGGTTGCGCCGGAATGATACTCTCCCTATCCGCACGTGCAGCGGTCACCGTCCAGGACAAGCAATTCCTCACCAAGGTTTCGCAAGGTGGTTTCGACGAGATCAAGCTCAGCGAGCTGGCTGAGACCAAGTCCACCAATCCCCAGGTCAAGGCCTTCGCCCACAAGATGGTCGTCGAACACCAAGCCCTCGCCTCGCAAATGAAACCCTTTGCCGACGCTTGGGGCCTCACCCCACCAACCAGCCTCGATTCCGATCACCAGGCCGAATACGACAAGCTCAGCGGCCTCTCTGGCATGGACTTCGACAAGGAATATATGAATGTCATGGAGAAGGACCACCATGACGCCCTTAACCTCTTCAACGAGGAGGCAAAGACCACCACCGACGCCAAGTTCAAGGTCGCCGTCATGCATGGCCAAAGCGTCGTGGCCGCCCATACCCACATGGCTGACGACCTCGGAGCCAAGCTCAGCTAACCCATCCCTCCAGATGTTCCAGCAATGGGCCTCCGCGCAGGGGGGCCCTTGCTGAAATATACTTGCCCCTGAATCCATTTACCTTTCTAGGCGTACCATATCGTTGTGACTGCCAAAGGCCTACTTCTCCGAGTCGCTCTGCTGGCGTTCCCGCTAGTCGGCCTTGCCCACGCCGAGGCGCCCGACAAGCTGCCCAAGCCCACCAGCTACGTCAGCGACTTCGCGAATGTCATCGACCCTGCCTCCAAGGAAAATATCGAAGATATCGCCTGGCAGGTCTATTCCAAGGCTCACGCCACTATCCAGGTAGTTACCGTCAAATCTCTCGACGGCGAGGATATCGATCCCTGGACGACCGCCCTCGAAGACAACTGGAAGGTTGGTCCCAAATCCACCGACAAGGGCATCCTCCTCGTCTTCGCCATCCAGGACCGTAAGGCACGCATAGAGGTCGGTTATGGTCTCGAGAGCATCCTTCCCGACGGTAAGGTCGGCGACATCCGCCGCAGCATGAACGCGCAGCTTGCCCAGGGGCAGTACGGCCCGGCTATCCAATCTGGCGTCCAGCAGATCGCCGACGTCATCGCAGCCGACGCCGGCGTCACTCTCAGTCCGCCGCAGCAATCCGCGCCAGTCGAAAACTATCAGCCCCAGCAACATCACACCAACTGGTTCGGCATCATCTTCTTCTTGATCTTCATTCTGCTCATGTTCCGCGGAGGCGGTCGTGGGTGGCTCTGGTTCCTGCTCGGCAACATGATGGGCGGCGGCTTCGGCGGCGGCCGCGGTGGTGGCTTTGGAGGAGGAGGCGGCTTTGGAGGCGGTGGCGGAGGAAACTTCGGTGGCGGCGGCGGCTTCGGCGGTGGCTCCGGCGGCGGCGGCTCCAGCGGCAGTTGGTAATATCGTGCTGGCAAAAATTGAAGTAAATTCATCTCAGCAGTCACAAGGGTTTGCAACAAATGACTACGATTGACGGGAAAGGGAATACATCGATGAAAGCTCTTTGGGTTGTACTCGGAGTCGTGGGACTCCTCGTCCTGGTCGTCATCCTGAGTTTCGGAAGTTACGTGTCGGCCAAAAACCAGATGGTGCAGCTGAATGAGGACGTCAACCAGAATTACTCCCAGGTGGACATCCAGCAGCAGCGTCGCCTCGACCTGATTCCCAACCTCGTTGCCAGTGTCAAGGGGTACGTCAGCGAAGAGTCAACCGTTCTCACCAACATTGCCAACGCGCGTGCTGGCGTAATCGCTGCCGGCTCCAACCATGCCAGCAGCATCAACGCCAATAGCCAGTTGGATGTCGCGATCAGCCCCCTCCTTCGTCTTCAGGAGCAATACCCTGACCTCAAGGGCAACCAGCAGTTCATGCGTCTCGAAGATGAACTTTCCGGCACGGAAAACCGAATCTCCGTCGCCCGCATGCGCTACAACAAGGCTCTCGAAGGGTACAACGTCTTTATCCGCCAGTTCCCCAATAGCATCTGGGCCAACATGGCAGGCTTCCACTACCGTGACGAGTACTTCAAGGGAAATCCAGCCAACGCCACCGCTCCGACGGTCGACTTTAGCAAGTAAGTTTTAACCGCTATAGGAACCTAACGCAGAAGGCCGCTATCCCGCAGCCCTCGCAGCACCCGCTCGATCGACCAGTCCAGCGCCTCCGTGCCACTGACCGTGACCGTAGCTCGTGTCTGCGAGGGCAGCACATACTGCTCCGCCATTGGACGCGCCGTCGTCTCAAACTGCGCCCGCACGCTCTCCTCGGTACGCCCCCGCTCCCGCATGTCACGGTAGATTCGTCGATTCAAACAAATCTCATTGGGTGCATCCACGTAGACGCTGAAGTCATACAGCGGCCATAGCTCGTCATAGTGGAGCGCCAGGATCCCTTCCACGATGAGAAACGGCGCTGGCTCCACGGTCTCGAACTTTCCCGCCACGCGCGTATGCCGCGAAAAGTCATACACCGGCCGCTGGATAGCGCGATCCTCCCCCAACTCTCGAATGTGTTCAATGAACAACTCGCTTTCCAGGGAATCTGGATGATCAAAGTTCTGCTTATCCCGCGAATCCAAGGGAAACTGCGACAGGTCGCGATAGTACAAATCCAGAGGAAACAGCGTCCCCTCGAGCTCCCGCGCCAACTCCCGCGCGAGCGTCGTCTTGCCGGAGCCTGAACACCCTGCAATCCCTACGACTGTCGGCGGCCGCGGAAAACTCAACTGTTTCGGATCCCGGTTCACTCGCTCCAAACCATCGCTCCCTATGCCGTAGCCGCAGCCACCTGCGGCACCAGCGCCTTCACCAGCGACGTAAACTGCGTCTCCACCCGCCGCCCCGTCTCCATCACTTCGGCATGATTGATCGGCTGATCGAGCACTCCCGCCGCCATGTTCGTAACCAGCGAGATCCCCAGCACCTCAATTCCCATATGCCGCGCCACGATCACCTCGTGCACCGTACTCATACCGACCAGGTCGGCGCCCAACACGCGAAACGCGCGAATCTCCGCCGGCGTCTCATAGCTCGGCCCCAGCACCGCCAGGTACACCCCCTCGGGCAGCGGAATCTTCTGCTGCTCGGCCTCTGCATGCGCCAACGCCCGCAGCTTCGGAGAGTACGCTGCCGTCATATCGAAGAATCTCTGCCCCGCACCCTCTTTGATCCCGAATCGCGCCTCGTTCCGCCCCAGCGCCGCATTCGTCCCGGTCAAGTTAATGTGATCGCTGATCGCCACCAGCGTCCCCTCGCCGTAGCTCTTATTAATCCCTCCGGCCGCGTTCGTCACAATCAACGCCGTGCATCCCAGCAAACCCAGCACCCGCATCGGAAAGGTCACCTCGTTCATCGAGTAGCCCTCGTACGCATGCACGCGTCCCTGCATCACCGCCACCGTCACGCCGCCAATCGTCCCCAGCACGAGCTTCCCAGAGTGTCCCTCCACTGTCGACAGCGGCCAGCCCGGAATCTCTCCGTACTCGATGGTGGTTGCATCTTCCACTTGAGTCGCAAAGTTCCCCAGCCCCGATCCGAGAACGATCGCCAGCCTCGGTTCGGTCTTATGCATCGAGCGGACATAGTCTGCAGCAGCGAACGCGCGCGTGTAATGGTCAGGCATAACTGGCTCCGTTTCTCCGGATATCTCCATTTTTCTTTATTTGATCAGCATGCTCACAATGCTGGCCGACATCAAGTTTGCCATCGTTCCCGCCAGCATCGCCCTCACGCCTAACTGCGCCAGATCATTGCGACGATTCGGAACCAGCGCCCCAATCCCGCCAATCTGCATCCCAATTGACCCGACATTCGCAAACCCGCACAGCGCAAACGTCGCAATCGAAAACGTCCGCGGTGTCAGCGCACCCTTCAGCTTGCCCAGCTGGTTGAATGCCAGGAACTCGTTGATGATCGTCCGCGTCCCCAGCAGGTTTCCAATCACCTTGCACTCACGCCACGGGATACCGATCAGCCACGCCACCGGCGCTCCCACTACGCCCAGCACATTGTTCAGCGAATGTGGAAAGGGAATATGTCCATGGGCCCACATGAAGTTTGAAATCGCCAGCATAATCGCATTGAACAATCCCACCAGCGCCACAAACGCAATCAACATAATCGCCACGTTAAACGCCAGCTGGCCGCCGTCGATTGTGCCGCGCGCAATCGCCCCCACAAAGTTCTCATCCTTGTGCTCTTCATTAGGAGGCATCTTCACCGTGCCCGCCGTAGCCGGCACCTCTGTCTCCGGCACCAGCATCTTCGCCACCAGGATCGTTCCCGGCGCCGTCATGATCACAGCCGACAGCAAATCCTTCGCGTTGATCCCGAACAGAATGTAAGCGGCCATAATCCCACCCGACACATGCGCCATCCCCGACGTCATGATCGTCATCAGTTCACTCCGCGTTGCCCCCGAAAGAAACGGCCGAATCGTCAGCGGCGCCTCCGTCTGCCCCATGAAGATCGACGCCGCGACGTTGGTAGACTCAGCACCCGACGTCCCCATGGTCCACTGCATCACCCACGCGACCACCTTGATAATCTGCTGCATCAACCCAATGTGATACAGGATCGCGAAGAACGCGCTCACAAAAATGATCGTCGGCAGCACCGCAAACGCAAACACGCTCAGTGGATTGCTCGGGATGCCCAGGTACCCAAACACCAGCCCCGACCCATCTGCCGCATGCCCCAGTAACCCCGTAATCACACCCGAGACGTTGCCGAGGATAATCTGCCCGTAGTTCCACTTGATCACCGCGAAGGCAAACACAATCTGTAGCCCCAGCCCCCACGCCACCGTCTTCCACCGAATCGCCCGCCGGTTGGTCGAGAAGATATAGGCGAGCGAAAGAAACACAACAAGTCCGAGCAGTCCGGTAAATCGTCCCAAGGGCAAGCTCCGGTGATACAGGCTGGGTAGTACAAGCTATAACAATAAGCCAACTGGAAGGCAGTAACGGCAGTGTATCGATTCAAGCCGCTACAGGCCAGCCTGCACCGGGTCACACCGTCCCTCTTCCGCCGCGCTGCTCGTGCCCGTGTACTTACGGGTGCTTTTAACTTCTCGACAGAAGCCCGCTCTCTTCTGTGCGCTCTATCACCGCCAACCGTGTGTCGAGTAGGCCAGTATCAGTCGGAGTAGGTGCCTATGCACGTAAGCAGAGATTCTTGGTTCCACCGTATAGCCAGCTTGTCCTTCGTTGGCGCCGTCCTCATCAGCTTCACCCCGGTACTTCACGCCCAGTTGGGCTGGGAAGGCGAAACCGGCGTGTTTGTCACACCGTTCGCTTATACCGCATCCGCTCCAGGCCAAAAGCTGCATCCGGTGGTGGCGTACCACTATCTCAATGCCGGGCCCATCATCGGTCAATTTCAGGAGATATCCACCGAGGTTGGCATCGGCAAGCGCGTTGAGCTTGGGTATACCCACGAATTTCATTCGTTCGGCGACGACCCAGCCTTGAGCTTTCTCTGGCAGAATGGCTTCGAGATCTTCAATGCCAAGGTCAACCTGGTCCCCGAAAACAGCCACGGGAAGCTCTGGGTCCCGGCAATCTCCATTGGCACCATGGTGCGCGGGAACGTTCGCAATGGCGGCAACTATATGGAGGAGTCAAACCCTGCGTTGGGAAGCGGAAAGACCGATGGAGATGTGTATCTCGTCGCCACCAAAATCATCCCCCAGATCTTCAAGAAGGTTCCGGTGATTCTTAGCGGTGGCGTGCGTGGAACTAATGCGGAGCTCTGGGGAATGAGCGGCAATGCTCCCAACTGGTCCGCGCAGGGCTTCGTCGCGGTAGCCTTCGTGTTCACCGGACCGAAGAAGAGCTCTATCATCGTCGGCTCTGAGGCGGCTCAGCAGCCTCATCATCCCATGGACTTTCCGACCCTGAATATTCCCACAACACTAACCTACTGCGTGCGCATCGTGCCCACTCCGAAATACAAATTGAATATCGACTTCGGCATCGCGCAGATCGCCGGCCAGGTAGAGCCAACCGTCAATCTACAGGCGCGACACCAGTTCGGCGCGCAAGTAACGTACGGTTTTTAGCATGAAGCGGCAAGCGCTGGTTACTGTGAGAAGGGCGCCTTCGGAGGCTTTGCGCTGGCTAAGTTCAACTGAATCAATGGCCTTCAGCGGCAAGTCGACATCTCGCAAGCAGCACATGGTATACTACTTTTGGTCGTCGAATACGATTGGTCAATTTGCTTGTTCCGGCAGTATCGCTCTACACGCAAACAACACCAACATTGCGTTCAGCGGTACATTGCTTTAAGAGGAACAAGAATAATGGAACAGGGAACAGTAAAATGGTTTAACGATGCCAAGGGCTTCGGATTTGTCAGCCGTGAGAATGGCGACGACGTCTTCGTGCATCACTCCGCCATCCAGAGCAACGGCTTCCGTTCGCTTCAGGAAGGTCAGCGCGTTCAGTTCAACGTGGTCAAGGGACCCAAGGGCTGGCAGGCCGAGAACGTTCAGGCTCTGTAATTGATTTTGCAGTAATCCGAAGGGGCAGTTCGTCAAGAACTGCCCCTTTTGCTTTTTACCCTCTCGTTGCCTTCTGGCTCGTGCTCTGCGCAACGCAGGGTTATCGCTTTTCCCATGTAACCGTCGCACCCCACACCTGTCCTGCACCGGTCCGATCGTGCAGGCAGCTAACGTTTTGAGTCCTCACCGACTCTGGAGCGTGTATGACCAGCCCCACCCCCCCTACCGCGATCGAAAGCAAGTATCAACTCAAGACCCTGCACGCTGACATCGACCTCTTCGATCGCCGCCTCGCACACCTGCTCAAGTATGAAGTGTTCGCCACCGAAGCAGCCCGCGCCGCCGCTGCTCGCAAGATCACCCTCAAGCGCGACGCTCTCGTCATCACTGCCAAGCGCCTCGCCGCCGAAGGTGTCGAGTACAAGGAGAGCGAGCTTCCTCGCTCCTTCCGCCCCGAAGGCGTTCCAGTTCCCGTAGAAGTCAAGCTTCCCGAGCCCGAACCTGCCGCAGCGCCCCACAACCCCCTCGAGAACCGTTCCACCCGCCGCCAGGGCTCGCCTTACGCCGGCACCTCGCTCGACTGGGAAAAGTCCGTCCAGCATTACATGCAGAACAAAGCCGCCAAGGCCTAGCGCCGCATCCTGGTTGAATTCGGATTACAGCTGTCCGTTGCATCGCGGCGCAGCCCACCGCGCCGTCACCCAGCCTTCACCACCTCGCGCAGCAGCGGCAGCCGCTCCGGTCGCTCATCCGCAATCCTCACCGTACCCCCGAGCATCCGATACGGCTCCTCGATCAGCGCTTCCTCTTCGCTGAACAACGTAAACAAAGCCTGCCCCAACTCCACACGATCGCCAATCTTCGCGTGTGACTCAATCCCGGCGTGCGCACTTACCGGGTCCCCAGGTCGCGAGCGCCCTGCACCCAGCCGCTGCACCGCCCAACCAACCTCCTTACAGTCCATTCCCGCCAGAAACCCCGCGCGCGGAGCCCGCAGCACCCGCATCGCCTTCGGCCGGTGAAACGCCGCCGGATCGTCAAACACGTTCGTATCCCCGCCCTGCGCGGCAACGATCTTCAGCCACGCCGCATACGCCGCCCCAGACCGCAAAACCTCATCCGACAGCATCGCGCCATCCTCAGGCGACCCCACCCGTCCCGCCAAAAACAGCCCCCATCCACTTAGCGCATTCGACAGCTCAATCAAGTCCGCCGACATCGCATGCCGCCGGCCCTTCATGATATCCACGCACTCCCAAACTTCCACCCAGTTCCCGGAAAACCTCCCCAGCGGCTCATCCATTGCCGTCAGCAGCGCGACTGTTTTTGTGCCCGCCGATTCACCGGTTGACACCATCAGCTCCGCAAGGAACTTCGACCGCTCAACGGTAGGCATAAACGCGCCCGAACCCACCTTCACATCCAGCACCAGCCCGCGCAGGTCTTCAGCCAGCTTCTTGCTCATAATGCTCGCGCAGATCAAAAACGGAGACTCCACCGTCCCCGTGTGGTCTCGCATCCCATACAGGATCCGATCTGCCGGAACCAGCCGCGGCGTCTGTCCCACCAGCGCCGCATGACACTCCCGCAGCACCTCGCCCATTCTTGCCAAGTTTAGCTGCGAGTCAAAGCCAGGAATCGTCTCCAACTTGTCCAACGTCCCGCCCGTGTGTCCCAGCGACCGCCCCGAAATCATCGGCACCGAGACACTCGACCCGCCATCCATCCCAGCCGCCGCCCACACCGGCGCAACCAGCAGCGAGCTCTTATCCCCCACACCGCCCGTCGAGTGCTTATCCAGCGTAAACGTCTCCAGCCCCGACGCATCGAACGTCTCCCCCGAGAACCGCATCGCCCGCGTCAAATCCCCTAGCTCCCGCAGCGACAGCCCACGCTCAAACACGGCCATCAGGAACGCCCCAAGCTGCGCGTCCGTGATGTTTTCGCTCTGTTTTTCGCCGTCATCCTGAGCGGAGCGAAGAACGCCCGCTGCGGTCCCCCGCTTCGACTCCCCATTCCGCACCACCGCACGCACCACAAACTCAATCTCCGCTGTCGATAGCTCCCCACCATCCCGCTTCTTCAACAGCACATCAATCGGATGAATCACCGCATCCCTCATCATTCAGTCCTTCTGTTTTACTTCTCGAAACCTAACGCTTCTCTTCGCGACCTTCGCGTCAAGACACTTCGCCCTACCCAAGAAACTCACCGCGAAACGCATGAGGAAGTAACTCTCCCAGCGTAGTCTCCATCGCTGTTCCTCCCTCACCCGGATACAACACCTCCATCGCATCCTCGCCGAACTCAGACAGCGTCTGACGACACGCCCCGCACGGCATACTCGCCGCGTCATTCAAGTTCGTCACCGCGACCGCCCTCACGCGAATCCCCGGCCCCCGCTCCGCCACGGCCCGCGCAATCGCCCCCTGCTCAGCGCAACTGGTCAGCCGATACGAACAGTTCTCCACATTGCATCCCGTGACGACTGCCCCGTCTTCAAGCAGCAGTGCTGCCCCCACGCGATACCGACTGTACGGCGCATACGCATGCTCCGCCGCCTTCGCCGCCAACTCCCTAAGCTGCGCCTTCTCCGTCTCACTCACCATCTATTTCCTTTTCTACCCTCAATCGGACGCACTTCTATATCCTCATCGTAAGTCGTTTAGGGTAGCCCGTCGTCCACACCATAGCAACCCAGCCTCACCACCGGAGTTTCCCGTGTCCTACCTCCTCCGCGCAGCCTCGCTCCTCCTCGTCGCCACCACGCTCGCCGCCGCCCAGACTTCTGCCCCGCCGCTCACTTCAGCCGTGCACACACCACCACCTACCCGCGACCCCCACACCCCAGGCTACGTCTCCGCCACCGAGCTCCCCGACGACACTCTCCCCGCACCCACCACGGACGGCAACTTCATCCTCGGCCCAACCCACCCGCCCGCGTCCGAGTCCGTGGTTCACCCCGGCGTCCCGCAAGGCACCCTCACCGACATCACCATGTCCTCCGCCGACAGCAAGTATTACCCCGGCATCGCCCGTGACCCCGGCACCTTCGGCACGCCCGACCCCGCCAACCCCGCCAGCCTCATCGTCACCGCCAGCCACCCCGCGCCCTACACCCGCCACGTCACCGTCTATGTCCCCGCGCAGTATGTCCCCGGCAGCGTCGCGCCCTTCATCGTAGGAGCCGACGGCCCTGACCATCTCCTCTTCACCGTCCTCGACAACCTCATCGCCGAACACAAGCTGCCTCCCATGATCGCCATCTCCATCCAGAACGGCGGAGGCGACGCGCAAGGCAGCGAACGCGGTCTCGAATACGACACCATGTCCCCCCACTACGCCGAGTTCGTAGAACATGAGGTTCTTCCCCTTGTCGAAGCACAGGCCCACGTCAAGCTCAGCCACGATCCCGACGCCCGAGCCACCATGGGCGGCAGCTCCGGTGGCTCCTGTGCCCTCATCATGGCCTGGTATCACCCCGACCTCTACCACCGCGTCCTCACTTACTCCGGTACCTACGTCAACCAGCAGTGGCCTTGGAACCCGAAGACTCCGCAAGGTGCGTGGGGCTTCCACACGACTCTCATCCCCAAATCCCGCCGCAAGCCTTTGCGCCTCTGGCTCGAAGTAGGCGACCGTGACCTCTACAACCCCAACGTGATGCGCGACAACATGCACGACTGGGTCGTCGCCAACGAGAACATGGCCCGCGTCCTCGCCGCCAAGCACTACCCTTACCAATTCCTCTTCGCCCGCAACGCCGGCCACGTAGACCACGCAGTCAAAGCCCAAACCCTCTCCGAAGCGCTCGAGTACGTCTGGCAGGGCTACCCTCACTAAACCCTCTGCGTATACTTGTACCGCTCCCACCGCTCTTCCTCGAGGTTTTATCGATGCTACCGTTCGACTATGACTTCCTCATCGTCGGATCGGGCTTCGGTGGGAGCGTTTCAGCGCTGCGGCTCACCGAAAAGGGCTACAAAGCTCTCGTCGTCGAGATGGGCCGCCGCTGGTCCCCGGAAAATCTCCCCAAAACCAACTGGAGCCTCAACCGTTACTTCTGGAAGCCCAAACTCGGTCTGCGCGGGTTCTTCAATATCCGTTTCTTCCGCCACGTCATCGTCCTGCATGGCAACGCCGTAGGAGGAGGCTCCATCACCTACGCTAACACCATGCTCGTGCCGCCTGACACCATCTGGGACCATGGCACCTGGGCAGGTCTCGACGACTGGAAGCATGTCATGCCCGCGCATTACGAGACCGCCAAACGCATGATGGGCGTTGTTACCAATCCCATCCTCGGTCCTGCTGACATCAAGCTGCAGGAAATGGCTGCCGCCGCTGGCGTGGCCCACACCTTCTACCCGACAGAGGTCGCCGTCTTTTTCGGCAAGGAGAACCAACAGCCGGGTACTGCCTCTCCAGACCCCTACTTCAACGGAGAAGGTCCCGAGCGCCAAAGTTGCATCGCCTGCGGAGGCTGCATGGTGGGCTGCCGCCACAACGCCAAAAACACGCTCGACAAAAGCTATCTCTACCTCGCCGAGAAAAACGGCGCACGCGTTCTCGCCGAAACCAAGGTGATCGACGTTCGGCCACTCAACGGCAAGCAAGACGGGAGCGGCGGCTACGAGGTCTTCACACAATCCTCCCTTGGCTGGTTCAAGGGTCCCGTGCAGCGCTTTACCACGCGCGGTGTCGTCTTTGCGGGCTCCTCGCTCGGCACCCAGGAGCTGCTCCTCCGCCTCAAGCAGAAAGGCTCCCTGTCAAAGATCTCCGATCAACTGGGCAAGCGCGTCCGCACCAACGCAGAATCACTCATCGCCGTGCGCTATCCCGGTGGTGCAGACGACATGTCCAAGGGCATCGCCATCGGGTCCGGCATCTACATCGACGCGAACACGCACATCGAAGCCACCCGCTACCCTCGCGGCTCCGACGCCCTCAGTCCACTCTCGACTCTGCTCGTCAACGGCCGCCCCGGCCCCACCCGCATCTTCACCTGGCTCTGCACCCTGGCCCTCCAGCTCTTGAAGTCTCCCTGGCGAACGCTACGCGCCCTCCAACCCTTCGGCGCCTCCCACGAGACGCTCATCCTGCTCTGCATGCAGGCCATCGACGGCCACCTCACCATGCGTCTCAAACGACCCTGGTACTGGCCCTTTATCAAGGTGCTCACAACCTCCGGCGACCCCATCCCCACATACATCCCCGCAGCCAACCGTTTCGCCGAGCTGGGTGCGTCGGTCACCGGTGGCGTTCCCTGCACCACCATTACGGAAGTCCTCTTCAACATTCCCATGACGGCTCACTGTATCGGCGGAGCCGGCATGGCCGATACGCCCTCCCGCGGAGTCATCGACCGCTACAACCGCGTCTTCGGATACACCAACCTCTACATCTGCGACGGTTCCGTAATCAGCGCCAACCTCGGAGTCAATCCCGCGCTCACCATCACCGCCCTGACCGAGCGCGCCATGCACCACATCCCAACCAAAAGCGCGCTGGACGTCACAGGCGCATCCTGACCCGTCTCGTGCCGCCGCCGCCGTGTGCTCCACTCCCGGCATTTCAAGTTTCCCAAACCCTCTCCATGTATAAGTGTTGATGAATGCGCTAATGGCTGGAACGCATAAGGAGAAAATTGCTTTCGTCCGGTAAGGTCTCCGCGACCGTTCGCGCTTTCAATGCGCCCATACGACGATTGTCTCCACCTGTCCGCTTAGCCGCAGGGCTGGCCGCAATTATCGGCTGCCTGCTCTATGCCATGTACAGCATCTTGCGTTTGGAGTCAGTATTTGTTGCTGGCGACGCGCGTTTTTATCTCGGCATAGCGACTGGCGACTACAGCCAGGTAATGCAACCCTTCGCCTCACGCCAGCTTGGCGCCCTGGTTGTGGCGGGATTGATGCATGTTCTGCACTGCAGCGTCGAAACCGGATTTCTGCTCGAGGGCACCGCGTCCCTGGTTGTCATGTTGGTCGCAATCTACTACCTCGCGCTCAGGACGACGGCGCCGCGATGGCTATTGTTCGCCATGGCATTCGTGCCGTTTTGGAGCATCCTGCTGCAGGGCCTCGTTCTACCCGACCTTTGGTATTCTGCCTTGCTCGCCCTGATGCTTCTGATGCTGGAAGAGGAATACATGCTGGCAGCAGCCCTGATGATGTTTCCTCTTATGCTTTCTCGCGAGTCGACGTCGCTGACCTTGGTTTGTTTCTTGATCGCAGCCTGGAAGCGGTTGAGATGGACTGGCCGCGTTGTCTCGGTCATCTCAGCTCTTGCCGGGAGCGCTGTAGTGAAACATCTTGCAATGCGCGCACAGCCCAACTCAGAGCATCTTCCCGAGTCAATCTATATGCTCGCAAAAGTGCCGTGGAACTTCATGAACAACGTCTTCGGACTAGTTCCGTGGAGCAATATTAATACCCAGTTCTGCGCGGTTCCTCGATGGGCATTCCCGGTTCACCTTGGACCAGTGCATGCGATTGGTATATGCGGATTTTCGGTCACGGGCTGGGCGGGTATATCTGAAGCAGTGTTGAGTGAATTTGGCCTCTTGCCGCTATTGCTGGGATTTCTTTGGTGGCGCGGCAAAAAGTCCAGCCCACAGAGTGTCCTCTTGCGGTTCACTCTGCTTTACGGAGTTGCATCCCTATTACTGGCACCCGTGCTTGGAACCTGGTTTGCGCGCCTTGTCGGATACGCCTGGCCTATCTTTTTCGTGGCGCTGCCGGTGCTCTTCGACAGAATTCCGCACAAGGCTACGACACTTGACCGTGAGTGCGCAGGCCTGGGATTTTTCGTAGCGCATATGCTCCTGTTTTCTGTGGCCTATCGCTGGGGTTGGATAACGCAGTTAGCGGTCAACTTGGTCATCTGGATAATTGGTTATTTCCTGCTCCGATATTGGCTGGGCAGAGAAGACAATCCGTTTGACCGATCGCCCGTGCAGCAGCATCAACCTATCGAGCTAACCTGAGAACGAGCAACAAGCTGACGGCTCGATTTGGCGAAACAGATCATAAAAACTTACTGCGGTGTTTCATCCTTTGGCTTGTCCTTGCCGGTGCCAAAGATCTTTTGCAGCAGGTTTCGATGCTTCGTTGGATCAGCCGGCTGTGCGTCATTCGGAGTCGCAGCCGGAGCCGGCGTCGCCGTTTTCCCAGTGAAGAAACCGAAGATGCGGCTGCCAAGCGATTGAGAGTCTTCTCCCATATGGGAACAAGTGCCCTGTGGTGCGGCTCCGACCAGGAAGGCAGCGGTGAAGGCGTTGTTCGGGCAGGAATCGTCGGCGATGAGGTCAGTCGCTCGATCGATGCGTAGCACCTCGACGCCATTGGGGACTGGGCCAAGTGGCTTCATGTCAGAGTACTGAGGAATACGGATGGCCCGATTCATGAACTCGGCCCAGATGGGCGCGGCCGCATCTGCGCCCTGCAGCTTGATATCGGTGTAATCATCATTGCCGACCCAGATCACGCAGAGAAGATTGGAGGAATAACCTGCGAACCAGGAATCGTGCTCAGTGCCCGTTTTGCCGGCTGCAGGAGCGGTAAAGCCGTGCGCTCGGACGGTCGATCCGGTACCGTACGCCATGACGTTTTGCAGTAGAGACTGAGTTAGGAATGCAGCGCGTGGATCAAGGATCTGTTTCGCTTCCGGCGCGAAGTCGGCGACGATGTCGCCCTGGGGATTGCGAACGCTGGCTAATACCCAGGGCTTGAGATGGACGCCGTTGTTGGCAAATATGGTGTACGCGCCGGACATCTCGAGCGGTGTAGCGTTATACGTGCCGATGGCGACTGACGGTGTACCGCGCGCATTGACGATACCGGATGAGCGCGCAAGCGCTGCCACGTTGTCATAGCCAACCATCTGGGCGAGCGATATAGTTGCGATGTTGAGGGAGTGGGCAAGGGCGTCAGATGCCGTTACCATCCCGGGGTACTCGCCTCTCACAAAATTGCCGGGAGTATAGGTCTGGCCGTTTGTGCCGAAATCCTGGGGGTCATCGTTGATCTTGGTCAGAGCAGTGAAGACCCCGCCGGACCCGAGATTAGTGCCGTCGAGAGAAGTATTGTAGGCAGCGGCGAACACGAAGGGTTTGAAGATGGATCCCGTCGGGCGCTCTGCGAGGGCGTGGTCCAGTTGCGAGTCGCCGTAGTTGCGGCCACCGATGAGAGCCAGGATCTGGCCTGTGTGTGGATTGAGCGCCACAAGGGCGACCTGCGGATAAGTGATGTGCCCGTCAGGGATATAGTCCTTGCTGAATTTCTCACCTTGTTTGTGGTTGAGCGTGAAGTAGCGATGGCGCACCAGTTCGTCGACGTTCTTCATGCCGGCCTCGATGGCGGAGGCGGCCGCGCGTTGGAGTTCCGGATCGAGCGACGTGTAGATGCGCAGAGCTGAGCGAGTGACATCCGAGTCGCCGAGTCGCTGTACGATCTGGTCATGGACAAGGTCTACGAAATACGGTGCTTCGCTTGCATCGGCGTCGGGAGGGGCTAAACGAATGGGCTCAGCCTTTGCTCGGTCAGCCTGTTCTTGAGTGATAGCGCCGGTCTCGATCATGGAATCGAGGACAAGGTTTCGGCGTTCCATGGCCCGGTCCGGATGCCTGTAGGGAGCGAAGTAGCTGGGTCGCTGGATGATGCCCGCGAGCAAAGCACATTCTGCAAGGTCGAGCTGACGCAAATCTTTTCCGAAGTATGCCTGGGCAGCTTCTCCAAATCCATTGATGGCGAAGGATCCACGCTGCCCGAGAGGAATTTCATTGGCATACATCTCGAAGATCTGCTGTTTGTTGAAGCGAGCCTCGAGTTGATAGGTGATAACAATTTCGGCGATCTTGCGCGAGTATGTTTTTTCGGGTGACAGGAAAAATCCGCGGGCCAGCTGCTGCGTAAGGGTGGATCCCCCGCAGTTCATACGGTGGGCGAGAATATCCTGAACCGCGCACTTTGCCATACGCACGTAATTGATACCTGAGTGCTCAAAGAAGCGGCGGTCTTCGATTGCCATTACTGCCTGAACCATGTTTGGAGGGATCTGATCATAGGTAACCAGGCGGCGCTTGGTTCGATTCTTATCCTCTGATAAAGCCGTTATCAGCTGAGGCTCAAGCTTATAGGCGGACAAAGCAGCGCCGTTTTCCGCCGTGATGCTTTGTACCTGGCCGTCTTCGGACATGATGGTGGCGCCGTCCATCGCGAGGTAGCTCTGCGGGCCTGGTTTGATCAAGATCGAATTGCTGCGAAGCTCATAGCTGCCCAGCTCCGGATTGGTGTTGTATCCTGCGCGTCGCAGAGCTGCGCCGATGGCCGCGGCGGAGAGTTGCTGGCCTGGCCGAACCTCTTGAGGAGCTGCATAGACCTGGGCGACCGGAGCGAAGAGTGGTCCCTTTGCCAGCTTCTCAGCAACTAGGCCACGGTAGCGCAGGTAGTAATAGCCGAAGATAGATGCGCCAATGACGATGAAGATAAGCGCCAGCACTAGAGCTGCACGCACCAGCTTCCAGAGAATGGGGTGAGATGTACTATCGAGTTTGACTTTTACTGGCATGTGATCGAATCGAAGATCCTAATGTTTGGACGCAGCAAGGAGTGCTACGAGGTGCTGCGTGACGGAATCAGTGGCGAGGTCTTCAGTCTTCTGGGAAAGACGATCTACGAGCTCCACTTGGCCGTCTACAAGCTTCTTACCGATATTGATCCGATAGGGAACTCCGATCAGTTCCGCGTCCTTGAACTTTACTCCAGCGCGCTCATCGCGATCGTCCAGCAATACATCGATTCCCGCCTTCTCCAGCTTTCCGGCGATGTCTTCCCCGGCCTGAAGAAGCTCTGGCTCGCGCACATTGGTGATGGTCACGATAACGTCGTAGGGTGCAATCGAGGCCGGCAGAGCGTATTGCTCGCTCGATGAGTCGGCGGCGAACTTCGCTGCACTGGATTCAATCGCAGCCGTCAGAATACGCTCAACGCCGATTCCGTAACACCCCATGATCGGCATCACCTCTTTGCCATTCGCATCCAGTACGCGCGCGTTCATGCTCTCGCTGTACTTGTAGCCGAGCTTGAAGATGTGGCCAATCTCCATAGCTTTGCCGAGTCTCAGCGGCTGGCCGCCAACGGGATCAAGCTCCCCTTCGTTGATATTGCGAATGTCGGTGATCAGGGTCGGCGTGAAATCGCGGCCGGGTGTCACGTTGCGGAAGTGGTAGTCCTGCTGGTTCGCACCGGCAACAAGATTCGCGCGGCCTTCAAGTCCCAATTCCATCACGACGATGGACTTCAGCCCTTCGCTCGGATCTTCGCGCAGAACGCCCTTGAGCTTCGCAAGATCTTTTCCGGAGTTGAGACCGTTCAGAGAACCTTGCGTCATCACCTCGCCGATGCCCACAGGCCCCAGGAATCCCGCCGGACCTCCGATGTGAACTTCTAGCTCCACCGGCAGCATGGGACGGAGCTCGGTAACACCCGTGACCGCGGCCAGCTTTGTTTCATTCACTTGATGATCGCCGCGCAGAAACGCGACAATCGGGCGAGGCAAAGATTCGGCCTTGGCCGTCATTCCTATGAAAGCAACGCACTTGATGTCCTGCGATGCTTGTATACCAAAAAACTCCGTTACGTCCGCGATGGAAGCTTTGCCGGGAGTGTGGACAAGCTCCAGCGCACCATCGCCCGTCGGTGCAAGATCCTCGACCGCCGCGAGCTTGCTCGTCGCCTTCTCCAGGTTTGCCGCATAGCCTGATGCAGAGCTGGCGATGAGGTCTTCCCCGGCTTCGGTGTAGACCATGAACTCCTGTGAGCCGGATCCGCCCATCGCTCCAGAGTCGGCTTCGACGGCGACGAACTCCAGGCCGCAGCGGGTGAAGATGGCTCGGTAGGCTGCGTCGTGCTTGTTGTAGCTCTTGTCGAGGCCGGCTGCGTCGATGTCGAAGGAGTAGGAATCCTTCATGGTGAACTGGCGGACGCGCATCAAGCCGGACTTCGGGCGCGGCTCGTCGCGGAACTTGGTCTGAATCTGGTACCAAATCTGCGGGAGCTGTTTGTAGCTGCGCAGCTCGTTGCGTGCGATAGAGGTGATGACCTCTTCATGCGTCATGGCGAGGACGAGTTCTGCGCCTTTGCGGTCCTTGAGGTGAAACAGGTTCTGGCCCATCACGGCTTCACGTCCGGACTCCTGCCAAAGCTCGACAGGGTTCAGCGTGGGCAGGAGAAATTCCTGGCCGATCTTGTCCATCTCTTCGCGAACAATGGCGATGATCTTGTTCAGCGAGCGCTGCCCGAGCGGCAGGTAGCTGTAGATGCCAGCGCCGAGCTGACGGATATATCCAGCTCGCAGAAGGAGTTTGTGGCTGGCGACCTCCGCGTCTGTGGGGGCTTCGCGGAGAGTGGGAATAAAGAGCTTCGACCAACGATGCATATTCGTACGATTGTATCGGAGCGCGTCGTCAAAGGTCTTTAAGGCCTCAGACTACGGAACAACAGTACTCAAGCAAGTAAATCGTGCAGGTGCAGCACGCCGACAACGGGCGACGTTTCGGTGCCGTCTTCGGTCACGATCAGCGCGGTGATCTTGTGGCGCTCCATGAGGCCGAGGGCGTCGGCGGCGAACGGGGTGGGGGCTATTGTGCGCGGTGTCGGGTTGAGGATCTCGGTGGCCGTTTGGTGGAAAGCTTCGGGGCCGCGGCTGGCGAAGAGGCGGCGGAGGTCGCCGTCGGAGAGGACGCCTAGAAGCTTGCCTTGGGACTGGACGGTGGTTAGGCCGAGGCGCTTGGCGGACATCTCGTGGATGATCTCGGGCAGGGTTGCGGTGGGAGCGACCATCGGGATCTCGTCGCCTGTGTGCATGAGCTGGCTCACCGGGATGAGGCGCTTGCCTAGCTGACCACCAGGGTGAAGCTCGGCGAAGTCCTGGGGCTGGAAGTCCAGGCGGCCGCTGACGTCGATGGCGAGCGCGTCGCCGAGGGCCACCATCACGGTGGTCGAGGTCGTAGGCGCGAGTTGGTGGTTGCAGACTTCGCGGTCTACGCTGACGTCGAGCACGTGCGCGCTGGCTTTGGCCAAGGTTGAGTGCTCGCAGCCGGTGAGTGTGACCAGCGTGACGCCGAGGCGCGGCAGGACGGGTAACAGCCGCAGCAGCTCCTCGCTCTCGCCCGAGTAGGAGAGGGCGAGCAGGACGTCTCCGCGGTTGAGTAGGCCAAGGTCGCCGTGAAGGGCTTCGGTGGGATGAAGGAACTGCGCCGCGGTTCCTGTAGACAGAAGGGTTGCGGCGATCTTGCGGGCGATGAGGCCGCTCTTGCCTATTCCGGTGACGACGACGCGATGGCCGCTCTGGGCGGTTGCGGCGAGGAGTGCGGCGACCTGCTCAAACACCTGGGCTTGCGGGCCTTCGAGGCGCTGGGCGAGCTGCTCTAGCGCCTCCGCCTCCATGCGGACGAGGTCTGAGGGGCGTTTCATGGCTGGCGTTTGGGGAAGCTGGGTCATTGCGGAGTCGCAGATATTGGCTAGGGAGAATGCTAGCAGACGAGCTCCGAAGACGCTCCACGAGCAGGGCCAACAGCGATAGACTAGAGAGAGCGCACGGGCTGACGATTCGCCTGTGCCGAAGGATGATGCCTTGGTTCCCGTTTCGGTTCGTCGGTTAGCGATTGTCGTGTTGCTCATTGCGGGTGTGACGCTGATTGTGATGGCGGGAACGCATAACCTGCGGCATCGGCAGATGGTGATGCAGAAGGCGCAGCAGAGTGAAGTGCAGCTCTCGCCGGCGAGCTCGGGATCGGACCCGAGCGAGGATCCCGCAGCGAAGGCGTTGCTGGGCAAGCCTGCGCCGTCGTTCACGCTGGTCGACCTGGATGGCAAGAAGGTTTCGCTGGCCGATTACAAGGGACATCCGGTGGTGCTGAACTTCTGGGCTACCTATTGCGGTCCGTGCAAGCTGGAGATGCCGTGGTTCCAGGATCTGCAGAACAAGTACAAGGACAAGGGACTCGTCGTACTGGGTCTCGACCAGGACGATGGCATGGCCGTGAAGGAGGTTGCGGCTGCGTCGAAGCGCGTGGGCGTGACATATCCAATCCTGATGCCGGACGACAAGGTCTCGAAGAGCTACCAGTTGAGCGATTACATTCCCGAGACCTTCTACGTCGATAAGAGCGGCAAGATTGTGGAACAGACGATCGGGGCGCACTCCAAGGATGAGCTCGAGGCGGATGTGCAGAAGGCGATCGCTTCGGGTGGCCTGTGAAGGTTGCGCTGATCGGATTGTGCGTGGCAATGGCGTGTGCGCCGATGGTTGCGCAGGAGATTCAGCTGGGCTCGGCGAGCGGGCCGCATAAGGCGCATGTTGACTTGCTGTCCGATGCGGTTGAGGTGAAGGCTGGCGAGGCGCAGGTTGTGGAACTGAGATTTCGCGTGCAGGACGGATTCCACATCAATTCGCACACGCCGAAGGACGAGCTGCTGATCCCCACTGCGCTGCAGCTCAATGCGGCGAGCGGGATGAAGATTGTGGACGAGCAATATCCGAAGGGTTCGACGTTTCGGCTGCCGCTGGACAAGACGGAGACGCTGGATGTGTATCAGGGCGAGTTCCGGGTGAGCGTGAGGCTGGTGGCGCCGAAGGGCTCGTCCACGCTGACCGGCGCGCTGAAGTACCAAGCTTGCGACAATGCTGTTTGCTACCCGCCGAAGACGCTTCCGGTGGTGGTGGCGGTCACTGGACGGTAGGGTACCCCCTCCCCCGCGGTATGACTTTTTCTCTAAAGTAGGGCAGTCAAACGAGTTATAGACTGAAGTATGACTTCGGTCGGGGGTATGTGGGCCGGAAAGTATTGCATCCAGGCGGTTTAAGGGTCAAAGTATCCCCCCTTTGCAGGTGAGCGGGGTCCTTGACCCCCGAGGGGTCGATGACAGGCCGTCGGGCTTTCTAGTGGTGGATGGGGCTAGTTCAATTGTAGTGAGTTGGGTGGGGTAACTATGCCAAGGTTGGCGGAGAGAAATCGCCAGTGTTCATGAGGGTTTGGTGAGGTTTGGGGGCGGGTGGGGGCTTGACACGCCGGATTTGGGCCGTTTTTGAGGGGGATTTGAGAAATTTATTTTGCAGCATGGAGATGGGCAGACGCGGTCGAGCTGCGCTCGATACCTACTCATAGCGATGAGGCCGTCATGAATGGGGCACCCGGCAGGCCAGGGCTAAAGCCCCTTCTGTGGGGCGGCTGTTTCAGGGGGCTGAAGCCCCCTGCTAATCCGGTAGAGCAAAATACAGCTAAGACACCTAGGCGGGATGGTTGGAGAGGGAGAGGATGTTGCCGTCGGGGTCTTGGAACCAGGCTACCTGCGCGCCGCCGGGGGCGGTCCAGACGCCGGCTTCGTCCTGCTTGAAGTAGTCATATTGGAGGAACTCGACGCCGCGGGTTTTGAGGTCGGCGATGGTGGCGTGGATGTCGTCTACCTCCCAGCCGAAGATGGTAAAGGTTGCGGGGGTGAAGGGTTGGGGGGTGCGGGCGACGCGCAGCATGGTTTGGGAGGAGCCGACGCGGAAGACTAGGGCGAAGTTGTCGTCGGAGACAAAGTTGAGGCCGAGGGCGGTCTCGTAGAAGCTGCGCGCGGCGGCTGCGTCGGCGGTGGGGATGAAGGCGATGGGTTCGCTGGTGGTCAGGTACATGGGAGAGCGCTCCGTTCTATTCGTTGCGAAGTGGGAAGAGAGAGTACATCAGTAGCTGATAGTAGTTCACAAGCATGACAGCACAAAACATGCGCAGCTCGGATTCGCCAAGGAACAACTGTTGGGCCGGGGTGTAGGTTTTCACGATTCCGCCGTTGGCGATGAGAGGAGAGCCGTCCACGATGACTGGAACTGTGGGTGTCCCGTGGGAGGCGACAAGGAGGAACTGTGCCATGAGGAAGAGGAAGAAAAGAATATAGACAGGACGCCCCCACGACGGCATGTCTTGCCAGAATGTTGTCCAGAAGAAGAAGCGGTTGCGGAAGAAAGGGATTGCCGGGTCGAGGATCATCATGGATAAACTGAGGCCGACCATGAGGACGAAGGAGCCGGCAAGTATCGGGGCTGTGTTGGAGGGTGTCCTGCCAAAGAAGCTGAGGGTGTAGAGGATTAGGCTGATGAAGAGGCCGACGATGGAAAAGTACTTGATGACGCTGCGGTCGGCTGAACTCATGAGGGAAGTTTAGCGGGTGGGTAGGACGGGTTGGACTCAATATGAAGTCGGGGGGAATTGAAACGTCTTGATGGTGGCCGGTTGTTGGCTGAAGTCACTGTAACGCACCCAGGTTGGCCTGACGATGACGTAAGCGATGTCGGGCCATTCTTTATGGGCGCGGCATTCTGGCCAGCGCGCGAAGTATAGCTCTTGATAGCGGGAGAGTGCGGAGTCGGAGGGCAGGAAGGCGGTGCCTTCGTATTGCAGCGTTTTTTCGTCGTCCCAGCCGATGACTAAGGAGCATGAGGAAGAAGCGAGGAGGTTGGCGTACTTGCGCGAGGTGTTGAGCGTGTCGAAGATGATCTCGAGATCGGGCGTGACGGCGATGCCGATCAGTGCGGATTGCGGCGTGCCGTTCGCGGCGATGGTGGAGATCACGGCATAGGGATGGGCGGCGATGAAGGTGTAGAGATCGGAAGGATTCATTTGTCCTCCATCGCGTCGCGAGATTATTTGCGCTGGTTGGCTTGCTTCTTTTGCGTTTCGAGGAAGCGGCGGAGGCGGTCGAGGGAGCGGGATTTGCCGAAGACTACGAGACTCTCGGTGAGCGGTGGACTGGTGGTGCTGCCGGTGAGGATTGCGCGCAGGAGCATGAAGTTTTCTTTGACGGACCACTGCTTGGCTTCGCCGAGGGCTTTTAGGGCGGACTCGATGGAGGCGGCGTCCCATGTGGCGGCTTCGAGTACCACTAGCTGTTCAGCAGCGAAGGCTACTGTTTCTTCGAAGGTGCGCTTCTTGGGGAGCCAGACGGTTTCGGCGGGGGAGATGTTGTCGGAGAAGAAGAAGCTGGTCATGTCGCCGAACTGGCCGAGAGTTTCCATGCGGGCCTGGACGAGCGGGGCGATGGCACGGACGTAGTCGTCCGAGAGGATGGTGCTGCGGAGGGCGGCGAAGAATTCGTCGGGCGAGAGCTTGCGGAGGTATTCGCCGTTGAGCCACTTTAGCTTGACCAGGTCGAAGACGGGACCGCCTAGCGAGATGCGCTTGAAGTCGAATTTTTCTAGCATCTCGGGGAGGGAGAAGATGTCGCCTTCCTTGGTGTTGAGGCCCTTGCTGACGATCTCGGCTTCGGTGGGCTGAGCCATGCCTCCACCCAGAAGGCCGAGGAAGTTGAGCATCGCTTGCGGAAGGTAGCCGGACTGTTGGTAGAAGACGAGGGAGACCGGATTTTTGCGCTTGGAGATTTTTGATTTGTCGACGTTGCGCAGGAGCGGCATGTGCCAGAAACGCGGGAGGTCCCAGCCGAAGGCGTTGTAGAGGAGCACGTGCTTGGGGGTGGAGGAGATCCACTCCTCGGCTCGGATGACGTCGGTGATCCGCATGAGGTGGTCGTCGACTACGTTGGCGAGGTGGTAGGTGGGGTAGCCGTCGGATTTTAGGAGGACCTGGTCGTCGACGTTGTTGTGGTCGAAGGTGATGCTGCCGCGGAGCTCGTCGGTGAAGGTGGTGCTCGTGTTTTCGGGGACTTTTAGGCGGATGGTGTAGGGGCGGTTTTCTTCTAAGTAGGCGTCGATTTGTGCGGGGGTGAGGTGGCGGTGGGCACCGTTGTAGCGGGGTGGGGTCTTGGCGGCGATCTGCTGCTGACGCATGGCTTCTAGCTCTTCGGCGGTCTCGAAGGAGCGGTAGGCGGTGCCGTTGGCTAGCAGGATTTCGGCGTGGGTGCGGTAGATTTCTGTGCGCTCGGACTGGCGGTAGGGGCCGTAGGGGCCTCCTACGTCGGGGCCTTCGTCCCAGGTGAGGCCGACCCACTTGAGGGCGTCGAAGATCATCTGCTCGGAGGTGGCGACGAAGCGGGTGCGGTCGGTGTCCTCGATGCGCAGGACGAATTTGCCGCCGCGCTGGCGGGCGAAGATGTAGTTAAGGAGGCCGATGTAGGCGGTGCCTACGTGGGGGTCGCCGGTGGGGGAGGGGGCGATGCGGACGCGGATGGGACGAGAGTTGGGTGCGGCGGTGGGCTCGAATGTCATAAGGCTTCGAGACTTATGTTAACAGCCATCGGGTTCGATCGCTGTGCGATCGAACTCGATGGCGACGAAGCGCAGGCCTAAGGTTGGGGCGGAGGCGGTGGAGGGTTGTAGTTGGTGGGTGGGGCCGGTGGGTAGCTGGTTGGCGGTGGTGGGTAGGGTTGGAGACCGCCGTAGGGGTTGGGTGCAGGAACTACGCGCCAATCGGAGAAGGCAAGGATGCAGGCGACGACGATGAGGCCGATGGGCCAGATGATAATCACGAGAGCCAGGGGGCCGGAGAGGCCAGCTTTGTCCAGGATTCGCCAGAAGAGAAAGATGAAGAAGGCGATGAATGCAAAGGCGATGATCGCGATGATACCCATCATCCCCGCGATGGCGCCGCTCATGTGGTTGATCTGATCAGGGTCCATGATTGCCTCCGTTCGATGCTGCCAATGTACTTGAGAATGCAGTGCGGTGACAGAAATAATTTTCGGGCGGAGCTATGTGAGGTCGTCGGTGTCGAAGGTGGGGAGCTTGCGACCGAGGGCGCTGATGTCGCGGGGTTTGGCGACGGCGGCCAGGGCGGCGTCGATGTCCTCTTCGTCGGGGGCGTCGGCGTGGAGGGTCAGCTTTTTGTGCTCGTTGGGCAGGGTGATGGATTCAAGCAGGACGACGACGTGGGCTACGGCTGTGCCGTCCTGGGGGAGGCCTTCGGGGGTCTTGCCCTTGATGCTGACGTTGTTGACGTCGATGCTGAGGAGGTCCGCGACGCGCTCGCGCATCTCTCCAGCTAGCGGCACGATCTTAGGGCGGTGCATGATGAGGACGCAGTCGATGTTGACGATTTTAAAGCCGACCAGGGCAATCTCTTCGAGCGCGGTCTTGAGGAAGACGGTGGAGTCGGCGCCCTTCCACTTGGGGTCGGTTGGGGGGAAAAAGGTGCCAATGTCGCCGGCGGAGACAGCGCCGAGCAGGGCGTCCGTGATGGCGTGGAGCAGGAGGTCGCCGTCGGAGTGGCCGGCGAGGCCTTCGGGGTGGTTGATCTTGAGGCCGCCGATGACCAGCGGGACGTCCTTCTTGAAGGCGTGAGAGTCAAAGCCGAGACCGATGCGCATGCTCATTGCTGATGATGATAAAGCAGCGGGCGGGGATTGCAGCGGAGATCTGGCAGGGGTGGGACGGTTTTGCGGAGGTCAGACCCGGCGGCTGCGGGCCGGCAGGGTTAGCAGTCGCAGGGGGTGGGGCGGGACGTCGCCTTGCCGCCGCGCAGGGCGGAGCGGGGCTGCACCGCGTCAGACGGGGAATACCAAGCGGCCACGCCGAAGGTGACGACGATGGGAAGCATGGTGAGAGCGAGGTTAATCATAGGGATCTCCTGCGGCTCGTACGCGGAGCCGTTGCGGTGAAAGGGGAAAGGAGGCCTGGTAGAACCCCGGTTCATCGTGCGGTGAGGCCGCGCTATGAACCGGGATCGTATCTGGGGGTTAGACGTGCGAGGTTCGCAGGTCGACTCGAATTAAGTTAGCGGGCTCCGCCGGCAGCGTTGATGAGCTGGCCGTTGATCCAGCCTGCGTCGTCGGAGGCGAGGAAGACGGCTGCGTCGGCGATGTCCTTGGGCTGACCGATGCGGCCGAGGGGTACCGATGCGGCATGCTGCTTGTCGAAGTCGGAGCCGATGAAGCCGGCGGTGTGGGTGCCTTCGGTTTCGACGAGGCCGGGGTTGAGGGCATTGACGCGGATGCCCCTGGATCCAAGCTCGAGCGAGAGCACGCCGGTGATGACGTCGACTGCACCCTTCGTGGCAGAGTAGACAGAGCTGCCTGGAGGCGTGATGCGGCTGACCAGCGAACCGATATTGATGATGCTGCCACCCTTGGGGAGGTGCTTGACTGCGGCCTGCGTGACCAGCAGGAGGCCGAGCACGTTGACGTCGAACTGCTTGTGGAAGTGCTCGGGGGTGATGGCTTCGAGGGCGCCGAACTCGTAGACGCCGGAGTTGTTGACCAGGATGTCGAGCTTGCCGTAGGCCTTGATGGCGGCGGCGATGATGGCTTGCGCGTCGGCGGGCTTGGAGACGTCACCCTTGACGGCTACAGCTTTGCCGCCGGCCTTGGTGATGGCGTCGACTACGACGTCGGCACCGGCTTTACTGGAGGCGTAGTTGACGACAACGGAGGCGCCAGCGGCTCCGAGTGATTTGGCGATTGCTGCGCCGATGCCTTTGGAGGCTCCTGTAACGACGGCGACTTTTCCTGTGAGGGTGCTCATGGTGTTCCTTTCTAACTTCAGATTGCGTGTGGTTGAAGCGTGTGTGGAAGAGGCTGATCGGGACTGCGGGTTCGGATTAGCGAGCACCGCCGCCGGCGTTGAGGAGCTGGCCGGTGATCCAGCCCGCGTCGTCGGACGCGAGGAAGACGGCTGCAGTGGCGATGTCGTGGGGCTGGCCGAGGCGACCGAGGGGTGTGCCGGCGATCATGGTCTTGACGAAGGGGTTGTCGTCCGTGAAGCCGGCGGCCTGAGAGCCTTCGGTGATAACGCCTCCGGGATTGAGGGCGTTCACGCGAATGCCTTTCGGTCCGAGCTCAGCCGCGAGGACGGTTGAAACCGCGTTCAGTGCGGCCTTGGTAGCCGAGTAGACGGCGCTACCGGGCATGGTGCCAGCGCTGGCAAGCGAGCCGATGTTGATAATGCTGGCGCCCTTGCCGAGGTGCTTCACCGCTGCCTGGGTGACGAACAGGAGACCGAGAACGTTGATGTCGAACTGCTTGTGGAAGTGTTCGGCGGTGATGGCTTCGACGGGGCTGAATTCGAAGACGCCAGCGTTGTTGACGAGGATGTCGAGGTGGCCATAGGCCTTGATGGCGGCGTCGATGATGGCCTGCGCGTCTTCAAGTTTGGAGACGTTGCCGTGGACGGCGATGGCTTTGCCACCCGCCTTGGTGATCGTATCGACGGTCTTGTCGGCACCAGATTTATCGGAGGCGTAATTGACAACGACGGAGGCGCCGGCCGCTCCGAATGCCTTGGCGATGCCTGCGCCAATGCCCTTGGAGGCTCCTGTAACGACGGCGACTTTTCCTGTGAGGGTGCTCATGTGAATCTCCTTGTATCAATCATCCTTCGATAATTCGACAACCATCGAATTGATGAGGTGGAGGGTGCGGAGGATTCAGGATGCGTGTGAATTTTTGTGGAATGGCGAGGAGGGCATACCCCAGGGGCTAAAGCCCACGGTTCCCAGAAGCCGGTGGTGTCAAGGCTGAAGCCTTGGCTTACCTAGAAGTGGGACGTGGTGCGCCCTGGCATGCCGGGAAGCGGGGGTAGAAGCTGCAGGTCTCCCCGCTGCGGCGCAAAAGCGCGCCTCCGGTCGAGATAACAGACTTGAGGGGTAAGAAGGGTTAGGCGAGGTCGGACTTGAGGCGGTCGAGGTAGGCGCGCAGGATGTGCGTCTGGGGAAAGTAATTGACGAACTTGCCGTTTTTCTCGGAGCGGACCAGGCCGGCGGTCTCGAGTTCTTTCATGTGGTGGGAGAGGGTGGCGGGGGAGATGTCGATGCAATCGCGCATTTTGCTACACGGGGTGCAGGAGCGCTTGGTGCTGATCGTCTTGAGGATCTCGTAGCGGCGCGGGTCGGCGAGGGCGCGGGCGATGAGGGCGAGCTGGTCTTCCGTTAGCTCGACGGACTGGGTTGCGCTGGCCATGACAGTTGATTAGATGATACGCGGTGCGGTTTTGGTGCGAGGCGTGCTGGACGCATCCAGATCAGTGAAGGATGGTTAGATACGCATGCCACGGGCCGACGGCCTCGCGGTACTCGTTGGACATTGTTTTGACGATTTGTTGGATATGGCCGAGGTCGTGGACGACCCAGGTGGCGAGCAGGTTGCGCAAGGTGACTGGGCCAAATTCAGGATGGGTACCCGGAAGGTCGAGTTGCTCTTCCGTGATGTTGAGCGATTTGAGGGTCTGAAGGCTTTGGCTACGTAGAGTGGCGAAGTCTTCGAGCAGGGAGTCGATGGACTTGCCGGCGATGAGGCGCTGGAAGTCGAAACGGTCGAAGGGAGCGAAGGGGGTGCGGGCGTGGCCTTCGAGGATCATGCGTGCGCGCGGGAGCCAGTCGGTTTCGTCGGCGAGCATCAGATGGCCGATGACGTCGATGGGGCTGAAGGCTTCGGGAGATTTGCGGCAGTGGAGCCATGCCTCGGATTTGCCGCGGAGGAGAGAGTCGAGGACGGCGGGGGTGTGGGCAAGGATCTCGATGGACTGGTCGAGTTGAAATTGCATGTTAGAGCCTTGAGGTCAGCCGGCTAGGTAGAACTCGGCAACTTCGAGGTCGCCGGGCTGGGTGACTTTGAAGTTGCGGGAGGTTCCCTGGACGACGAAGACGGGGATATTGGCGCGCTCGAGGAGGCTGGATTCGTCGGTGCCGGTGAACTCGTCGGCGGCGGCTTCGGCGAAAGCGCGGCGGAGGAGGGGGACGGTGGCGCCCTGCGGGGTTTGCGCATGGACGATGAGCTCGCGGGGGATGGTGGCCGTGATGAGGGCGCCGTCGGCGGTACGCTCGACTTGCTTGATGGTGTCGATGGCGGGCGTGGCGACGATGGCCGCGCCGTGCTTTTCGATGGCCGCGATGGTGCGGGCTATTGTGCCGGGGTCGATGAGCGGGCGGACGGCATCGTGGACGAGGACGATGTCGGCTGCGGAGGTGCTGGGGAGGGCAGCGAGGGCGTTGGCGACCGACTCCTGGCGGTTGTCGCCGCCGGTGACGACGTGGACCTTGGCGGAGAGATGGTGCTCGGCGAGCATGTCGGACACGCGGGCCTGCTCAGTGTCGCGGACGGCTACGTAGATGGCCGTGATGGCGGGGACGTCCAAGAAGGCGCGGACGGAGTGGACCAGGATGGGAAGGCCTTTGAGCTCGATAAACTGCTTGGAAACGCCCGCATTGGCGTGGGCCATGCGGGTGCCGATTCCGGCGGCGGGGATGATCACGAAGACAGACATGGGAATCGAAGTATACCGCTTCGCGGTTGTCAGTTGTTAGTTCTCAGTTGTCAGTTACATGCTGCGTGTTGCGAATGTTGATGCGCGGAGAGACATCTTTACTGAGAACTGACAACTGAGAACTAAGAACTTGGTCTCAGAATCATTTCGTTGTTCTGGGTGAAGCCGAATTTTTCGTAGATGGGGCGGCCGAATTTTGAGGCGTGGAGGGTGATGACGCGGACGTTGGCTTTCTTGCATTCGTCGACCGCGTGTTGGAGGAGTTGGGTGGCGAGGCCGCGGCCTCGGGCTTCGGGCGCGGTGTAGAAGTTGAGCAGGTAGGCGCGGATGGGATTGGGATCGAGGAAGTGTGGGGGGAAGTCGCCTAAGAAGATGCCGCAGGCGGCGAGGAGGTTTCCTTCTTCTTCGAGGAACAAACCGACGTAGCGGCCGTCGGCTAGGCGCTCGCGGACCCAGGGTTCGAAGGCGATGTCCATTACGTCGTAGGCGGCTTCGGTGGCGAGCTCGTTGTCGGCGAACATCTGGTGGCGCTGGGCGGTGATGGTGGGAGCGTCGTCGGGCGTGGCGCGGCGGAGGGTGGGCATAGGTACAGAGTGTAGAGGATAGGGGATAGAGGATAGGGAAAGCGGGAGGCGCAAGCGGGCCTCTGTGACGAGGCCCGTTTGCGGGATGATGAATTTTAGAGGGCTGCGACGCCGGCTTCGGCCACGGCCTGGTCCTGTGCGCCAAGACCACCGCTTACGCCGATGGCTCCGATGACTTTGCCATCCTGCTTGATGGGGACGCCGCCGGCGAAGATCATTACCTTCCCGTCGTTCGAGGCGTGGATGCCGAAGAACTGATCACCGGACTGCGAGAGCGTGCCGAGGGTTCCGGTCTCAATGTCGAAGGCTCGCGAGGTCCAGGCTTTTTTCTGGGCGATGTCGACCGAGCCGATCCATGCGCCGTGCATGCGCTCGAAGGCCAGGAGGTGTCCGCCCGCGCAGACCACTGCAATATTCATGGGTTGCTTAATCTCTTCTGCCTTTTTGGTGGCTGCGGCGATGATGCGTCGCGCGTCTTCGAGGGTAACGGTGTGATGCGAAGTGCTCATGAAAATCTCCTTTAGCGAAAAACGTGGTCGCCAAACCGTTTGGATGCGCCAAAGCAAAGTGTAGAAGATAGAGCGTAGAGGATAGAGTGGAACGATGGCGGCGAAGGCAAGTTTGGCGATGGATCGGGGGATGTTCAAGGCGGGGGAGCGGGTGTGCGTTGCGGTGAGCGGCGGAGCGGATTCGGTGGCGCTGCTGCTGGCGTTGGTGGAGGCCAATACGGAAAGTGCTCAGAATAAGACGCCGCTTGGGGTGGTGCTCCGTGTGGCGCATGTGCATCATGGGCTGCGCGGCGCGGAGGCTGACGGAGATGAAGATTTTGTACGGGAGCTGTGCGAGCGGCTGGGGGTTCCGCTGACGGTGTTTCGGGTGGACACGGCGGCGCGGCAGGCGATGCAGGGGGAAGGTGTTGAGGAGGCGGCGCGGGAGTTGCGGTATGAGGCGCTGCGGGGGTTGATGGCGAGTGGGGTGGTGGACGTGGTGGCGACGGCACATACGCTCGATGACCAGGCGGAGACGGTGGTGATGAAGATGCTGCGGGGGGCGTGGACCGAGGGGCTGGGAGGGATCTCGTCTGAAGTACAGGTATCAGGGGGTGGAAAGATTGTGCGGCCGCTGTTGGGGGTTCGTCGGGTGGAGGTGGAGGCGTTTTTGCGGGAGCGGGGGCAGGCGTGGAGAGAGGATGCGACGAATCAGGATGTGTCGTTAACGCGGAACCGGGTGCGGCATGTGCTGATGCCGATGCTGCGGGAATTTAATCCCGGTGTCGATGCGTTATTGGCGCGGACCGCGGAGGTGGCTCGGGAGGAAGAGGCGTTCTGGCAGGCGGAGATGGCGCGGGTGTTGCCGCAGGTGCTGTTACCTGGCAAGCCGGTTCGCGGCGGGGGGCGGGCTGTGAGTACGGCGGTGGGGGAGGTTGGGTATGCGATCGAAATTGAACGACTGCGCGCGATGCGGTCCGCGTTGCGGCGGAGAATTGTACGGGCGGCTGCGCGGATGGTGTTTGCCGACGCGGATGTGGCCTATGTGTTAGGCGGGGAGGAGACAGCCAAGGTGTTGGCGCTGGCGGGTTTCGGGGGCGTGGGTGGCGCGGTGACAGGAAAAATTGGGAGCCGGCTGGAGCTGCATGGAGGTTTGCGGGTGGAGCGTTCGGCGCGGGAAATACGGTTGTGGCGGCAGGGTTACTGATTCCGTTATGGTGGAAGATCGGGATCTGTGGACGATATTTCTGCCGGATCGGGGCGTCGCCAGAGTAGAATTTAGATCAAACCCGGCGCAGGAGTGAAGACGGCCGCAAAACACTGCACCGTAATTCTGCGGCTGGCGTCTAAGACATCAGGCGAAGCTTTCGGGGTTGTTGCACGGCTCCGAGGGATGAGCGAATCGTTTGAAGTTCAGACGAATGTTTGGGGTGGTAGCCGTCCAGCACACGGACGGAGCAGTAGAAGACGAAACGAGGAATCGGATTGAATTCAACAGTCAAACAGTTGTTGATCTGGGTGCTGACGCTGGGCTGCCTGCTGGTGGGCTGGCGCTTCGTCGCGACCAACATGGCTGCGGGCCACGACAAGGCAGTGAGCCTGACACAGTTCCAGGATGACGCGGACAACAACAAGATCTCGGATGTGCTGGTGGACGGCGCTGACGTCACGGGCAAGTACAAGGACGGCAAAGAGACTTTCCACACCACGATTCCGGCGAACTATGTGGACCACAACGAGGAGGCCGATCTAAAGGCCCACGGCGTGGATGTCACGTTCAAGAGCCAGCAGGGAAACATGTACTGGAACGCGCTGCTGAGCTTTGCGCCGATTCTGGTGCTGGTGGCACTGTTCATGTTCATGATGCGGCAGATGCAGAGCGGCGGCAACAAGGCGTTGAGCTTTGGCAAGAACCGCGCTCGCTTGCTTTCCATGCAGCAGAAGAAAATTACGTTCAAGGACGTTGCGGGCGTCAACGAGGCCAAGGAAGAGCTGCGGGAGATCATTGAATTTCTGCGCGAGGCTCAGAAATTCCAGCGCCTGGGCGGGCGTATTCCCAAGGGCGTGCTGATGGTCGGACCTCCGGGAACCGGCAAGACCTTGCTGGCCCGTGCGGTTGCAGGTGAAGCCAATGTTCCGTTCTTCTCGATCTCGGGTTCGGACTTTGTGGAGATGTTCGTGGGCGTCGGCGCGAGCCGCGTTCGCGATCTGTTTGAGCAGGGCAAGAAGAATGCTCCTTGCATCATCTTCATCGATGAGATTGACGCTGTGGGACGGCACCGCGGTGCTGGACTGGGCGGCGGACACGACGAGCGCGAGCAGACGCTGAACCAGCTGCTGGTCGAGATGGACGGGTTCGAGTCCAACGACGGCGTGATCCTGATTGCTGCGACCAACCGGCCTGATGTTCTGGATCCGGCGCTGCTGCGTCCAGGTCGTTTCGATCGCCGCGTGATTGTGGATCGTCCTGACATTCGTGGACGCGAGGAGATTTTGAAAGTGCACTCGAAGAAGGTGCCGCTGGCCGAGGATGTGAACCTGCCGATTCTGGCTCGGGGAACACCGGGCTTTACGGGCGCGGACCTCGCCAACATGGTGAACGAGGCTGCCCTGACGGCTGCGCGGTTCAACCGCAAGGCCGTGCACATGTACGACTTTGAGGTAGCGAAGGACAAGGTGCTGATGGGCGCCGAGCGGAAGTCCATGCTGCTGAGCGAGGACGACAAGCGCGACACCGCTTATCACGAAGCTGGACACGTGTTGGTGGCTGCGAAGCGCGAGCACTCCGATCCGCTGCACAAGGTGACGATCATCCCGCGCGGCATGGCGCTGGGTGTGACGATGCACCTCCCGGAAGAGGACAAGCACACGGTGACGCGGGATTATCTGAACACGCAGCTGGCCATCCTAATGGGCGGGCGCTGCGCGGAAGAGATCTTTATGAACCGCATGACTACCGGCGCGGGCAACGATATTGTGCGCGCGACGGAGCTGGCTCGGAAGATGGTTTGCGAGTACGGCATGAGCGAGCTTGGACCGCTGACCTATGGCAAGAAGGAACAGGAAGTGTTCCTCGGCCGGGACATTGGACAGGCTCGGGACTACTCGGATGACACGGCACAGCAGATTGATAAGGCTGTGCGGCGGCTGGTCGATGAGGCGTACAACTCCGCGTACAAGATTCTGGATGAGAACCGCGAAGTGATGCATGCGATGGCGGCGGCGCTGCTGGAGCGTGAGACGCTGGATGCTGCGGAGATCGAGTTGATTATCCAGGGCAAGCTGCTTGGACCGGTGAAGTCTAGCCTGGCCTCGGCCGGCGATGATGACGGTGATGATAAGCAACAGGTGCTGAAGCCGGAGGCCGGGCGGAAGCCTGGGTTTGGCGAAGGGCATACGACACCGGCGTAAGCGGTGCGCTGCAATGAGATTGATGGAGGCGGCCTTCGGGCCGCCTCCATTTATTTTGTGGGAGAGATTGCGGTGGAGGGCTCGCGGCGGAAGAGGCGTTTGAGGCGAGTGGCGATCCAGCGCATGCTGAGAATCAGGAACACGATGGCAGCGGTGGCGATGCCGGCGGCGGCGAAGGGGTGGTGGGTCGCGAACCAGGTGAGCGAGATCGCGGCGACGTCTTCGCTTGCCGAGAGCGCGATGTTGGAGAGCGGCTCGGGACTGGGGGTGACGAGGGCGCGGGCAGCGGTCTTGGAGGTGTGGGCGATGGCCGCGATGGTGGCTCCGCCGACGGCGGCGAGCAGCTTCATCTCGGGCGAGAGCTGCGAGGCGGCCTGGTAGGCGAGCAGCGCGGCGACGGGCACGCGAATGAAGGTGTGGGCGGCGTTCCAGACGAGATCGAAGGCGGGGATCTTGTCAGCGAAGACTTCCACGGCGAAGAGGAGGCTGGAGACGGCGATAATCCAGGGGTTGGAGAGCGCGTGTAGGCCTGGCGGTAGGGTGACCCAGTCGAAGTGCGCAAGGATGCCGAGGGTCGCGACCGTGGCGTAGACGTTGAGCCCGGCGGCGAAGCTGGCGGCGACGATGAGCGCGGCGATGGAGGAGGGCGTGAAGTTCACGGGCGACTCCGGTGGAGCGGTGTCTCTGGTGGGATGGTATCGCAGATGGGTGCAGGGTTGCGATAGGCTAACCGGATGACGATGCGTTTTGGCGGGTGGGTGTTCGTGGTGGGGTTGGTGGTGGGTGTGGCTGGGGCGCAGACGAAGCCGAAGCCGATGGCGTCGGCGCAGAGTTCGACGACTACGCCGGGCGCGAAGGTAGGGCAGGGGGCGCAGCCGCCGGTGGCAGGGTTGATGCCGACCAAGGATGATCTGCTGCGCGGTGGGTATGGGCCGTATCGCGCCAATAATGACCTGCTGTTTTATCACCTGACGCTGCGCGTGGATCCAGTGGCGAAGACGATTGCGGGGACGAACGTAGTGCGGTTTCGGATGTTGAAGGATGGGCGGAAGATTCAGCTGGAGTTGACGCCGGAATTGACGCTGGATGGGATTACGTTTGAGGGGAAGGCAGCGACGTATACGAGGGCTTCGGCGGACTCTCGGAGTTTATATGTGGAGTTTCCGCGCGAGCTGAAGGTAGGTGAGGTGGCGGAAGTTACGGTGGCGTATCACGGGCAGCCGGTCACGCAGGGGAGGTTTGGGTGCTTCTCGTTCGATAAGGACAAGGAGGGCAAGCCGTGGATTACTACCGCTTGCGAAGGTGAGGGTGCGAGCGTCTGGTGGCCGAATAAAGATCAGTGGAAGGATGAGCCGCAGGATGGGATGGAGTTGGATATCGCGGTGCCGAACGGGCTGATGGATGTGTCCAACGGGCGGTTCGTGGCGAGCAAGGATTTAGGCGATGGGTACACGGAGTGGCAATGGCGGGTGCACTATCCGATCAACAACTACGACGTGGCGCTGAATATTGGGGAGTATCAGCATTGGTCAGGCGTGCATGTGAATAAGGACACGGGCGAGCAGACGACGATGGATTTCTATGCGCTGCCGGAGGACCTGGAAAAGGCGAAGGCGCAGTTTGCGCAGGTGCCGGGGATGCTCGATGCCTATGAGCATTATCTCGGCGAGTACCCGTTCGATAAGGATGGGTACAAGCTGATCGAGGTGCCGTACGCCGGCATGGAACACCAGACGGCGGTGGCCTATGGCAATCACTTTGAGAATGGCTACTACGGGCACGATTGGACGGGTGTGGGGATTTCGCCGAAGTTCGACTTCATCATCATTCATGAGAGTGGGCATGAGTGGTTTGGGAATTCGATTACAGCTGCAGACCGTTCGGACATGTGGATTCACGAAGGATGGACGACGTATCTGGAAGAGCTGTACGTGGAGTATCGGTGGGGGAAGGCCGATGCGATCAAGTATCTGAACGGGCTGCAGCCGAAGATACGGAATCGGCAGCCGATTATCCCGGAGCGCGGGACGAATGCGGAGCCTACCGAGGATCAGTATTTCAAGGGCGCGCTGATGCTGAATACGCTGCGCAGCGTGCTCGACGACGATGCGAAGTGGTTTGCGGATATTCACGACTTCTATCAGCACTTCAAGTATCAGAACATCATGACGGAAGATGTGGTGGCGTGGTGGAATCAACGGACGGGAATGAACCTGACACCGTTCTTCAATGAGTATCTGCGGCATGCGGCGCTGCCGATGCTGGAGCTGAAGTTCGATCGCGCGAAGGGGACGGTGGCGTATCGGTGGAGCGCGGACGAGGCGGGGTTTGCGATGCCGATCAAGATCGGCGAGCGCGAGCATTTGATGCTGGTGACGCCGGTGACGACGGAGTGGAAGACGATGCCGTGGACGGCGGATCCAGACACGCTGGAGGTGCCGCATGATCTTTATTACGTCGGCGAGAAGACGGTGGATTAGATCGGAAACGATTGCTTTTCTAAACCAGTTATCATCGTAACCATGCGTGTTCTGGCTCTGGGACTGGTCGTGTTGTTGGTAGGGTGTGGATACCACCAGGTGGGTGCGGCGTCGCATATTCCGGCGAACGTGCGGACGCTGGGGGTGCCCATCTTCGCGTCGAAGGTGCAGGCGTTCAACACCGAGACGGCGTTCACGCAGGCGATGGTGCGTGAGTTGAATACGCGAACGAATTATCGGGTGGTGACGGGCGCGAATGCGGACCACACGGACGCGGTGCTCAAGGGAACCATTGTGACCGAGACGGTGGTGCCGCTGACCTATGACTCGACGAGTGGGCAGACGTCCAGTTACCTGGTGAATATTACGGCGAGTGTAGAGCTGGTGGCGCATGATGGGGCTGTTCTTTACAAAAACGACGCGTTTGCGTGGAGGGAACAGTATCAGTCGACCGAAGACTTGAGCGGGTTTGTGCAGGAGGATGGGGACGCCGTTCGCAGAATGGCGAAAGATTTTGCGGAGGCGGTGGTGAGCGACATGTTGGAGAGCTTTAGATGAGCGAAGCAAAAATTTATCAAGCAGGCGCTACGCGCACGGGACTGAAGAGCTTCGCGGGGGTGGAGCGGTTTCTGGCGGAGGTGAGTGGAGACTCGCGCCGAGCAGGATATGTGCTGCTGGGGGACGATGCGTTTCTGATGGAGATGTGCCGCAAGGGCGTGATGCGGGCGCTGGTGCCGGAGGAGATGAAGGACTTCTGTCTGCACGATCTGGACCTGGGACAGACGTCGATCTTTGAAGCGCTTGACCTGGCGCAGACTCCTTCGCTGATGGCTCCGTTCCAGGTGCTGTTTCTGCGCAACGTGAAGACGCTCTACGGACGCGGGCAGAAGAAGGAAGAGTTCAAAGCGATCGACGAATATTTTCGGCGGCCGAACCCGCAGGCGCTGGTGATCTTCGTGGCGGACTATCTTGCGCTGCCACAGGACCTACGCAGGATGGACATGACGGACAAAGATCGTGCCGAAAAGATTCGGGAGACGCTCGGTGATGTGTGTGGCGTGGTGGAGCTGCAGCGCGTGAGCGACGACGACGCGATGCAGTGGGTGGTGCGTGAGGCGAAAGCCAGGGGTGTGGAGTTCAGTGAAGATGCCGCGCGCGAACTGGTGGATGCGCTGGGGTCGAGTGGCGGGGCGGAGATGATGTTGGTGGCGAGCGAGGTGGAGAAGCTGCTGCTGTATGTGGGCGGCGTCGGCAAGGGGACGGTGGAGGTGGGGGATGTGGAGACGATGGTGTCGGCTGCCAAGCAGCGGAGTTTGTATGAGCTGACGGACGCGATCAGTCTCAAGGACGCGCCGCGGGCGCTGGGGCTGCTGGCGGGGTTGCTGAACGCGTCGGAGGGTGGAGAGGATGCGGCGATCGGGCACGTGTTTTCACTGGCGAAGACGTATCGGCAGATGCTGGTGTTGAACGAAAAACAAGTGAAAGATCAGCGCGCGATGTGGCAGGTCTTGTGGCCGGGCTTTCGCGTGGCGCCCTTTGCGGCCGACGCGCTGATTGCGCAGGCACGGCGGTATCGTGACCGTGGCGAGCTGACGAACGGGCTACGTTTGATCGCGAAGGCGGACCTGGAGTTGCGGTCGAGCCCGGCGGATAAGAAGCTGGTGCTGGAGAGACTGGTGATGCGGCTGGCGGGGAAGGGGAAGGCGATCGAGAGCGTCGGGGTGTAGGTGGTTAAGGTGGGCACCACAGAGGTGGGTTGGTGTATGGATCGAGTAGAATCCGAAGAGCCCTTGGAAGCTGAAGCGTAGTTGAAAACAGGAGAGATCGCGCATGCGTGTCGTTGTCAGAGTGTCGTTGGCATGGGGATTGATGTTGGGATTGGTTGCGTCGGTTGGCGCGCAGACGACGGCACCGATGGCGCCGCCGGCAACTCCACCTACGATGCAGCAGCGAATGCAGCAGATGCTGGAGTTCGCAAAGACGCACTATGAGAAGCATGAGTACCGGATTGCGATGCGCGATGGCGTGAAGCTTTATACGCAGGTGTATACGCCGATTGCCGGGCAATTTGCGGATAAGGGGCCTTATCCATTTCTGATGACGCGCACACCGTATAGCTGCGGCAGCTATGACGACGCTGTGGTGATGCCGCGCGTGACGGGCAATATGGACATGCTCGAGAGCGGATACATCCTGGTGTGCCAGGACGTGCGCGGTCGGTGGGAGAGCGAGGGCAACTGGGTGGAGATGACTCCGCCGAGGGGCGGCAAGGGGATTGATGAGTCGACCGATATGTACGACACGGTGGACTGGCTGCTGAAGAATGTGAAGGACAACAACGGCAAGGTCGGGATCCAAGGCATCAGCTATCCGGGGTTCTATACGGTCGCGAGCATCATCAACGGGCATCCGGCGATCAAGGCGGCGAGTCCGCAGGCGCCAATGATGAATCTGTTTGACGGCGATGACGCGTATCACGGTGGAACGTTCATGGTCGGGGCGAACCACTCGTTTTATGCGGCGTTTTATCGGCCGCAGAAGAATCCGCTGAAGGTTGAGCCGGAGAGCAACTTTGAGTTCTTTACGAAGGATGCGTATGCGTACTACTTGAAGATGGGGACGCTGGCGAACCTGGATTCGGCGGCGGGTAATACGAATCCGCTGTATCACGATCAGACGATCCATGACACCTACGACGGCTACTGGGTGGCTCGCACCATGGAGCAGCATATGTTCGGCGTGAAGGCTGCCGTGATGACGGTGGGGGGGTGGTTCGATGCGGAGGATCTGGCCGGGCCGGTGAAGTTGTTCCACGCGATTGACAAGCTGAGTCCCGAGGCTGCGGCAAATACGTTGGTGGAAGGGCCTTGGGTGCACGGTGGATGGGCGCGGGGATCCGGCGCCTCGCTGGGCGACATCCAGTTTGGATCGGGTACATCGGAGTTTTTTCGCAAGACGATCGAGGCTCCATTCTTTGCGCACTATCTGAAGGACGCGCCGTGGACTCCGCTGCCTACGGCGTACACGTTTGAGACGGGCAGCAATGTGTGGAAGAAGTATGATGCCTGGCCTCCGAAGCCGGCGGAGACGAAGATGATTTACTTCCAGCCGGGCGGCGGGTTGGGTTGGACGGCGCCTGCGGTGAAGGAAAGTAAGGACGAGTATGTGAGTGACCCGGCGCATCCCGTGCCGTATGTAGGGTATGTGACCGAGGCTGATCCTCCGCAGCGTTACATGGATGATGATCAGCGTTTCGCTGCGACGCGGCCGGATGTGCTGGTGTATGAGACCGAGCCGCTGACCGAGGATGTGACGGTGGTTGGGCCAGTGCGGCCGCGGCTGAAGATTGCGTCGACGGGCACGGATGCGGACTTCGATGTGAAGCTGATTGATGTCTATCCGGAAAACTTTCCCGATCCGGATGAGGAGAACCAGGGCAAGCATGTGTTGGCTGCTCCGCCGGTGATGATGGGCGGGTACCAGATGCTGGTGCGCGGCGAGCCGTTCCGCGCGAAGTTCCGGAACTCGTTAGCCAAGCCAGAAGCGCTGGTGCCGGGCAAGGTTACGGCGGTCGACTTCAGCATGCAGGATGTGAACCACACGTTCCTGAAGGGCCATCGGATCATGGTGCAGGTGCAGAGCTCGTGGTTTCCGCTGACCGATCGCAATCCACAGATGTTCATGGATATTGCGAAGGCCAAGCCGGAGGACTTCAAGAAGGCTACGGAGACGGTGTTTCACGAGGCCGGAGCGGCTAGCGGGATTGAGTTGATGGTGATGCCGAAGTAGATCCTGCGAATCGAGGAGTGTTGTGGAACTTGTATGGAGATGAGTAGCGGAAGAGATCGCGGAGGCAGTCGAACCAGGACGATAGGGAAGTTTGTTGCTTACTACTCCGTCGTAATTTTTTCGCTGGTATGGATCGCTGACGTTTTTGTGAAGTGGTCCATCCCTCATCTGCTCGAGTTGCTTTTTTTGCTCATCGCGCCGGCGTTCGTTTCAGGTTTTTTGATCTACGAAAGCTTGCATAATTCCCGCAAGATCAATACGTGGCTGTTTATCGCGGCGGCTGAATTCCATCTTGTCTTCGTCACGCTGGTTATTGTGTATGAAGCATTTCAGCTTGACGATGTTTCGCAGAGTTCCATCATGGGGATCGTTGCTGGTGTGGTGGTTGGTTCACTTGTCGCCGCTGTGGCGTTGTACAAGATAATCAAATCTCGGAATAGAGAGCTTGAGATTCAAGGCGAGGAAGAGTCGTTCAAGGCTACGCGGTGAGTTGAACCGCTCAGCGAAATTGATCTTCATCCATTCGGTGCTAGGCGTTGGCGAAGGGATGTTCGAGGCTGGGGCTTTGAGGAGTGAAGAGTTTGGCGCCGTCTTCGGTGATGTGCATATCGTCTTCGAGACGGATGCCGAAGGGTTCGGGGTCATCGGGGAGATAGATGCCGGGCTCGTCGGAGAAGGTCATGTTGGCGGCGAGGAGTTGGGTGTTGCCGCGGACGAGGTAGTACCACTCGTGCATGTCCATGCCGATTCCGTGGCCGACGCGGTGGGTGAAGTGTTTGTAATCAGGGCCGAAGCCGGCGGCGGTGATGACGTTGCGTGCTGCGGCGTCGATCGATTGCATTTCGACGCCGGGGCGAGCGGCGGCGAGGGCGGCGGCCTGCGCCTTGTGCACGATGTCGAATACGCGCTTCTGGCGGTCGGTGGGTTTGCCGTAGACGAAGCTGCGGGACATGTCGGATTGGTAGCCCTGGACGAAGCAGCCGTCGTCGATGAGGATGATTTGGTTTTCGCGGATGACCTGCGGGGTGGGAGAGCCGTGGGGTTGGGCGGAGAAGGCGGCGACCTGGCAGGAGGCTTCGCCGCGAACGCCACAGCGGGCGTAGGCGGCGTCGACGAGCGCGGTGAACTGGCGGTTCGTCATGCCGGGCGAGCAGGATTCGTACACGGCTTTGTAGACGGAGAGGGTGATGTCGTTGGCGAGCTGCATGAGGGCTAGCTCGGCGGGGGATTTGATGCTGCGGCAGCCGGCGACGACGGGGATGCCGGAGGTCACGGTGCGCGGCGCGGCGGCCTGGGCGATGCGGTCGGCGAAGACAAATTGGACGCGTTCGTCGAGAGCTAGCGGCAGGGACGAGGGCGTGGCTGCCTTGAGCGAGCTGGCGAGCAGGGCGTAGGGGTCGTCGTCTTCGTTCCAGGTGTAGACGCGGGTATTGGCGCCGTTGGGCGAGGTGCCAAGGGACTCATGGATGCGACCCGCTTCGAATGTAGGGCAGACGATGAAGGGGTCGCCGGTGGCGGGGAGCGTCCACGCGAAGAGGCGCTCGGATTGGCCCGCGGGGACGCCGAGGAAGTACTGCAGGGTGGTGCCGCCGGTGACGGTGAGGGCGGCTAGCTTGTTCTGGGCGAGGAGCTCGCGGGCGCGGTCGATGCGCTGCTGGCGCTCGGCGGCGGAGATGGGGACGGCCTCGTGGGAACGGTCTTTGAGGGCGGCGATGGGCGCGGGGTCCTGCGGTAGTTGAGCGTCGAGATGCGAGGGCTTGAGGGCGAGGGCCGGCGCGGTGGCGGCGGCGGTGGTGAGAAATCGGCGGCGCGAGAGCATGAGGAGATTGTAGGCTGTAGGAAGAGGTTGCAGCGGGAGACGAGGCTCAGCAGATGATGAACCAATCGACGATGATCGCGGAGGCTGGGACCCGGGTGGTAACCGTGGAAGACTATGTGGCATCGCATGCGAGCGCGGGACTTGCCGAGGTGTTTGGAGCGATCGCTGCGGCGGCACGGCAGATCGAGCGAAAGATCCGGCGAGCGGGGCTGGGGGATATCTACGGTGCGGTCGGCGCGGTAAATGTCCAGGGCGAGCAGCAGCAGAAGCTGGATGTGTTCGCGAATGATCTGCTGACCGAGCTGCTGCGCGGGGTTCCACGTGTCGCGGCCATTGTGAGCGAAGAGGATGAGGGGCCGGTGGTCTTTACGCGCGGCGAAGGTGTGCCGTATTCCGACGCGGAGTTTGTGGTGGTGTTCGATCCGCTGGATGGGTCATCCAACATTGATGTGAATGTGAATGTAGGGACGATCTTCAGCGTAGTGCGGAGGGTGGGGGATGTAGTGTCGTCGGTGCTGAAGCTGGGGACCGAGCAGGTGGCAGCGGGGTATGTGTTGTATGGGCCATCGGCCGTGATGGTGATGACGTTGGGTGAGGGCGTTGCGGCGTTTACTTTGGATGAGGAAGAGAGGTTTGTGCTGACGGCGGAGGGGATGACGATGCCCGAGCAGGGGCCGTATTACTCGGCCAACCAGGCCAACGCAGCGAGCTGGCCGGAGGTCTATCGGGAGTTTCTGGAAAGCCTGGTGCGGGAAGAGTTGGGCGCGCAGGAGTACGGGGCGCGGTATATCGGGAGCCTGGTGGCGGACTTCCATCGCACGCTGCTGAAGGGTGGCGTGTTTTTGTATCCTCCGACGAAGAAGGCGCCGCGAGGCAAGTTGCGGCTGCTGTATGAAGCGTATCCGCTGGCAATGGTGGCGGAGCAGGCTGGAGGCGCGGCGGTTGACGGAGAGATTCGGATTCTGGAGGTGCAGGCTGAAGGGATTCATGATCGGACGCCGCTGGTGATCGGCAGCCGGACGGAAGTTGAGGCGTTGCGAAAGGCCGTGCTGAAGACGGCGGAAGAGGTGGAGTAGTGGGATCGGTTGCGGAGAGGCTGTACTATGACGCGGCGGCAGGAGATGGTTCGGCGCTGGAGTTTTGCGCGGTGGTGACGGACGTTCGGCTGGACTCGCATGCGGTGGGCGAGAGCGGGCAGAAGGAACAGGTTTGGCAGGTGGCGCTGGATCGGACGGCATTCTATCCCGTCGGCGGCGGACAGCCCTGGGATACGGGGTTGCTGGTGGCGACGGCGAAGAGTGGCGCGGTGCTCGAGGTGGTCGTCGAACGCGTGGAGGAGGACGAGACTGGCGAGGTGTGGCACTACGTGCGCAAGCCGCTGCCGGAGGGGACGGAGATCGTTGGGCGCGTGGATGCGGATCGGCGAATGGATCTCGCGCAGCAGCACACTGGGCAGCATTTGTTGTCGGCGATGTTTTTGAAGGAACTCGGAGCGGCGACGGTTTCGTTTCATCTCGGGGCGGATTCGGTGACGATCGATTTGGCGGTTGAGAAGGTGAGCGAGGAGGAGCTGCGGCGGGTGGAGGCTGCGGCGAATCGGGTGATCTACGAAGACCGCGCGATGCGTCCGCGTTGGGTGGAGCGCGAAGAGGCTGAGGCGATGCTGGCTCGGGGTGAGTTGCGTAAACTTCCTGAGCGTGCGGGGCGGATGAGGATTGTGGAGATGGAGGGCGTGGAGTTCAATGCCTGCGGTGGAACGCATGTGAGGTCTACGGGCGCGATCGGGGGGCTGTTGGTGCGGCGCGTCGAGAAGGTGAAGCAGGGGCAGCGGGTGGAATTCTGCTGCGGACTGCGCGCGGTAAGGGCGGCGGGGAGAGACTATGCACGACTGCGGGAGTTGGGAGCTCTGCTGAGTGTGGGGTCGGCGGATTTGACGGGGCGGGTTGCAGGTCTGATCGAGGATAAGAAGGCCAACGCCAAACGCATCAAGTCGCTGGAGAAAGAGCTCGCACAAAAGGGAACTGGCGTCTCATCCTAGAGCGTGGTTGGCGGCGCGAGTATTCTGTGCGTATGCGAATTTCGTTGCAGGATATGCTGGTCAAGCTGCCTCTGCCGGCGACCGAGAAATGGCCGCAAGGGGTGTGGGATGCGGAGGCGTTGGCGCATGGTTCGATGTCGCTGATCGTGTTTGCTCCGGCCGGCAAGGACTACCAGACGACGCATGGGCAGGATGAACTGTACATCGTGCATCGCGGCCATGGAGTGCTGCTGGTCGAAGAGGAGCGGTTTCCGTTTGTCGCAGGAGATGTTCTGTTCGTGCCGGCGAATGCACTGCACCGATTTGTCGAGTTCTCTGATGACCTCGTGACGTGGGCGGTGTTCTGGGGTCCGGAGGGTGGGGAATCTCCACATGGTCAGGGCGGTTAGGCTGTAGAGGTGAGTGTGTATTGCGATGTCGCGTTGCCGGTGCCTCTGGATCGGGCCTTTACGTACGAGCTCGGCGGGCTTGAGGCGGAGGTAGGCGCACGCGTGATGGTGCCGTTTGGCGGGCAGCGGCTGGTGGGTGTGGTAGTCGGGCTGCATGACGTTGCGCCGGACGATGACGTTGAAGTGAAACGAGTCCAGGAAGTGATGGACGAAGCAGCGTTGCTTCCGGGCGAGCTCATGGAGCTGGGGAAGTGGGTGGCGGCCTACTACTGCGCTCCGCTGGGCGAGGTGCTGCGCGGGATGATGCCGCTGACGGCGGAGGTGCGGCGGCAGTGGGTCTACAAGATTGGAGAACAGGGGCGGAAGGTGCTGTACGAGGGCGCGGCGAAGGGATCGTCGCGGCGGTCGAAGCTGAGCGTGGAAGATCAGAATCGCGAGTACGCCGTGCTGAATTATCTGGAGAGTGGAGTGGCCGGGAAGACGGCTACAATTCGCAGCGCGACCGGCGCGAATAAGGCGCTGCTGGATGCGATGGCGAAAAAGAAGTGGTTGGTGCGAGAGCCGTTGGCGGAGGTGAGGGATGCGAGGCGGGTGGAGTCTGTTGCCGTGCTGGTGGGAGAGAGTGAGTCCTTATCGCCAGTCCACCTTAGCGACGATGAGGCCGTCGCGAAGATGGGGCACCCGGCGATCGAGGGAGGGAAACGGCTGCCGAAGCTGAACGAAAATCAGCTCGCCCTGATGGCGGAGCTGGCTGGTTGTGGGGGCCGCGAGCTTGTGCGGGAGTTGCGCGGGCGGATGAGCGCGCGGGGTGTTCCAGACTCTACGCTGGGGACGTTGGTGAAGCGTGGCCTGGTGCGGTTGGAGGAGACGGCGCAGGCGTTTCATGTGACGGGCTTGCAGCAGGAGGGTAAGAAGTTTGCGCATGAGCACGTGCTGAACGAGGCGCAGACCGAGGCGCTGGGGACGATTGTCGCGGCAATGGAGCGTGGGGGGTTTCGCTCACACCTGCTGTATGGAATTACAGGCAGTGGCAAGACTGCGGTGTATGTGGCGGCGATGCAGCGGGCGCTGGCGGCGGGGAAGAGCGCGCTGCTGCTGGTTCCGGAAATTGGGTTGACACCGGGGACAGCGGCGCAGATGGTCGCGGCGTTCGGCGGCGAGGTCGCGCTGCTGCACTCGCAGCTCACGCCCGACGAGCGCGCCGAGCAGTGGCATAGGATTCGCCGAGGTGAGGCGCGGGTGGTGATTGGAACGCGCTCGGCGGTGTTTGCGCCGATGCCGGAGCTGGGACTGATTCTGGTCGATGAAGAGCATGACGGCAGCTACAAACAGGAAGAAACGCCGCGCTATCACGGGCGCGATGTTGCGGTGATGCGCGCAAAATTGTTGGGGTGCACGGTGGTGCTTGGCTCCGCGACGCCGTCGCTGGAGAGCTGGCAGAATGCCGAGCGCGGGCGTTACGCGCGGGTGGAAATCCTGGCGCGTGTAGAAGCCCGCCCACTGCCGAAGGTCGAGATGATCGATATGCGCGAAGAGTTCCGCGAGACTGGGCAGGAGCAGCTATTCTCGCGGCGGCTGATCGAGGTAACGCAGGCCACGATCGATCGCGGCGAGCAGGTGGTCATCCTGATCAACCGGCGTGGCTACAGCTTCGTCGTCATGTGCAGGAGTTGCGGGGAGAAACTCGAGTGCGAGAACTGCGCAATCTCGCTGACGTATCACAAGGGTGGCGAGGAGCATAGCCTGAATGGCGCGGCGAGGGTGGGGCAGCGGCTGGAGTGCCATTATTGCGGCTTCCGGCGAACGGTGCCGAAGGCTTGCCCGAAGTGTCAGAGTGAACATTTGTATTATCTCGGCGCGGGATCGCAGCAAGGCGAAGAGCGGCTGCAGGAGCTGTTTCCGGGGGCGCGGATCGGACGCATGGACCGTGATACCGTGCGCAGCCGCGGCGATATGGAGCGCCTGCTGGGCAAGCTGCAATCGGGCGAGATCAACCTGCTGGTGGGCACGCAGATGATCGCCAAAGGGCACGACATTCACGGCGTGACGCTGGTCGGCGTGGTGGGCGCGGACTTCGCCCTGGGGCTGCCGGACTTTCGCGCGGCCGAGCGGGTGTTTCAGCTACTGACCCAAGTGAGCGGGCGGGCTGGGCGCGGCGAGCTGCCGGGAAAAGTCCTGGTGCAGACGTATCAGCCGGACCATTACGTGAATCAGTTTGCGCGAGAGCACGACTACACCGGGTTCGCGGCGCGCGAGCTGTATTTCCGGCGGGCGATGCGTTATCCGCCGTTCAGCGTTCTGGCGAATGTCATCATCCAGAGCGAGCGGTTGGAGGAAGTGCTGGAGTGGTCGACGAAGCTCGGACGCTGGCTGCAGCAGCGCAAGCTGGACGGCGTGCGGGTGCTAGGCCCAGCGGCAGCGCCGAATTCACGGCTGAAACGCATCTACCGCTACCACTTAGTGCTGAAGGCCGACAGGCGCGATGTGTTGGGTGCTGCGCTGCGCGAGATGCTGGCCGTGGTGGATCGCGAGGAGATCCCGCGGCGGGCTGTCTTGGTGGATGTGGACCCGATGCACCTGATGTAGGTCTTCCGACCGATTCCCATGGCACGCAGGAAGTTCGAGGGTGCGTTTGGGGCAAAAACGACGCGCGAAAAAACGACGCACGAGGGCGAGGCCTCGTGCGTCGTTCCTGAGGCTCGGTGCTAGCCGAGCGCTTGGAGATCCTTGCCCGGCTTGAAACGGACGGCCTTGCCGGGCGTAATGGTGACCTCGGTCCCGGTGCGCGGATTTCGTCCGACGCCGGTCTTCCGGGGCTTGACGGTGAAGACGCCAAAGCCTCGGAGTTCGATACGGTCGCTACCGCCCAAGGCCTTCTTCATCGCTTCAAAAATGGCGTCCACGGCGGATTCTGCCTTGGTCCGTGGAAGGCCGGTGCGCTCAACTACTCGCTGGATTAGGTCCTGCTTGATCAATGGATGTCGCCTTCCTGGGCTCAAGTCCCACAACGTGCGGAGGTTCTGACTGACTTACAGCCTACACTGCGATGGTAGAAAGCAAGGATTTGGTTGTCAATTTTTCCTCAGGGGAGGTCGGCAAAATCTGACGGGGAGGCTCGGTATGGACTAAAGTTTGCGATAGGCTCAAAGGAACGCAATATCCGTGGAAAGGTTAGTGCGCGGCAAAACTGGCCGCAGCTGTGGGAACGAGATGTCGATTAAGAGCGATAGATGGATTCGGACGCAGGCTGTTGAGCACAAGATGATCGAACCGTTCAGTGAGAAGCAGGTGCGTGAGGGCGTGATCTCGTACGGGCTTTCGTCGTACGGATATGACCTGCGGGTCTCGAATGAGTTCAAGATTTTCACCAACGTGAATAGCGCAATCATCGATCCCAAGAATTTTGACGAGCGTTCGTTCGTGTCGGTTGAGGCAGACAGTATCATTGTCCCGCCCAACAGTTTCGCCCTGGCCCGCTCGGTGGAATACTTCCGCATTCCGCGCGATGTGCTGACGATCTGCGTGGGCAAGAGCACGTATGCGCGCTGCGGGATTATTGTGAATGTGACACCGTTCGAGCCCGAATGGGAGGGATTTGTGACGCTCGAGATTTCGAATACCACGCCCCTGCCAGCGCGCATCTATGCCAATGAAGGCCTGTGCCAGATACTTTTCTTCCAGAGCGATGAGGTATGCGAGGTAAGCTATGGAGATCGCAATGGCAAGTATCAGAGGCAGCAGGGGATTGTGTTGCCAAAGTTATAACAAAATCGCTGAACAATGGAGTCAGCGATGGAATCAGGACTGTTGGACGGTTGAATTCAACCTGCTGTAGGCGTAAGTCGGGACTGCTGGACGAGTGAAGAAGACTGTTGGGCGAACATCCAAACACCGCCGGACGGCGACAGAAAGACCGATCCCCGGCGTAATGAGAATCGCAGCTCGTGACGAATGAAGCGAAAGCGAATATCGGTGTAGTAGCGGCGGACTCCCTGCGTTCGATGGGGTTGGTCGCTATCCTCGAGGAAACCGCCGGCGTCGAGGCGTATCCCGTGAAGCTGGACGAGGTGTGCAGCGCCCCGGATCTTGACCTCGTCCTGCTCGACCTGCAGGAGCCGCTGGACGCTATCCTGCATACCATCATGCATATACGCAGGGAGCGGCCGTCGTTGAAGCCGGTGGTGATGGGCGAACCCTTGACCCCGGACCAGATACAGGCCGTCATCGGGGCAGGCGCGAAGGGTTTTCTGCTACGCAGTGCAGGTGTGAGCGAGATCAGCATGGCCATCGAGATCATCCTGGATGGATCCATCTGGGCGCCGCGCAAAGTCCTGGCGAGGCTCGTGGAGGCGGGAACGGCAGGAGCTGAAAGCCTGGCGCCGCCGCCCGCACAGCAGGAGTCCATAGAGCAGATGATCACCGGGCGCGAGCGTGAAGTGCTGCACCTGCTGATGAATGGGCGTTCCAATCGCGAGATTGCGGCGGCGATGGGAATTGAGCAGGCAACCGTGAAGGCACACCTCGGAAGGATGCTGCGCAAGACGCGGGCGAAGAATCGGGTGGAACTTACGCTGAGAGCAATGGAAGAGAAAGATGAGGACGAAGAGTAAGTTACCGTCGCAGGCCGCGAAGCCTCGATTTTGCAGGGAAAATCTGGGAGTAAGTCTTTAGTAACAATCAAAGGTCTACATTACTAGGTACTCTTGTAACCTATGATCGTAATGGTGCATAGTGAACACAGTACAAACCTGGGAGAATAGGGTTGCGAAAGTTGCCGCGAAAGCGCACTTTCGCAACCCACTTTTTTTGCGCTTTCGCAAGTCAATCAGGATGGGGGACAACCTGAGGGGGGGTGGCGTCCATCAGACCAAATGTAGCCGTGGGACGACATGTCCCTCACCTCCAAATTGTTTCGAACGAAAGGTTTAAATGAAAAAGGTTATTGGATTTCTGTGTGGTGTGGCGATGTGCGCAAGTGTCGTCTCTGCTCGGGCGCAGGATGATAGCAAGCTGACTGACCGCATGGCAGCTGCAACCGCGGTGATCGTGCAGGTCATGTCCGTTCCGGACAAGGCGATTCCGCAGTCGATTCTGTCGGGCGCGCATTGCGTGGTCGTCATTCCGTCGTACAAGAAGGCGGCGTTCGCGGTCGGAGCGCAATATGGTCAGGGTGTAGCGACCTGCCGCACACCGCGTGGCTGGAGCGCTCCCGTGTTCGTGCAGTTGGCGGGCGGCAGCTTTGGATTCCAGATTGGCGGTCAGGCGACTGATTTGATCCTGGTTGCCATGAATCACAATGGCCTCCAGGACATGTTGAAGAACAAGGTTAAGCTGGGTGCAGACGCCGCGGCTTCGGCTGGTCCGGTTGGACGCAACGCGCAGGCAGGAACCGATTGGAAGCTCAACGCGGAGTTTCTGACGTACTCGCGCAGCAAGGGCTTGTTCGCCGGTATTGATCTGGATGGCACAGTACTCTCGCAGAATCAGGATGCTACGAGTGGACTGTATGGTCAGAGTGTCCACTACGAGGATATTTTGGGTGGAGGCGTGCCAACGCCTCCGAGTGCACGCAGCTTTGTGCGTACGGTCGCCCGTTACTTCGTAGTCTCGAAAGATAATCGCTAAACTGCAACTAGCTGGTCCGCGAAACCAGCTCCTAAAGCATGACTTACGGTAACAAAGAGGGGCGGCTCAGGCCGTCCCTCTTTGTTTGCGAACGCCCCACAGCACGCGAATTTGCCCCGAAGTTGCGTACACTGGGTGATGTTGGCGACTGCGATTCAGAACGTGGCGGTGCGAAGGATCAGTCTGCGTGAGCGGCTGGAGAACCTGGCGCTGCAGCTGGTGGCCGGAGCGGTGGGGATATTGCCGCGCAGCGTGGCCAGGGCCGCTGGCGCGGGCCTGGGTGCAGCGGCGTGGGTGATGTTGGGACGGTTGCGCCGCGTCGGCCTGCAGAATCTGGAACTGGCCATGCCGGAAAAGACCCAGCAGGAGCGCGAGGCAATTCTACGCGGCGTGTTTCGCTCGCTGGGAGGGCAGATTGGCGAGTTCTGCAAGATGAGCGGATACACCGCGGAGCAGGCGTCAAAATTCATCCGCTACGACGGGCTTGAGCATTATCTAGCTGCGCGCGAGAAGGGCAAAGGTGTGCTGGTGTTGACCGGCCACTTGGGAGCGTGGGAGCTCTCAAGCTTTTACCACTCGCTGATGGGGTATCCCATGTCGCTGGTGATCCGGCGGCTGGACAACCCATTGGTGGACGCGTTTGTGAACCACATCCGCTGCCTGCATGGAAACCGCGTGATTCACAAGGACGACTTCGCGCGCGGCCTGCTGAGCTCCATGCACCAGGGAGAGACGGTCGGCATCCTGATGGACACAAATATGACGCCGCCGCAGGGGGTGTTTGTGCCCTACTTCGGAGTGGAAGCCTGCACCGCGTCGGGCCTTGCGCGCGTTGCGCTCCACTCAGGCGCGGCGGTGCTGCCTGGGTTCCTGGTGTGGGAGGCGGCGGAGAAAAAGTACGTGCTCCGCTTTGGTCCGGAGCTGGAGCTGATTCGCACCGGCGACCTGGCCAGCGATATTTTGGCCAACACGGCGCTGTTTACGGCGACGATCGAGGCGTATGTGAGACGCTATCCCGAGCAGTGGCTGTGGGTGCATCGCCGC
>Ga0302313_10000099_pt1 | contig 78673 bp, 53 predicted proteins | sample III_Palsa_N2_2_FD_200454 | JGI IMG/M metagenome (GOLD analysis project Ga0302313, IMG submission 200454) | Peat permafrost microbial communities from Stordalen Mire near Abisko, Sweden - III_Palsa_N2_2 | ecosystem: Environmental > Terrestrial > Soil > Palsa > Peat permafrost | place: Sweden...
TACCCCCACAGGCTACGGCGCCGGCGCCATCGCCCAGGTCTACGGCCTGGCCATCGACCCCTCCAACGACATCTGGGTCACCAACTACAACGGTGGCGGCGGCACAGGCAGCGTCACCAAGTTCTTCGGCGTGAACGACCCCGCCACCCTCGGCACCTCAATCTCCACCACCGACTCCATCTGCTATCCCACCGCGGCCGCCGCCGACACCAACGGCGACATCTTCATCGCCAACGAAGAATGCTCCTCCGCCACCATCCTCAACAGCGCTGGCGCGGCCGTCACGCCCTACCTTGGAGCCTCCTTCGGCCTCGCCGCCAAACCTCTCTTCCTCGCCGTCGACACCGCCCACGGCCTCTGGCTCTCCGACAACGACAACACCATCGCGCACCTCGCCCCACCCTCCACCGGCTATCCCAGCGGCCAGCTCCTCAGCCACCCTGACTGCTGCTACGACTCCCACGGCCTCGCCCTCGACGCCCAGGGCAACGTCTGGGTCGCCAACTATCTCAACAGCAGCTTCAGCGAAGTCGCCCCCGATGGCACCGTCCTGATCAGCCAGCAGACCCTCGACAGCAACCGCGCCACTCCCTACACTGCCGCCATCGATGCCGCCCAGAACATCTGGTTCACCTCCCTAGACAGCTCCTCCATCCTCGAGGTCGCGGGCATCTCCGCCACCAAACCCGGCACCGAGCTCAGTCCCTCCACCGGCGTCCACGGCAACGGCGGCTTTGGCCTCGATGCCAGCCTCACCGAACCCTTCAGCCTCGCCCCCGACCGCTCCGGCAACCTTTGGGTCTCAGACGACGGCCAGAACACCCTCGTCATGTTCTTCGGCCTCGCCACCCCCACGGTCACCCCCCTCCAGGCGGTCCCCACCGCTCCCTGATTGCACAAATCCTTGTGCAGGCGTGAGATAGCACTTAGTTTTTCTTAGAAATTACACACGTAACCTCTCAGACCAGTTACCATGTAGATTCCCCCGACCGTTAAGCTGCACTGTCGGAGGCCAAATATTTGGAGCATCCCATGAAGCCCTTTCTCTGTTTCTGCGGCCCGACCCGTAGTGTTTCGTCGGCGATGTTCTCCGCCTCGCTCCTGCTCGGGGCCCTGACCCTCATCGGTTGCGGCGGCATGGCCAGTATGCCGGACACCATCATTACGACCCCCTCCGCCACGCCGAACCCTATCCAGGGCAGCGTTTTCGGTGGCCACGCACCCATCGTCGGTGCCCACGTCTATATCCTGCAGGCCGGCACCGGTGGCTACGCCAGCACGCCCACCAATCTCATGACCAGTGGCAGCGCCGGCTCGGACGGCCATGGCAACTATGTTCTGACCGCCGCCGACGGCACCTTCAACGTGACCGGGGACTATACCTGCACCGCTGGCATGCCCGTCTATCTCGCCGCTACCGCTGGACAGACCGCCACCAACATCGGTGGTTCAAACTACTCCACCGCGCCGCTCACGATTACCTCTTCCACCGCCACCAATCTCGGTTCCAACGTTTGGGTCCTCACCTTCAACGCCAACAACCTGCTCTATCCCGGCCAGTTCGTTGTCTTCTCGGGTTTGAGCGCGACCGGTGGGTGGTCCGCACTCAACGGCGGAACGCGTCAGGTGACCGGTGCGGTTAACGGGTCCTTCACTCTCGTCATCTCCTCCAGCGCCGGCTTCTCCGGATCGACCACCGGAACCGCGCAGCCGCAGAGCGCCGTCAATCCGGCCATTGCTAATCTCGCCGTGCTCGGCAACTGCCCCACCACCGGCAACTTCTCCACCTCCGGCCCCGGCAGCGATGTCATCACGTACGTCTACATCAACGAGGTCTCGACCAGCGCAGCCGCCTATGCCCTTTCCGGCTTCGGATCAGGACCCTTCAACATCGGCTATCCCTCCGGCGACGCATTGGCTAAAGCGGGAATCCAAAACGCCACCAACAATGCAGCCGCGCTCTACAACATCGAGGGCGCGTATCTCAGTACCACCTTCGCGGGTGAGGGCCACATCGCCAATCCCACCACCCCGGCGGGCAATGGAGTCGCTCCGCAGAGTACGCTCGACACACTCGGCAACATCCTCGCCGCCTGTGTCGACTCCAATAACCTCACCAACAGCGCCAGCAATCCGAATGTCTCAGGTTCTTCCGATTCCTGCTCGACTCTCTTTACCTACGCCACCAGCAACGGCGTCCCCTTTGGCTCGCCGTCCGGCGTTGGCACCATTCCCACCGATACCGCGACCGCGGCCTTCAACATTGCCCATAATCCCGCCGGCAACGCTGCGTATTCTGCGCAATTTATGACCAGCGTCTATTCCCTCCAGGGTAGCCAGGTTACCCCGTTCAGCCCCAACCTTTCCTCCCAGCCCAACGACTTCACCGTCGGCATTCAGTACACCGCAGCTCTCAACCCCGGTTCCCCCTCCCCCCTCGATGGCCCGGAGGCGGTTGCGGTCGACGCCATCGGAAACCTTTGGTTCACCACCCAGCCCACCGGCGCTTTCACCAGCGGCTACCTCGTGGAGGACTCACCGCTAGGAGTCAAGTTGTACGACAACTACAACTCCTCCTGGACCTACGGCGATGTCGTCATCGACAGCAATGGGGATGCGTGGACCGGCAATCAGCATAACTACGTCCTGGCCACAGAAATCGTGCCTCCAGTCGCACCCTCCACCACCTACACCCTTAAGCTTCAGGGCAGCAATTACACCTACGCGCAGGGTGTCGTCGCCGACGGCGCAGGCAACGTCTTCGTTCCCCACGGCCCCACCACCCCGCCCCCGGGCCCACCGTCGAGTGACAACGACCAGACCCTCAGCGAGTTGGATACGTCGGGTGTGGTCAATGTCGGCACGACCGGCAATATGGCTGGATCCTTTGGACCTGGCGCCTATATGACCCACGGTGCCTACGATCATGCCACCGATATCTGGTTTACCAGCAACAACGGCAACGATATTGCCCGGGTCAACAGTTCCACGGGGGCCGCAATTACCGGCTTCCCCATCAATACGTCCACCGCAACCACCGCTTGCCCTTCAACCATTGCGACCACCATCACCAATCCCGAGCAGCCGGCAATCGATGCCTCTGGTAATGCGTGGATCCCTCTCTACGACAACGGATCCGGGAGCACTGTGATCGAGGTAACTCCCGCGGCCGCCTGTACCGTCTACACGGTAGGTACCGGCCCCTACGGTGCTACCGTCGACGGCGCCAACAACCTCTGGGTGTCGAACAAAGCAGGCAACAGCGTCTCGGAGATCAACACCGCCACCGGTACCGTCCTCACGCCTTCCACCAACTACACCGTCGGTGGCGTGCTCTCCGGTCCGCAGGGCATCGCCGTCGATCTCTCCGGCGACCTCATCATCACCAACTACACCGGGAACTCAGTCGTCGAGGTCATCGGTGTGGCGACCCCAACCTACCTCCCGCTAGGTGTCGCCGCAGCCAACAACAAGCTAGGCGCCAAACCCTAACCAGTGCTCTGGTCGGACACCCCACCCTTATGCAGCCTTGCATACGGGTGGGGAACAACCCCCAACCCCACCCCGACCCCGTCCAAGCTGGAAGCGCCTCCTCGTCCGCCTTCAATCTCCCACCCTCTCCAGTTAGAATCATTCCTGCATGACGCACGGTTCCCCATCGACGCGCTCTCGTCTCCGAGTCGCCCCACTTGACAGCCTGGCCCCCTCGCCGCAGCGCAAAATCATCACAAATTCCACCCCGCAAAATCGCCGGGTGGGTCATTTGACCCAACCCCAGGCGCAGCCTTCGGATTTCGCAGTTTGCGCGTCCCGAAACATAGCTCAAGCCATCGGTTTGCATCCCGAAACCCACCTCAGTCGCGCACAAAACACGCGGAATTTCCCCAAAGTCCCCCCGAATTTCACTCTCCCGCGACAGGCGGCAGCGTGATGCCCACCCGCGTCCGCTCCTTCTGCAAAATAAACCTGGGTCTGGCAGTAGGCCCCCCTCGCCCGGATGGATTCCACGCCCTCTCTACTGTCTACCAGACGCTACAACTACATGATTTCGTGACAGTTACCGCCAGTCGCGCTGGCGAGACAACCATCCAGATCACCTCCAATCATCGCGGCGTTCCCCGCACCGAAGCCAACAGCGCCGAGCGCAACACCGCCTGGAAAATGGTCCAACGAACGCTCGAACGCCTCAAAATCACCGCAAACGTCCACATCCACATCGAAAAAACCCTCCCAATCCAGGGCGGCATGGGAGCCGGCTCCGCCAACGCGGTGGCTGCAAGTTTAGGATTAGAAAGGGAGTTAGGCATCGCACTCTCAGGTCCAGCACGCCTCGAAGTGGCCGCTGAGGTAGGTTCCGACGTCCCCCTCTTCCTCATCGGCGGTACTGTTCTAGGCCTCAATCGCGGCGAGGAAGTCTACCCCCTCCCCGATTCCCCATCCGTACCCTGCGTCGTTGCTTTACCGGACATTGGCGTCTCGACAGCCCTTGCCTTTCAACAACTTGACGCAGAACAATTGACTTCCGGGAGATCTGTGGATAAACTAAAGCAGTTGAGCCGCGCTCTAGCCTCTGTCTGGTCGACAACTGGCGTCGAGTCTGGCCCCTCCGGTATCGCTTTTATGGACCGCTCTGGAATGATTCCAGGCGACTTACCTTCGGGTAGGGCCTCAGAGATGAGGGACATATCAGGCGATCTGGCCGAGAATCCCCTTCTCGCGCTTGTCCGCACCGGGATTGAGAACGACTTTGAAGAGGTCGTCTTCTCGCAGCATCCCTCCTTGCGTTCAACCAAGCGTGATTTAGTGGGAAGTTCAAGCGAATGTGCGGTTTATGCCGCTCTCTCGGGTTCTGGTTCGGCGTTGTTTGGACTGTACAAGTCACAAACAGACGCTCTCGCCGCTCAACATCGTGTCCAACAAAACGGCACGCGGGCAATCTTAACCGAAACCCTGCCTCGCCGGAACTATTGGAATACGATGTTCGCAGAGTAACTTTCCCGGCAACAAGCGCGCCGGCAGTACTGGGCGATCGACTAATGGTAGGTCAAGTGCCTTTGACGCACTTTGTCTAGGTTCGAATCCTAGTCGCCCAGCCATTCAGTCGTTCGCTGGATTTACAGAGTGAGTGATCTGTAAGTTCTGCGCACAGATGAAGTTAGGGAACTTTTGATTTTTCGCGATGGAACCGATATCGCCCAAGATTCGCAAGGCCCGCACATGTATCTCGGCACAAAGCCGATGCGCGGGAGTAGCAAGAAGTTTGCAGTTGGCCAAGGGATGAACCAATCCCAAGGCAATACAGAAGGAACCAAGCTCTCGCACCATGCACACGACCGGTGATGAAACAGTGCCGGCCGCATAGCAGTAAGGCAAGCAGTATGGAATAACCCAAAGGTCAACCAGCCTGGAGGATTTCAACGTGAGCGAACAAGACACGACTGTGGTTCCTTTCCCGAGTTCTATTCAAGAAGTCTCCCCCGTAACGGCAGCACCTGCCACACTTACGGGAGAGCAACCGAAGCAAGTCCCCGAGCCAGTTGGTTCGCCGGCGACCTCTGCTACGGGCACAAAGGCGGTAGATCCAAAAGCAGGAGAGAAAAAACGCTCCTCACGCCTAAGTGAAGACAAGCGCTTCAAAATCTTCTCCGGCTCGGCGAACCGGCCGTTGGCGGAGGAGATTGGTAAGTTTCTGGGCGTACCTGTCGGAGAGACGCGGTTACAACGCTTCTCCGATGGCGAAACCCACTTTCAGCTCATTGAAAATGTGCGTGGCGCGGACGTATTCCTGATCCAGCCCACATCTCGTCCAGTGGACCAACATCTGGTCGAACTGCTGATCATGATGGATGCGCTGAAGCGCGCCTCAGCAGGGCGAATCACGGTGGTGGTTCCGTACTACGGCTATGCGCGGCAGGATCGTAAGGATCGCCCCCGCGTAGCAATTACCTCCAAGCTGGTAGCGGATCTTCTTACTACCGCTGGAGCGAATCGGGCATTGTTTGTAGATTTGCATGCGGCGCAGATCCAGGGCTTTTTCAATATCCCGGTGGATCATCTGTTCGCCAGCCCGGTGCTGGTTGGATACTTCCGGGACCTGAAGCTGCCGAATCTTACGGTGGTGAGTCCGGATGCAGGCGGTGTAGAGCGCGCGAGATTTTTTGCGCAGAGATTAGAAGTGCCTTTGGCGATCGTTGATAAACGCAGGACTGATATCAACGTGACCGAAGTGATGAACGTGATTGGCGATGTGCGCGGGCGGACTTGCTTGATCCTCGACGACATCATCGACACCGCGGGAACGCTGGTGAAGACGGCGGAGGCGTTGTTGGAGCAGGGTGCCGAAAAGGTTTATGCGTGCGCCACGCACGCAGTTCTCTCAGGCCCGGCTGTGGAGAGAATCAGGGCGTCGAAATTGGAAGAGGTCGTTGTGACGAATACGGTCCCCCTCTCCGAGGAAGCGCAGCAGTTGAGTAAGATCAAGGTGCTATCGATCGCCGGATTGTTAGGTAGAGCGATTGAGAGCATTCACATGGAGACGTCGGTATCGACGCTCTTCAACTAGAGTTTTGCAGTTTGCAAGAAGCATTGCGATGCAGGAAAGGGAGCGAGGCTCAACCTCGTGCCCGAAAGGACAAAGAAGATGGCAGAGAAAAAGATTGAAGCGGTGGTGGCAACTCCCCGCACAGGAACATTCAACAAGAACCACGCGCGCCGTGTGCGCGTACAGGGACTGATTCCGGCCGTTGTGTATGGCGCGGGCAAAGAGTCGGTTGCGGTGACGGTTGATCCCAAGGTGATCACCAAGATTTTGTACGGCGAGTCTGGCCACAACACAATCTTCGATCTCACGATTGAAGGCCACGCCGCGGCGAAGGCCATGATCGTCGATTGGCAGCACGAGCCCATCAAAGGCAAGCTGTTGCACATCGATCTGAAGCGCATCGCGATGGACAAGGCCATGACGGTTTCGGTTGAGGTCAAGTTGATTGGCATTCCTGTTGGGGTGAAGACGGGCGGTGGCATTCTCAGCCAGGTCCTGCACGAGGTCGAGATCGAGTGCTTGCCGGCCGATATTCCCAGCCACATCGATGTCGACGTTAGCGGCCTCGAAGTTAATGGAGCGGTCCATATCTCTGACCTGCCGCATTCGGACAAGATAACGTTCCTGGGCGACGAAGATGCGCTGGTTGCTCACGTGACCGTGATGAAGGAAGAGGTTGTGGCTGAACCGGTTGCTGGCGCGGCCGAGCCCGAAGTAGCGAAGAAGGGCAAGCAGGATGCACCTGCTGCCGATGCCGCTGCACCTGCTGCGGACAAGGGCAAGAAGTAGTTTGAAAGGCGTTGTGCGAGCGTGAAGCTGATCGTCGGTCTTGGGAATCCTGGTCCGGAATACGCGTTCACGCCGCACAACGCCGGGTTTCTGGCGATCGATCGCATCGCAGTGATTTGCGATGTACAGATTGCCAATCGTCGCGGACGAGCGCTGACGGCGCGGACGAAGCTGGCAGGACATGAAGTGCTGCTGGCCAAGCCGGAGACCTTTATGAATCTGAGCGGGCTTTCGGTAGCTGCTCTGTTGAACGAGTTGGAACTCGGCGTTGAGGACTTGATTGTCCTGTATGACGAGCTGGCAATTCCGTCGGGCACGATTCGCATTCGCGAGCGTGGATCAGCGGCTGGGCATAACGGAGTGAAGTCGATCTCTGGTGTGCTCGGGACCGAGGAGTGGACGCGCATTCGTATCGGGATTGGCAAACCGCCGACCGAGACCGGAGGCATCGTCAAATCCGGCGGCAAGGATTTTCTTTTGACTCCCATGCGCAAGCAGGCGTTGAAGGAGTTGAATGAATCGCTCGACCAGGCAGTACGCGCGGTCGAGGCTGTGCTGACGAAGGGTGTTGGCGCGGCGATGAATGAGTTCAATCGCAAGATTGACCCAGGTACTGAGAACGGCGTTTCTTGAATTGGCAACAACAATCTTCCACACCGGTTTCGGATGGAAGTTTTCACCGAAGCGGTGCGGGGCAGAACCCCGCAGAAAGAAGTAGAGATGAATCGCACTTACGAAATCATGTTTATCGTTCGGCCCGATGTTGAAGAGGCCGAGCTCGACAAGCTCATTGAGACGTTCTCCGGTTATGTGACCGGTGGCGGTGGCACGGTGAAGACGACCGAGAAGATGGGTCGCCGTCGGCTGGCTTACACAGTCAAGAAGTTCAACGATGGCTTCTATGTTCTGCTGGTCGTCGATGCCCCGGCGTCGCTGATCTCCGAGATCGAACGTCGTCTGCGCGTCTCCGAACAGGTGATCAAATTCATCACGGTTCGCATGGACGAGGAAGACAAGCGTGTAGCCAAGATCAAGGCGCATCGCGATGCGCACGTGAAGCGCAGCGCACAGCCGCAGGTGAATGTTGAGGCCGCTGCCGCGACCGAGACCCTAGAAGCTCCCGCTACTCCGGTTGCCGAAGCTCCTGCTGCCGTAGAGCCGGTGGCCGAGGCTGAGCCCGCCGTCGCTTCGTAGGACTGGCTCCTTCGCGAGCAAGACAAGCTTCGCAGGCTGGAGAATTCCGGTCTGCTGACAGGACAAACGCAACGCTGCAAGATGCTTCCACGATCTTCGAGTACGTGACGAAGATCCAGTCCAGAGGCCCCCAAGCGGGTCTGGAGCAAGAGCAGCAGAACCGGCCGATGGCACAAGAGCCATCGGCAGACAAAGGATAAGCAACATGGCTGACGAGACAGTGAACCAGGCAGCACCCGCGGCACCGGCTGCGGCATCGACCGAGGGCAGCACCAGCGCTCCGGCGCCACGCACGGGCGGTTATCAAGGGCAGGGCGGCCCACGTTCGGGAGGATCGCGCCCACCGCGTCCAGCAGGAGCTGGCGGCGGCGCAGGCGGAGCTGGCGGACGCAAGTTCTTCCGTCGCAAGAAGGTTTGCAAGTTCACGGTGGAGAAGATCGACACGATCAGCTACCGCGATGTGCGCCTCCTACAGCAGTTCGTTTCCGATCGCGGCAAGATCATTCCGCGCCGTTTGACGGGCACCAGCGCTCCGTTCCAGCGCAAGCTGACGCGCGCCATCAAGCAGGCCCGCGCGATTGCTCTGCTGCCGTTTGCAGCGAAGTTCTAGTTCAACCGCGCCGGTATGCGGCGCGAACCAAGTACGTTGGAGACGTGTCATGGAAGTCATTTTGAAAGAGGATGTAAACAAGCTCGGCCACCGAGGCGATGTGGTAAAAGTTGCCGACGGATATGGCCGCAACTACCTGTTGCCAGGCAAGCTGGCGATGGAAGCAACGCCGGCGAACAAGGCTGTCATTGAGCAGATGAAGGCTTCGGCGATCCGCAAGTCGGCGTCGGAGAAGGGCGGAGCGGAAGAGCTCGCAGCCAAGCTCAACGAACTGGTGCTGACGTTTGAGCGCAAGACGGGTGAGAACGATCACCTGTTCGGGTCAGTAACATCGCAGGACATCGCGCACGCGCTCGAGGCTGAGGGTTACAAGGTTGACCGGCGCAAGATCCACCTGGAAGAGTCCTTGAAGTCAATTGGCGAGTTCCACGTGCCGATCAGACTGCACCGCGAGGTCTCGGCGCATCTGCAGGTGAACATCAAGAGCGATGCCCCCGAGCGCTCGGCTGAAGCGGCGGCGGTGGCGGACGATTCGGTGTTCAAGTCGACCTACACTGGTGAACTGGACGATAATCGCGACTAGTTGGTGAAGACAGAAAAACGTCCGCGCTTCCGAATGGTGGCGCGGGCGTTTCTGCGTCCGGTCATCGCTCTCTCGGGGCGTTGCTGGGACCGTACCAAGCATTTGCGCGGCGAGCGGGCCAAGGGTGGTTAGGGGATGCTAGGCTAAGGCCATGTGTGGTCGGTATTTCCGTAAGTCGGACAAGCAGCATATCGCTGAGCGATTTCATGCCAGCAAAGTCTTTGAGGATCCGCTGGCGGCGGACTACAACATTGCGCCGACAACGTATCAGCCAGTCATTCGGCTAAGTCGTGATTCCGGCGAGCGAGAGATGGCCCTGTTGCGGTGGGGGATGGTGCCGTTCTTTGCGACGAGCTTGAAAGAGTTCAAGGGGATGACCACCTTCAATGCGCGGGCAGAGTCGGTAGCGACTTCCGCTACGTGGAGAGAGCCATTCAAGCGGCGGCGATGTTTGATTCCGGCAGACGGCTTTTATGAGTGGGCGGAAAAGAATGGAGAGTTGCGCGTGGGGGCGCGTCCGAAGACGCAGTCCAAGAGTGGAAGGCAGCCATACGCGATCACGTTGAACGCTGGTGGCGGGGGGCTTATGGCCTTTGCGGGATTGTGGGATGCGTGGAAGGAGCCTAAGAAATCTCCGCAAGAGGTAGACCGCTGGCTGCAGAGCTTTACGATCGTTACGACCGAGGCGAATGAGTTGATGTCGACCATCTACACACGGATGCCGGCGATTCTGCATGCGAGCGATTGGGAGGAGTGGCTGGACAGGGATGATTCGCGGCCGGCGCCCGCGCACTTGTTGCGGCCCTACGAGTCTGAGGGGATGAAGGTAGAACTTTGCAATACTGCGGTGGGAAACTTGCGGAATAATGGGCCGGAGATGTTGAACAGCGCTTAGCGACCTGCTTCCCGGAAATCCGAAAGAACCCGCGACTCTATTGTGCAGAGCGAGTTACGCGTGGGGTGATAAGCGTCACCGACCCTGGTGGTGAGGGCGGGATAAAAATAAGTGGTGTCCGCTGCATGAAAACGGACTTGCTCAAATGGACCGGAACACGGAAATGGGGGATCTATGTTGAATACCCAAGGGTTGAATATCGCCGAAGGTCAGGGGATGCAGTTGGTCAGCGCAGGAGACGTGATGGGATGGCTGGGAGGATTGCCACTGGCCCTGATTGACGATGTACGAATGGGTAGAACTACGACGAGCGCGAAGACGGCACAGGCTTTCGGCAGTGTGGGCGCGATGGATTGTGCGAGTGGGACAGGGGAGTGCGGATTGGGCGCGGATTGCGCTGGCGGGTCTGGATGTTGCGGCATCGGCGGAGATTGCGCGGGGCACTAAGACAATGCGGGAGCGCGCGTTTCGACTGAAGCTGGCTGACGCCGTAGTGTACGCGGAACGCGCCGGCAAGCATCTGTTCCTGCAACCGGAATTGCCCGACTGGATGGTGGTCAATCAGAAAGGCGCCATTCTGTTGTCGCGGTGTGATGGCGCGACGATGGAAGAGGTCTTGGGACAGGCCGGCGAATCGGCGTGGGATCAGGCGAGTACACTGTTTGCCGAGGCGTTGGCGCGGGGCGTTCTCGTAAATATCTCGTCGGAGCCAAAGGCGGAAACGCTGAAGATCGTGTGCCGCAAGCAGCGTGAGATTCCTCAGAAGCTGAGCATGGTCCATTTGAAGTTGACCAATCAATGCAACCTGGGGTGTAGCTATTGTTATGCGCAGAGCGGCAAGCGGTCGGATGTATTGTCCTGGGGAGACCTGGAGATGATTGCTCGGGATGTGGCGGCGTTATCGGATTCAGTGGCGTATGTGCTATCCGGGGGTGAGCCGCTGCTGCATCCCAGCGTGCTGAACTTCGCGGAGAAGGTGGGAGCGGCTGGAAACAAAGTGCATCTGCTTACCAATGGCTTGCTCGTCGACGACGCGAATGCGAAACGTATTGCAGCCGCGGTGGACGTGGTGAAGATCAGCCTGGACGGTAGCAGTAATGCTGTGCATGCGGCCACACGAGGGAAGGGCAACTTTGCACGGGTAACGCGGGCGATTGAGATGCTTCTGAACTGTGGCGCCAATGTGATCGTGGCCATGACGGTAACGCGGGCGAACTGCAATGACCTAGCAGCGATGGTGACGAGGTATGGCTCACGCCTAGCGTTGCAGCCGTTGTTCAAAGCGGGACGAGGGAGTGCGGCGGATGATTTGGCGCTGACGGGAGTGGAGTATTACCGAGCGTTGGCAGCGGTGGAGGGAGTTTCGCCGATGGGAGCGGTGGGCGCAAAGCTGAACGCGCTGCGCGGTCGTGGTGTGCGACGTTGCGCGATGGCAGAAAGAGAGATCAGCATCGCTGAGACAGGCGACGCCTATCCGTGCCAACTGCTGCATGAGGAACGGTTTCGGGCGGGGAATATGCGAGAGCGGTCGGTTGGCGAGATCTATGCGCAATCCCCGGTGTTTGCGAGAATGCGGCAAATCAGCGTGGACACTCTGGAGAAATGCTCTGCATGCGCCGTGCGATATCTGTGCGGCGGAGCCTGCCGAGCTCGAGATTTGTTTGAGGTCGGGTCGAAGGAGTTGGTGGGCGAGTTCTGCGCGTATGAGTGCGAGGCCCTGCTTAGCGGGATCTTTGAATCGGTTGAGATGTATCGAGTGTAGAAGCTACTCGTACTTGAGTGTGGCGACAGGATCAAGTACGGCGGCGCGGTTGGCGGGAAGTGTGCCAAAGATGACTCCAACTGCGACGGAGGTGACGAGGGAGATGACAGCCGCGAGGTAGGAGGGGGGAATCGCGAAGGGGGTAAAGAGGCCGACGCTGAAGGGTATGGCGAGACCGATGATGGTGCCGACCAACCCCCCCGACAGCGAGAGGAAGACCGCTTCGGTGAGGAACTGGAGGCGAATCTCGCGGCTGGTGGCGCCGAGAGCCTTTCGGATGCCGATCTCCTTGATGCGCGCCTGCACATTCGCGAGCATGGAGTTCATGATGCCTACGCCGGAGACGACGAGGGTGATCGCGGACGCAAGGACGAGTACGACGGTGAGCATGTCGGCGATGCTGCGCATCTTGGAGAGGATGTCGGTGAGGGTGGCGGCGGTGTATTCGCTGGTGGGACGGTGACGGCTGGATATAAGTGCTGTGATGCGCCTTGCGGCGGGCTCGACGTCGTTCGTGGTGTTCATGCTGAAGAAGATCTCTTTGAGATCGTTGGTGCCGCTAAAGTAGCGGCCGACCTCATAGGGGACCAGGAGGGTATGGTTGCTGATCTCCGAAGAGCCGAAGGTATCAATGCTTTCGGTGAAGACGCCGATGATCGTGAAGGGAATGCCCCGGATGGAAAGGGTTTGGCCGATGGCAGCACCGTAGCTGCCGTAGAGTTCAATGGCCATGGGACCGACGATATCGGCGACATAGGCATGGGTGAGGGCATCCTGATCGTCGAAGAAGCGGCCAGCTTTAATCCTAAGGCCGCGAATATCTTTGTACTCAGGGCTAACGCCAAGCAGCATGGCGTCCCTGCTTTGGCCGTTGCCGATGGCGATGCTGTCGTGGAACTCAAGCATCGGGGAGCTGTAGCGGATACCGGGAACCTGCTGGTCGACGGTCTGCATATCCCTGATGGTCAGGTAGTCGGGGGTACTGACGTTGTCAGGGCCCATGACCACGCCGCCGGTGTATTGCATCTCGACTTTGTTCGGGCCAAGGGAGGAGATGGTATCAATCGCATACTGCTTGCCGGTTAGGCCTACGGTGGCGACGAGCACGATGGAGGCGGAGCCGATCACCATGCCGAGCATGGTAAGCAGGAAGCGGGTCCTGCTGGCGCGGAAGCTGTCGTAAGCGAGATTCAACGTCTCGCGGAAGGCGACGGTGGATCGCGCGCTGCGCAGGGTGTTCTCGAAGGTGTCGCGAACAGTCGTCATAGCTGAGAAGAATCGAAGTTAAGCAGCTTAAGTATCGCAGGGCGGCCGCCTTGCGACCAGCGTGCGAGGTAAGCTTCTATCTCTGTTGGATGCCAGGGGGACGAGGTCGATTCTCGCAATGAGAGAGTATTGCAACGATCAGGACACCGCTCAAGCTCCCGGCCTGAACCGTGCAAAATCCTTAGTTTCGGTCAAGCGGTCGGATAAAGGGGCGGCACCCCGGAGGAGGCAAAGGGGTGCCGCAAACTTTTGGAAGTGGGGGTCGACACACTTGCGCCGAACGACGGCTTGCAGAAACCGGATCGCAGCAGAACGACATCCGACTGTCGCTCCGAAAACCACTCTACCGAATGCGCATTAGGGTGCGCATCGACCAATGGATTGAATTATTTTCAACCAGGATCAGGCTGGCTTGATAGCTGGGGTGGCCTCTGGATTTATATCCAGGCCAAGGTCGAGGGCGCGGACGCTGTGGGTGAGCGCGCCTATGGAGATAAGGTCGACACCTGTTGCGGCAATGGCGCGGGTGCTGTCGAGGGTGATGCCGCCGCTGGCTTCGGTGAGGGCCTGGCCATTGATTTGTTGAACGGCGGTTCGCAGATCGTCGATGGAAAAGTTGTCGAGGAGAACGGTGTCGACGTTGGCGGCGAGGACTGCGTCGATTTGGTCGAGGCGATCGACTTCGACTTCGAGGTGAGTGGTGTGCGGGAGTGCTGTGCGCGCGGCAATCAAATCCTCGGTGAGGGAACGGGAGCTCGAGGCTGCGAGGATGGCGAGGTGGTTGTCCTTGGCCATGACGGCGTCGGAAAGGGAGAAACGGTGATTATGGCCGCCGCCGCAGCGAACGGCGTACCGCTCGAAGAGACGGAGACCAGGTGTGGTCTTGCGCGTGTCAGTTATCAGTGCGTGAGTACCTACGGTCTCCCGCACGTAGGCTGAAGTCAGGGTCGCGATGCCCGAGAGGCGCTGCGCGAAGTTGACGGCGACGCGCTCCGCCTGGAGGATGCCGCGGGCTGGACCATGGATGGTTGCGATGACTGCGCCAAGGGCAAAAGCTTCGCCATCAATAATGTGGAAGTCGGTCGTGATGGTGGGGTCGGTTAGAGAAAACGCCGCAGTTACGATGTCCTGGCCGCAGAAGACGCCGTCTTCGCGCGCGACGAGCTGCGCTATAACACTGGCAGTGGCGGGGATGAGGCTTTGCGAGGTGAGGTCGCCCCACGGAGCGTCTTCCAGGAGAGCCATGCGAACGACGGCGTCGACGGCTTCGCGGCTGGGTTTCATCAGCACGGGACGGCGACCTGCAAGGTATTGATTTTGAGGATCTTCGGGTTCTGAGCGTAGACCAGCGAGTGTTCGAAGGCGGTGGAGGGGTGGGGAAAGTCGGCGCGGAAGTGGGCGCCGCGGGATTCCTCGCGGGCCAGGGCGGCGGTCACGAGGACACGGGCGAGGGCTAGAAGGTTGGCGGTTTCGAGGTCGTGGATAGTGGTGCCTTCGGCGTGGGAGCGATCGAGGGTGTTTAGGGCAGAGCGGAGATCGGTGGCGTTGCGCTCGATGCCGGCGTGGGTCCAGAGGAGGGTTTGGAGTTCGAGACGGGTGATCGGTTTGGTGCGGTCAGGGCTCGGAGTCTGTAGCTCGTGGAGGTCTATAGATGTTCCAATGAAGCGATTTACATCGCTCGCTAAGGAGTTGGTTTGGAGCAACAGGTGAGCGCAGCGCCAGGCAAACGTGAGGCTTTCGAGGAGGGAGTTGGAGGCTAGGCGGTTGGCACCGTGGACTCCGGTACAGGCTACTTCGCCGACGGCGTAGAGGCCGGGGATGGAGGTGCGGCCGTACGTATCGGTGCGGACGCCGCCCATCCAGTAGTGGGCCGCGGGGTTGATAGGAATGGGGTTACGGGACCAGTCTAGGTTGCGGGCGCGGGTTTCCGCGTCGATGGAGGGGAAGCGTTTAGCTAAGAACTCCGGAGACATGGCCGTAGCGTCGAGAAGGGCTGGAAGTCCTTGCTGGAGAGCCATTTGGCTGGCAATGCCACGAGCGACTACGTCGCGCGGGGCGAGCTCGGCGGCGGGGTGGATTTGCGGCATAAAGCGGTGGCCATCGGTGTCGAGGAGGATGGCGCCTTCGCCGCGGACGGCTTCCGAGATGAGAAATGGCGATGAATCTAAAGAGGTTGCGGTCGCTAATGCGGTGGGATGGAACTGGTAGAACTCGAGGTCGGCTAGCTGTGCGCCGGCGCGGAGGGCCATGGCTGTGCCGTCGCCGGTGGCTACGGAGGGGTTGGTGGTGTGGAGGTAGAGCTGGCCGGCGCCGCCGCTCGCGAGGATAACGGCGTCGGCGTCCAAGGTGTGGGGAAGACCTTCTGAATCAATGATTTCCAGGCCCGTAACGATGCCGTTTTTTAGGATTAAATCGAAGGCAAAGGTGTGTTCTAAGACGCTGATTTTGGGGGTGTTGCGGATGGCTCTGACTAAGGTGGTTTCGACGGAGAGGCCGGTGGCGTCGCCTCCAGCGTGGAGGATACGTGCTTTAGAATGAGCAGCTTCCAGGCCTCTGGCTAGGTCGCCGCTGGGGGTTTGGTCGAAGGGGACGCCTAGGCGGATGAGGTCGCGGATGCGGGCTGGGCCTTCGGTGCATAAGATGTTGACGGCGTTAGGGTTACAGAGGCCGGCGCCGGCGGCGAGGGTGTCGGCGGCGTGGCTGGCGGCGGAATCGTCGTCAAACATGGCCGCGGCGATGCCGCCCTGTGCCCAGCGGGTGTTGGACTCGGCCAAAGCTGCTTTGGTTACAACAGTTACGTCGTACTTAGCGCTCAGCTCGAGGGCAGCGATGAGGCCGGCAATGCCGGAGCCTACTACCAAAATGTGTTGCGTTTTCGACATGTTTAGCCTGGTTTCGGGTTACTCAGCGATGTCTTTAGCCTAGTTTCGGGACGCGCGGCGCTAGTTTTAGCATGGTTTTGAGGGCGAGGCGGGCGGGGACAGCGATGGACTCGGGGACGGTGATCCGGTTGAGGACTTCACCGTGCTCGAGGGCTTCCAGGACCCAGGCGAGGTAGCCGGGGTGGATGCGGTACATGGTGGAGCATGGGCAGACGATGGAGTCGAGGCAGAAGATGGTGTGCTCGGGGTGCTGGGAGGCTAGGCGCTGGACGAGGTTGATCTCGGTGCCGATGGCGAAGGTGCTGCCGGCGGGTGCGGCGGCGATGGCCTTGACGATGAAGTCGGTGGAACCGGAGGAGTCTGCCGCGTCGACTACTTCCATGGGGCACTCGGGATGGACGATGACCTGGACTCCGGGGTGGCGTTCACGGGCCATGGCGATCTGGTCGACGGTGAAGCGCTTGTGGACGGAGCAGAAGCCGTGCCAGAGGAGGACGCGGGCGTCGCGGAGGGCTTCCGGGGTGTTGCCACCGTTGGGGAGGTTGGGATCCCAGACGGGCATTTGCGAGAGAGGGATGCCCATGGCCTTGGCGGTGTTGCGGCCGAGGTGCTGGTCGGGGAAGAAGAGGACGCGCTGGCCACGCTCGAAGGCCCACTCGAGGACGCGGGCAGCGTTGGAGGAGGTGCAGACGACTCCGCCGTGTTCGCCGCAGAAGCCTTTGAGAGCGGCCGAGGAGTTCATGTAGGTGACGGGGATGACTTGCTGGCGGCCGTCGGGTGTGAGCTGGTCGCCGAGGATTTCGGTTAGTTGTTCCCAGCAGTCGGTGACGGAGTCGAGGTCGGCCATGTCGGCCATGGAGCAGCCGGCGGCTAGGTTGGGGAGGATGACGGCCTGGTCGGGACGGGAGAGCATGTCGGCGGTTTCGGCCATGAAGTGGACGCCGCAGAAGACGATGGTCTCGGCGTTGGGGCGGGTGAGGGCGGCGTTGGCTAGCTGGAAGGAGTCGCCCACGAAGTCGGCGTACTGAACGATTTCATCGCGCTGATAAAAGTGGCCGAGGATGACGAGCTTTTCGCCGAGGGCGTGTTTTGCGGCGCGGATGCGGAGGTCGAGTTCGGCGGGGCTGGCATTGCGGTACTCGGCGGGAAGGCCGGGCTGCCGGGGGGCCGTGGCGGGAAGGTGGTCAGCCATGGAGGCGCCGGGGCCGTAGGTGGGCTCGGCGTCAAAGGTCCAGGGTGCATCGGCGAGGGCCGAGCTACAGGTGGAGGGGTGGTCGTGATTTCCTTGCTGTTCGCGAATTTGAATCAGCTGGATGGTGTTGTCGACAGAGGGCACTGCGGACTCCTTGAGACTGCGCTTCCCTGGCCCCCGAAGGTGTGGTGGGCTGGGAGATATTGGATGCAGCCGTACCTTTATAGGGTACAAGAGTTGTGGGGTTGGTCTGTGATTTCGGATACCAAAGGGGAGGCGATCGAGCTAGCCGCACCTAAGTCTTTGGACGCTGCTCCACAGGAGCTACGGAGTTTGATGGCTATCGGGTAGGAAGTTCATAGTCGCCCTTGTAGCGAACGGCTTTGCCAGCTATGACGTAGGGTCGAAACAGGCAGTTCCGCACGGAAACTGTCGACGCGGTGAAGCGCTGCCAGGGAGCGGGGCTGAGTGATGCGAGTTCGGCGACTTCTCCAGTCTCGGTCACCACGATCCTGACGATAGCGTGCTGGTCCTGCGTAAGGATGCCGGGGGATGGGGATGGGATTACATTGGATGACCTGCTGCTTCATCTGCTCGATTGTGAGGATCGGGGTCGGGTCTTGGAGATGCGAGGTGAAGTGGAGGACGAGCGGCATCTCCATTTGAACGGCGACACCGTCGATGAGGAGTGGTTTGAATTTATAGCTGAGGGCTTGTTGGATGCCGAAGTCTTCGAGTTCGGCATTGTCAGAGTTATGCTTGGCTGTCTCGCGAACCTGGCCGGTGCGGTCGGTGCGGGCGTAGACGATCATGTAGCCGTCGGTCTTGCCTTCGTGGACTGGCGGCCACTGGATGGTGGGCGCGTGATCGATGAGGCTCTCGCCTTTGAGGGTGGAAACGAGAGCGGTCTGGATGCGCTGGTCTTGCGGCGTGGGATTGGTGACAACGAGCGTAGCGGCGTCGGACTGGCTGAGCGGCTCGAGGGTCGTGAGCTCGCCGACGACGGACTGGAAGGCGAGGACGTAGGTCTTAAAGGTGCGGGGAATCTGCGCGCGGCCGAATTCATGCCAGTCGTAGAATTCGAGATCGCGATTGAAGGTGAGGATCTCCTGCAACCTTGGAGCGGGACCGTAGATGCAAAGGTTTCCCCACGTGAGGTCATTCGTGATGCCATTCACGCGGTCGTCGCGACGGATGCACGACTGGGTTGAGGATCCTGGGGTATTGGTTACGGCCCCGGTGTAGTTGGAGAAATGTCCTCCAGCGGTTGCCGTGAAGAGATCGACGGGGAGGGGTCCAGTGAGTGCAAGGGCGAAGTTTTCGAGCCAACGCGGGTAGAAGTCGCCGGTGTGAGTTTCGGAGATGGAGATGTTGTTGCTGGCTACGGTGCGCTGGAGGGTAAAGCTGGGCGAGGTGATGGCGAGGCGATAGGTGGAGGGGTCGTGCCACCAGACTTCGATGCGGCCGGAGTAGGCAGGGCCTGGGGAGGCGAAGTAGCCGGTAGCCTGCGGAGAGATATCGAGGACGGCGTGGAAGGGAATGCCGGCGCCGGAAAGGGTGGAGTCGTGGAGCGCCTGCTGGAGGAGTTGATCGCCGCTGGTGGGTGGGGCGGTTTGTGCGCAGGCGCACGTCACTGCAAGCGCGAGAAGGAGAACGATGCGGTGGATCATGGCGCCATCGTACACCGCAAGGGAGGAACGGTAGACGCGGGGCTGGTCTGTGATGCGGATACCAAAGGTTAGGCGGTGTCTGCAGAGGGTACTGCGGACTCGGCAACGCCCCGGGGTACCGTGCATTCGCGGCCTGCGATCAGGAACTAGATCCCTTTGCCGAGAAGGCGTTCAACAGCGTCACGCTGGTAGCGCGACATACGAAGTTCTTCTCCGCTTTGCAGCATCACGATGTGACCGCCCTGAAACCACGGTTGGATCTCCCGGATGCGCTGGACATTGACAATGGTCGACCGGTGAATCCGGATAAAGTTGCGTGGATCCAGTTTCTCCGCGAGCGACTGCATCGTTTCACGTACGTCATGACTTCGGCGCGCGATGTGAAGCCGGACATAATTCCCTTCCGCACCAATCCAGTCGATGTCGGCCACCGGAACGAAGACGATACGTCCATGCACGGAGACGGTTAGGCGTTGAACGTAATCCGTCTGGGAACGGGTACGCTCCAGCAGCGAGAAAAGCCGCTGAGCTGTCTCCTTGTCCTGGCGGCCGAGGGCCCGATCGCGGACGCGCTCCAGGGCCCGGGAGAGACGATCAGGCGCAAAGGGTTTGAGCAGATAATCGACCGCGTTGACGTCGAATGCGTTGAGCGCGTAACGATCAAATGCAGTGACGAAGATGGTCATGGGCATTTGCTCTACGCCAATCGTCTCCACCACGCGAAAGCCGTCCATCTCGGGCATCTGAACGTCAAGGAAGACGAGATCTGGTTGCAGCCGACGAATGGTCTCGACGGCGCTTTCTCCATCAGCGCATTGGCCAACGACATTGATGCCCGACTCGTTTTTGAGCAGACGGAGTAGCGCCTTACGGGCGAGCGTCTCATCGTCGACCACAAGGGCACGCAGGGTCATAGCGCTCGCTCGGTGGCATAATTTGCGTGCAGGTTGGGCGCAGGTCGCTCTGGTGCAGATCGCGCAGGAATGAAAATGAGGACGACGGCACCGCGATTCCCGAGTGAGCGCAGAATCAGTGTGGAGGTGGGGCCATATAGCTGTTCCAGGCGGGCCTTGGTATTGCGCAGACCGACGCCACGAAGCAGCAGGCGCTCGGTGGTGTCATCGACGACGCTATTTCTGTTCCATACTTCCAACTCAAGGCCACCATTGGCGAGGCGTGCGTTGATTTCGATCGTGTCGTCGCCCTTATGTTTTCCAATGCCGTGACGTATCGCGTTCTCGACCAAAGGCTGGAGCAGCAGTGTGGGGACCAGGCTGTCGAGCGTGTTCGGGGCAGCATGAATTTCTACGGTCAGGCGCTCGCTGAACCGCACACGCTGGATGCCGATGTAGAGGTCTAACAAATCAAATTCGCGTGAGAGCGGAATTTGATGGTTGCCCATCTCATCGAGAGTGATGCGCAGCAATTGGCTTAGACGCAGGAGCATGTCTTCGGCGGCGCGCGGATCTTCCTGGACCAGGGTAATTGCTGCTTGCAACGTATTGAAGAGGAAGTGAGGTTGAAGCTGCATGCGCAACATTTCGAGCTGGGCGGAAGCCAGCCGCGCTTCGAGCTGTGCCTGGCGAACCTGGCGCAACCGGACCTCCTCGCGGAGATGAAGGTACGCAGCCGTGGCCACGATCAGGCAATATGCGGTGATGTTCTGCAGGCCACGCTTTTCAAACGACTCGTTCATGAGAACGAACGGAGACGCTGGTGTTTCGAAGATCGAGTAGATACTTCCTGCCACTCCAAGAAGCACAACTTGCATGCAGATACATACGCAGGCCATCAGCGCATGCGGAAATAAGATCCGTTGAACCCAATTGGACTTGGTGATGGGGTAACGGCGTGCGACATACAAGATGAGCGGAGTGAGCAGCGCCCATGAATACCATTCGATGCCAGCCCAGATGAGGTAATGCGAGAGCGGAAGAACATAGCCCCTATGCGCGTCAAGCAGAAGAACCTGCCCACCTTCGAGCAACACCATCGCTGTCCACCAGGACAACGCGACAGGTAATTGGCTCATGTATTCGCGTAGCGTGAAGTTGTCGATGTGTCGCGTCTTTTCACGTCCGAGGGATGGGGCTGGCTGCACGATTCATCTCCTGCCTCCTTGTTATATCCCGTTTTGTCGTGAGGACATCGCGGGAGACTTAGAGCGTCGGGCAGAGCTTACGATTCGCCACCGCGCTACGACGATTCACCCCAACAAATTTCGACTCGACATGTTTAAGACGCGCTGCGAGCACCTGACCACTTACCTTCAGGAATCGCAGGAGGAATGGTCATGTCGAATACAAAGAAAGTTTTGAGTATGTTGATCTCCAGTATGGTGTGGATGAACAGTGCCATCCATGCGCAAGCTATCAATGCGAAGCCAAGGGCAACCCAACAACATCTCGTCCATATCGTGATGATCAACATGTCGGGCAAGTCACGAGAAGCTCGTGTCGGTGATACAGTCGTCCCGCTGCCCGTGGCCGAGCGTGTAGCTCTGCAGGTTCCTCAGGGAGAGAACATAAAGATCACCAGTAGCACGGATCGGACGATCGCTCGAGTGATAACGACCGCATCGACCGACGAGGGACGCACGATTCCAGTCGATTGACACGACTCCGGGGCCTGCGATGATGACGGGGAGCTTGCCGCGGCGCTACCAGTTCATCTGGCGCATGCGTTCCTGGATGAGGGTGCTGTCGGGGGCCATGTGGTCGGGGCGGCGCTTGAGGGGGGCGGGGAGGATGGCGGCGAGCTCGGCGGCCTGGCGGCGGTTGAGGTTGCGGGCGGAGGTGTGGAAGTAGTAGCGGCTGGCGGCTTCGGCGCCGTAGATGCCGGGGCCCCACTCGACGACGTTGAGGTAGAGCTCGAGGATGCGCTGCTTGCCGAGGACGAGCTCGGCGATGGGGACGAGGGTGGTCTCGGCGCCTTTGCGGAGGAGGGTGCGGCCGGTGCCGAAGAAGAGGTTCTTGACTAGCTGCTGGTCGATGGTGGAGCCGCCGCGGAGACGGTGGTTGGGCTTGTGGTCGTCGAGGTCGCCTTCGGCGGCGATCTCCATGGCTTGCCAGTCGAAGCCGTGGTGCTGGTAGAAGCGGGCGTCTTCGGCGGCGATGACGGCGTGCTGGAAGTCGGGCGAGATGCGGTTGAGGGGAAGGAAGTCGTAGCGGGGGTTGTAGGGCGTGGTGGAGAACCAGGACTGGATGCGGCGCTCGGCGTGCACGGCGGTGGTGGGCGGGTCGATGAAGCGAAGAGCGGCGAGGGTGAGGGCGGCGAGCAGCCAGAGTGATGCGAGAACGATGAGGAGCCAGCGGGCGATCGATCGAAGAGAGAGCTTTCGACGCGGCGACGCAACCGCGTGCGACTTAAGGGGCGTGCTGGGCAAGATGGCGATGCCTCAGGATAGCGCGCGGTGTTGGGGTGCAAGACTTTAGTTTCGGGGAGGGCTTGCCGGGGCGTCGTATGATGGGCGTGTAGAGTTGTCTTGGTCTCCACTTGCGGTGCTGTTGACGATCTCCCGGGGAAGTATGAATTGCGGGATGGGCGAATGGATTTCACTGCATTCCTCGTCTATGGCTGGTGAATGCACCTTCACTTCGGGGATGGGCAGGATGCTTTTTTCTACGCGAGTTTTTGAGAAGAGACGGGACTCCCGTTGGGGTGGGATGGGGCGTTGGTTGTTGGGGCTTGGCTGCCTGATGTTGGGCTGCGTGGCGCTGACGGCGGGCGGGTGTGGTTCGACTGTGAGCGTGGTGCAGGACTTTACGCTTGCGGTGACGCCGGCGAGTGCGGCGTTGACGGCGGGAGGGGCGACGCAGCAGATCACGGTGACGTCGACCGCGGTGAATGGGTATAGCGCGCAGATTGCGATCACGATTTCGGGTTTGCCGGCGGGGGTCACAGCGAATCCTGCGTCGGTGTCGATTATGCCGGGAGCTACGCAGACGATTACGCTGACGGCAACGGCGACGGCGGCTACGAGTTCGGGAACGGTGACGATCACTGGGACTTCTGGGGCGCACGTGCATAGCGCTACGGTGGCGTTGAATGTGACGGCTGAGCCTCCAGCGGACTTCACGCTGGCGGTGAATCCGACGACGGTGAGTGTGACGGCGGGTGGAGGGAGTGGGTCGACGGCCGTGTCGGTGAGTGGGATTAATGGGTTCAGTGCGGGTGTGGGGATTACAGTGAGTGGGCTGCCGGCGGGAGTGACGGTGAGTCCGGCTACGCCGACGGTTACGCCGGGAACTCCGCAGACGCTTACGGTGACTGCGGCGGCTAGTGCGGTTGCGAGTTCGAGCACGATCACGTTGACGGGGACGTCTGGTGCGCTGGTGCATACGGCAACGTTCACGCTGAATGTGGCGGCTGCCGCGCCGGCGGACTTCACATTGGCGATTAATCCGACGAGCTTGACGCTGACGTCGGGAGCGTTGGGGCAGGGTACTGCTGTGACAGCGACGGCGGTGAATGGGTTTAGCGGGGCGGTGAGTGTGTCGGTGGCGGGGCTGCCTGCGGGCGTGACGGTGGCGCCTACGACGCTGACGCTGGCAGTGGGAACTCCGCAGACGTTGACGTTGACGGCGGCGGCAAATGCAGTGGCGGGGACGTCGAGCGTGAGTGTTACGGGGGTGTCGGGTGCGTTGACGCATACGGCGACGCTGACGATTACGGTAGCGGCGCCGGTGGGCGTGAATGTAACGACATATCACAACGATAACGCGCGCGATGGGCTGAACGCGAGTGAGACGATTTTGACGCCGGCGAATGTGAGCTCGGCTACATTTGGGAAGTTGAACTTGTTAGGTGTGGATGGGCTGGTGGATGCAGAGCCGCTGTATCTGTCGGCGGTGACGATTGGTGGACAGACGCACAACGTGCTGTATGTGGTGACCGAGAATGACAGCGTGTATGCGTTCGATGCGGATAGTGGGACGCAGTTGTGGAAGGTGTCGGCACTGGGGAGTGGGGAGACGACGAGCGACGACCACGGTTGCAGCCAGATCACGCCGGAGATTGGGATTACGTCTACGCCGGTGATTGATCGGACGAAGGGTGCGAACGGAACGATCTTTGTTGTGGCGATGTCGAAGGACAGCGGCGGCGCATACCACCAGCGGCTGCATGCGCTGGATGTGACGACGGGCGCGGAGACGACGGGAAGCCCGACGGAGATTGCGGGGACGTATCCGGGGACGGGGGATAACAGCAGTGGCGGCAACGTGGTGTTTGCACCGGGCCAGTATGCGGAGCGCGCAGGGCTGTTGCTGATGAACTCGACGATCTATCTTGCGTGGACGTCGCACTGCGATGCGCGGCCGTACACGGGATGGGTGATGGGGTACAGCGAGAACACGTTGCAGCAGACCGCAATTCTGAATCTCACACCGAATGGGAGTGAAGGGGCGATCTGGATGGCGGGCGACGGGCTGGCGGGGGATGGCGCGGGGAACATTTATTTCCTGGATGCGAATGGGACGCTGGATGCGAAGGATACGGTGACAGGATTTCCGGTGAACGGCGATTATGGAAACGCGATGCTGAAGTTGTCGACGACGGGGAACACGCTGGCGGTGGATGATTTCTTCGAGACGTATGATTCGATCAATGAGTCGAACGCGGACACGGATCTTGGGTCTGGCGGAAGCTTGTTGTTGCCGGATATGGTGGATGCAAAGGGTGTGGTGCGGCATTTGATGGTGGGCGCGGGCAAGGACAAGAATATCTTTGTGGCGAACCGGGACAACATGGGGAAGTACAACTCGGCGAACAATGATGCGCTGTACCAGGAGCTGACGAACGCGCTGCCGAACGGGGCGTGGTCGATGCCGGCTTACTTCAACTACACGGTGTATTACGGCGGGGTTGGTGATTATTTGAAGGCGTTCTCGATTACGAATGCGCTGTTGGGAGCCACGCCCTCGAGCAAGTCGGCGACGACGTTTGGATATCCGGGAGCGACGCCGAGTGTTAGTGCGAACGGGGCGACGAACGGGATTGTGTGGGCGCTGGAGAGCAGTACGGGATCGACCGCGGTGTTGCATGCATATGATGCGACGAACTTAGGCAAAGGGCTTTATAACAGCACGCAGGCGGCGGGGGGCAGGGACAGTTTTGGGACGGGCAACAAGTTCATCACGCCGATGATTGTGAATGGCAAGGTGTACGTGGGGACGCCAAATGGAGTGGCCGTGTTTGGATTGCTGCCGTAGGGTAGGACTTGCGTGGCGTGTCGCTGCGGATGAAGCGTCACCCACCCATGAACGATGAAGCCGTTCGTGAATGGGGCACCCAGGTGAGGATGGAGTCAGGCGCCGTTTTTGGGGGCCTGGACTAGGATGTCTTGGAAGTCGGGGCGGACGGGGAGGGTGATGCTGAAGGCGGTGCCGGAGGGGCCGGTGCCGTTCATCGAGCGGACTTCTACGGTGCCGCTGTGGCGCTCGATGATTTCCTTGGTGACCCAGAGGCCGAGGCCGGTGCCGACATCTTTCTTGGTGGTGAAGAAGGGCTCGAAGATGTGATCGCGGTGTTCGGGGGCGATGCCGGGGCCGTCGTCTTCGACGATGATTTTGACGATGTGGGTGGTTGCATCTTCGTGGCAGTTGATGCGGACGCAGATGGTGCCGGCGTGGGGGACGGCGTCGGCGGCGTTGGAGATGAGATTGGCGACGGCTTGCTTGAGCTCGCCGGCGAGGGCCTGGATGGGAGGGCAGTCGTGGAAGTCGCGAAGGAGGGTGATGTTCTTGGTGCGGAACTTGTTGGAGTAGATGTTGAGGACCGACTCGACGAGGGTGGGTAGGTCGACCTCGTTGGGCAGCTTGGATTCGCGATAGAAACCGAGAGTCTGGCGGGTGATGTGGGAGACGCGGGAGAGTTCTTCTTCGGCGAGCGAGAGGTTGGTGAAGGCGGATTCGGGGAGACCTTCGGTGCCCTTGGAGATGTAGATGAGATTGCCAATGGCTTCGAGGGGGTTATTGATTTCGTGAGCGACGGTGGCAGCGAGGCGAGCGGCGGCGGCGAGCTTTTCGGTCTTGCGGAGTACTTCTTGAGACTTACGCTCGGTGGTGGCGTCGCGGAAGACCATGACGACGCCGACGATGCGGCCGCGGCCATCGCGGATGGGAGCGGCGCTGTCTTCGATGGGGATGTAGGTGCCGTTAGTGTTCAGGAGGACGGTGTGGTTGGCGAGGCCGATGATGGCGCCGTGCTCCATGACTTTCTTGACGGGGTTGTCGACGGGCTTGAGGGTGGTCTCGTTAAAGATGGGGAAGACGTTTTCGATGTACTTGCCGCGGGTGACGGAGAGTGTGGTGCCCATGAGTTTTTCGGCCATGGAGTTGAGGAAAGTGACATGGCCTTTGCCGTCTGTGGCGATGACGGCGTCGCCGAGGCCGGTGAGGGTGGAACGGAACCACTCTTCGCGCTCTTCGAGCTGGCGGGCGTAGATATCGCGCATGGCCATGGCCTTGGTGATGAAGTACGCGAGGAAGAAGAGGCCGGCGGCGGCGACAAGCGAGGCGAGGTAAATGGAGATGTAGGTGTCGCGGATACTGCGGCGCATGTCTTCAGAGCGGGTGGACTCGAGGGAGGTTTCTTCGAGTTGAATTTTGCCGATGAGGTTGTCGATTTGGACCATGATGAGGCGGCCACGGTCGGAGAGGACGAGCGCGCGGGCGGCATCAGGATCGCCGGAATTGTAGAGCCGGATGGTCTCGGCGAGTTCAGCCAGCTTGGCTTGCGTGAGGGTGCGCAGCTGCGCTACCTCAGCCAGCCTGGTGGGATTTTTGAACATCTGCTGAAGGACACGAAGCTGGGGATCGAGTTGAGCCAGGGCCTGATTGTAGGGGTCGAGGTATTTTGGCTCGCCGGTATAGAGGTACCCGCGCTGGCCCGTTTCGGCGTCCTTGACCAGGGACTGGGTTTGATTGAGCGCGATGAGGACCTGCTGGATGTGCTCCACGCGGGACTGATTTTGGACCTGGACGACCAGCTGACGACGGGTAATGAGGGCGTTAGCGATGAGCAGGATCAGGAGGAGAACGAAGCCCGTGATGACGCCGAAGCGCTTGTAAATGAGTTGCATTGGTTTCGTTTTAAGAGTCGGTCGAGGTGCACCGCGCTGCGTGATTATAGCTGAGAGGGCAGTTGGATGCGAAAACATAACGCGCCTGCGGCTGAACGTCGGACGCCGGCGCGTTGATTGCATGAAAGAGAGCGGTGTTGCAGTGAGGTAGTAGTTCAGGGTATCCACGTCGCGGGCGAGGATTGCACATCGCGGGCGTTGAGGATGGTGGGTCTAATGATCGAGCTTCTAGCTTGAGGCAAGAACGGGCGCTCGCTGCGCGAGCGAGAAGCAGGTTCCTCGCTGCGCTCGGAATGACAGCCAGAAAGGCAAAAGCAAAGGCAAAGGAAGAAGCAGATCCCTGCGGGATGACAGCTAGAAAGGCAAGAGCAAAGGCGAAGGCGAGAGCAAGAGCAGAGGCAAGAGCAAAGGCAAGAGCGAATACAGGGGTCTCTCCGCTACGCGCTGCGCGCTTCGGTCGAGATGACGGATGGTGCGGGGAAATTAAGTGTGCGGTTTTTGGTGGGCGCGAGAGTTTGGGGAGGTGGATGCGGCGGAAGTCGCACGGGTGGCGGATGCGGTGGTGGCTGTGGATGCTTTAGGAATGGTGGATGGAGCTGCGCTGGCGGTGGATGCTTTAGGGGCGGCGGTGGTGGATTCGCGGACCATTAGCTCGGGCTCGAAGAGGATGACTTCGGGGTAGGGGTTGGTCGGGGCCTCGATGCGCTTGAGGAGGGTTTGTACGGCTGCTTCGCCCATGCGGCGGAGGGGTTGGCGGACGGTGGTGAGGCGGGGGGTCTGGTAGGCGGCACTGGAGATGTCGTCGAAGCCGATGACGGAGATGTCTTCAGGGCAGCGGAGGTTGGCGTCGGCGATGGCGCGAATGGCGCCGATGGCGGCGATGTCGTTGAAGCAGAAGATGGCGGTGAAGTCGCGGGTACGGGCGAGGAGGTCGCGGATGATGGGGTAGCCGAGTTCGGGGGACCAGGAGTTGGCTTCGAGGTAGACGCAGAGCTCGGGGTAGATGGTGAGGCCTACGCGCCTGGCAATGGTCATGATGCTGTCCCAGCGGAAGTCGGAGTCGGAGACTTGACGTTGGCCTTTCATGAAGGCGATGCGGCGGTGGCCTAGATCGTGGAGATGCTGGAGCGCGAGGAGGGCGGCGCGATCGTGGTCGAGCATGATGTTGGTGTTGCCCTTGAGTTTTTTGTGGCCGGAGATGGAGACGACGGGGACGCGGACGGGTTCGTTGAGCGAGGTGTTGACGAGCAGGAAGCCGTCGACCGAGCGCTTGGTGAGCAGGCGCGGGTATTCTTCGATTAGATCGGGCTTGCCCTGATGCGTGACGACGTAGTGCAGGTAGCCGGACTGGAGGAGGCTGTCTTCGATGCCGTTCATGAGGGTGGTGAAGTAGCCTTCGGAGAACTCGGGCACGATGACGCCGATGGTGAAGGTTTGGCGGGTGCGGAGAGAACGGGCGATGGGGTTGGCGCGATAGTCGAGACGCTTGGCGGCTTCGAGGACGCGTTGGCGTGTGGCAGAGGAGATGGCCGAGGCGCCGGGTGCGTTGTTCATGACGAGCGAGACGGTCGCGGGCGAGAGGCTGAGATGCTCGGCGAGGGATTTCAGGTTTACGGGTTTGGGTATTTCGGGCTCGGCGTTGGGTTTGGGCTTGGTTGGTTTGGACTTGCGCGTCGGCATGGGCTACCCCGTTGGAGCGTCGGCAGAGGTGGTTGCGGGACGCGGTGGGTTGCGTCCCTGGGCTTTAGTGGGCAGGGCGTTGGAGAACGACTACGTCGAAGCGGTTGAGGGTCACGGAGTGAGTGCTGTTGCCGGCGAGGACGTCTTCGAAGGCGGAGGGGAGCTGGACTGTCTGGGGCTGGGCGTCTGGGCTTCCGAAGTTGATGAGGATCCAGACTTCGTGGTGGGCGTCGCTGCGGATGTAGAGGTCGACGCCGGGAGGGAGGGTGCCGAAGACGGGATGGAGGTTGGCGTCGGTGACCATCCACTTGACGGCGTTGGTTAAGGTGTCGCCTTCTAGGTTGGCGCCTATGTAGGTGATGCTGCCGTTGCCGACTTTGCGGGTGATGGCGGCGGGCTGGTCGTCTAGCCAGCCTAGTGGGGTCTTGCCGTAGCGCATGAGGACTTTGGTGTCGGGGCTGGAGGTGGAGAGAAGCTCGGCCCAGGTGTTGGTGGGACCGGAGCCCCAGGTGCCGGAGATGGGGACGGGACGGTCGAGCGCGTAGAACTGTTCGACGCGACCACCGAGGAGAGGAACTAGTGGGCCGGGTTGGCGTTGGGGTTGGAGCGCGTTGTCGATGGTCTTCATGGCGGAGCGTTGGGTGAGGACCAGGTGGCCGCCGTTGTGGACGTAGTCGATGAGGTTCTTGGCTTGCTGGTCGGTGATGAGGTTGAGGGCGGGGGCGATGACTAGCTTGTACTGCGAGAGGTCGACGGACGGGTTGACGATGTCGACGGAGTGGTTGAGGGCGCGGATGGCGCCGTAGTAGGCGACCATGGCGGCGAGGGGATCGAAGGCGTGGTTGTGGCGCTGCCAGTCGATGGCCCAGAAGGCGTCGTAGGAGTGGAGGATGGCGACGTCGGAGTGGACGGTGGTGCCGGCGAGCGCGGGGCCGGCTCTGGCGAAGTCGGCGCCGAGGTGGGCGACTTCGGCGTAGAGCGGAACGGGTGTGCCATCCGCGCCGACCAGGGTGCCGTGGTATTCCTCCTGGCCGTTGAGGTCGGAGCGCCACTGCCAGTAGGAGACGGCGTCGGCGCCGTGACCGACGTCGTGCCAGGCCATGGCGCGGACGGCGCCCTTGTCGAGGGAGTTGTTGTCGGGCGACCAGTTGACGAAGCCGGGTTGGGTTTCCATGACCCAGAAATTTTTGCGGAGGAAGCCGCGAGTGAGGTCGTGGGCCGCGCCGTTGTAGATGGGGTTGAGTTGGCCGGTGCCGACGTAGTCGTCCCATGAGGCGAGGTCGAGGTCCTGGGAGACGGTGTAGTGATCGTAGCCGTCGAAGAAGCCCATCATGTTGGTGGTGATGAACTGGCGGTGGTCGGAGTTGGCGCGGATGACGTCGAGCTGATTTTTTTGGTAGCTGCGCCAGGTGTCGGAGACGAAGCGCTTCCAGCTGAGGAGAAGGCCCGGGTTGCCGTAGGTGGTTTCGATGGGGACCTGCGACCAGTTGGTATAGGTCTCGCTCCAGTAGGCGGTGGTCCACTTGTTGTTGAGGTTGTCGAGCGTGTTGTAGCGGGCCTTCAGCCAGGCTTGGAACTGGGCTTTGTCGGCGGGGCCGTAGGATTCGCTGGCGTACTCGTTATCGATCTGCCAGCCGATGACGTTGGGGTCGTGGCCGAAGCGCTTGGCTAGCTGCTCGGCCATGGCGCGGGCTAGCTCACGATATTTGGGATCGGCGAAGTTGAACTGCTGGCGGTTGCCGTGCTCGTCGCGGCGGCCGTCTTCTTTGATGCGAAGGGTTTCGGGATATTTGGTGGTGAGCCACGCTGGGGGTGCGGCGCTGGGGGTGCCGATGACGACGGCGATGTGGTGACGCTCGGCGGCTCGGACGGAGCGGGCTAGCCAATCGAGATCGTAGTGGCCTTCGGAGGGCTCGAGGTTGGACCAGGCGAATTCGCCGACGCGGACGAAGCGGATGTGCGCGGCTTCCATGAGGGAGAGGTCGGCGTCCCATTGGGATTCGGGCCACTGCTCGGGATACCAGGCGGTGCCTAGGTAAAGAGCGGGTGGAGAGGCAGGCGAGGGTGTGGGCGGAGCCTGGGCGCGGAGGCTGGGGGTGAGAAGAACGGCGGCGGCGAGGGAAAGGGCAAAGAGCCGAGCAGCGGAGTTCATAAGTTGATCCTACGGGTATTTGGGCGATGGGCTTTAGACAAACGTTATACTTCGCTGCGAAAAGGGCTGGGCAAAGGTGTGGCTGTCCTGATATGCTTCGACGCCAGAAGCGATTTCAGCAAAGCTAAACCGTTTTAATAAGGATTTGCAAGTTGGAATTGGTTGCGTGTAGGAATGGATTCGGCCTTGAAGGATGATCGGCGGCCGGAACACAGCGTTGGAAGGGGAGATGGATGAAGATTGGATCGATTGTCGGGAAGAGCTGTGTTCTGGTGGGATGGGCGTTGCTGAGCCTGGGCGCGGTGAGAGTGGGCGTGGCGCAGACGGCGGCGGACAAGCCGTGGATGAATGCGGCGCTGGATCCGGATGCGCGTGCGGACATGATGATCAAAGAGATGACGCTGGATGAGAAGATCCAGCTGGTGCATGGGATTGGGTGGGGGCCGCTGCGTGCGGGCGCTTATGTGCCGGTGGCGGACAATGGGGGCGCTGGATTTGTGCCGGGGATTCCGCGGCTGGGATTGCCGGATATCAATGAGGCGGACTCTGCGGTGGGGGTGCGGATGGCGGCGAAGGATAGCCGGTATGCGACGTTGCTGCCGAGTGTAATTGGCATGGCGTCGAGCTGGGATCCAAAGATGGGATTTCTGTATGGGGCGGTGATTGGGCGGGAGCTGCGGGACCAGGGGTACAACATGTCGATTGGCGGGGGCATGGATTTAATTCGCGAGCCGCGCAATGGGCGGAACTTTGAGTATGCGAGCGAAGACCCGGTGCTCGCGGGAACGATGGTGGGTGAGCTGGCGATGGGTGTTCAGTCGAACCAGATTATGGGAGACATTAAGCACTATGTGCTGAACGATCAGGAGACGGGACGCAACACTTTGAATGCGGTGCTCGATAAACGGGCGATGCAGGAGACGGATCTGCTGGCGTTCCAGATTGCGATTGGGATGGCGAAGCCGGCGGGGGTGATGTGCAGCTACAACCGCGTGAACGGCGACTTTGCGTGCGAGAACCAGTATGTGCTGACGGATGTGCTGAAGAAGGAGTGGGGGTTCAAGGGGTTTGTACTGTCAGACTGGGATGCGACGCATAGCACCGTGAAGGCGGCGCTGGCGGGATTGGATCAGGAGCAGCCGGGCGATGGATTCTTTGGGGCTCCGCTGAAGAAGGCTGTGCAGGATGGGCAGGTCCCGATGGCGCGGCTGGATGACATGGTGCACCGGATTGTGCGCAGTATGTTTGCGGTTGGGGTGGTGGACAATCCTCCGGTGAGGCGCGTGGTGGATCCCTTTAAGGGGCGCGAGGATGCGCGGAAGATTGAGGAAGAGAGCCTCGTGCTGTTGAAGAACGAAGGCGGGATTCTGCCGTTGGCGGCCGGTGGGGGGAAGACGATTGTTGTGATCGGCGGGCATGCGGATGAGGGCGTGCTGTCGGGCGGCGGGTCGGCGCAGGTGGATGCGCCGGGAGGTCGGCCGGGGGGATCGCAGTGGGGCGTGCCGGTGTACTTTCCGTCGTCGCCGCTGCAGTTTGTGAAGGAGCAGGCGGGCGATGCGAACGTGAGCTTCGATGCGGGTACGGATGTGGCAGAGGCAGCGAAGGCTGCGGCCAAGGCGCAGGTGGCAATTGTGTTTGTGACGCAGTGGATGAGTGAGGGCATGGACCGGCCGACGCTGAGACTGCCGGATAACCAAGATGCGCTGGTGGAGGCGGTGGCGAAGGCGAATCCGAATACGGTAGTGGTGCTGGAGACGGGCGGGCCGGTGTCGATGCCGTGGCATGGGCGCGTGAAAGGAATTGTGGAGGCTTGGTTTCCAGGGATTGGTGGTGGTGAGGCGATTGCGAATGTGCTGTTCGGGCGGGTGAATGCTTCGGGCAAGCTGCCGGTGACGTTTGCGGCGGATGAAGCGCAACTGCCACATCCGACAGTGACGGGGTTGACGCCGACGACTGAGAATAACGGCATGAATGGCGGCGGCTTCCACGGCATGCAGTCCAAGGACTTCACGGTGGACTACAACGTGGAGGGGATGAAGGTTGGGTACAAGTGGTTCCAGGTGAAGGGAGAGACGCCGCTGTTTCCGTTTGGATTTGGGCTGAGCTATACGAGCTTTGCGTACTCGGGCTTGACGGTGGCTCCGGGTGCGGAGAATGTGAGCTTTGAGGTGAAGAACACGGGCGCGCGTGCGGGCGATGAGGTTGCCGAGGTGTATGTGACGCTGCCGAAGAGCGCGGACGAGCCGTTCCGGAAGCTGGTGGGATTTACTCGGGTGTGGGTCGACGCGGGCGCGAGCAAAACGGTGACGGTGCCGATTGAGCCGCTGTATCTGAAGGTGTTTTCTACGGAGAAGAACGGCTGGGAAAGGCTGGCGGGAAAGTATGGGATTGAGGTAGGAGGGTCTTCCGCGGAGCTGCCGCTGAAGACGGAGGTGTCGTTGGAGGGGCGGTGAGGCGATGCTGACCCGGCGTACGTTCGTCTCGGTGGCCGCGCTGGCGGGAGCGCGGATGTGGACCGGAGCGAGTGCGGATACGCCGGCGCCGACGAATGCCGTATTGCGCGGATCGACTGGGGTGATCGCTCGTATTCCCGCGGACTTTACGGGGCTGAGTTACGAGATTACGCAGTTGTATAACCCGGCATTCTTCAGTGCGAACAATGCGCAGTTGGTGGAAGCGTTTCGTCAGCTAAGTGCGAATGGTGTGCTGCGGGTGGGCGGGAATTTGAGTGACGTTTCGCGTTGGAAGAGCGATGCGGGAGACTTTGCGACGCCGAAGCAGACGGCTGCGATTGAGCATGGAAGACGTATTGGGAATGGAAGCTCACGGACGTTTGGGTGAGAGAGCATCGCGATGCGGCGATTACTCCTGAGGCGGTTCGGGCGTTGCGAACGTTTCTGGATGCGACGAATTGGCGGCTAATCTATGGGCTGAATTTTGGATCGGGCAGTGCGGAGCGCGCGGCGGATGAGGCGGGCTGCGTGGCGCAGGAGATGGGCGATCGGCTAATGGCGTTTCAGATCGGCAACGAGGCTGATTTCTTCGGTGGCAATCGGTTTTATCGCGAACCTCCGTTTGGATTTGCGGAGTATGCGAAGGGGTATGCGGAGTTCGTCGCGGCGATTCGCGGGCGGGTGCCAAATGCGAAGTTTGCGGGACCGGATACGGCTACGAATATGGAGTGGGTCGACGAGTATGCGAAGGGTCGGCGCGAGGAAGGTGCGGTGCTGCTATCGAGCCACTATTATGCGATGGGGCCGGCGAAGGATCCGGCGATGAATGCGGAGCGGTTGCTGGGACCGAGTGTGGGACTCGAGAAGCAGATTGCCGCGGCAGGGCGTGCGGTTGCGGATTCGGGTGGGCTGGGATTTCGGATGACGGAAGGAAACTCGTGTTTTGGCGGCGGCAAGCCAGGTGTGAGTGATGCGCTGGCGTCGGCGCTGTGGGCGATGGATTACATGTTGTATGTGGCGAGCAAGGGATATGTGGGCGTCAATCTCCACGGCGGTGGGGATGGGTATTACACGCCGATTGAGACGCTGGATGCGAAGGTCGCGACACCGAGGCCGGAGTATTGGGGAATGCAACTTGCGAATCGATTTGCGGGGTTTGAACTGCTGCAGTGCGAACTCGAGACATCGGCGAATGTGACGGCGTTTTTGGGGCGTGGAGATAAGGCAGTGCAGGTCGCAATGATTAACAAGGGAGCTGCTGCGGTGCGGGTCAAGTTGGCGGATGGCTTGCCCGAAGGAAAGCCGAGGGAGGTGCTGGTGTTGTCTGGGCCTTCGCTGGCGGCGACGACGGGAGTCGGGGTTCGTGCGATTGAAGCTAGAGGTGGGAGTGCGGTGCTGGCGCCGTATAGTGCCCAGCTCTGGTGTTGGGAAGCGAATAGATGAAGCTAGGGATTTGTGTGGTTTAGCTGTGGTTGCTGTACAAGGGTTGGCGCGAGAGTTAGATTGGCTGCGGTGGCTTCTATGAGAAAAATCGGTTTAGTTGTGGTGTTGTTGAGTGTTGGTCCGCTGGTTGTCGCGCAACAGAAGCCGAGCGCGGTTCCGGAGACGGCGGTGTATGCGGACAGTGCTGCGCCGGTGGATGCGCGGATTACGGATCTGCTGAAGCGGATGACACTTGAGGAAAAGGTGGATGCGTTCAGCACGGACCCTACGGTGCCGCGGTTGGGTGTGGTGGGGACGGGGCACGTCGAGGGGTTGCATGGATTGGCGCTGGGCGGGCCGGGGCATTGGGAGGGTCATGCGGCGGGGCATAGCGTGATCACGGTGATTCCGACAACTACGTTTCCGCAGTCGCGAGGGCTGGGGCAGACGTGGGATCCGGCGCTGCTGCGGGAGGCTGCGGCACAGGAGGCTTATGAGACGCGGTATGCGTATGGGAAGTATCACCGCGGCGGGTTGGTGGTGCGGGCTCCGAATGCGGACTTGAGTCGCGATCCGCGATGGGGGCGGAGTGAGGAGTCGTATGGAGAAGATCCGTTTTTGGTGGGGACGCTTGCGACGGCATATACGCGCGGGCTGCAGGGGGATGGGAAGTACTGGACTACGGCGTCGCTGCTGAAACATTTTCTGGCGAATAGTAACGAGAATCTGCGGACGTCTTCTTCGTCGGATTTTGATGAGCGGTTGTTTCAGGAGTACTACTCGGTGCCGTTTCGGATGGCGATTGAGGAGGGGCACTCGAATGCGTTTATGACGGCGTACAACTCGTGGAATGGGACACCGATGATTGAGAACCCGGTGTTGCGTGATGTTGTGATGAAGGTGTGGGGTGAGGATGGGATCATCTGCACCGATGGTGGCGCGCTGGCTGCGCTGGTGAAGGACCATAAGGCGTATAAGACGTTGCCGGAGGCGGTGGCGGCGACCGTGCATGCGGGGATCAATCAGTATCTGGATGACTATAAGCCGGCGATGGAAGAGGCTTTGAAGCAGGGGCTGATCAACGAGGGGGACCTGGATCGGAATCTGCGCGGGGTGTTTCGCGTGATGATCAGGCTGGGAATGCTGGATCCGAAGGAGCTGGTTCCGCAGGCGCGGATTGGGCTTGATGACGGTGCGGGGAAGATGCTGGCGAAGGATCCGTGGTGGAGTCCGGAGGCGAAGGTGCTGGCGCGGAAGGTGACGGACGAGTCGATTGTGCTGCTGAAGAATGAGTCCTACGCGGACGGCGAGAGTAAGAGCAGCGGCAATGGTGGCAGCAGAGTCCCTGCGAGAGCACTTTTGCCGTTGGATGCAAAGGCGTTGAAGACGATTGCGGTGGTGGGGCCTTATGCGAATGAGGTGCTGCTGGATTGGTATAGCGGGACGCCGCCGTTTGCGGTGACGCCGGTGGAGGGGATTCGCGCGCGCGTTGGTGCGGGCGTGACGGTGGAGTACATAACGGGCGAAGATTTGGATGCGGTGACGGCGCTGGCGAAGCGGGTGGATGCGGTAGTGGTGGTGATTGGGAATCATCCAACGTGCGGCGCGGGATGGGAGAAGTGTCCGGTGGTGAGCGACGGCAAGGAGGCTGTCGATCGGAAAAGCTTGACGCTGGCGCAGGAGGAGATTGCGAAGGCGGCGCTCGCTGGGAATCCGAAGACGGTGGTGGTCTTGCAGGCGAGTTTTCCGTATACGACGAACTGGACTCAGGATCATGTGCCAGCGGTTTTAGAGATGACGCATAACAGCGAGGAGCAGGGGGATGGGCTGGCCGATGTGCTGTTCGGTGACTATGATCCGGCGGGACGGTTGACGCAGACTTGGGTGCGCGATGAAGCTGATCTGCCGCCGATGATGGATTACAACATTCGCGATGGGCGGACGTATCTGTATGCGAAGCAGAAGCCGCTGTATGCGTTCGGGTTTGGGTTGAGCTATACGAGCTTTGCGTACTCGAAGCTGCGGGTGAGTTCGCCGACGTTGAAGGATGGTGCGACGGCGATGGTGAGCGTTGAGGTGAAGAATACGGGTTCGCGGGTGGGCGATGAAGTGGTGCAGATGTATGTGTCGCACGAGGGATCGAGCGTGGCGCGGCCGGTGGAGGAGTTGAAGGGGTTTGCGCGAGTGTCGCTGAAGGCTGGAGAGATGAAGACGGTGACGCTGCCGTTGGCTGCGAAGTCGCTGGCGTATTGGGATGACGCGAAGAAGGCGTTTGTGGTGGAGAATGATCGCGTGGTGGTGAAGGTGGGCGGGAGTTCGGATGACTTGCCGGTGAAAGCTACGGTGCAGGTGATGTAGATGGGCTAGGGAGAAGCAAGGGCAAGAACGGGAGACAGCAGGTTCCTCGCTGCGCTCGGAATGACAGACAGAAAAGCAAGGACAACGGCAACGGCAAAAGAAAAAGCAGATCCCTGCGGGATGACAGCCAGAAAGCAAGAGCAAGAGCCAATGCAGGGATCTCGCCACTGCGCTGCGCTCCGGTCGAGATGACGAGAGATTGGTTGCATTAGGTAAGCGTGAGCAAGAGCCGCGGAGATGCGTGAGCAAGAGTCGCGGTAGGTGATGGAGGAGTTGAAAATGGATTGGAAGATTGTGGATGTTCGTGGGATGCGGCTGATTGCCTGCCTGATGGTGATGGGTGGTGTTTCGGGAGCGCAGCAGTTGACGCTGCAGCGAGGCGCGGCGACGGTGGTGGTGGAGGCTTATGCGCCGAATATCGTGCGGGTGACGATGAGTTTGGATAAGGCTCGGGCAATGGCTGCGGCAGGGTACGGGATTGTGGCGAGGCCGCAGAGCGATGGATGGACGGTGGAGAGTGGGGCTTCGGGCGATCTGTTGAAGTCGGCGCGGATGGTAGTGGAGGTTGCACCGCAGCCGAAGCCGTATACGGGGAAGCTGCCAGACACTGCGAAGTTCTTCAGCGGATCTACGCCGTATGTGGGGTTGACGATCAAGACGCCGGAGGGCGCAACGCTGCTGGATATGCGGGGTTGGGAGATGTCGGTGCCGAACTATAAGGATGGGAATCACAACATTCTGAATGAGCGGCGGCCGACGGACGATCCTTACTTCCAGGTGGGCGCGACGTTTGTGGCTCCGAAGGATGAACACTATTACGGGCTGGGACAAAACCAGGAAGGGTACTTCGATCGGCGGGGGCGCGTGGTGCGGTGTGCGCATGATTACAACGCGCCGGGTGGACAGAGCGTGTGCGTGCCGTTCGTGGTGACGAATAAAGGCTACGGAATTTTGTGGGATAACCCTTCGCGAACGACGGTCGCATTTGCGATTGCGAATGCGACGAAGTGGACTAGTGATGTAGGGCAGAGGGTTTCGTTCTTTGTGATTGCGGGAAAGACGTATGACGAGATCTACGAGGGGTTTCGAACGCTGACGGGTGATGCGCCGATGCTGCCGAAGTCGGCGTATGGGTACATTCAGTGCAAGCAGCGGTACTCGAGCCAGGTGGAGTTGATGGGGGTGGCGAAGGGATATCGCGAGCGGCATCTGCCGATTGATGACCTGGTGATTGATTGGTTCACGTATACGAAGATGGGCGAGATGGATATGGATCCGGAGAAGTGGCCGGACCCTGTGGCTATGCTGAAAGAGCTGCACGCGATGAACTATCACGTGATGATCAGTGTGTGGCCACGGTTTGTGGAGGGAAGTCGGTATTATCCGTTGCTGCTGAAGAATGGGTGGTTCGAACATCTTGCGGATGGGACGCCGACGAATGGCGAGCCGTATGATCACGCGGGGTCGGATATTGATACGACGAACCCGGACGCTGCGAAATGGTATTGGGATGTGGTGAAAGAGAACTACGTGGACAAGGGGTTCGACGCGTTCTGGGCGGATGAGACGGAGCCGGATCTGTCGCCGAATGGAAGCTACTTTCATATCGGGCCGGGGACGCAGTACTTCAATACGTATCCACTGTTTCATACGGCGGCGTTCTATAACGGCATGCGCAGAGACATGAAGGAGCGCGCGCTGATACTGGCGCGGGATGCGTATCCGGGAGCGCAGCATAATGGGGCGATTTTCTGGTCGTCGGATATTAGTCCTACGTGGGATGTTTTGAAGCGGCAGGTGCCGACGGGGATTAATTTTGTGGCGTCGGGGATGCCGTATTGGAGCACGGATATCGGAGGGTGGCAGGATCTGCCGAGGGTTCATAAGGCGGAGCGGCCGGTGCTGATTGATCCGAGTGACGCGCGTGCGGTCGTGGGTGGGTATGACGATTATCCGGAGCTGTATGTGCGGTGGTTTGAGTATGGAGCGTTTCAGCCGAATTTTCGCACGCATGGCACGCGGCCGGAGAACGAGGTTTGGAGCTATGGGAAGCAGGCGGAGCCGATCCTGGAGAAATTCCTGAGGCTTCGGTATGAGTTGATGCCGTACATCTATTCGCTGGGATGGCATGCGCATGAGACGGGTGCGCCGTTTATGCGCGGGCTGTTTATGGACTTCGGCGATGATCCTAAGGTCGCAACTATTGGCGATGAGTATATGTTTGGGCCGTCGCTGCTGGTTGCTCCGGTGACGGACCAGGGGATGACATCGCGGGAGGTGTATCTGCCGGCGGGGACGGACTGGTACAACTTCTGGACGAATGAACGGGTGCATGGCGGGCAGAGTATTACAGTGAGCGCGCCGATCGATGAGATTCCGCTGTTTGCACGGGCGGGATCGATCCTGCCGCTTGGGACGGCTGTGGAGAGTACGAACCAGGTGCAGAAGGTGGCTAAGGTGCGGGTGTATCCCGGCGCGGACGGAGCGTTTGATCTATATCGCGATGATGGGACGTACGCGTATGAGAAGGGACAGTTCGAGGTGAGTCATCTGCGCTGGGACGATGCGGCGCAGAAGCTGACGCATACGGGCGCGGAGGTTGGGTTCGCGAGTGGTGAGGCTATGGAGGTTGTCGGGAAGCAGTAAACGCGTGCTGGCCGGGGTTTGCGCGGCCGGGCTATAATCTCGCTAACGAACGGGTGGACTATGTCGATGCAGCGCAATTCGACGAGGGACCTCCAGGGGATGCGGAGGGATGCGAAGACACACGATCGTGTGACCGTGACCTCGCGCGCGTTGCCAAGCAGCCTGCGGCCAAATCTTTTCTCCGGCGATTAAGTCTTCATTCTGTAACGCAATGGTGTCGTGCGTTCTTTCGACCTCGTCGAAATGAGCGATGCGTTCATGCCTCTTGAGGACATGGCCTTCTATCCGCTGCAATGCCAAAGGAGAAATTTGATGAGCACACAGACACAGGAGTTTGTACGCGTGGCAAGCCCGGAGACACATGCGCGTTTCGGACCGAAGTTCGTTGGGGAGGTGCCGGGACCGAAGGCGAAGAAGATTGTCGCCGAGGATGATCTTTATCTTTCGCCGAGCTACACGCGGGGATATCCGCTGGTGGTGAAACGCGGGTATGGCTGTCGCATTGAAGATCCGGATGGGAATGAATTTTTGGATTTCACGGCGGGCATTGCGGTGACGTCGACGGGACATTGCCATCCCGAGGTGGTGAAGGCGATACAGGATCAGGCGGCGCAGCTGATTCACATGTCGGGGACGGATTTTTATTATGACCTGATGCCAAAGGTGGCGGCGAAGCTTTCGGCGATTGCGCCGATGCCGGGGCCGCACCGCATCTATTACGGGAACTCTGGCGCCGAGGCTGTAGAGTGCGCGATGAAGCTGGCGCGGTATCACACGGGGCGGCCGAACATTATCTCTTTCGTGGGGAGCTTCCATGGGCGCACGATGGGGGCGCTGTCGCTGACTGCGTCGAAGGTGCAACAGAAGAGGCGGTTTGCGCCGTTTGTGCCGGGGGTGACGCATGTGCCTTACCCGTATGCGTACCGCGGCTGTAGCGGAGGACAGCAGGAGCAGGAGGCGTTTGCGCTGGGATGCGCGCGGTATATCGAAGAGAAATTGTTCAAGACACTGCTGGCGCCGGAAGAGGTTGCGGCGATTTTTGTCGAGCCGATTCAAGGCGAGGGCGGGTACGTGGTGGCGCCGGACATTTTCCTGCAGGAGATTCGGAGGATCTGCGATCGTCACGGAATTCTGATGGTGGTGGACGAGATTCAGTCGGGCGCAGGACGCACGGGCAAGTGGTGGGCGATTGAGCACTCCGGCGTGCAGCCGGATATTGTCTGCATGGCGAAGGGCATTGCGTCAGGGATGCCGCTGGGTGTTTGTCTGTCGAAGGCTGAAGTGATGGATTGGGTGCCGGGTTCTCACGCGAGTACGTTTGGCGGAAACCCGTTGTGCCTGGCGGCGGCGCTGGCGACGATCGAGATCATTGAGCGCGAGGCGATGGCAAACGCAGCGACGGTTGGCGGCGCGGCGCTCGAACGCCTGGGTACGTGGGTTGGGAAGCATGAGATTGTTGGCGAGGTGCGCGGGCGGGGCTTGATGATTGGGGTCGAGATCGTGGAGAACAAGAAGACACGCGCGATTGCTGGCGAGCTTCGGGATAGGATCGTCGACCTGGCATTTGTGAAGGGGCTATTGCTGTTGGGGTGCGGAGCGAATACGGTTCGCCTCTGCCCGCCGCTTGTGGTGAGTCAGGATGAAACGAACGTTGCGCTTGATCTGCTGGAAGAGTGCATCGTTCAGGTGATGCAGTAAGGCGAAGAGCGCTGGTGCGCGGATAAAGCAGAAGGAGAGTTTGCATGACGACGGATACGGTTGCGTTGGAGCAGGAGGTTCACGAGTTGCTGTCGCGGCTGGGCGTGCCTGAGAAGAGGTATTCCGAGGGCGAGCTGGTTGTGCGCACGCCAATTACTGGACAGGTGATTGCGCGCGTGGCGACGACGACGGAGCCGGCTGCACGCGAGGCGATCGCAGCCGCGCACGCAGCGTTCTTGGAGTGGCGCAATGTTCCTGCTCCGCGCCGGGGCGAGTTGGTGCGGGTGCTTGGGGAGGAGCTGCGCGCGGAGATTGAGACGCTCGGGCGGCTGGTAACAATTGAGACGGGCAAGCTGTTGTCCGAGGGGTTCGGCGAAGTGCAGGAGATGATCGACATCTGCGGCTTTGCTGCGGGGCTTTCGCGACAGCTTGCGGGCCTTACGATTGCGTCGGAGCGCGCGAATCATCGGATGATGGAGACGTGGCATCCGCTGGGTGTGGTGGGCGTGATCTCTGCGTTTAATTTTCCGGTGGCGGTGTGGTCTTGGAACGCGGCGCTGGCGTTGGTGTGCGGCAATGCCGTGGTGTGGAAGCCTTCGGAGAAGACGCCGCTGACGGCGTTGGCGACGCATGCGTTGTTTGAGCGAGCGGCCGCGAAGGTGGGGAATGTGCCGGAGGGACTTTCGGCGCTGCTGATCGGGGACGCTAGGCTGGGAGAGATGCTGGTGGACGATGCGCGTATCCCGCTGGTATCCGCAACGGGCTCGACGGCCATGGGTCGAGCGGTTGCTCCGCGATTGGCGAAACGGTTTGCGCGCGCAATTCTGGAGTTGGGCGGAAATAATGCGGCCATTGTGTGTCCGAGCGCGGACCTTGATCTTGCCTTGCGGGCGATCGCATTCTCTGCAATGGGAACGGCGGGCCAGCGGTGCACCTCGCTGCGGCGTTTGATTGTGCACGAGACGATCTACGACGATCTGGTTGCCCGGTTGAAGCAGGTGTATCTGTCCGTTGGGGTGGGGGACCCGCGCGCGGATGGAACACTGGTGGGACCGCTGATTGATGGCCGTTCGTTTGCGGGGATGCGGGCTGCTCTCGACGAGGCAAGAAGCAGCGGGGCGGTGATTACGGGAGGCGATCCGGTTACTGTCGAGGGAACCGAAGATGCTTTTTATGTTCGGCCTGCGCTGGTGGAGGTCGCGCAGCAATCTGATGTGGTGAAGCGCGAGACGTTTGCGCCGATTCTTTATGTGCTGAAGTATGGCGAACTCGAAGAGGCGATTCGATTGCAGAACGATGTGCCTCAAGGATTGTCTTCGTCAATCTTTACGTTGAACGTGCGTGAGGCAGAGCGTTTTGTTTCGGCCGCTGGATCCGATTGTGGGATTGCGAACGTGAATATCGGCACATCGGGTGCGGAGATCGGCGGAGCGTTTGGCGGCGAGAAGGAGACTGGAGGCGGCCGCGAGTCCGGCTCGGATGCGTGGAAGCAGTACATGCGGCGCGCGACTAACACCATCAACTATGGGACGGATTTACCGCTGGCGCAGGGAGTGAGCTTCGATATAACGGCGTAGGGATGTCGGCGCTAAACCGCTGGGTTCACGGTGAGTGTGTTACTTAGTTTGCGTTGATTAAATCTTGTATTTTTCGCTGGCTTATGGAGTAACTGTTGCGACGAGTTATGCGCATATCTATACAGTGAGTTATGAATAATCATTCTTGTTGACGGCTTCAATTTGGCCTGCGATGCTCCAAACTATGCAGATACCCAACAAAGTCAATGCGAATGTGCGCGAGACGGCAAGGCCCTTCATAGCAAGCTCGACTCATTCTGGTAAGCCGGCACTTCTGATGTGCGTCCCGAAATTGTACGAAGTGAGTTACGTAATTAATCCGTGGATGAAGGGGAATCTTGGGAATTCTTCCCGGCGGAGAGCTCTGCAGCAATGGGAGGACCTATATAGCGTTCTCTCAGGTTTGGCAGATATCCATTTAGTGGAACCGATCGCGGGCTCTCCGGATATGGTCTTCACGGCGAACGCTGGACTGGCGCGCGATGGGGTGGTGGCCATCAGCAGCTTCTATCATCCGGAGCGCCAGGGCGAGGAGCCGCACTTTCGTGAGTGGTTCCATAAGGCTGGATACGCAGTTGTGGATCTGCCGCGGGACACGCCGTTCGAGGGCGAGGGAGATGCGCTGTTCTCCGCAGACGGCTCGCTTTTGTGGGCTGGGCACGGTACACGAACGCTAGAGGCGAGTCATGGTGCGTTGCAGAGGCTGTGGGATGTTGAGGTGGTCAGCCTGCGGCTGATTGATCCTCGGTTCTACCACCTGGACACGTGCCTTGCGCCGCTTGAGGATGGGTCGCTGCTGTACTATCCGGCGGCATTCGATGAGCCTTCATTGAAAAAGATTGAGGCTGTCTATACGGCTGAGAAACGCATTGTTGTTTGTGAAGAAGACGCTTTGGCATTCGCCTGCAATGCGGTGAATCTGGGTAAGACGATCGTGCTGAATTGTATTAGCCCGGTGTTGGAGCAAGAGCTTCGAGGCCGCGGGTTCGAGGTGATCCAAGTGCGGCTCGATGAGTTTCTGAAGGCAGGTGGAGCGGCAAAGTGTTTGGTGATGAAGCTGACTCCGGAAATCCATGCGAAGAGTGAGGCGTGTGATGTGGTCGAGCCGGGGAGAGGTGTGGGGGTGAAACTAATTGCGATGGAAGAGGAGTATGGTGCGCACAACTATCATCCGCTGGATGTGGTGATTGATCGCGCGCAGGGAGCGTGGGTGACCGACGTGAATGGGAGGCGTTACCTGGATTTTTTGGCGGCTTACTCTGCGGTGAACCAGGGACATTGTCACCCGAAGATTCTGGCCGCGATGGTGGAGCAGGCGCAGAAGGTGACGTTGACTTCGCGTGCCTTTCGGAATGATCAGCTGCCCTTGTTGCTGAAGGATGTGCATGAGCTGACGGGCTTCGAGATGGCGCTGCCGATGAACTCCGGCGCGGAGGCCGTGGAGACGGCGCTGAAGGCGGCGAGGAAGTGGGGCGAGAGGGTCAAGGGGATCGAGCCGAATCGGACCGAGATTATCGTCTGCTCGAATAACTTTCACGGGCGAACAATTTCGATTGTTGGATTCTCTACCGATGAGCAGTATCGTGCGGGGTTCGGGCCGTTCCCGGCGGGGTTCCGGCATGTTCCGTTCGGCGATGTAGCGGCGCTACGGCGAGCGATCACGCCGCAAACGGTGGCGTTTCTAGTGGAGCCGATCCAGGGCGAGGCTGGAGTCATTGTTCCGCCGGAGGGATATCTGCGGACGGTTGCAGAGACCTGTAAGGAAAATAATGTGCTGCTGATTGCCGATGAGATTCAGTCGGGGCTTGGGCGCACGGGAAAACTATTCGCATACATGCACGATGGGATCACGCCCGATGTGTTGATTGCTGGCAAGGCGCTTTCGGGCGGATTCTATCCAGTCTCGGTTGTGATGAGCTCTCGGGAGGTGCTGGGGGTTTTTCGGCCAGGAGATCATGGCAGCACGTTTGGCGGAAACCCACTGGCGTGTGCGGTGGCGCGCGCTGCATTGCGCGTGATTGTGGAGGAGAGGCTTGCGGAACGGTCAGCGGAGTTGGGAGCGTATGCGCTGGCGAGGCTGCAGAGAATGCGCAGTGAGAACGTGGTTGAGGTTCGTGGGAGAGGATTGTGGCTTGCGATTGAGTTGAATGTGCCAGCGAGGCCGATCTGTGAGGCGTTGCGGGATCGCGGGGTGCTGTGTAAGGAGACGCATGAGACGGTGATCCGGATTGCGCCACCGCTGGTGATTCGGCGCGAGGATCTGGATTGGGGGCTGGAGCAGATCGAGTTGGTGCTGGCTGGAGGTGCGGAAGAGCGCACGGAAGAGCTTCTGCTTAGAAGCGAAGAGGGCGCTTTCTCTCAAGTGGCGTAGAGAGGACCATGCTGGTGGTGGGACTGCCGTAGGGTAGAAGCTTCTCGATGAGGTCCTCAAGTTCTGTCATGGAGGCGAGGACGACTTTGAGGAGGAAGGCGTCGTTGCCGGTGAGGTGGTGGCACTCCTGCACGGCGTCGAGTGTGGGAAGGAACTTGAGGAACGGTTTGTAGCGTGTGCCTTCGCAAGTGAGCCGCACGAAAGCTGTGATGGTGAAGCCGAGGGCTTGCAGGTTAATTTCCGCGTGGTAGCCGCGGATGAACTCGAGACTCTCGAGGCGGCGCAGGCGCTCGGCGGTGGCGGAGGGGGAGAGGCCGATGCGTCGGCCGAGCTCGGCTACGCTGAGGCGAGCGTCGGCGGTCAGCTCTCGAAGAATCTTGCGGTCGATCTGGTCGATTCCAGTGTGGAGAAGCATGTGGCGCTCCTTGGGTTCGTTCCGTCCGGTGAACGCGAGTGATGCGTGATAGCGCTCAACCGTTGATTATGCCTATATTAATGACATTCGCCCTTGAATCAACGGTGTCCTTGCCATATTACCGCGATAGCGCGGTTCCCTCCTTCCGGGCGACTCCATAGGATTACAGCATGATTACTTTGGATGGAGCTTCGCTTACGGTCGAAGACGTTGTTGCTGTTGCTGAAGGACGAGAGCGGGTTGGGATTGCTGTCGAAGCGTTGGATCGTATGCAGCGGTCGCGGGACCGTGTCGAGAGCGCGATGCGCGGTACGAAGCCTGTCTATGCGCTGAACACTGGCGTTGGATTGTTGGCGAACATTCGGCTGGAGGATCACGAGATTGAGGTGATGCAGGTAAACCTCATTCGGTCACACTGCTGCGGGATTGGTGCGCCGCTGCCGGTGAAGGTGGTGCGGGGCATGATGTTGATCCGTGCGAATGTGCTGGCGAAAGGGTTGTCGGGGATTCGCGCGGTGGTGGCGGAGCGTATCTGTGATTTGTTGAATGGCGGGATTACCCCGGTGGTGCCGTCGCGCGGGAGTGTGGGCGCTAGTGGTGACCTGGCGCCGTTGGCGCATATGGCGCTGGCGCTGATTGGCGAGGGGCAGGCGGAATATCAGGGCGAGGTGCTCGACGCCGCGGTGTGCATGAAGCGCGCTGGAGTTGAGCCGTTGAAACTGGAGGGGAAAGAGGGGATTTCGCTGCTGAATGGGACGCAGGCGATGCTGTCGATTGGATGTCTGCGGCTGAAAGAGTTGGAGGGTCTTTTCTTTGCGGCGCAGACGACGGCGGCTCTGAGTATTGAGGCGTTGAGAGGGACGCCTGCGGCTTTCGATGCGCGACTGCATGCAGCCCGGGCGCATGCGGGACAGGTGTTGAGCGCGCAGCACCTGTTGCAGTTGCTGGACGGGAGCGCGATTCCACGTACGCAGGGTGAGGGCAGCAGGATTCAGGATGCATATTGTCTGCGCTGTATTCCGCAGGTGCATGGTGCGGCGTGGGATACGATGCAGTTTGCGCGCGGGGTGTTCGAAATTGAGTTGAACAGTGCGACGGATAATCCGCTGGTGTTCGAGGATGCGATCGTGTCGGGCGGCAACTTTCACGGTGCTCCGTTGGCACTGGCATTGGATTATCTGGCGATCGCGGTGTGCCAGCTAGCAGGGATCTCGGAGCGCCGGACGGAGCGGCTGATGAATCCGAGCTTGAATGAGGGTCTGCCGGCATTTCTTGCATCGCAACCGGGAATCGAGTCGGGGATGATGATGGCGCAGGTGACGGCAGCGGCGCTGGTGGCGGAGATGCGCGTGCTGGCCTCGCCGGCGTCGACGGGGTCGATTCCGACGAGCGGTAATCAGGAAGATTTTGTAAGTATGGGAATGACGTCAGGGCTGAAGTTGGAACAGTCGGCGGACCTGGCGCGGATGGTGATTGCCATTGAGTTGTTGGCGGCAGCGCGGGCGTTGGATTTTCGTGGAGATGTCAGCACGCCGGCGCTCGAGGAGGCGCGGAGCCGTTTCCGGCTGCGGGTTCCGGCGTGGCGGGAAGATTGCGTACTTTCTGTGTGGATGGAAGAGGCGGCGAAGTTTTTGGCGGATGATGGATGGAGAGATCAGGAAGCTGGCAAGGCGACTGAGGAGGGAGTTCGATGAGCGAGGGATATTCTCCGGTTCGTGCAGCGCGGGGTAGCACCAGGACGGCGAAGGGCTGGATTCAAGAGGCAGCCAAGCGGATGCTGATGAACAACCTGGATCCTGAAGTGGCAGAGAAGCCCGAAGAGCTGATCGTGTATGGCGGGCGCGGAAAGGCGGCGCGCAACTGGGAGTGCTTTCATACGATTGTCGAGACGCTTGACCGGTTGGAGAATGACCAGACGCTGCTGGTGCAGTCGGGGAAGGCGGTGGCCGTGCTGAACACGCATCGGCTTGCGCCGCGAGTGTTGATTGCGAATTCGAACCTCGTGCCGCATTGGGCTACGTGGGAGGAGTTCGACAAACTGGATGCTGCGGGGCTGATGATGTACGGGCAGATGACGGCGGGGTCGTGGATTTATATTGGCACGCAAGGGATTCTGCAGGGAACCTATGAGACGTTTCGTGGTGCGGCTAAGCTGCACTTCAACGCCACGCTGGCAGGGACGATCACGGTGACCGCGGGGCTCGGTGGCATGGGAGGCGCCCAGCCGCTGGCGGTGAAGCTTGCCGGCGGCGTGAGTATCTGCGTAGAGGTGGATGCGAAACGGATCGAGCGGCGATTGGAGACGAAGTACTTGGATAAGGCTACTCGCTCGCTAGAAGAGGCGATTCAATGGGCGCAGGCGGCGAAGCGGGATCGGGAAGCGGTGTCGATCGGGCTGCTGGGCAATGCGGCTGAGGTGCTGCCGAAGATGGTGGAGTTGGGATTTATTCCTGACCTGGTGACGGATCAGACGAGCTCGCATGATCCGTTGTGGGGATACCTGCCGCCGGCGAAGGCGGATGAAGATCTGAATGCGCTGCGATCGATGCAGCCCAAGGAGTATGTGGCGCGGGTGCAGGCGGCGATTGCGCAGCATGTGAGGGCGATCCTCGAGATGCAGCGGCGCGGAGCCGTGGCGTTTGATTATGGAAACAACTTGCGCACGCAGGCGAAGATTGCGGGGGTGACGGACGCATTTTCGTATCCGGGATTCGTTCCGGCATTTATTCGCGATTCGTTTTGCGAGGGACGCGGACCATTTCGCTGGGTGGCACTGTCGGGTGATCCGGCGGATATATATGCTACTGATCAAGCGCTGCTGGAGTTGTTTCCAGAGGATAAGCGGTTGACGGAATGGCTGGCGTTCGCGTCCAAGCAAATTGCGTTTCAAGGGTTGCCGGCGCGCATTTGTTGGCTGGGATACAAGGAACGCGATCGGGCTGGGTTGTTGTTCAACCAGATGGTGCGGGATGGGCGGTTGAGCGCGCCGATCGTGATTGGGCGCGACCATTTGGATGCGGGGTCGGTGGCTAGTCCTTATCGAGAGACGGAAGGAATGCTGGACGGATCGGACGCAGTCTCCGATTGGGCGCTGCTAAACTTCGCGACGGGCGTTGCGAGTGGCGCGGGATGGATGAGCTTTCATCATGGAGGCGGCGTCGGGATGGGATATAGCCAGCATGCAGGACTTGTCGCGGTTGCGGACGGAAGCGATGAGGCGGACGAGCGGCTGAGGATGTGCCTGACGAACGATCCGGCGATGGGGGTGATTCGCCATGCTGATGCGGGCTATGAATTGGCGAAAGAGACGGCTGCGAAACGAGGGCTTGATCTCCCGAGCGTGCGATGAAGACTGAGCTACTCATCACGGGAATCTCGGAGCTCGCTACCGCTGAGGGTGCGTCGGCAAAACACGGACGGAGCATGAGTGAGCTCAAAGTTGTGAGGGATGCGGCGTTGGCGATCTCGGGGGAGTTGATTGATTGGGTTGGCGCGAGGAGCGATTGGGCGGGCGAGGCTGTGGCGACGCTTGATCTGGGTGGTGCTGCTGTCTTGCCGGGGTTGATCGATCCGCATAGTCATGCGGTGTGGGCGGGCGATCGGCTGGGAGACTTTGAAGCGCGGGTTGCGGGTGCGACGTATGAGGAGATCCTGCTGGCAGGCGGCGGGATTCGCAGCACGGTACGAGCGACGGTCGCGGCTTCGATGGCGGAGCTGGTCGCGCTCGCGAAACCCAGGGTTGAAGCGCTGCTGCGATCGGGTGCTACGACGATCGAGGTGAAGTCGGGATATGGGTTTGCGATTTCCGCCGAGATTGCGATGTTGGATGCGATTGCAATGTTGACGGCTGAGTCGCAGGCGCGGATACTTGCGACGCTCCTGATTCATCTTCCGCCGGTGGAGACGGTGGAGCGGCCGCGTTACGTTGAACAGGTGTGCTCGGAGTTGATTCCCGAAGTTGCGCGACGGAGACTTGCTAGTGCTGTGGATGTGTTTGTTGAGCGAGAGGCCTGGCACGTTGCGGAAGCAGAGCAGATGTTTGTTTACGCGAAGACTCATGGGCTGGCGGTGAAGTTGCATAGCGACCAGTTCCACAGCATCGGAGGCGTCGAACTTGGTGTGCGGATGGGCGCGCTGAGTGTGGATCATCTGGAGGCGGCAGGCGAGGCGCAGATCGAGGCTATTGCAGCTAGCGCAACGGTGGCGACGATTCTTCCGGGAGTGTCGCTGCATCTAGGAATTCCTGCGGCTCCGGGACGGCGGCTGATTGATGCGGGCGCGGCAGTAGCTGTCGGTACGGACCTCAATCCTGGCTCGAGCCCGCTGTATTCGACGGCTGCCGCCTTGGGGCTTGCGGTTCGGATGAATGGGCTGACGGCGCAGGAGGCGATTGTGGCGGGAACGCTGAATGCGGCTTGTGCGCTGGGTGTGAGTGATCGAGGACGTCTGGAGGCCGGATGCGTCGCGGACTTCGTGGTGCTACATAACAAGGATTGGCGTGAGTTCGTGTATGTGTTGGGTGCGAATCCTATTCGCGAAATGTGGGTAGGCGGAAAACGGATGGTGGGATGAATACACTTTATCGACCAGAGTTGCTATATGTGGACGGCAGATTTGTCGCGGGCGGTGAGCTGCTTATCAGCCCCGAAGGGTTTGTTTTGAAGTGTGACGGCGATGTGGATCGCTCATCGGCAAAGATTGTCGAGATGCCGGGCAAGGCGTTGATGCCGGGATTTGTGAATACTCACTCCCATTCGTTCCAACGATTGATTCGTGGAAAGGCGGAGTCGCGGGTTGTGAGTGGACGAGACTTCTGGTCGTGGCGCGGAACGATGTATTACGCCGCGAGCCAACTCGATCCGCAGCAGGTATATGACGTTGCGCGGATGGCGTTCCTTGAGATGGTGCTGGCGGGCACGACGACGGTGGGGGAGTTTCATTATCTGCACAACGCTCCGAATGGGAAACCCTATGACGATCCAAACCTGCTGGGCAAGCAGGTGATTGCGGCGGCCGAGTCGGTGGGAATTCGGATCGTGTTGCTGCGAACCGCGTATCTTCGCGCGGGATTTGAATTGCCGCCGGAGCCGGGGCAGAGTCGCTTTTACGAATCAGCGAAGACGTTTCTTGAGAATATGACGGCGCTTGTGAAGGAGGTTTCGGGAAACAGCTCGAGCGTTCACCTTGGAGTGGCTCCGCATAGTATTCGGGCAGTGCCGCTGGGCGAGCTGCACGAGATTGCGGCGTGGGCGCGGACGAATAGGCTGCCGATACACATGCATGTCGCGGAGCAGGTGGCGGAGAATGCTGCGTGCGTTCGCGAGTATGGATCGACGCCGGTCGACTTGCTCGCTGGAGAGAAGATTCTTGGGCCGGACTTTACCGCGGTGCATGGGGTGCATGTGACGGCGGAGGAGATAGCGATGTTGGCGCGCACAGAGACTACGATCTGCTCGTGTCCAACGACGGAGCGCAATCTTGGCGATGGATTTGTGCGCGCCAACGAAATGCTTGCCACGGGGATTCGTTTTACGCTGGGGTCGGACAGCCAAGCGCAGATCGATCCGCTCGAAGACGCGCGGGAGTTGGAGTATCACTTGCGCCTGTTGCAGCAGAAGCGAGCGATTCTGGATCAGATTGGCGGCAAGCCGTTGGCGGCGCATCTCTTCGCTTCCGCCACTGTAAATGGAGGTCGTGCGTTGGGGGTGCCAGCTGGGACGCTTGGACCGGGCGGGGTTGCCGATTTCGTTACGGTCGACCTTGATGACAGCTCGATTGCAGGAAATTCCGCAGAGGATTTGCTTTCGACGCTGGTGTTTTCGATGAGTCGGTCTGCGATTCGTGACGTTGTTGTAGGGGGGCGTTTTATCCTTCGAGATCAGACACATCCGCTGCGCGACGAGATCATCTCGCGGTACAAAGAAGTGCATGAAGCGACTTGGTCCGGCGCGGGTCAACGCGGCTAGATCGGACGCGTGCGCAAAGCGTCCACGATTTTGAGGATGGGCTCGCAGTCGATTTCGGGTTAGACTAGCTCATCTGCCATGGCACAGTGTGTGAAGGTACTCCATTGCGAGTCGCTATGGAGCCGTTGAATAATCCGTTTTCAGGCCGCATAAGAAAGTAAAAGAAATTGCTGTTTCATTATGGTTCGACCACAGGGGCTTCCGCTGCTTGTTGGGAATGCCTACATCTTGAGCGATCTACGAATTTCAAAAACTCATAGCAGATTTATTTCGCGGAGGGTTTCATGGCGGACGTACCTGCAGTCGAGATGAAAAAGACGCTGGGTCTTACTGGGCTCACGAGCAATGCGATGGCGTTGATTGCGCCGGGCGCTTTTCTTTGGTTGACCTTCTTCATCCAGGCGGGAACGGGCGTTACTGGACCTTCGATGTGGATGGGGGTCATCGGTGCGTTGCTCCTCTGTATTTCCACTGCAGTGTGCTATGCAGAGATGGCCAAACTTTATCCCGGGACTGGGAGCTCCTATTACTTTGCGGAGCAGGCGTTTCTGAACCGTGAGCGCGCCTGGAAGTATGCGCGCATCTCGAAGTTCATCGTGGGGTGGGCGTCGCATCTTTATTACTGGATCTATCCAGGGGTGATGGTAGGGACGATGGGGATCGTGTGCGGATATCTGGTGGGAACGCTGTATCCGAATTTCATGAGCGCTTCGAATCCCGGAATGCTGTTCATGATGAGCGTAGCGGTGGTTTTCTCGTTTGCCGTGGCGTACATCGCGTATCGCGGGGCGAATGCTTCGACGGCAATCAATCTGGGCATCAACGTTATTCAGATCACGGCGTTGATGATCTTCAGCGTGCTGGCTTTGGGGTACCGGATGAATCATCCTCCGGGGTCGGTGGCGTTCCAGTTTGATTCGACGAGCGGTGAAGCGTACACCTACGAATTCAAGACCACGACGGCGATCGTGGGCGGCGTGTCGACAGACACGATTGTGCGCGACGCGAATGGGGTACCACTGCCGCAGTTGGATGCGGGGGGCAAGCCGGTTCCGTATCGCGTCAGCTATCCAGAGCATGACGCGGCGGGAAACTTCCTCACGCATGGCAGTGCGAAATCGGTTGTAAGCCCGCATCGCTGGAGCTGGGTGTTCATTCAAGCTACGGTTGCGATTCTGATCCTGGTGGGATTTGAGTCGGTGACGTCGATGGGAGGGGAGGCGAAGAATGCGAAGCGCGATGTGCCGATTGCGGTGATTACGTCGCTGCTGGTGCAGGGCGTTGTGTTCTATTGCTTTGAATACTTTGCTGCGAATTATTTTTTAAATAGTGGATACACGATGCAGAGCGCGACGGGATCGGCGGCGCCGATTGGCGACATGATGGTGATGGTTGGGGATGCGCTCTTTGGGCCGGGGCATGGACGCACGTTCATGCTTGCGGAGGCGGCGACTGTGGTGCTGGCGCTGATTGGGACGACGCTCTCGTGTATGAACACGGGCGCGCGTGTGACCTACGCGATGGGCAAGGACCAGGAGGTTTCGAATCGGTTTGGCTTGCTGCACAAGAATAACCTGACTCCGCATCGGGCGGTATGGACACTGGCTGCGATCTCGGCTGTAATCGGGTGCATCGCGGTAATGCTGGTGTTTGGAGATAGCAGCGCCCCGACAGCATCGGCGATCGCTTCGATACCACACGGAATGTTTTCAAGCTTCGGTTACACGACGCACGACAAGATGGCCGCTCTGCCGAACAGTCTTCTGACGGTAACGTTGGCTTCCAACTTTGGAACGTTTCTGCTGTATGCCCTCAGTTGCACGCTGTGCATGGTTGCATATCATAAGCATCCGAAGTTTAGCGCGGTGCGGCATCTGGCGATTCCGCTGTTTGGGTTGTGTGCCAATCTTGCGTGCATGGGCTTTTATCTTGTGGGACCGTTTATGGGCTTCGGCACGAAGATGGAGCCGCTCCTGGCGCTAGGCATTGCTGCGGTATGGGGCATATATGGCAGCTTCCACTTCTTGAAGACGGGTAAGGCGGCAGGGAAATCGGCGCTGATCGAATCACGGCCGACTTCAGCGTAGACTGAGGTCGCGGGGTTGGATTTCCTGATTCTGACTGGCGTATAGACTCTCTTATGCTCGATCTTGAGTTCGCAGAACGGACCGACCCGGGAAAGGTGCGGTCGAACAACGAAGATGCCATCGGCCATGTGCTGCCGATGGGACCGGCTCAGGTGCAGTCGCAGGGATGGTTCTTTGCGACGGCCGATGGGATGGGCGGCCATGAACAGGGCGAGGTTGCTTCAGCTCTTGCGGTGACGACGGCGCTTGAAGGATTCCGCAAGATTCCTAAGGGAGTGATGCATGTCTCGTTGCTGCCACGGCTGGTGCAGGAGTCCAATGCTGCGGTGTATGACGCGGGGTTGACGACCTCACTACGTGGTGCGCGGATGGGAACGACGTTCGTTGCCTGTGCGTTGCGGTTCGATTCGGCGGTTGTGTCGCATGTTGGTGATTCGCGCTGCTATTTATTTCGCAATGGCAACGGAACGCAGCTGACGCGTGATCATACGATGGCGGCTGAGCAGGTAAGGCTGGGTATTCTCACGAAGGAAGAGGCTGCGGCGCACGATGGACGCCATGTACTGACGAGGTCTTTGGGCAATGAGTTGTTTGTCGCTGCAGACACCATCACGGTAAATATTCTTCCGGGCGATGTGTTGTTGCTTTGTACGGATGGGTTGTATGGATACGTGCCGGACACTGCGATCCTTCAGATCATTCTGCGCAACAGCGATCTGGAGAAGGCGGCGGATGCGCTCGTGGCGGCGGCCAATGAGGCAGGTGGCCAGGATAATGTCAGCGTGCAGTTGATTCGGGTAAAGACGATAGAACGGATGGGTCTTTATCGTGGACGACCATACAGGTTGCTATAGATGATTGCGCCGAATCTTACACTTCGTCCTGGCGACAAGCTTGATGGCTATGAGCTGGAGGATGTTGTTGCGACCAGTGGCATGGCAACGGTATTTCGCGCGCACGACCTGAAGAGTGGGCTGCAGGTTGCGATCAAGGTGCCGCATCCCGAGGTGGAGAGCGATCCGACGATGTTCGATCGCTTTCGTCGCGAGGAGGAGATTGGCACGCGCATCGATCATCCGGGCGTGATGAAAGTGTTTGCGAATCCTGAGCGCACGCAGGTGTACATGGTGATGGAGTGGCTGGATGGCCGGCTGCTTCGCCAGGTGTTGAACGAGGAAAAGAAGCTGCCGGTGGGGCGGGCGGTAAAGTTGATGGTCGGCATCTGCGAGGCGCTGGACCACGTTCACGCAAACGGTGTGGCGCATCGTGATCTAAAGCCTGAGAACATCATGGTGGACGATAAGGATGAGATTCACCTGATCGATTTTGGCATCGCTGCGAGCGTCGGTGCGCGGCGGCTTACGTTCGCGCACTTTTCGCAGAGCATGGGGACGCCCGACTATATTTCGCCGGAGCAGGTGAGAGGCAAGCGGGGCGATGCGCGCAGTGACATTTATGCACTGGGGGTGATGCTGTACGAGATGCTGACGGGCGTGGTGCCGTTTTCGGGGGCGAATCCATTTGCAGTCATGAATGACCGGCTGCTGAATCAGCCGGTGCCGCCGAGAGAGCTGGAGCCGTCTATTTCGCCGCAGCTGCAGGAGATTGTGTATCGCGCGATGGAACGCGAGCCGAAGAACCGGTATGCCAGTGCGCGCGAGATGGCGCACGATCTATTGCATCAGGACGAAGTAGGAGTGGCTGCGCGACCGGATGCGGAGCGGTGGAGGACGCGCCGATCGCCCCAGCGGCGACGAATGCTTTTGTATGCCGGGTTGGCGCTGATACCGGTGTTGTTGTTTGGGTTGCTATTGCTGGTGTCGCGGCACCACTGAAGAATTGATATTCAGTGATCGAGGGTTCGTTAACGTGGGACGAACTCGTCGGCGTGGACGACGAACTCTGGGTACGCGCCTGCGCCTAGCTCGCGGATGTCCATGCCTTGCCAGTCACCGTCGGCGTCTACGCGGAACGGGATGAGCTTGTTGAGCAGCCGGTGAAGGACGTGAATGAGGGGAAACATCACGCCCAGCAGCGTTGCGATTCCAATGAGTTGCGCGAGGATGAGGGCTGAGCGGGGTCCGGGGGCGGGGGCGAAGAGGCCGAAGGCGAGAATGCCCCAGAGGCCGGCGCCGAGGTGGACGGAGATGGCACCGCCGGGGTCGTCGATGAAGAGACGGAGCTCGAGAGTTTCGACCAGCAGGCTGACTAACGCACCGGCGACGAGGCCTATGAAGATCGTCGCGAGTGGAGAGAGAAGGCCGCAGCCGGCAGAACCGGCGACGAGGCCGGCGATCCATCCATTGGCGCTGAGAGAGGAGTCGGGCTTGCGGTAACGGAGCTGGGTGGTGATAACCGCGGCGAGACAGCCGGCGGACGCGGAGAGTACGGCGTTGATCACGGTGAGCAGGATCTGAGTGTACGTGACGCGGTAGAAGAGGATGGCTGCGGCGCAGTCGAGACCGATCCAGCCGATGAGGGCAAGGATGCAGCCGAAGAGGACCTGCACGATGTTGTGTCCTGGGATGGCGGTGGCGATACGGTCCGCGTACTTGCCCTGGCGTGGGCCGAGAATCCACGCGACGGAGAGAGCGGCGAAACCGCCCAGGACGTTGAGGACTGCGGCTCCGCCGAGGTCTGCGAAGGCAGGGAGGCCGAAGAGCGGGGTGAGTTGGGTGAGCCAGCCGTTGCTCCATATCCAGTGAGCGAAGAGGGGGAAGATGATGGCGGCGAAGAGCGCGCTCGTAGCGCAAATGGCTGCGAGACGCCAGCGGTCAGTGCCAGCGCTGATCGGGATGAGGGAGGCGAGGCCTGCGGCGAAGATGCCAAAGGCGAGCACGAACGCGGGGTAGAGGCCGTGCGTGAGGTTGGAGGTCAAGCTGGTGGCGAAGAGTGGCTCGGCGCCTAGCCAGTCGATGGACTTGCCGGCGAGGTGGAGAGTATGAGCGAGGCCTCCGGAGAAGCCCATCCAGGAGGATCCGATCAGGACGAAGACGATGGCGGCGATGGCCAGAGAGCAGAGGGTGGCGAGCATGGCGTGGGCTGCGCTGCGGGAGCGACCCAGACCCTGATGGATAAGAGCAAGGCCGGTTGCGGCGAGCGGGATGAGAAGGATGCAGACGAGGCAGAGGTCAGGAGTCATTCGGGGCCTCTTTGCAGGGAGCGATAACGGAGAGCGATGAGGGTGAGACCGAGGAGCTCGACAAGCAGGCCCGCGACGACGAAGGCGAAGCGTTCCCCGAGGCCGGCGAGCAGGAAGAGTGACGCCAGCACTAGCAACCAACCGGAGACCATTAACAGATAACCGATCAAATTCACGTACAGCTCCTCTGGCTCACGGGTAGTTGTTCTGGCTTGCGCTTGGTTGGTGTAAGTCACCAGTCTATCTGTATTTGTAACGCAGGTGCGATGACGATCGGGTAGTTGTGACTGTGCTTGCTGGGTTGAGGCGCGGCGGGCGACGCTGTCTAGTAGACTCGGACACATTCCAGAATGTTTGCGTGTGAGGAGAGGTGCGATGAAAAGCGTGCTGAATCAAATTGTGTCTTCGTCGTTCGGAGCGTTCGTGGTGCTGGTGGTAGCAGCTTCGCTGGAGGTGCTGGGGGATTCGTTCTTCCAGTCGGGTCTGTATCGCTCGTCGGGTGCGCAGCGGGCGATGTGGTTTGTGGCGGGCGTCGCGGTGCTGGGGTTCTATGGGCTTAGCGTGAACCTGCCGCAATGGGACTTTGGCAAGCTGCTGGGAGCGTATGTGGCGCTGTTCTTCGTGGTGGCGCAGGTGGTAGCGAAGGTGCGGTTTCAGCAATCGCCGACCGCTCCAATTTGGGTTGGTGGAAGCCTGATCGTGGCGGGCGGTTTGGTGATCAGCTTCTGGAGAGGATAGATCGGCGCTTTGGGTTGGGATTTGATTCCGTCTCGGATCGTGGGACGGCACGTCATCAGCGCTCGGTTCTCGGCGCGGCTCTACGCTGGACTACAAGCGCCTATTGGGCTGGCGGGTATGTCCGCGGCAACTTAAGGGAGAAGGGCCTGGAAGGGTGAGCCTGGTGAAAAAAGTTATGCCGCCCCACGTGCTGGCGACGGCATCGACTCTGGGCATATAGAACTCTGTGTAGCCCGTCTGTAGGTTCAATGTACAAGGCAGAGACGAGGAGCCTTGTGATGGCGATCACGCGGCGCAACCCATTTATTCTAAAGGTCCCAAATAAGGAAATGATGTGTCAGGTGGGGAGTATATCTACTTGAGCTTTTGGAAGTTGCTGTCTTAAAGGTATAGAGAGCTGGAGAGGGTAATGATGCCAAGTTTGGAAGAGTTCTATCTGGCTCATTTTCATTAGGTTACCGGTAATTGCAACGGGGACGGAGGTGGGACCGATTCTGCGGTATAGACGCCAGGCGGTTATTCGGATTGCTTCGATAGGGCGGGTGGGGCGAAGGAGTCTGCGACCACCCAGGCGGCGCCGAGGATGGCGAGATTTACGGCGAGTTCCGTCCAATTGAACTGGGTTTTGTGATCGGCGACCAGAATCCGGATGTGAACGAGCAGGGTAAAGATGGCCAGCATGACGGTGAGGAGGAGGGCGGCGAGGCGAGCCTGGATGCGGGTGAGGAGGGCGAGGCCGGCGGCGAGGAAGGCTATGCCGGTCAGGTAGCCCCAGAACACCTGCGAAGGCGGCAGACCTTTGGGAACCAGTGGGGCGGTGAGGTTCATGTAGAGGAAGTGGGCTCCGCCGAAGATGAGCGCGGAAAGGCCGAAGGTCAGTTGGCCGATGAGGGTAAGGCGTGTGGCCAGAGAGCGGTGGATGCGAGCTGTTGCGGCGTAGACGATGAGGGCGCCCGCGGTGATGGCGAACTGCTCGGCGAGGCTTTCGTAGGTGCCGTATTCCCTGAAGTGAGCCAGCAGCACGGGGCCGTTCATGACGATGATGACGAGGAAGATGTAGTACGCGGCGAGGGCGGCGGCGCTGAAGGGCGCAGAGCGGCGCCACTGCAGGATGATCCCGGTGCAGAGCAGGAAGGCAGCGGCGGTGTAGGCCAAGGCGATGCGGTGGGGAAAGTCATTGGGTACGGGTTGACCGGTGATGAAGTCGCCCCATACCACGCCGGCCAGGCCGATGGCCATGATGCCGAGACCGAAGACATGGCGGCCGAGTCCTGCGCGAACCGCGAGAGGCTTCGCGTGGCGGTAGTCGGGTGATGGAGACGGGTCGGGCGACTTTTGGGGTGGCATTGGGGCTAAGGGACGTTCCCTTCTCCGCGGCAGGCGGTGGACGTTGGCGGGCCTCTGGCAAGCATAAACCCGGTCCAGCGCAGACGGCGAGGTCCGACGAGGACGGCGGGAGGCTTCGCGTGCCTGCGGAGGAGCTTGTAGGTGGAGAAGGGCTTCGCGCGCTAAGGCCGGGCTGCAAGGGTGCAACTTATGGAATGAAGACTGCCATCTACCTTGAGACGCCGACGCGGTGGAAGACAATTCTGGCGGGCGACTGAGGGAGATTCCAGGCTCGTTGCCTGGAAATGGAGATGCTATGAACCGTTTGTTCGTACAACGCTTGCCTGCGCAGCGCTTCCATGTAACTGCGCAGAGCCTGAAGTCCTGGTCGGTGATCGCGCTGATGGTGTGCGCATGGATGCCGAGGGCTCAGGCGGATGCGATGCCGGTGCGGTATGTGCAGGGGAGTTTTCACGGATTTCTGGAACTGCGTTCGGAGGGCGGGAGCGTGGTGGCTTCGGGAGATAGCCTGCAGTTTGTGCGTGGCGGCAGGATTACGGCGGAGACGGTGTTTCACTTCAAGGACGGTTCGGTTGACGATGAGACGACGGTGTACACACAGCATCGGACGTTTCATTTAATCAGCGACCGTCATGTGCAGAAGGGGCCATCGTTTCCTCATCCGATGGATGTGTTGATCGACACGGGTAGCGGCATGGTGACGGTGCGGTCGACGGATAAGGATGGGAAGGAAGAGGTAAAGACCGATCACATGACGCTGCCAGATGACCTGGCGAACGGACTGATTCCGGTGGTGGTAGAGAACATGCAGGCGGCGCAGCAGGGGACGACGGTGGAGATGGTGGTGCTGGCGCCTAAGCCGCGCGTGGTGAAGCTGGTGATTACAAATCTTGGCGAGGAGAATTGTTCGGTCGTGGATGTAGCGACGAAGGCGACGCATTACGAAATTAAGATTGTGCTGGGCGGAGCCATTGGGTTGATTGCGCCGCTGGTGGGGAAGGCGCCGCCGAATATTCAGGTTTGGGTGATTCGCGGGAAGGCGCCAACGTTCGCTCGAGAGGTGGGGCCGATGTATGCCGAGGGGCCGATGATGACGATTCAGTTAGCAAGTCCGGTGTGGCCGGCACCAGGGAGGGCTGGAAATTAGAGATGCTGCTGGTGGGGCGCCGATGTCCTTAGAATGGGTTCAGGAGAATTGGCACGATGAAGATGGCATGGATGGTGTTGGCGCTGGTGGTGGGCGGTGTGTCGTTGAGTGTGGCAGAAATTAATGCTCAAGAGACTGCGGCGACTACGACTTCAGCGAAGGCGGAGACGTTTACGAATCCGCTGCTGGAGCGAGGGCCTGATCCGTGGGTGGTGTATTGGAAGGGGTTCTACTACTACTCGAATTCTGAGGGACGGAATTTAGTGCTGCGCAAGACGGCGGATATTACGGATCTGCGCCATGCGGAGGTGAAGGCGGTGTGGACGCCGGAGCCGGGGCATGCGTGGTCGAAAGAGGTGTGGGCACCGGAGCTGCATCGGTGGGGGAAGAAGTGGTTCATCTATTTTGCGGCGGATGCGGGAGAGAATTCCGGGCACAGGATTTTTGTGGTGGAGAATGATAACGACGATCCGATGCAGGGGACGTGGACACTGGTTGGGAAGGTGAACGACGCGACCGATCTATGGGCGATTGATGCGACGACATTCGAGCTGCGGGGACAGCATTACCTGGTGTGGTCGGGGTGGAAAGGAACTGCGGATGGCGAGCAGGATTTATTTATCGCGCACATGAAGGATCCGCACACGATTGATTCGCCGCGGACGCTGATCTCGGAGCCAACTTATGACTGGGAGAAGCATGGCGATCTACCGGGGCGGCATGTGAATGTGAACGAGGGGCCGGAGTTTCTGGCGCACGGGAAGAAGATGTTCATTGTGTACTCGGCGTCGGGGTGCTGGACGGACTTTTATTTGCTTGGAGCGATTGAGGCGGATAGTCATGCGAACCCGCTGGATGCGAAGAGCTGGACGAAGATCGATCATCCGTTGCTGAGCACGGACGCGGCGGCGCATGCGTATTCTCCGGGGCATAATGGATTTTTCAAGTCGCCGGATGGAAAGCAGGACTGGATTATTTATCACGCGAATCCGGGGCCGGGGATGGGGTGCGGCGGAGAGCGGTCGCCGCGGATTCAGAAGTTCACGTGGGGGACGGATGGGGTGCCGGACTTTGGGAAGCCGGTGGCATTGGGTGAGGTGTTAGAGAAGCCGGAGTAGTAGGGGTGGCGTCGAGAAGAAAATCCCAGAGGCTAAAGCCCACTTAGATTGATCGCGATATTGCCGGGACTAAAGTCCCGGCCTATCCAAGAGCAAAGGCGCGGTCTATCTCGATAGCCGTAAGGACTATAGGGTGCGGACGCTTAGGTCGACGACGAGGTCGTCAACGGAGATCTTGAGGGCCAGGCCTACTTTGCGGAAGCCGTCACGCCATTCGCGTGACCAGTAGGTGGCGTCGGAGCGGCGGAGGAGGTCGTTCCAAATGTTCTGCGCCTGCCAGAGGTTGACCTCCATGGGGAGGGTGCGGAGAGACTCGGCGATGGCGAGGGTTTCGTGGAGCACAGAGAGGTTTTGGGGGGCCTGCTGTTCGGCGGCGGCTTCAAGGCGAACCATCGCGCGCTTCATACGCTTGTCGGCGGTGTAGCTGAGAAGGTCGTTGTCGAGGGTAACGTGATCGACTTCGGAGCGGCGGAGGAGGCGGGCGATCTCGGCGGAGTCGAAGGTGTCGGCTTCGAGGGCGCGGCGCAGGCTAGCATTGATGGCGAAGCCGGCGGTGAGGGCGAGGGCGGGAGGTGCGGCGACGTTGGCATCGCCGAGGAAGTCGAGCAGCGTGGCGTGCTCGTTGTAGATGCGGATGAGCGAGCCTTCCACTTCGGAGAGGGTCTGGTTGAGGATGCTCTGTAGGATGCGGTGCTGCTCGTCGGCGAAGAGCGAGGTGAGGGAGTAGAGGGTGGAATCAAAGAAGCCGTCGATGAAGCGGATGAGCTCGGGAAGATTGGCGTGGCGGATGGAGTTGCGGGAGTTGGTGATGAAGGTGTCCCATGCGGCTGCGTCCTGCGGGGTGTAGCGCTTGACCGCGGCTGAGAGGTTCTGGTCGCCGAGGTGTAGGACGGCGAAGCAAATGTCCTCGCACTCTTCGGTGATGCGGGAGCAGAGGGTGGCGCGGCCGACGGCGAAGCGGCCACGGCCGGAGGTCATGACGTCGTAGGAGTGGCGGTTGACGTCGAAGCAGAAGATGTTGCCGGCGTCGGGATAGCTGCGAAACATGGAGCTGATGGCGTAGTGGGCGCCGACGCTTTCGAGATCGAGGCGGCCGGCGTTGACGAAGCGACGGTAGACGTCGGCACCGGTGCCTGCGTCGGGGTCGTTGCTTTCGGCGCGAGCGAGGATCGCGAGGAAGTCGGCTTCGAGGGCTGTTGCGTTATCCCACATCTCAGAATCGAGATATGGAGCACCCGGACCTGTGGGGTCGGTGAAGAGCTTATTGGCTAGCTGGATGACGCGGCCGGCATAGGCGATGATCTGCACGGTCTCAATGCCCGAGATGTCGTCGAAGAACCAGCCGCAGGAGGTGTACATGAGTTGGGTATGGCGCTCGAGTTCGAGGAGCTCGAAGGCGGTGATGCGTTCGGCGACAGTGAGGGTGCGTGTGGCGTGGGCTGCGAAGAAGCGGTCGAGGTTGTCGGAGGAGCGATCGAGAATGACGTGGATGTAGGCGTCGCGGGCGGCCCATAGATCTTTCAGCAGTGGCTTCGCCACTGCTTCGGTGAGGGGTGCGGTGCGATCGCGAAGAAGATCGAGAGCTTCACGAAGGGGTGTGCGCCAGCGCTGATTCCAGCCGGGCTTGCCGCCGTTGCAGCCGCAGTCGGAACGCCAACGCTCGACGCCATGGACGCAGGACCAGGAGGTGTTATCGACGACTTCGGCCTCCCAGGTGGGGGGAAATTTTTCAAGGAACTCGCCGTAGTTGGTAAGGCGCGCGAGGTTATTGTCCTTGATGTAGTTGAGGGCGTAGCTGAGGGCCATCTCGCCGTGTTTATGGTGGTGGCCGTAGGATTCGCCGTCGGTGGCAACGTGGACGAGCTGGGGTTCGGAGGCTGGTTTGTCGGGGTCGAAGTTGGAGAGGAGACGACGAGCGAAGGTTTCGCCGTCGTTGAGGAGACCTTCGAAGGCGATGGCACGGGAGGGGGGGCCGTCGTAGAAGAAGACGGCGATGGAGCGGCCGTTGTCGAGCTTGACGAGATAGGGTTGGGTTGGGTCGACGGTCGCGTCGGGAGTTTCTGTCCACTCGGAATCAGTGGCGGATTCTCCCACCTTAGCCGACGATGGCGCCGTCGTCGAAGATGGGGTGCCCGGTTGTGTGGGGGACGTATTGGAGAGCTTGCGGACGCGGGCGGCCTGGTGGGGAGCGAGGACGGTGAACCGGATGCGTTCCTGAGCGAGGAGATCGAGGACGGAACGGGAGACTGCGGTTTCGGCGAGCCACATGCCTTCGGGCTTGCGGCCGAAGCGGTGCTCGAAGTCGGCAATGCCCCAGCGGATCTGGGTGCGTGCGTCGCGCTCGGAGGCGAGCGGCATGATGATGTGGTTGTAGACCTGGGCGAGAGCGGAGCCGTGGTTGGAATAGAGCGAGGCGCTGGCCTGGTCGGCCTCCTGGATCATGCGGTAGGTGCGGGGAGCGAAGTCTTCGAGCCAGCTGAGCAGGGTGGGACCGAAGTTGAAGCTCATGCGGGCGTAGTTGTTGACAATGCGGATGATTTGGTGCTCGTCGTTGACGATGCGGGAGGCGCCGTTGGGAGCGTAGCACTCGGAGGTGATGCGTTCGTTCCAGTCGTGGTAGGGAGCAGCGGATTCCTGGAGCTCGACGGTTTCAAGCCAGGGATTCTCACGCGGCGGCTGGTAGAAGTGGCCGTGGACGCACAGGTAACATTGCGGAGGAGCGGTGGTTGAGCCTGACTTGCGTGTTGCTGACATCGTCTATTCAGGATAACAAGGGCGAAGTCCGGCCAAGGGTTTGGGTGGCGGCGTGTAGCGGCCGCTCAGTGAGGAATAGGTTGCGGATCTAAGGCTTGCTGGGTGGCGTGTAGCGGACAACATAGAGCGCTTCGGGGCTGGAGGCGAGCCAGCGGGTGTAGTAGACGGGGGCAAAGGGCGCGGGTCCGTAGCAGGCGTTGGGATCGAAGGAGATGCCGTAGATTGGGTTGATGTGGGGGGTCTTGTCGTGCCAGAACATCTTGCAGGTGTCGGCAGGGAGAGGGGCTGCGGGGATGTAGGCGTTGGTGGGGAAAACGATCGTGCTGTCGTTGATGTGGTCAGCGTAATGAAGTTCGACAATGAAATTCTGCTCAAAGCCGTTGTCTATCGACGTGTCAGGGATTCCGTTGGCATGGAGCTCGGCAGCGAGGGCGACGCGAGCGCGATAAACCGCAAAATGATTGTGTGTGATGGCGACGCCGAGGACGGCGATCGTTGCAACCAGGGCAATCTCCAAAAGCGGGATGCGCGGTTGAAACTGCTCCTGGTAATAGCGGACCAGACAGATCAGAGCGACCAAGCCCAGTTCCAGCGTGTAGCGATCGTAGATCCAGCCGGTAGCCGTGCGTGGAATCAGAAGAGCAGTGTACGCGAGGGCGAAGGGGGCAAGGAGGATGCCGAGTTGTTTCCATGAGACACCCTGGGCCGATTGCACGGACGGCAAGGTGCGATGAGGATGCAGCCTGTAAAACTGCAGCAGGGAAACCAGAACAGCGAGCAGGCCACCAAAGCAGACGATGGTGATCAATGCCTGCGCAGGGACGTTGAGAAACAGGGGTGGATTTCCGTGGAGCTGGTGGCCTTCGTGGATTCCATGCACGCTGATCCAATTGCCTCCGCCACCCATGGTTGGCTCCAGCGGAAAACCTCCACGTAAATGGCTTGGGTAGATGCCCAGAAATAAGTAGCCAAGGAGGATGAGTGCGAGAACAGCAATGATCGCAGGACGGCTCTTGCGAAGGCTGGGAAGAAAAATGGCGATGATGGGTAGCAGGAGGAAGGGAATGGCTAGAAAGAAATCCGCCAGCGTCAGAAGGCTGCTGACAACAGAGAAATGAGCCGGGAGGGGCTGTGGGGGGAGGACGTAGGGCTGTCGTTTGAGCCATTGCATGCAGGCGAAGATGAAGAGGGCTCCGGCTAGAGTGGCGGCGGATCCCGCGATCACGACGCGGCGCTGGGAACGAAGCAGCCAGAGGGTGGACGGGACCATGACGAGAACACCGAGCCACGCGATCTGACGTGCGGTTCCAAAGACGGCATTGGTCGCGACAGCAAAGCAAAGCCAGAGGATCGCGGCGCGCGGCGTAGTGGCTTGCAGAGCACGCAGGCAGCCATAGAAGCAGATGAGCATGGCGAACAGGCCGAAGATGTCGCTCATGTAGGTGACGGAGAGCAAGAGGTAAAGCGGAGAGAGCGCCAGGGCAAGAGTGGCGACGACTGCGTTGCGTTCGGTGATGCCGCAACGGACCAGGCTGCGCTGGAGAAGAAAGGCGGTTACGAGGGAGACTAAAAGCGTGCTCATGCGAACGGCGGTGAAGGAAGAGCCGAAGAGCTTGATGAAGGCAGCACCGATGTAGAGTTGCCAGCCAATCATGGCCGCCGCCCAACCGTTGTAGACGACGCGCCCGGTGGAGGCGAGGGTTTGTGCCATGAGGATGTAGGGGCCGTCGTCAGAGATACCCATATTGACGTACGGGCGACTGACGAGTTCGCAGACCAGCACACAGAGGGCGCAGAAAAGAGCTGGGATGCGGAACCTGCGGACGAGTTGCAATGAGCCTCCTGGCAAGGTTGAAGGGTTGTTCAGATCAAACGATGCAGGAGGGCTGCATCGCGCTTACAGGATAGCAACCGGTCATGGATGGGAATGTGGCGTGTAGCGGACGACGTAGAGGGTGCCAGGTGTGCGGTAGGGCCAGCGGGAGTAGTTCACCGGAGCGAAGGGTGCGGGACCATAGCAGGCGTTGGGATCGAAAGAGACACCGTAGAGAGGATGGATGTGTGGCGTGTAGTCGTACCAGAGGGCCTGGCAGTCGATCGGCGATGGCTCGGGTGTGGGGGTGTAGGCGTGGGCGGGGACCGCGAGGGTGGGAAAGTTGATGTGGTTGGAGTGCTGAAGCTCGACGTTGAGGTTGCTCTCCCAGCCGCCGTCGACGGCGGTGTCCGAGATGGCTTGGGCGCGGAGCTCGTCGGCGATCGCTACACGCGCGCGGTAAAAGGCGAACTGGTTGTGGGTGTTCGCAACACCATACACGGCCATGAGAAGGACCAGGACTGCGCCCGCCGCAGGGATGTTTGGGCGAATTGTCTCCTGGTAGTAGCGAAGGAGGAAGAACGGCGCGATGGCAATGAGTGGGAGTAAGTAGCGATCGAAGATCGTACCGTCGACTGTACGCGGAAGGAGAAGCAGCGTGTAGACGATAGCAAAAGGACCGAGGAGCATTGAAAGGCGATTCCAGGAGATCGTTTCTGGAAGCTCGCCGGCGTGCGTGGGTGGATGGCTGATAAAGCAGGAAGCGATCAGACCGAGAAGGCCACCAAGGGAGGCGATGGTCATGAGCAGGCGCAACCAGTGGGTGAGAAAGTTGGGCGCAATGCCTTGAACATGACTACTGCCGTAGATTCCTTGTGGATTGACCCAGTCGCCCGCGAGCGGCTCCATCAAGAAGGGATATCCGTGATGGAGGCTGATAAGCGCATAGGCGGCACAGATTGCGAATACAACTGCGATGGAGATGCGATGGCGCCTCCATAAGGCGGGCAGGAAGAGGGCGAAGAGTGGAAGAAGAAGGAAGGGAACATCAAGGAAGAGGAAAGCGAAACTTTTTGCAGCCCCGGGTGCGTGGACGGACTTGGGAAGCAGCTGCTCGGGGACGATGTAGGGCTGGTGCTTGAGCCAATGGAGGCAGGCGAAGATGAAGAGTGCGCCAAGGAGGGTTGCGGCTGAGCCGGCGAGGAGGACTCGACGGCGGGAGCGGAGTAGCCATAGGGTCGAGGGGAGCATGACGAGGATGCCAAGCCAGGCAATTTGTCTCGAGGTGCCGCAAAGGGCGTTGGCGACTATGGCGAAGCAAAGCCAGGCGATGGTGGCGCGGTCGGACTGGGCGTGAAGAGCATGTAGGCAGCCGTAGAGACAGACAATGATGGCGAAGAGGCCAAAGATGTCGGTCATGAATGTGGTTGAGAGCAGGAGATAAAGCGGGGAGAGGACGAGAGCCAGGGTTCCGATGGTCGCGTTGCGCTCGGAGACGTTGGCGAGGACGAGCGAGCGCTGCAAAAGAAAGGCCGTCACCATGGCGACCAGCATGGCGGAGCTGCGGACGACAGTGAAGGAGAAGCCGAAGAGCTTGACCAAGGCGGCCGCGAGATAAAGCTGGAAGGCAAGCATGGGTGCAGCCCACCCGTTGTAGGCGATGTGGCCGGTGCCAGCGAGAGTGCGGACCATGAGGATGTAGGGGCCGTCGTCGGAGATACCCATGTTGGCGTAGGGACGGCTGGCCAGTTCGCAGACGAGTACCGCCAGGGCGCAGAAGAGAGCGGGTACATGGAATTTGCGAACGAGTTGCAATCAGCCTCCAGAGAAGGGTGGTCGGCAGGTGAGATCAAAGGATGCAGAGCAGCCGTGTTCTGGCTACAGGATACCAACTTGCCGGGAGAGTTCAGGGTCTGGCGGTTGGCGTATAGCGCACGACGTAAAGCGTTCCTGGAGTGCGTGCGAGCCAGCGGGAGTAATGCACTGGAGCGAAGGGCGCGGGACCATAGCAGGCGTTGGGATCGAAGGAGACGGCAAAGAGTGGGTGGATGTGTGGCGTGTAGTCGTACCAGAACACTGTGCAGGTGTTGGGTGGCAGCGGAGGGGTGGGAACATACGCATTCGCGGGAACAACGATGGTGGGGAAGTTGATGTGGTCGGAGTGCTGAAGCTCGACGTCGAAGTTGTGTTCCCAGCCATTGTCCACGGAGGTGTCGGAGATTCCCGCGGCGTGCAGTTCGGCGGCGAGAACGACGCGTGCGCGATAGAACGCAAATGTGTTGTGGGTGAGGACGACGCCGAAGACTGCCATGATCGTCACAAGCAAAACGCCGGCGACGGGAATGCGGGGAAGGATCGTGTCCTGGTAATAGCGGACGAGCAAAAGAACGAGGATGACCTCGGGCCCAAGCATGTAGCGATCGAAGAGAGCGTTGGTGGCGCGTGGGATGAGCAGCAGCGTGTACGCGGCGATATAGGGCGCGAGTAAGACCGCGAGTTGCTTCCAGGAAATACTCGGGTAGGGGGAGGCCGGCGCCGAGATTGTCGGGACATGGGAGCGAGTGAAGGATGCGAGCAGCCCCAGCAAGCCTCCGATGGAGAGGATGGTGATGAGGATCTGCAGGCCGGTGGGGAGGAAGATGGGAGGGTCGCCGAGCAGGTCCGTCCCCTCATGGATGCCGTGAATGCCGACCCAGCCGCCACGCGCTCCGGCGGTGGGCTCGAGAAGGAAGTCCGGATGGGAGTATCGCAAGTGGATGGCGAACAGGAGGTAGACGAGCGAGATGGCCGCGATGATGACCTGGACGCGTGGGCGGCTCTTACGAATCTGCGGAAGGAAGAGAGCGAAGAGGGGGAGGAGGAGGAAGGGCACGTCGAGAAAGGTGTGGACGAACTCGCCGATGGTGTGGGCGATCTCCCCGATGGGATTGGCGAAGGGGAAGACGGTGGGGATGAGGTGCTCGGGAATGGAGTAGGGCTGAAGCTTGAGCCATTGCAGACAGAGGAAGATGAAGAGGGCGCCTGCGACGGTGGCCGCGGCTCCAGCGATGAGAACGCGGCGGCGCGAACGGAGCAGCCAGAGGGTGGAAGGCACCATGACAAGGATGCCGAGCCATGCGATCTGGCGGGAGGTTCCGAAGATGGCGTTGGTGATGACAGCGAAGCAGAGCCAGGCGATAGCGCTGCGATCGGCGAGCGATTGCAGCGCGCGGAGGCAGCCGTAGAGGCAGATGACGATGGCGAAGAGGCCCGTAATGTCGGTAAGAAAGGTGGCGGAGAGAACGAGGTAGAGAGGCGAGAGGACGACGGTGAGGGTGCCGAAGGTCGCATTACGCTCCGTGATGCCGGAGCGGACCAGGATGCGCTGTAGGAACCAGGCCATGACGATGGCGATCAACAGCGAGCTCATGCGAACGGCGGAGTAGGAGAAGCCAAACAGCTTGATGAAGAAGTCCGCCAGGTAGAGCTGCCAGACGAGCATGGGTGCGGCCCAGCCGGTGTAGAGGATGTGGCCGGTGGTGGCGAGGGTGTGCGCCATCACGACGTAGGGACCGTCGTCGGAGATGCCCATCTCGGCGAAGGGGCGGCTGATGAGCTCCGCGAGGAGCACAGCCATTGCGCAGAAGAAGGCCGGGATGCGAAGGCGGCGGATGAGTTGCAAAAAACCCCCTGTTGCGATGTGTTGGACGGACGCTCTCAACCGGAACTGAGGTCGTTAGTCTGCACGCGTGTAGACGTCGTACGTGTCATCTCCTTGCTGGCGGCGGTAGTTCTTCCACTCCGCAGAGAAGGAAGGACTGCGCAGAAACCAGGCGAGCGTGTCGAACGAAGAGATATTGAGGCCCTGGCACTCATGGGTCGGAGTGCAGCGTTCTATCAAGACAACTTGCGGCTTCCAGCGGTGGAGATCTTCCACAACGGTTTCACGAAGTAGGTCGGCCAGTTGGTGGACCCGCGCCGGGGGAAGAGGTTTGATCGCGGAGGGGCCACCCGTCTCCGCAGCTTCGTTCAGGGCAATGGCGGGTAGCAGCCAAAGATGATTGTAACGACTGGCCCAGAACAAGTGGTCTTCAAGCACGGGGTGAAAGCCGAGAAGGCTCATGGAAAAGATATAGACGGGCGTTCCAGGCGGATAGCGTGAGAGTACGGTCTGCGGGAAGGAAGGTGTTTGCCACATGGCAAGATTGCGGAGCCCGTGAATCACAAGCGCGGGCATGATGAGCAATAAGCAGAGGAGGGTAGCGATGACAAGGTTGGTGCGGGACTTGCGCGCAGTGAAACGTTGCGTCACCAGTGGACGGAGATATTCCATCAAAAGCCACGCGGCGGCCAAGAGCAGAAAGGCATCTTGAGGGGTGGTTTGGTAGTTGAAGCCCTTGTGTTGAAGGCAATAAGCGACGGCTGCGCAGAGGCTGCAGGCGAGCAGACACAAGGGAGCGCAGGGGACCCGCAGACTGTCACGGCGCCAAAGCCACACGCAGAAGACTGCGGGCCAGCAGAGAATGTAGGGAAGGATGCCGTTCAAAAGCTGGGTGATGGGGAGATAGCTATAAGGCAAGTAGGTGTCGCGCAGCAAAGGCACGATTTGGTGGATATAGAGGGGCGTGGCGAACTGAACGAGTAAGCCATAGGCGAGGACCGTGGCGGTTACGGAGATCGTCTCCAGCCGCCAGAGACGTTGCGCTTTACGATGCCACAGCGTAAGGCAGAGTTCTAAGCCGATGACGATGAGCGCCTGTTGAGGCTTGAAACAGATGGCTAGTCCTGCTGCGAGGCCGAGGGTAATTCTTTCCAAACTGCCAAGGGTCGTTTCTGCATTCAAGATCGCAGCAAGGACGTAGGGCAGAAGCAAAAGGACCAACAGATGTTCGCGTTGACCAAAGTCGCTGGAGTTGGTGCAGGAGGATTCGATCGCCAGGATCACGATGACCGTAAGACAAGTCATAACTTTGCCACTGGCCATGCCGGCGGAGCGCAAGATTCGAAGTGACCAGGCTGTACTCAAGGCGATGAGCACGCAGACGACCGCCTGCAACATGCGGAGCGGCGATGCGTGGAGGAGCTTAGCCAGGAGATCCGGGAGAGCTGAGAACCATATGATGAGCGGTGGATTGGTCTCGATCAGTGTTGGGCCGTAGAGCTGCGTGCCAAGGAGCATGCGGCCTGCTGCGTAGAGGAGCCAACTTTGGTCATCGAGTGGATGGGCGAAGATCAACCGGTACGCAGAAAGATCGATCAGAAGAGCCATTACTGCCGACAGAGCGAGGAGGAAAAGAATTTGCCGTCGCGGAGTAGAGGCTTGTTTGGATTCCAGGCCAGTCAAGTGCGGCGCTCCTCCAGGCTTTCAGGAGGAAGCTGAAACAGGAGCGAAGATGACGGAAAGTTTTGCGTCCGCGAGCCAGGGAGGTAAGGTTGCCTGCGCATCAGGTTTCTCCTGTCTTGTGAACAGCATGCATCGTTGGGGCCGATTAATCGTTGGGTCCAATTATATGAGTTTATTCGCGGCGAGATCACAGGCGCGCCAGAGATACCAGCTTGCGACGGACCGCCAGGGTCTCCATTTCTTGGCGCGACGTTCCATGACGTCGGGTTTGGGAAGGAGGTCAGGGGTGACCTTGATGTCGGGCTTGAGATTCTGGAAGGTGAGGGCGAAGCCCTTGCGGACGCCGTAGTCGCTGGTGGGAAAGATGTCGGGGCGGCCGAGGCGGAAGATGAGGAACATCTCGACGGTCCACTTGCCGATGCCGCGGACCTGGGTGAGGTGGTCGATGATGGCTTGGTCGTCCATGCGGCGGATGCGGGCAAGGGTGGGGACGGTGCCGTCGAGCGTTTTGGCGGCGAGGTCGCGGAGGGCGAGGGTCTTGTTGGCGGAGAGGCCGGCAGCGCGGAGGTCACGGGTGGGGGCGTCGAGAATTTGTTCGGGAGTGGGGTGGATGGGCGAGAGCGTGGGCATGGGTTGGAAGCCGGCGATCAGGCGGGCGTGGATGGCGGCGGCAGCTTTGCCATGGAGTTGCTGATAGATGATGGATTCGGTGAGGGCTTCGAAGGGGGATTGGTTGGCGGCGAGGCGAGGGGTAAAGGGGCCGGCGCGGGCGATGAGTTTGGCGAGCTTGGGGTCGGCAGCGGAAAGTGCGGCGAGGGCAACCGAGGGGTCGTAGGGGAGCTTGGTGGTGCGGCCTGAGGGACGGGGCATGAGGGAATGATAGGCGGCGCGGCGGGTTGGGTTCGGGAGGGAACAGAGAATCCGGGAGGAAGGTGAGGGGGCTGCGTAGGAGTGGTGTTACGAGTTTGGTGCGGGCAGTTTGCGTGGGGCGAGAAAGAATAGGAAAAATTGGGATGGGACGCAAACTCTGATCGATAAGCGACCAGAAATGCGGGTATCGACGGGACTGGAGTGATAGCTGTCACATCTTTTATTTGCGGCTGCTATACTCAAATTTTGAAAAAACTAGTGGCCGCAGGCAGTAGAGATCTCGGCTGATTTGAGTCGCAGTAGCCCACCCGCAAAGACGAAGTCATCAACCTCAACAGTGGTTTTCTGACGCAGAGGAAGCAGGAACGGATTCATGGCGCAAGTATTTGACCGCAGCTCAAATGCCCTGGCTCGCGCAAGCCTGGTGCTGTCGGGCTTGATTGTCATCGCACTCGGGGTGACGCTGAACAGCTTGCAGCGGTCGCCGTGGGTGACCAGGCAAGGTCAGCGTCCCGACCAGCCAGTACCCTTCAGCCACAAGCACCATGTGGAGGGGCTGGGGCTGCAGTGTCAGTATTGTCATGTGTCGGTGGAGAAGAGCTCGTACGCGGGCATTCCGCCGACGAAGACTTGTATGAACTGCCATTCGCAGATCTGGACGAATGCGCAGTTGCTGGAACCGGTGCGGCAGAGCTGGGCGACAGGGGCGTCGTTGCAGTGGATCAAGGTGCATGACCTTCCGGACTTTGTGTATTTCAATCATGAGATTCATGTGAACAAGGGCATTGGCTGCGCGAGCTGCCATGGGCGCGTGGACGAGATGCCGCTGATGTATGAGCAGAACTCGCTGCAGATGGAGTGGTGTTTGAACTGCCACCGCAATCCTTCGGTGAATTTGCGGCCGACTTCCGAAATCTACAACATGGCGTGGGCCGCGCCTTCGACGGACAAGCCGGTGTGGTGCGCACCAAACGGAACGGCGGGGCCGACGGCGCAGCAGCTGGGATGCGTGAACAGCGATCCGGCGTCAAACAATCCGCACGTGGCGCAGATGACGAATCCGGTGGGCATTCCGACTGGTCCGGGCGGTGTGCAGACGGTTGCGAACGCTCCGGTAATTCCCATGCCGGTCAACTACGTGAAGTTCACGAGCCAGGATGAGCTGGGACATTACTTGATGAAGCAGTACCACATCCGCACGGCCAACGAGCTGTCCAGCTGTGAGGTGTGCCACCGATGAACGAGACAAGAATGGAAATCGAGCAGGCGATGGCAGTAGAGAAACAGGTGCAGGTGGTGACGGCGATTGCGCCGGCCAAGATGACTTTGGCCGAGGTGCGGGCGAAGCTCGACGGTAAGAGTGGCAAGCGCTATTGGAAGAGCCTGGACGAACTGGCTGATACGCCGGCGTTCCAGGAGCTGATGCAGGAGGAGTTCCCGCGGCAGGCTTCGGCAGGCGAGTGGGTCGATTCTGTTTCTCGGCGAGGATTTCTGAAGGTGATGGGCGCGAGCTTTGCGCTGGCGGGGTTGGCGGGTTGCACTAAGCAGCCGGATGAACCGATCTTTCCGTACGTGAAGCAGCCGGAAGACCTCGTGCTGGGCAAGCCTATGTTTTTTGCGACGGCTCACCCGTTTCCGACGGGCGCGATTCCGGTGCTGGTGAAGTCGGATGCGTTCAGGCCGATCAAGCTTGAGGGCAATCCGGAGCACCCGATTGTGAAGGGTAAGTCGGACGGATTTACGCAGGCGTCGTTGCTGGATTTGTATGATCCCGACCGTTCGCAGTTCCCGCGCTTCCGCGGCGAGCAGGCGGGCTTCAATGAATTCCAGGAGCAGTTTGCGAAGGCGGTTGCTGGGACGAAGACGGGTGAGGGCGTGGTGTTCCTGTCCGAGACCGTGACGTCACCAACGCTGGCTGGGCAGTGGAAAGCGGTGCAGGCGAAGTATCCGCAGGCGAAGCTGGTGCAGTATGAGCCGGTTAACCAGGATGCGGGACGGGCTGCGTCGAAGGCTGCGTTTGGAGATTATGTCGACACGCAATACAAGCTCGAGGATGCGGATGTAATTCTTGCGCTGGATGCGGATTTCCTTGGTGGGATTGGGTTCCCGGGATTCCTGCCGATGTCGGCTGCGTGGGCGGAGCGGCACCGGTTCGATAAAGATAAGCCGATGAACCGGCTGTACGTCGTGGAGACTGCGCCGACGGTGACGGGCTTCAAGGCGGAGCACCGGTTGGCGCTGAAGCCTAGCGAGATCGATCAGTTTGCGAATGCGCTGGCGGGTGGAAGCTCGACTCTGAGCAATCCTGACGCGCAGAAGTTTCTGGCTGCTGTCACGGCGGACATTAAGAAATCGGGTGGGCGGTTTGCGGTCATCGTTGGGCCGGGAAGCTCGCAGGCGGCGCACGCGGCCGCGCTGACGGTGAATGGATCGCAGGGAGCGGTTGGCAAGACGGTCTTCTACACGGAGACAGTGGTGCCGATGCCGAGCGAGCATGTATCAGACCTAAAGGCGCTAGTTGCGGACATGAACGCGGGCAAGGTGCAGTGGCTGGTGATGCTCGGCGTCAACCCGCTGTACAACGCCCCGGTAGATCTGGCGTTTGAGGTTGCGTTCAACAAGGTACCGAACTCGGTGCACCTGGGTTCGCATGTCGATGAGACGGGATTCTACTCGACGTGGCACATCAACAAGGCGCATTACCTGGAGAGTTGGTCGGACGCGCGTGCGTATGACGGGACGATCTCGATTGTGCAGCCGATGATTGAGCCGCTGTATGCGGGCAAGAGCGCGCATGACGTGTTGCAGACGCTGCTGGATCCTTCGGTGAGCGCATACGATGTGGTGCTGGCGAATGCGAAGACTTATCTGACGGGCGGCGGTGCGGTGGCAACAACTGCGGCGGGTGTGGCGAAGGGCGCGACGAGCGTGTCTCCGGATCAAGCGTCGAAGGCTGCGCTGGGTCTGGCTGCTGCCAACACTCCATTCGAACTGGCGTGGCGCAAGGCGCTCCATGATGGCTGGGTTGCGAACACGGCGTTTACGCCGAAGACGCTGGGCGCGCCGAAGGGCGGAACGACAACTCCAGCGACGGCGGGCACCGGGATCGAAATCAGCTTCAAGCCAGATTCTTCGGTGTATGACGGCCGCTATGCGAATAATGGCTGGCTGCAGGAGCTGCCTCGTCAGGTGACGAGCATGAGCTGGGATAACGCCGCGCTCATGAACATGGACCTGATGGGCAAGCTGGGCATTGAGGAGAATGAGGCGATTGAGCTGACGCTCAACGGCCGCAAGATTATTACGCCGGTGCTGATGTCGCCTGGACATCCGAACGATGTGGTGACGGTGCAGCTGGGATCGGGCCGGCGTGCGGAAGCCGGACGTGTGGCCGCTGGTGTCGGGTTCAATGCGTATTCACTGCGGACGACCGATGGGCCACTCTCTGCCAGTGGTTTGACGATCGCGCGCGGCCACGGAACGTACGATCTGTGCGTCACGAAGGTTCATAACATCGAGCATCGCGGGGCGTATGCGCAGCGCGATCTCGAGCATCCGTTGTCAGATAAGGATGGCACGTACTCGCTGGCGGGGCACGAGGCGATGGAGCGGTCGATCATCCGCTACGCGACCTATGAAGAGGCGATGAAGAATCCTGACTTTGCTCACACGGGCACGAAGGATTCGAATGGCACGCTGGTGAACAAGGTTGGATATAACCCGCAAGGCGAAGCAGTTCCTCACGAGGAGAGCTTCTGGCCGGACAACTGGCGTTATGACCATATCGAAGAGGTCAGCGCGGGCAAGGTGCTGCAGAACAAGTGGGGGATGTCGATTGATCTGAACTCCTGCGTGGGCTGCAACGCGTGCGTGGTGAGCTGCTATGCGGAGAACAACATTGCGGTGGTCGGTCGCGAGCAGGTGAAGATTGGCCGCATCATGCAATGGATGCGCATCGATACGTATTTTGAAGGCGATCTGCATGCGCCGTCGGCACACTTTCAGCCGATGCTCTGCCAGCACTGCGAGAGCGCGGGCTGCGAACAGGTTTGCCCGGTGGGCGCGACGGTGCACACGCCCGAGGGCATCAACACGATGGTTTATAACCGTTGCGTTGGGACGAGATATTGCTCGAATAACTGCCCCTACAAGGTGCGCCGGTTTAATTTCCTGCTGTACTCCGATTACGACACGGAGAGCTTGAAGTTCATGCGGAATCCGGATGTGTCGGTGCGCTCGCGCGGTGTGATGGAGAAGTGCAGCTACTGCATCCAGCGCATCGAGGCGGTGAAGATTGAGGCCGATAAGAACAATCGCGCGATTGAGGATGGAGAGATTCTGACGGCGTGCCAGCAGGCCTGCCCGACCGATGCAATCGTCTTCGGCAACTTGAATGATCCGAAGTCGCGCGTGGTGCAACGCAAGGCCGAAGAGCGCGACTACCAGGTGCTTGCAGATCTGAACTACCGCCCGCGAACGACGTACACCGCTGGCGTCATCAACCCGAATGCGGAGCTTGCCTAATGGCTACCAAGGGACCCGTACCCGAAATCGTTGACCCGATGACTGACCCGCGTACCGGCGAGTACGCGGTCATCGCGCCGGGACACACGTTCAAGAGTGTGACGCAGAAGATTGCCGGCATCGTCTTGACGTCGAATACACCGGTCGCGTGGATGGGCGGCTTGTTCCTGGCTGCGACGGTCGCGTTGGGTGTTGTGATTGCGGTGACGTGGCTGGTGCTGAAGGGCGTCGGGATATGGGGCATCACGATCCCGGGAGCATGGGGATTCGCAATCATCAACTTCGTCTGGTGGATTGGTATCGGCCACGCAGGCACGCTGATCTCTGCGATTCTGCTGTTGTTCAAACAGACCTGGCGCAACTCGATTAATAGATTTGCGGAAGCGATGACGATCTTTGCCGTGGTCTGCGCAGGCATGTTCCCGCTGCTGCACATCGGGCGTCCATGGCTGGGCTACTGGCTGCTGCCGTATCCGAACTCGATGAACGTGTGGCCGCAGTTCCGCAGCCCGCTGGCCTGGGACGTGTTTGCGGTGTCGACGTACGCGACGATCTCGGTGGTGTTCTGGTACATCGGCATGGTGCCGGATCTGGGCACGCTGCGCGATCGCGCGAAGCTGCCGCTGGCGAAGTATGTGTACGGAATTCTGTCGCTTGGCTGGCGTGGATCGACGCGGCACTGGATTCGCTATGAGTCCGCATCCTTGTTGCTGGCGGGATTGAGTACGCCGCTGGTGCTGTCTGTGCACACGACCATCAGCTTCGACTTTGCGGTCGCGGCGATGGCTGGTTGGCACACGACGATTTTCCCGCCTTACTTTGTGGCTGGTGCCGTGTATTCGGGCTTCGCCATGGTGCTGACGCTGGCGATTCCGATCCGCAAGTTCTATCACCTGGAAGATTTGGTGACGCTACGACACCTCGACAACATGGCAAAGGTGATGTTGGCGACGGGCTCGATTGTGGCTTATGGGTACGGCATGGAAGTGTTCATGAGCTGGTACTCGGCGAGCCACTGGGAGTTCTTCATGATGTGGAACCGTATGTTCGGGCCGATGGGCTGGGCGTACTGGATTCTCATCTTGACCAACATTGCGATTCCGCTGACGACGCTATGGAGCCGGAAGCTGCGCGTGAATGTTGGCTACCTCTTCTTCCTATCGTTCGTGGTGAATATTGGTATGTGGTTCGAGCGGTTCGTCATCGTTGTGACGAGCTTGTACCGCGACTACCTGCCGTCGAGCTGGGGCACGTATCGTGCGACCAAGTGGGATTACATGCTGTTCATTGGAACGTGGGGATTGTTTACCACGCTGTTCCTGCTGTTTGCACGGCTGGCGCCGATGATTCCGATGTCTGAGATACGGATGATGCTGCCGCAGACGAAGGTACGTCCTGGTGGCGCCGATGCTGAAGTTGTTACACAGGAGGCGCTCTAATGCCGCCGCGCGAGGGAGTGTACGGCCTGCTGGCCGAGTTCAATACGCCGAGTGAGTTAGTGCATGCGACGGAGATGGCGCACCGTGCGGGCTATCGCCGCATGGAGTGCTACACGCCGTATCCGGTAGAGCAAGCTGCGGAGGCGCTGCGGTTCCACAAAACGCG
>Ga0302313_10000103_pt1 | contig 77358 bp, 63 predicted proteins | sample III_Palsa_N2_2_FD_200454 | JGI IMG/M metagenome (GOLD analysis project Ga0302313, IMG submission 200454) | Peat permafrost microbial communities from Stordalen Mire near Abisko, Sweden - III_Palsa_N2_2 | ecosystem: Environmental > Terrestrial > Soil > Palsa > Peat permafrost | place: Sweden...
GCGCATTACCCAGGTTATTGTGGGCTTCCGGATAGTCCGGCTGCAAGACCAACGCTTGCCGGTAGTGGCCTATTGCCGCTTCCACCCGGCCTTGATCCTGCCGCACGCTGCCGAGATTGACATGATAGGCGGGGTTGTTTGGATTGGCCGCGATGGCTTGTTCAATCAATTGCGCAGCGGCATCGTACTGCTTTACCTGGTAAGCAATCACGCCCAGTAAATGCAAGGCATCGGCGTGCTGAGGTTCGCGCTGCAGGATCTGCCGATAAAAGCTTTCGGCCTGCGCCAGGCGGCCGGCTTGGTGATGGCTTAATCCGGTTTGCAGTAAAACCGGGATCGTCGGTGTTTCAGGTGCGTGATTCGTTTCCTTCAGCATGCAGCACTGCTTGTATTTCTTCCCGCTGCTGCAGGGGCAGCTATCGTTGCGGCCAGGCTTACTCATGGCTTGATTCCACAGCGGGCGCCGCCGCCGAGTCAACATAACGTTGCCACATGCCGTTCAAGGCCTGCCCCAGGTTGGCCGCAAAACGCGGCGCGTCGCATAAGGGGGACGCCAACAATTGGTCGCGCAACCCAGCCCGCAGTTCAGCCAATGAGGTCACATCCGCCGCATAAGCCTGCGCCCGGCGCACATAATCCTCATCGTCCGCGGCAATCCATTCAGGTAGACCCGCCGTCTTCAACAAACTCTCCCCCGCATGCGACAGAAAACGGCTACCGCGCCGGCTCAGCACCGGCACGCCCATCCATAGCGCTTCGACCGTGGTCGTGCCGCCCGGATAGGGAAATGGGTCCAGGGCGATATCAACGCGGTGATAATTCTCCAGATAAGAGGCTCGTACCGAAAAACCTTCCATCACAATGCGTTGCGGGGCAATACCCCATGCCGCAAAACGCGCTTGCGTCAGATCCCGTGCCGACACATCCGTCAGCTCTTTGGCTTTCAACACCAAACGCGACCCCGGCACCGCGTGCAGCACACGTGCCCACAACGCCACCACCGCATCGTTCATCTTATTCAGTTTGTTAAAACAGCCGAAGGTGACATAACCGTTGCTCACCAGCGGCAATCGATTCACAGCGATCGGATCCCGCGGTGCGGTAAAACATAAATAACAATCGGGCAGACGCCACGGCGTTTCGACAAAATGGCTTTCTTCGCCGACCGGCAGCACTTGATCATCGGCCAGAATGTAATCGATGGCCGCCACCCCCGTGCTGGCAAAATAACCGAGCCACGCCACTTGCACCGGCGCCGGTTTGCGCGCCATTACCGGCAAACGATTGTCTGCGGTATGTCCGGCCAGGTCGATCAGGATCTGGATACCGTCATCATGAATTTTGCTTGCCGCCGCTGCATCGCTTAAGCCCAGCAGCGAATGCCACTCGGAAAAATGCTGTTTGATCCGTGCCGTCACCGCATCCTCGCCGGGTTTGGTCACATACGCCACCAACTCGAAGCGTTGGCGGTCCAGATGTGCCACTACGCTTTCGAGGAAAAACCCGACCGGATGAGTCCTGAGGTCGCCCGAGATAAAGCCGATACGCAAACGCGCCAAGGGTTGGCTGGTATCGGCATGGGTATAGGGCGCGGCACGGGCCGCGACGCGTGTGCCAAAGTCGCTTGCCGTTCGCAAATACTGCTGCGGCGTAACGCCGGCAGCGTAGTTCATATGGAACAGGGTATTGCTACGGGCGACGTCGAACTCGGGCTTGAGCCGGACGGCATGCTCGAAAGATTCCAGCGCCGCCGCCAGTTGTCCCTGATTGGCGAGGGCGTCGCCCAAATTGTTATAAGGCTCGGCCCATTGCGGCCGCAGCTCGATGGCCAGGCGATAACATTGCACGGCTTCCTCGTAGGCGGCGAATGCCTGCAGCACAATCCCCAGGTTGTAATGCGCCTCGGCGTAGCTTGGCCGGATCGCCACCGCTTGCCGGTAGGCGGCAACCGCCGCTTCGGCCTGACCCAGGGCTTCGAGCGTGTTGGCCAGATTGTAATAAGCCTCGGCATACTCGGCCTGCAGGCCGATCGCGTGTCGAAAACGCTCGGCCGCGGCGGGCAGATCGCCCTGCTCCTTCAAGGCATTGCCTAGATTGTTATGCGCTTGCGCATAATCGGGCCGGCGCACCAAGGCCTGATTAAAACTCTCGATTGCCGCATCAAGTTGATGTTGGCCGAGATAGGCATTGCCCAGATTATTGTAGAGCTCAGGCAGGTCGCCGCGGATCAGTTCCGCCTGCCGATAACTGCCGATGGCCGCGGCAAACGACCGCTCCGCCAGCAGCGCATTGCCCAAATTGAAATGGGCTGCGTAGAGACCCGGCGCCAGCGCAAGAGCGTCACGATAGTGGCTGATCGCCAGCGCGCTCTCGCCTTGTGCCTGCAGGGCATTACCGAGATTCAAGCGATACTCGGCGCGCGCCGGATCGGCCGCAATGGCGCGGGTCAGCAGGCTTACCGCCAGAGCATATTGGCCGCCCTGATAAGCCGCCACACCCGACAGATGCAGTGCATCGGCATGATCAGGTTCAACTCGCAGAATCTGCCCGTACAGCCGCGCGGCGTCCTCCAGGCGACCGGCCTGGTGATGCTGCAACGCACTGTGCAGCGCGTCGCTTATGCGCAGCGGTGCGGCGCCGGCCGAAATATCGGCGGCGGCTGAGTTGGGAGCGGCTTGATTCATGTTGTCTATGATAAGGCACCGCACCGGTTCCAGCGAAGCGCTATGCGCCTTGCATCGGCAGTATGTGAGACAGAAGAACCGCGCGGCTTAAGTCACCATTTAAGCCGGCGTTTCCTGACGTGTTATATAAGCCTGCCACATCCCCTGAAACGCCGCGGTCAAATGGCCTGCAAAACGCGGCGCATCGCACAAGGGCGAAGCCAGCAACTGCGCCCGCAACCCCGCTCGTATTGCGGCCAAAGCAGCCAACGCGGCACGATCCTCAGACCAGGCCACCGCTTTGGCGACATAATCGTCGTCATCGTCGGCAATCCAGCCGTCCAGGCCGGCAGTCTGCAGCAGGCTTTCCCCCGCATGCGAGACAAACCGGTCGCCGCGCCGGGTCAGCACCGGCACCCCCATCCATAAGGCTTCGACCGTGGTGGTGCCGCCGGTAAAAGGAAACGGGTCGAGTGCAATGTCAACGCGGCGGTAATCGGCCAGGTAATCGCTGCGCGGGGTAAAACCTTCGACGCAAATCCGCTCGGCATCGATGCCGAGCGCGGCGAAGCGCGCCAAGGTCGCCGCTCGCAGGGGTGGGTTATTCAGTTCTTTGGCTTTGAGCAGCAGGCGCGAGTTCGGCACCGCCTTGAGCACACGCGCCCACAATGCAACCACCGCGTGGTTCATTTTGCCGAGTTTGTTAAAACAGGCGAAGGTCACGTAACCCAACGCCTGCGCCGGCAGCGCACCGACCTCGATATCGTGGTGCGGCGGGGTGAAACACAAATAGCAGTCGGGCAAACGCCACGGCGTTTCGACGAAATGATGGACTTCGGCGGCCGGTAAAACCCGTTCATCGGCCAGAATGTAATCCATCTCGGCCACCCCGGTACTGGCGAAATATCCCAGCCACGCGACCTGGACCGGCGCCGGGCGCCAGGCAAACAACGGCAGGCGGTTGTCCCCTGTATGGCCGGCAAGATCGAGCAAAATATGGATGCCGTCCTGATGTATCAGGCGCGCCGCCGCCTCGTCGCTCAAGCCAACCAGCGATTGCCATGCGCTGCAATGCGCTTGCAGGCGGTCGCTCAAAGCATCCCGATGAGGTTTGGTGACGTAGGCCACTATTTCAACTTGGGCCGGGTCCAGATACGCCAGCACGCTTTCCAGGAAATAACCGACCGGATGCGCGCGCAAATCGCCTGACACCAAACCGATGCGCAAGCGCTGCCCCGGGCTTCGCGACGCATGCGGCCAGTGGGTATAAGGCCGGGCGCGCCGCGTCACGCCGGCGCCAAAACGGCGTGCCTGCTCCAGATAAACCTCGGGGGAGCATAAGGCGTGATAGTTGAGATGGAACAGCAGATTGCTGCGCACCAAATCGAAGTCCGGCTTGAGCGCCAAAGCCGCGTCAAAGTGCGCCATCGCAGCCGGCAAATCGCCTTGATTGGAACGCGCATTACCTAGGTTATTAAGCGCATCGGCAAAATCGGGCCTGAGCGCGAGCGCTTTTTGGTAATGCTCCACCGCGGCATCCAACACGCCCATATCGTGCAAAGTCCAGCCCAGATTGTTATGCGCCTCGGCATAGGCCGGCCGTAAGGCAATGGCGGCTTGGTAATGATGCAGCGCCAGCTCGACCTGACCGGTAGTTTTGCAGGTATTGGCCAGATTGTTGTGCGGCTCGGGGTAGTTCGGGTTGAGCGCAATAGCCTGCTGAAAAGCCGCAACGGCCTGCTCGAACTGCCCCTGACTGGCCAAAGCCTGACCCAGATTGTTATATGCCTCGGGGTAGGCGGCTTGGCAGAGGATAGCCTGGCGATAGCAGGCTATCGCCGCATCGAACTGATCCAACGCCTGAAACGCGTTGCCCAGGTTGTTATGCGCCTCGGCGTAATCCGGTTGCAGCGCCAGCGCCTGGCGGTACTGTTCCACGGCGGCTTGCGGCCGGTCCGTTTCGCGCAAAACGTTACCCAGGTTCGAGCGATAGGTGGCGGCAGCGGGGTTAAGCGTTATCGCGCGGGCAATAAGCTGCTCCGCGATCGCGTATTTTTGTACCTGATAAGCGATCACACCCAGCAAATGCAAGGCATCCGCATAATTGGGGTCGGCTTGCAGCACTTTTTGGTAGATCTGCTCGGCCTGATGCAAACGGCCTGCCTGATGATGCTCCAGCGCCAATTGAACCGCCTGCGCAAGAGTCACCGCCCCAAGGTCGGCGGCGCCGATTGGAGCTTGCACGCGGTCGGTTTCGTTCATGGTCTGGTGCGCTGATGCGATGGTCGCGACATGCCGTGCCGCCGGATTAAGGTCAAGGTTTAACCCGCCAACGCCGGTTAAACAACAGTAAAACCACAGAAGCTTGGAAGGCCATGGCCCGCGCCATTTTGCCGCACCGCCGATAAACCGTCCCAAGGCCACCCATCAAGGGTAACAGCGATTTGCTCCAGTGCAACAAGCAGCGCTATTCCAGTGTCGGGGACAACTAAATAATGCTAATAGGAATAGTTCGCATTATCATTGACTCCTGAAGTGGGCTTAAGTATATTTGCGAGTTGCTGTGAAGCCGGGCAAGGCCCCGGATTCGACATTGATGAAAGACACGGGGATGGGGTACATAAAAGTGAATCTGCCTTATAAAAACAAGCGCTCAGCGCAAACACGCAAGCCCGGCAGCCGGAATCAGGGCTTAAGCCTCGGTTTGGGTGCGGCACTTACCTCCGCTCTACTGTGGGCAGCGCCGGTGATGGCGACGCCGCAGAGTTTCGTCAACCCTGACGCGCAGGCCGCCGACCCCACCGCGGAACCGGATCAATCGATCAAAGCCCAGCCCGATGGTCAGTGGACCGGCACCTGGGGCCGTTCGAGCTTGTTAGGCGACATTTACGGCCTGCGCTCGGCGCTGGCCAAGTACGGCGTGACCCTCGGCTTGACCGAAACCAGCGAATTATTGGGCAATCTGACGGGCGGCATGAATAAAGGCTTTACCTATGACGGCCTGACCACCGCCACCGTCACCATCGACTCGCAAAAGGCCATCGGCCTGCCCGGCGGTACTTTCAACGTCAGCGCCCTGCAAATTCATGGGCGCAACCTGAGCGCCGCCAACCTGGGCAGCTTGCAAACCGCGAGCGGGATCGAGGCCGACACCGGTACCCGTTTGTGGGAACTCTGGTATCAGCAATCGTTCCTGGAAAACCGGGTCGACGTCAAGGTGGGCCAGCAAAGCCTGGACCAGGAGTTTATGGTCAGCCAGAACTCGAATTTGTTCGTCAACACCATGTTCGGCTGGGCCGCGGTGCCCTCCTATGACATGCCCGCGGGCGGCCCGGCTTACCCGTTGTCGGCCTTGGGCGTGCGTTTTCGCGCCAAACCCACCAATGCTGTGACCGTGATGGCGGGCGTGTTCGACGGCAATCCGGCCGGCACCTCGGTCGGCGACCCGCAACTGGCCGACAACCACGGCACCAATTTCAACCTGCATAACGGCGCGCTGTATATCGCCGAATTGCAGTACGCGATCAACCAGCCGTCGATGGGCGACCTGGACGACGGCAAAAACCACGGTTTGCCCGGCACCTACAAGATTGGCGTCTGGTACAACAATGAGAAATTTCCCGATCTGCAATACGGTACGGATGGCTTGTCGCTGGCGTCCGCCCTCAGCAATGGCCAAGCCATTTCGCACACGGGCGACTACAGCATTTACGCGGTGGTCGACCAAATGCTCTGGCGCCCCGACCCGGACAGTACCCGCAGCCTCAATTTTTTCACCCGCTTGATGGGCGCTCCGGGCGACCGCAATTTGCTGAGTTTCAGCGCCAACGCCGGTTTTGTCTTGAAAGCCCCATTTGAGGGCCGCGACCTCGATAACGTCGGCCTCGCCATGGGTTACGTCAAGGTGGGCAGCGCCTCGGTCGGCCTCGACCAGGATAACGCGGCACTGGCCGACGGCACGTTCTCGCCGATCCGCAGCAGCGAAACCTTTATCGAGGCGACTTACCAATATCAAGTTAACCCCTGGCTGCAACTGCAACCGGATGTCCAGTACACCTTCAACCCGGGTGGCGGCATTGTGAATCCGAACAATCTTAACGAGCGGATCAAGAATGAACTGGTCGTAGGCGTTCGGGCCAACATCACTTTTTAAACGGCGGTCCGGCCCATGAGCCGGCCGAAGTAAACCATTTATTTTTGTAGACGGTGGGGGCACACGATCTCGCCCCCACAGTAACAGGAGCGCGCACATGATCAGTTTCAAGCGACTCAATCTCCGCCCCCGGATGTCCGCACTGGGCTTGGCACTTGCCGCCACCGCCCTGGCTTCCGGCATGGTACGGGCCGATGAACCCAAGGGTTTCCTCGAAACCATCCACAAGCACGTCACCTTGATTTCGACCGTGCCGGAAAATGGCGACCAAAATCCGTACGCACTGGTGGTCGCGCCGGTATCGGTCGGCACCATCCAGAAAAACGACGTGTTGATCGGCAACTTCAACAACGCGGCAAACTTGCAGGGTCTGGGCACCACCATTGTCGATTACAACCCGACCACCAAGAAGCTCACCACCTTTGCCCAAATCCCGCGCGACCTGAAAGAATGTCCCGGTGGAGTAGGCCTGAGCACCGCCATGACCATGCTGAAAAGCGGTTGGGTGATTGTCGGCAGCACGCCCAGCAATGACGGCACCACCGGCACCAAAGGCGCCGGTTGCATGATCGTGCTCGATGCACAAGGCAAAGTGGCCGGCACCCTGGGCGACGCCAATATCAACGACCCCTGGGGCAATATGGCGGTGATCGATAACGGCAGCACCGCCACCCTATTTGTCAGCAATGCGGGCTTCGGTGTCGGCGGCGCGGACGGCACGCCGCCGGTGGTCAAACAATCGACCATCGTGCGTCTCGACCTGACAATTGCCGACGGTAAAGCGCCGGTAGTGGCCAGTCAGACCGTGGTGGCCGGCGGTTTCGGCGAACAGGCCGACAAAGGCGTGTTCCTGATCGGCCCAACCGGGTTGGCGCTGGGCAAGAACGATGTGTTGTATGTGTCGGACGCAATCGGTAACCGCGTCACCGAAATTGCCGACGCAACCACCCGCACCACCAGCGCCGGAGTCGGCCGCCAAGTGACCGCGGATGGCTTGCTGCAACGGCCGTTGGCCATGACCACCGCGCCTAACGGCCACCTGCTGGTGACCAACGGATTGAACGGCAAAGTGGTCGAAATCGATCCGATCAGCGGTCAACAGATCTACGCGCAGTGGATCGACACCGATAAAGCACAGACCCCGCCCGGTAATGGCGACCTGTTCGGTATCACGATGACTCCGGAAGGCGACGGTTTCTATTATGTCGAGGACGATGTGAACACACTCGTATTGGCGAAATGAGCGACCCCAGCAAAAAAGATGGCAGTACACTGCCTGCCGAGCCGGCCCCCAAGCTCGCGCGCCGCGGCTTTCTGGGTAAAGCCGGCGGCCTGATGGTGGCGGCCGGCACGCTCGCGGCCGGCAGCGTCGCGGAAGCGGCCGTCAAGCCCAAAGCCGCGCTTGAGCCTGCGCCCAGCGCCGTGGTTGCCGCGAAAGACGGCATCGAGCCGTTTTTCGGCACGCATCAGGGCGGCATCGTCACGCCGCAGCAGGATTACACCTATCTGGCCGTGTTCGATTTGCAGACCGAGAAGCGCGCCGAAGTGATCGCCTTGCTGCAACGCTGGACCGACGCGGCCAACAAGATGACACGCGGGCAGAACGCCGGTCCGCTGGGCAATAGCGACGGTGTCACCGGCAGCGACCCCGATTCGTCCGCCAATAACGTCAACGATATTGCGCCGGGCGATTCCGGCGAAGCGCTGGGCTTGCAGCCGTCGCGCCTGACCATCACCTTCGGTTTCGGTCCCGGTTTGTTTGAACGCAACGGCGTCGACCGCTACGGCTTGGCACAACGCCGCCCCGCAGCCTTGGTCGACCTGCCCAAATTCAACGGCGACCAGTTGGTGCCGGAAAAAACCGGCGGCGACATCTGCATCCAGGCCTGCGCCAACGATGCCCAGGTCGCATTCCATGCCGTGCGTCAATTGGCCCGCCTGGCTTACGGTGCGGCCGGGATCAAATGGGTCCAGACCGGCTTTCAGTCAGCGCCCAAGGATGGCAGTACCGGGCGCAATTTGATGGGGTTCAAGGACGGCACCAATAATCCTTCAACCACCAAACCCGAGCTGATGAATCAATTCGTCTGGGCCGGCGATGAAGGTCCGGCCTGGATGAAAAACGGCACCTACACCGTGGTGCGCCGCATCCGTATCACGCTGGAACATTGGGACCGCATGCAACTGAGTTTTCAGGAGCAGGTGGTGGGCCGGCATAAATATAGCGGCGCGCCGCTGGGCAAGGCCCATGAATTCGACCCGGTCGATCTTGCCGCGCAAGACAAAGACGGCAACTCGGTGATTCCCGACAACTCGCATGTGCGCTTGTCGAATCCCGGCAGCAATGATGGCGAGCAAATTTTGCGGCGCGGTTATTCCTATAACGACGGCGCCAATTTTTACGTGGAGCGTTGGCCGCCATGGCGCCAGGAGGTCGAGTACGATGCCGGCTTGCTGTTCGTCGCGCACCAACGCGATCCGCGCACCGGCTTTATCCGCATCAACGAAAAGCTGTCGAAAATCGACATCATGAATCAGTTCATTACGCATGTCGGCAGCGGCATTTTCGCCAGCCCGCCGGGTGCGGCCGAAGGATCGTATATCGGTGCCGCCTTGTTCGAAGGGCTGCCGGCGTAAGTATCTGCGTCAGCATCTTGGTCTTTTTCAGCGCACTTATTTTCAGAATATTTTGGGAGTACACCGCATGTCATCTTTCTTCGAGAGCCGCTTGCTCAACGCCACCCGGCGCACCAGCCGGATTGCGGCACTCACGCTGGCCGCGGCATTTGCCGCACCGGGCCTGATGAGCTCCGCCCATGCCGCCGGCCTGACGCTATATAGCGCGCAGCATGAACAAACCGTCGACTCCCTGACCAAGGATTTCGAAAAAGAAAGCGGGATCAAGGTGCAGATCCGCACCGGCGAAGGCCCCGCCCTCGCCGCGCAAATCGTGGCCGAAGGCAGCCGTTCGCCCGCCGATGTGTATTTCACCGAGAATTCGCCTGAGTTGATGTTGCTGGAAGAAAAAGGCCTGTTGAGCAAAGTCGACCCGGCCACGCTCACCGCGGTGCCGACGCGCTTCAATTCACCGCAAGGCGAATGGGTCGGCGTATTGGCCCGCGAAAACGTGCTGGCTTACAACCCCGCCCTGATCCAGGTCGGCCAGTTGCCGGCTTCGCTGCTTGATCTGGCTTCCCCCGCATGGAAAGGCAAAGTGGCGATCGCCCCCAGCGATGCCGATTTCCTGCCGGTGGTGAGCGCCATGCTGGTGCTGAAAGGTCACGACGTCACGCTGCAATGGCTCAAAGGCCTGAAGGACAATGCGCAGGTATTTGACGATGACGAAGGTGTGGTCGCCGCGGTCAATCGCCGCGCGGTTGCGGTCGGCGTGATCAACAGTTATTACTGGGCACGTCTGCATGCGGAATTGGGCGACAAAGGCACGCATTCGGCGATTTACCATTTCGCCAACGGCGACGTCGGCGGCCTGATCAATGTGTCGGGTGCAGCCATTCTGAAAACCTCGAAAAACCCCGAAGCGGCACAGAAATTCCTCGCTTATCTGGTCAGCGAGCGGGCTCAGACCTTGATTGCCTCGAACAAGGTCACCTTCGAATATCCCCTGCACGCGGGTGTCGCACCGGACCCGATCCTCAAACCGTTTGACCAGCTCAGCCCGCCGGCCATCGATATGCAAAAATTGGGCGATGACAGTGAAGTGGCTAAATTATTGCGCCAGGCCGGCCTGTTGTAATGGCTGAAGTGGCAACCCAAGCACCCGTCAATCCGGCGGCACTGCGGGTCGAAGCCGACTCCCTTGCCGCCGCAAGGCGCCGGGGCACCCCCGCCGGACTGCTGATGGCAGCCGGCTTGGTGGCCCTTTTGGTGTTGTTGCCGCTCGGTTTTACCGTATTGCAGGGCGTGACCTTCGGCTGGGCCAACGCGGTCGAGTTGCTGGTGCGGCCGTTGGTCGGCGAATTGCTGGTCAATACCTTGATGATCGTGGTAGCCGCCACGGTGGCGTCGGCGCTGATCGGGACCGCCGCCGCCTGGTTTGTCGAACGCACGCTGCTGCCCGGGCATCGCGTCTGGGGGGTGCTGGTGGTCGTGCCGCTGGCGATCCCGGCCTTTATCAGCAGTTTTGCCTGGGTCTCCTTGAGCTTGTCGCTGCAGGACTTCAGCGGCGCGGTGCTGGTGATTGTCAGCGCCTATTACCCGCTGGTCTATTTGCCGGTCGCAGCTTCGCTGCGCGGCATGGACCCGGCGCTGGAAGAAAGCGCCCGCACCTTGGGCTGCGGTCCATGGGCCTGTTTTTACCGCGTGATCCTGCCGCAACTGCGCCCCGCGCTGCTGGGCGGTATGTTGCTGGTTGCGCTGGGCGTGTTATCCGAATTCGGTGCGTTTACGCTGTTGCGTTTTCGTACATTCACCACAGAAATTTACGCCGAGTACCGCGCCAGCTTCGATAGCTCCGGGGCGTCGTTATTGGCTTGTGTGCTGATCGTGTTGTGCCTGGCTTGTCTCGCCGCCGAACTCAAGGTGCGCGGCGGCGCACGCTACGACCGGCTGGATAGCGGCACGCGCCGCGGCGCGACTCGCTACCCGCTGGGACGGGCTCGCTGGCCGGTGCTGGGTGCCTTGAGCGCGCTGATCGTCACCACCCTGGGCGTGCCGCTGGGCATGATCGTCTATTGGCTTACCCAGCATGCCGCAGCCGCTGTGTCACCCGCCGAAGTGTCGCTCGACCTGTTGTTCAGCGCCACTGCATCGTCGATCGGCCTGGGCTTGGCCGGCGCGATCTTCACCACCGTGCTCGCGCTGCCGCTGGGTTTCCTGCTGGCGCGTTACCCGGGACGGCTGCCGAACTTCCTCGAACGCACGGTATTTATCGCCCAGGGCATACCGGGCATCGTGATTGCGCTAGCCATCGTCTCGCTGGCGATTCGCGCCGTGCAACCGCTCTATCAGACCGCCAGCTTGCTGGTGATCGCCTATTCCATCATGTTCCTGCCGCTGGCGATGGTCAGTGTGCGCGCCGCCCTGCTGCAAGCCCAGCCGCGACTTGAAGATACCGCGCGCGCCTTGGGCCTGAACTGGCTGCAAGTGGTGTGGCGCGTGATGCTGCCGCTGGCGGGTCCAGGCCTTGGCGCCGCTGCCGCGATGGTGTTTATTGCCATCGTCACCGAACTGACCACCACCTTGCTGCTGGCGCCGATCGGCACCAAAACGCTTGCGACCCAAGTCTGGGTCGACACCTCGACCCTGGCCTTTGCCGCGGCCGCGCCCTATGCCGGGTTGCTGGTGTTGATTTCCTTGGCGTCCACCTGGCTCTTGATGTCGCTGTTCGGCAAATCCGCCGTGCTCGGCACCGGCCAAAAACAGGTATAAGCCATGACCGAACTCAGAGTCGAAGGTCTCGACAAGGCCTTCGGAAACCACCAAGTATTGCAACAGGTGGACCTCACCGTGCCCTCCGGCAGCCTGACGGCGATACTCGGACCGTCCGGCAGCGGCAAGACGACCCTGCTGCGCCTGTTATGCGGATTCGAGCGTGCCGACCGGGGCAGCATCCGCATCGGAGGGCGTACCGTATCCAGCGCCAGCATGCATGTGCCGCCCGAGCGGCGCGCCATCGGTTATGTACCGCAGGAAGGCGGCCTGTTCCCGCATCTTTCGGTGGCCGACAATATTGCTTTCGGCCTGTCGCGGCGTCTGCGCAAAATCCAGTATCGGGTCGCCGAATTGCTCGAACTGGTAGGTCTGCCGCCGTCCTATGCCAACCGTCCGCCCCAGGAACTCTCAGGTGGACAGCAACAACGAGTGGCCTTGGCCCGCGCCTTGGCCCCCGCCCCGGCGCTGATTTTGCTCGACGAGCCGTTTTCCGCACTCGATGCCGCCCTGCGCATCGAAACCCGCCAAGCCGTGGCCCGCGCCCTGGAAGCCGCCGGCGCGACCGCCGTGCTGGTCACCCATGATCAAGCCGAAGCGCTATCGATGGGGCAGCAGGTCGCCGTACTCTGGCGCGGCCAGGTGGCCCAGGTCGCCAGTCCGGCGACGCTGTATCGCTTACCCGCCACCCCCGACCTGGCGCGCTTTGTCGGTGAAGCCGTGACGCTGGACGGCATCGCCAGCCAAGGCCGCGTCACCTGCGCCTTGGGCGTATTGCAATTGGCCCACGGCATGCCCGAAGGACTGGTGCAGGTATTGTTGCGGCCTGAGCAACTGCGTCTCACGCCGCTGGCGGACGCGTCGCCGGCGCAGCAGGCTGTATCGACCGGCGCTCGCGGCAAAGTCCTGGAAGTGACCTACTACGGTCACGACGCCAGCGTCAGCCTGGAGCTGCTCGACGAACCAAGCTATCCGGTGCTGAACGCACGGGTGCCGGGTCATATGAGCCCTCGCCCGGGCGAATTGCTGGCGGTATCGGTGGAGGGGGATGTGATTGCGTTTGCGCGGTAGATAAAAAAATCCGCGCCCCAATCATCTCGGGACACGGATTCCTCCTTACACCGGCGCCGGGCCGGTTACCTCAGCTCTCGGATGAGGTTCAACCTGAATTCAAGCCGCGACACCTGGGCCGAAGTTGGATCTAAAACGCCGCCCGTAAGACAATCTCTTACGGGTTGCTGCGAGTCGGCAAACCGTTACCCTGTGCCACAGCCGCATGGGCGCTAGGCGCAGCAGGTACGTTGGCAAGATCCGAGCGCGACGGGTAGTTGATATTGTCGTCATTATTCAGTTCGCCCTTGGCTGCGGCATCGGCCAGTTCTTGCTTCACTTCAGCGCGGGTCTTGCCCGGGCCGTTTTCCACCAGCGTTGGGTACGAAATGTTGTCGGTGGTATGCGAATACTTGTCGGCCTGTTCCGAAGCGATCAGTTCCTGGCGTACTTCAGCGCGAGTCGTCACGCTGGGGCCGGACCAATTTTCCACGTCATCGCCGAGATTGGCATTACCGGCGAAAGCCGGCGCAGCGGCAAAAACGGCGCTTGAAAGTAACAGAGCTGCAATTAGTTGGTTTTTCATGATTAATCTCCAGTCATCTCAAATTAGGAACGCGCTGCCGCAGAGCGGGATGCAGCGTTGACATGAATCAGTGTAGACCCTGACCTATCAATAACTAAGTTCGATTGAGACAACGGATAATTTCATTTAAAACAATAATCGCCAAAGAAAATGAAACGAACAACGGGGCGACACCTTTAAACAGGGAGGTGGCCGCGTTTTTAAAAATGATTGCATCAAGCCGCGCAATAATCTATTGCGCATCTCGAAATAAGGAATGCGCGTGAACGGATCGGCCCGGCGGACCGGTCCACCGTCGTTGGCGACTCATTTGCTACTCGTCGGCCAGCTCGCGCTCTCTTAGACGCCGTTCGCATTCATCGAGCAAATCCAGCGCGAGGCCGGACTGGTGATTGGGGTCGAGCGCTTCCATCATTTCATGCGCGGTATATAAACCGGCTTCGCGCGACAGCGACCCGGCCAGCTCGCGGGCCAAATCATCGCTCACGCTGGAAAACACGCGCCGTTCAGCCAGCGCCAGTTGCACCTTGGAGCGCGACAGCCAGAGCGCGGCCAGACTCGCGCCCTGCGCATCGGTCATCCATTGTCCGTGCTCATAAAACGCCGACAGCCGTTCGGCGGTCAGCGCGAAGAGCAAGGCTTTGCGGGTATCGAGATTGAGAACGGCGGGATTTTTCATCGGGTTTCAGGGGGCGAAGGCGCTCCGGTGGCAGACCAGTATCATCGCATGCGGCGTCGGCCACCATCCAATAACTCTGCAGCCCCCGGCTACGACGCCCGGCAGGCGCTCAAGCCGCGCGGCTTTGCTCAACGCCGCGATACCAAGCCACGTCGGCCCGGGCCAGCATTTCAGCGTCCCCGCGGCTATCGCCGTAAGCATAAAGCTTGGCGGGCACATCTTGCTGCCACCAAGCCTCAAGCCGGCGCACTTTTTCAGGCCCCCAGCAATTGCGCGAAGCGAGCCGCCCGGTATAAAACCCGTCAACCACCTCAAGTTCAGTACACAGCAAGGCCTGAAAACCCATTTTTTGCGCCCAAGGCCGCAAATAGAGCGACGGCGACGCACTCACCAGCACCGTCCGGTGCCCTTGCGCCTGATGCCAGGCGAGTCGCGCCAACATCTCGGGGCGCAGCAAACCGGGTAATTCACCGGCCACGAAATCTGCCGCCCAGCGTTCGACTTGCTCGGCACGACGGCCGCCCAGGCTGGCGCGCAGCAAATGTTCCTTGGCCGTATGGCGGTCGGTCAAATGCAAGGCGCAGGCGGTCAACCACGGCAAGGCACGAAAAATTGCCCAGCCGAATTTGGGCCGGCCCAAATTGTTGCGCAAAAAGACCTGCAAGCTGTCGCAGGTGCTGATGGTGCCGTCGAAATCAAATGCCGCCACAACTTCGGGATGGGCCGCGACCGGTGTTTGCGCCAGGGAACTGAAAGCGGGATCGGCAGGTTGGATCATGAGATACAGGCAAGTCCGGACAATAGGGTAAGAGTAACGAGCGCTACTATGCCCGTTTTCTGCCCATATCGCACCTGTCGCCGCGCTTATTGGAAGGCACGTGGCCGTAAACTGGTGGATTTCGCCGTCTAAGGTTATGCACCAATTAACACTGCGCGTTTGCATGGCTTACTCAACACGGTCATGAAATTTGGTTTTTCAATCTTTAATACACATGTAAATATCAATAAAAAAACATTATGCATATTGAATACCAAGATCAGTCTTATTTATTAAAAAAACCAATTTTTTTGAATTTTATCTGACATAATTAATTTCCTATAAGAAGAAATATGCAAATCACGACAATCAGCCATAAATAACGTGCGCGCATAAAGACCTCAAAAAAATATGAACACGGCCTTACGTCGCACAATCGCCATAACCAGCCTCGGATTTGTGATGGTTCAACTCGATGTCACCATTGTCAATGTCGCATTGGCAAAAATTGGCATTGCGCTGAACACGTCGATTTCCGGATTGCAATGGATGGTTGACGCATACACGATTGCCATCGCGTCCATGATGATTTCGGCGGGCGCCATTGGAGACCGCCTCGGCGCGCGCAAAACGTTCGTGCTGGGTATGATCGTTTTCTCGCTTTCGTCATTGGCTTGTGGCCTTGCGCAAACGGGCGAGGCTTTGGTTGCGTTCCGCGTGATACAAGGCCTCGGTGCGGCGATGATCTTGCCTTGCTCCCTGTCTTTGCTCAATTTTGCCTGTGGCAACGACGGAAAAAGCAAATCAAAGGCCATCGGCTTATGGAACGCCGCAGGTGGAGTGGCTATCATCGCGGGTCCTATTTTGGGAGGGCTATTCGTCGAGACAATCGGCTGGCGCAGCATATTTCTGGTCAATGTTCCGATTGGCGCTTTCGTTATTTATATGGCCAAAATCCATATTCAAGAAACCAAACTTGTTTCACAAAACAATTTTGATTTTTTTGGTCAAATATTAATCGTCCTGGCTTTGATAACATTAACCGGTGGAGTGATTGAAATTGGGGCGCTCGGTTGGACCATTTACCGCTCTGCCGCGCTCATAATTATTTCATCAATGATGATTGGCGGCTTTATAATTTTTGAATCCCGTACAAAACACCCAATGCTGCCGTTATATTTTTTTAAAAATATCACTTTTTGCACCTCGGCGATTGCAGGATTCATCAATAATTCCGTTTACTATGGAATAATTTTTGTCGCAAGCATCTACTTCCAGCGTGCCTTGATGTATTCTCCGCTGCAGGCTGGGCTTGCCTTTATTCCGCTAACAGGTACAGGTGTGATATCCAATTTGATAGGAAGCCGCATCGCCGCCAGTCGGGGCCCGCGTTTACCGATGGTCATGGGATTTTTTCTCGCGTCCATTGGCTGCATATTGTTGGTTGATATCAGCGCAACGACTTGTTACACCCACCTAATTAGCGGCTTAGCCTTGATTCCTTTGGGATTGGGATTGGCAATTCCGCCCATGACTTACGCATTTTTATCCACCGTACCCAAGGAAAGGGCCGGCATCGCCTCGGGCGTTTTTAATACGGTGCGTCAAGTTGGAGGTGCAATTGGCGTTGCGATTTTCGGCTCGTTGGTCGCGGGCGATACGCAGCAAATTGTTGCAGGCGTGCATACAATCTTTTTCACCTGCGCAATTTTGTTGGTCGCGGCAGCGGTAATTTCGTTCATTGGAATTCAAAGGCGTGCGGCTTTTGACAAAATCGCGCAAAACTAACACCTATATGTATATAGCGGCCAAAAACTTCATGGCCCCGGAGTCTCTATGCGTTACCCCGCCGCCGCGGCCTGCTACAGTGACACTTGGACGGCCTGGCGTCGGCCAATTTGATCAAGCGCTCGACGCACTGCCAGGGGATTGGACCGCCGCCGCAACGCCTCCCCGCGGAATCGCGCAAGCACCGTCAGACTTGGTGTTCCATGAATGACACAGGCGTTGCACGCGGCCCCCACAAGCACCTCAACACGCCTTAATATGTGGTCCACGTAAACCAATACCATCCAGTGGCGGATCAGAGTCACAAATAACTAGCCATCCAAGCGGATTATTTTTGTCTACGGGGCAAGCTATCGCGGCAATAGCGAATAACTTGGCATGAGTGCGGTTGATCGCTGACGGCAATCTGCGCCGGCACGCCGCAAACAATTGAAGTTGGGCCAAACATGAACACATCGCTCAAAGTTCGCCGTCTCGCGCCAGATCAAGGGGCGCTCTTACGGGAATTGAGGATCGCCGGGTTACGCGAGGCGCCTTATGCATTCGGCGCCACATTGCAAGATGCCCTCTCGGCAGACCCCGCGTCATTTGACAGCATTGCGCCACAGTTGGCCGCGGCGGAAGACAACGCCTGTTTTGTGCTTTACACCGAAGGGCAACCGGCCGGATTGATCGACGCGTTCTTCGAAGCCGGCGGATCGGCACGCGCGTTTATCCGGGCCTTATGGGTAGCACCCGCCGTACGTCATCTGCGCGGCGGCGAATTGCTGGTTGCTACTGCCAGTCAATGGCTGAGCGAACATGGCGCGCGGCAAATTTACGCCTGGGTAGCCGATAGCAACACCAATGCAATGGGTTTCTACGAGCGCCTGGGTTTCTCCTCTTCCGGCGACCGGCAAGCATTGCAGTCCGACCCGCTGCAATGGGAAACCTTGCTGGTCAAACACGCCTGATTTCTGCCCACTTTACCGCCCACCTGCGCACGGCCAAGCGGCCGCGCCGTCAGGTTGAACGGACCAAGCAAATCGACTCAAACCGCAAGCGACGGCGGCCTGGAATCGGCGATCCATCCGGAGTCCCGTCTTGCCTATGAAGCCGGCGTTCCCGCTGAGCGCCTGTGCGCCCTGACATTGCTCGGATCATGCGGCACAAGGAATCGTAATCTCATTCGAGCCGCTATCCCCGGTTTTCCGCGATTGCAGTTCCGTGAGTAAGTAAGCAGTAAGTCAGCCGGTCTTAAAGTCGCTTCCCAGGCATCCATCCATTGCAAGGGACGACTGTGAGAAAGAATTCCCACCGTGATATTGGGGCGCAAGCCGCGATCTGCATCCGAGCGATTCCGACTACCGACTGCTCGCGGCGCCCCGGGCCGGGCCGCCGCAGACGCATTGCGTCTGCCCGCTACAGGCTTACGCGGATGGAGCCGGGCGGCAACGGTATAGACCTTTCTCGGCACGGAGCAGGAGACATCGCGGCGGCAAATCGGGGGCAAATCGACCCGCCCATCCACCACCCGATGCGCCGCCAAACCCAACGCCGAATTATTTTCCTGTTTTCTTATCTCAAAATCCCGTTACAATAGGAAAACGAAACGTTTCATTTTTAATTTCTTACGGTGTTGTAAACCTGCATGCCGGCTAAACAGCCCCTCTCATCCTCACCCGCTCGCAAGGTCGGACGTCCGCGCCGCGGTACCGAGATAGAGCGTCGCGACGCCTTGTTTGCAGCCGCCACCAAAGTCTTCCTGAAAGAAGGTTATGGCTTGGCAAGTATCGACAAAGTTGCCGCCGAAGCCGGGGCGTCGACCCGCACGCTGTATCAACATTTTGAAAATAAGGCCGATTTGCTGGCGGCCGTGGTCGGCCGCTTGGTGGAACGCGACATGGCGGCGATCTTCGTCCAGGCCGAGTTGGCGCAACTGGAAGTCGATCAGGCGCTGATGCGCATCGGCACCGCCTTGCTGGAACGATTTCAAGATCACGAAAGCCGGGCTTTGTTCCAACTGGTTGCGATGGAAGCCCATCGTTTTCCCGATCTGGCCAAAAAAGTGCGCGTGGCAGCCAAGCAACATGTTGAAAGCGTGGTCGAGTTGTACTTGCGCAATCAATGCGAACGGGGAAAGCTGGTGATCGAAAATCCCGGCGCCACAGCGCTGCTGTTACTGCACATGATGGTCGGGGAAATTAAAGAATGCACCTTGTTCGGTGCGCCCGACGAAGCGTATAGCTTCGACGCCGTAGCTCATGTCAAACGCGTCGTCGCATTGTTTTTAAACGGCTGCAAGCCGGCTAAACCCGATAACAATCCCAACGTTTGAATTCGCTATTTCGACCTCATTCATGACAGCCAAGCCACTCCACTTCTCGCCAGATAGCGCCCCTACCCATGCCTGAACAATCTTCACGCCATATCTTCATGCGGCGCGCGCGCAGCGGTATGCGCCCGGCCGCCCTGGCACTTGCCGTCGCCTGCTTGTTTGCGGGTTGTGCGGTCGGTCCCGATTACAAACAACCGGCCGCGCCGCTGGGCAGCGGTTATGCGCATGATGCCGTGAGCGCCAATGCCACCGGTTCGGTGCCGACGCCGGGCGGCAATGCTCAAACCTTTGTCAGCGGGCTCGATATTCCGGGGCAGTGGTGGACCTTGTATCACTCGAAAGAACTGGATCAGTTGATCAACCAGGCGCTGACCCATAGTCCGACCCTGGCGGCGGCGCAAGCTGCGCTGCGCGAAGCCAATGAAAATACGGCGGCGGAAGGCGGCAGTTTTTATCCGTCCCTTTCCGCCAACTTCAGCCCGGCGCGCGAGAGAATTTCAGGGGCCACCGAAGGTTTGCCGTATAACCCGATCTACACCTTGTATGGTGCGTCGGTGAATGTCTCGTACACCATCGATGCCTTCGGCGGCATCCGGCGTCAGGTGGAACAGCTCCAGGCCCAGGCAGAATATGAGCAATTTGCGCTCCAGGCCAGTTACCTGAGCTTGACCTCCAACATCGTAACGGCGGCGATCAACGAAGCCTCGTTGCGCGCGCAAATCAGCGCCACCGAAGATATCATCAAGGCCGAGCGGTCCCAGCTCGATATCATCGCGCACCAGGTCAAAGCCGGCGCCGCATCGCGCGCCGACGTGCTGCAACAACAATCCACTTTGGCCAGCACCGAGGCGACTCTGCCGGCGTTGCGCAGTCAGTTGGTGCAGCAGCGCAATCAATTGGCAACCTATGTCGGTGTGCTGCCCGCAGATTATGACGGCGCGGCATTCAACCTGGACGACCTGGTGCTGCCGGACACGCTGCCCGTCAGCCTGCCCTCGCAACTGGTGGCACAACGCCCCGACATCCGCCAATACGCCGCGCAACTGCACCAGGCCACGGCCAACATCGGGATAGCCACCGCCAATATGCTGCCGCAAGTGACGCTGACCGGCAGCTACGGCAGCCAATCGCTGTCGCTCGACAAAGTGTTCTCGCCGGCGTCGCTGGTGTGGAGTTTGGTCGGCTCGATCACGCAACCGGTGTTCGAAGGCGGCGCGTTGCGGCATAAACGCAGTGCGGCCGAGGCGGCGGCCCAGGAAGCGGCGGCCAACTATCAGGGCACCGTGCTGGCGGCGTTCCAGAACGTGTCGAATGTGCTGTACGCACTGCAAGCCGACGCCGATGCGCTGCAGGCGAATTTGACCGCCGAACAATCCGCGGCCGAATCGCTGACGATTACGCAAAGCCGTTTTCGCAGCGGCGCCGACACTTATGTACAGGTGCTGACAGCGCAACAGAGTTATCAAACTGCGGCGATCTCGCTGGTCAAGGCAAGAGCCCAGCGTTATGCCGATACCGCAGCATTATTTCAAGCACTGGGGGGTGGCTGGTGGCACCAGACCGCTCAGGATAGCCAACCCATCGATGGCGCCAAGGGACAATCGTGATCAACACTATGACCAATACTACAAACAATAGAGCTTCCATGGTTAAACGCATGCTGATCATGCTGCTGGCGGTGATCATCGTGATCGGCGGGGTGGTGGGCTGGCATATCTTCATCGGCATCATGACCAAAAAATTCATGGCCTCGTTTGGCAACCAGCTCCAGACCGTTTCGACCGCGACGGCGGGCAATGCGCCCTGGCAGGGCACGCTGCAGGCCAATGGCACACTGCGCGCGGTGCGCGGTGCGGATCTCTCGGTGGAAGCCGCGGGCATCGTCGATACCATCAATTTCGAGTCGGGCGCGGATGTGCCCGCCGGCAGCACGCTGTTGCGCCTGAAGCCCAATGACGACCCCGCCAAGCTGCAACAATTGCAAGCCGCAGCCGAACTCGATGCGATCACCTACCGGCGCGACCAGGAGCAATTTGCCGCTCAAGCCGTAAGCCAGGCAACGCTGGATACGGATCTGGCCAACCTGAAAAGCGCCCGTGCCCAGGTCGCGGCCCAGCAGGCGTTGATTGAAGAAAAAACGCTCAAGGCGCCGTTCTCCGGCCGCCTCGGGATTCGCCAGGTCGACCAAGGCCAGTATCTCGCGTCAGGCACCGCGGTGGTCACGCTGCAAGCGCTGGACCCGATTGTGATCGACTTCTATGTGCCGCAGCAGTCCCTGGCCAAAGTCACACTTGGCGCGCTGGTCAATGCCACCGTCGACACCTATCCGGGCACGATTTTCAAGGGCACGATTTCGTCGGTCAACTCCAAAGTCGATTCGGCCAGCCGCAATATCCAGGTGCGCGCGTCGTTCCACAATGCCGATCACCAGTTGGTGCCGGGCATGTATGCCAATGTCGAAATCGACTCGGGCGCGGCACGCCAGGAAATTACCATACCGCAAACGGCGATTACGTATAACCCATACGGCGACACGATCTTCGTGGTGGCGCAAAACGGCAACGACGAACACGGCAAGCCGAAAATGGTCGCGACCCAGCGTTTTGTCACTTTGAGCGAAACGCGCGGCGACCAGGTCAGCATTAAAACCGGCTTGAAAGTCGGCGAAGTGGTGGTGATTGCCGGGCAGATGAAATTGCATAACGGCTCGGCAGTCGTGATCGACAACCACTTGCTGCCGCCGAACCAAGCTAACCCGACGCCTCCGAACAGCTAAAGCCCGAGACCCTACCGTGAAATTCACCGACATCTTCATCCGCCGGCCGGTATTGGCGACGGTCGTGAGCCTCGCCATTCTGGTGATCGGCATACGCTCGTTCTTTACCTTGCAGACGCTGGAATACCCGCACACCGAAAACGGTGTGGTCACGGTCACGACCTCGTATCCGGGCGCCGACCCGGATGCGATCGCGGGCTTTATCACCACCCCGCTGGAGGCCGCGATCGCCCAGGCCAACGGCATCGACTACATGACGTCGACCAGCCAGAGCGGCACCAGTACGATTGTCGCCACCCTGCGGCAAAACTACGATTCGTCGAAAGCCGTCGGCGAAATCAACATCAAGGTCAACTCAGTCCTGAGCCAGTTGCCGACCGGCGCGGAACAGCCTTCGATCACTTTGCAAGAGGGTCAGAGCCTGGACGCCATGTATATGGGCTTCTCCAGCACCACCTTGACCCCGAACCAAATCACCGACTACCTGATACGCGTGGTGCAGCCCAAGCTGCAAGCGGTCGAAGGCGTGCAGACGGCGGAAATCCTGGGCGGGCAGAACTTCTCGCTGCGTGCCTGGCTGGATCCGAAGAAATTGTCGGCTTATGGCCTGACCGGTAGCGATGTGGCGACCGCGCTGACCAGCAACGATTACATCTCGGCCATCGGCAATACCAAAGGCCAGATGGTGCAGGTCAACCTGACCTCGAACACCAGCTTGCATTCGGTCGACGACTTCAAGAACCTGGTGCTCAAGCAGGTCAACGGCGGTACCGTACGCTTGAAAGATGTGGCTACCGTCACGCTCGGTTCCGACAGCTATGAAAGCTCCGTTTCATTCGACGGCAGTCATGGCGTGTTTATCGGGATCCAGGTAGCGCCGGGGGCAAACTTGCTGACCGTCGTCAAAGACGTGCGCGACGCCTTCCCCGGCATCTCCTCGCAATTGCCGGAAGGGCTGATAGGCCGCATCGTCTATGACTCGACCAGCTTTGTGACCGACTCGATTGACGAAGTGGTCTACACCCTGATCGAAGCGCTGGTCATCGTCACGCTGGTGATCTTCGCCTTCCTCGGCTCGCCGCGCTCGGTGCTGATCCCGGTCATTGCCATCCCGCTGTCGCTGGTCGGCACCTTTGCCGTGATGCTGGGCCTGGGCTACTCAGTCAATTTGTTGACGCTACTGGCCCTGGTGCTGGCAATCGGGCTGGTGGTGGATGACGCGATTATCGTGGTGGAAAACGTCAACCGGCATCTTGAGGCCGGCATGACGCCGCGCGACTCCGCCATTCTGGCCGCGCGCGAGCTGGGTAATCCGATTATCGCGATGACGGTGGTGCTGTTGGCGGTGTATGTGCCGATCGGCTTCCAGGGCGGCCTGACGGGCGCCTTGTTTACCGAATTCGCCTTCACCCTGGCGGGTGCTGTCACCGTGTCGGCCGTGATCGCGTTGACGCTCTCGCCGATGATGTGTTCGCGCCTGCTCAGGCCACACCTGGCCGCCGACCACAGTCTGGAATCGCGGGTGGTGCATTTTATCGACCGTAATTTCGAAAAACTGCGTAGCGGCTACCAGCGCTGGCTCGAAAGCAGTCTGACCATGCTGCCCGTGACGCTGACCTTCGTGGTCCTGATCCTCGGCAGCATCGTCTACCTCTACAGCTCCGCGAAAAGCGAATTGGCACCGCAGGAAGACCAGGGTTTCGTGATGATGCAATCGACCTCCGCGCCGAATGCAACCATCGAACAAAAAACCTTCTATGGGTCGCAGACTTTCAACATCTTGAACAAGATCGCCGGCCGCGATCACATCTTCCAGATTGAAGCTCCGGGGACCTCGATTGCCGGTATCACGCTGGTGCCGCGCGATCAGCGCAAACTGGGCGCAACCGCCATCCAACAGATGCTGCAAGGGCAATTGGGCGGCATCGCCGGGCAGCGCATCGTGGCCTTCCAGTTGCCGGCCCTGCCGGGCGCCACCGGCTTGCCGGTGCAATTTGAAATCAAGACCACGCAGTCGCCTGCGCGTCTATATGAGGTATCGAAGGCCTTTCTCGATGAGGCCAACAAGAGCGGCATGTTTATGTTCTTCGATAGCGACTTGAAATACGATTTGCCGCAATCGGTGATTGAAGTCGATCGCGACAAAGCGGCGCAGCTCGGCCTCAGCATGACGCAGATCGGTACCGCGCTCGGCGGCCTGCTGGGCGGCGGTCAGGTCAATTATTTCAGCATGGATACCCGCTCGTACAAGGTGATCCCGCAGGTTGACCGGACCTCGCGCCTGAACACGGCGCAGATGCTCGATTATCCGGTGGCCAACGTCAACGGGATTCCGATTCCGTTGTCGACGGTGGCCCACCTGCGCACCGAGACCATCCCTGAAACGCTGAACCACTTCCAGCAGCTCAACTCCGCGACCTTGTCCGGGGTGGCGTCGCCGGGCGTGGCACAAGCCGACGTGTTGAAGTATCTGCAAAATCTGGCGGCACGTACCCTGCCTGACGGTTTCACCATCGACTACGCCGGCCAGTCGCGTCAGTTCGTCAAGGAATCGAACGGCTTTATGCTGACCTTCGGTTTCGCCCTGATCATCGTGTTCCTGGCGCTGTCGGCGTTGTTCGAAAGCTTCCGCGATCCGCTGGTGATTCTGATCTCGGTGCCGCTGTCGATTGCCGGCGCCTTGATCTTTATCTCCATCGGGGTGGGCGGTGCCACGCTGAACATCTATACCGAGGTCGGGCTGGTGACCTTGATGGGGCTGATCAGCAAACACGGTATTTTGATGGTCGAAGTGGCAAAAGAAGAGCAGGAACGCGGCATGTCCAAGCATGAAGCCATCGTGCACGCCGCCAGCGTGCGTCTGCGGCCGATTCTGATGACCACCGCGGCGATGGTGCTGGGCGTGTTGCCGTTGGTGTTCGCCGGCGGTGCCGGTGCCGCCTCGCGTTTCGCCATCGGCCTGGTGATTTCCACCGGCCTGGCGATCGGCACGCTGTTCACGCTGTTTGTGGTGCCGGCGGTGTATATCCTGATCGGCGCGCGGCATGCGAAGATCGAGACCAAACCGGTTGAGCCTATCGACGGTTATATTGCCGAGTGAGCCTCAGTAAGCTTTAAGCATCGGCAGTAAAAAATCGCAGTGCTGCAATGAAACGCAGCCTGCGATTTTTTTATGCACAAAGCAATATGCCGGGACCGGCGATAATAGGGGCGTCGAATAAGACGGCCTTTGATTCAGCGTCGCGCGCTGGCTCTCCTCTGCCTCATTCGCCCCATTTCTCCAGATATTTTTCATATGCCAGCCGCCACGAGGGCGTGCCGAACGCGCCGCCGCTTTCATGCACTACCGAGATAGGGTAGGTCCCCATGGTCACGCCTTTGGCTTCCGCTTGACGACAGAAATCCAGATCGTAAAAATGGAAGTCAAAGCGCTCATCGAAATAGATGCCGTGGTCCAGCAAGGTCTGCGAATAGCTGGCGACCAACAGACCGTCCAGCAGCTTGACCTCCTGGTTAGGCGGCCCGAATACGCTTAGGTTGCCGCACGGAAAACCCGTACCGTGGCCGACGATACCCGACAGGTTTTCACGCGCGTCCCAGGTAAACTTGTCGTCGACAAAAGCCCACGCAGGCTGCCGCGGCACGCGGCGTTTGTTGCCGGCCAGGCCCAGAATCTGAAATTTGGTCAGCCCGTTAATCAGATGATCGCTCCAGTAAAAGTCGGAGAGATGCACGTCATCGTGGATAAACACCAGAATGGCCGGCCGGTCGCGGGCCTCATTGATCGCCTGGTTATAAATCTGCGGCAAACCCGCCGAATTCTCGGTAAATAGCCTGACTTCAAGCACCGACAAAAATGAATATAGTTTGCAAGAGCGGCCCAGCGCCGTATTGGCTAAAAAAGACGCTTCGGTTTCGCGGGTTGCACATACCAGGCGGATTTTCGGCAGACTCATGGTTTTTCCAGTAAAACACTAGCTTGATCGGGCAAAATCGTATGGTGTCGCGGGCAGGATAGCTGACTTAATCCAGCCTAACATTTTTTGTTTTTGCCGGTGCGGGAGTTTATCTGCCATTGTCAATCGATGTGAGGCATGCCGGGCCGACGAGGTGTTAGTATTTCATCTACCCTGGGGCGTAGAACCCAACTAGATAGACAATGGGCGTAAACATGACTGGGCAGCCAAAAGCATTTGAAGAGAAAATTTACGTCACCAAGCCCATGCTTCCGCCGCTGGAAGATTATGTAGAGCGGCTCAAAGATATTTGGGCATCGGCGCAACTGAGCAATGGCGGCGCGCAGCATCAGGCACTTGAAGCGGCGCTGGGCAGGTATTTCGGCAATCAGAATATTTCGCTGTTCAACAATGGCACGATTGCATTGGTAACAGCCTGCCAAGCCTTACGGCTCTCCGGCGAAGTCATCACCACGCCTTTCACTTTTCCCGCCACGCCTCACGTCCTGTCATGGAATAACATCACACCGGTGTTCGCCGATATCGATCCGGTTACGATGAATTTGAACCCGGCGAATATCGAACCATTGATCAGCGCGCATACCAGCGCCATTCTCGCGGTTCATGTGTATGGCACGCCTTGCGACGTGAGCGGCATCCAGGAGGTCGCCGACCGTCACGGCCTGCATGTCATCTATGATGCCGCGCACGCCTTCGGCACCACCATCGACGGCCGTAGCGTGACCGATTTCGGCGACATCACGATGCTGAGTTTTCATGCGACAAAATTATTCCAGACCGCCGAAGGGGGCGCTTTGGTGGCACGCGATGCGACCGTGAAACGCCGCATCGACTATCTGAAGAATTTCGGCATACAGAACGAAACCAGTGTGCTGATGCCGGGTATCAACGGAAAAATGAGCGAGCTTCAAGCGGCGTTGGGCATGTTAACCCTCGAGATGGTCGATGGGGAACAGCAGCGCCGCAAGGCAATTGGCGATATTTATCGGCAACGCCTGGGACCGGTCGACGGCATTACCCTGCCGGTGCAGTCTTCGCATTTCACGCCCAGCCAGCAATATTTTGTGATTCGGTTCGACGCGGCACGATGCGGTGCCACGCGCGACGCGATGTTCGAAGGGCTAAAAAAATATAATGTTTTCGCCCGCCGCTATTTCTTTCCGCTATGCAGCGACTATAGCTGTTATCGCATGCTCCCCAGCGCGCATCCATCGTATCTGCCGGTAGCCCAAAACATTTCTTCGGAAGTGTTGTGCCTGCCTTACTACGGCGAATTATCCGGCGACGACGCGCATCGCATTTGCGACATCCTGCTGTTCCTGATGCAGGACGGCGCTCAATCTTAAGCGCTGCGGTACATCATAGATATTGCCCGACACCGCAGGCGATTCACTCGCCTCAAGCTTCGGCAAACGCCGCAACCGAATCATGCCGCGCGGACCGCTCAGCTCAGATATGTGCTGCGGTCAACGCTGGTTTTGTAAGCGCTGACGAAATTACGCTCGCTCCAGTCAGGCGCCTGGAAATCGTCGAAGCGGCATGAGAAAGACAGTTTCCAGCCGTCCCCCTGCGAGGTTCTGGTTTTGTGAACCAGGAAAGGCGACATGAATAATACATCGCCAGCCTGAATTTCAAGATCATGATAATTGTCGATTTCTTGTTGCTCAAGAACATAACCCGACTCGGTTTGTGTTCCCGGCCATAAGCCGCGTAAATGGCTGCCCGGAATCACGCGCAAACCGGGCCCTTGCCGGCCGATATCGGACATCGAAGTCCAGGCAATCACCGCCTTGGATGAAGTACCCATGCTGGGCCAATCCTGATGATAAGGCAGCCCGTAATTGTTGCCGGTCAGATCGTTTGATGTGTAATGCGTAACGATGGGGCCGGTCTGCACCGGCTCAAGGAGATCAAGATGATCGGTCAGCACGCTCACCAAAGCCTGCGAGCAGAAAAAACGTTTTACCTCAATGCTCTCCGCAGTCAACTTGATGATATTGCGATTTCTGGCCGGAGCATCGCCGAACTTGAGCAGAAAATTTTCCACGATTTTGCTCTTGACCCGGTGCATATGTTCTTTCAAATCGCTAGCCGACGCGATCAGAAAGCCATTTTTCTCGAAATCGTCTGAGATTAGTTTCACGCTACCTCCACTTCATCGGTCACCCAACGCAGACGCCGTGGCGTAGCCAAAGCCGCTCGCGCCAAAGCCATTGCCGTTGTAAAAAAGATGCCAGCTATCTCGAATGCGCACTACCTCGGGATACGCGAGCATAAAAGAATCCCAACCGCTCGCGCTTACATCGATCCCCGCATCGTGGTCCAGGCGGCGCCAAACCGTGCCGTCGGACGATTCCGCATAACCGATCCGATAGCTGCTGGCCGGGTCGCTGCGGTAGTCTGTGTGAAGGCGAAAGCAGTACCACATGCGATACAAGTCGCCGTCCTTGTGGACCGAAGCCCTGACAATACCGCCTTCACTGTCATCGAGGTAATCGATGGCAATTTGCCCCTGGCGTTTCCAGTGGATTCCGTCCAACGATTCCGCATACTTCAGGTGATAACGAGGCTCGGGCCTACCGTCGACCTCGGTCCATTCGGTACAGGATAAATACCAGTTCCGCCAAATACCGTTTTCCACGCGAACACAGGTGGTGGCGCAAAAGTAAGGCTCCTCCGCAGTGCGGTCCATGATCGGGCCGTCGAAGCAGCGGCGATAAGTATTTCCCCCATCTTCGCTCAGCGCAAGCCCGACCGAGTTATGGTACGGAATGGTGTTGCGGATATTCCAGCCGATGTAATAGAGATAAAACAAACCGTCATGCTGCACCACCGACGAAGGCATCATGCCGCAATCGTCGAAAGTGCCGATTTTTCCCAACGGCATGATCGGCTCGGGGTGGATGCTGATGATCTCCTGCGGATTGTCGCTACGTACTTCCATGCCGGCAATCCAGCTCCGGTTCTTCGCGTCGCGGCTGCTGAACAGAATTTTGATGGTGTGCTCATCCCACGCCGCGACCGTTGGAATCTGCGCATGCGAACTCGCCCACGGCAAACGCTCGTCCGAGGTATAAATTTGCCCGCACTTTTCCCAATTAATACCGGCCATGGCAATCCTAAAATTTCAAATCTACGCTGGACATCTTCATCTTCTCGCCGGGATTACCTCTGTACACGCCCCAGGCTTCCGTGCTTTTGGTCACTGCGCAAGCCATCGCCACAAAGCTACCCTCGGCGATCTTGATCCCGTCGCGCAACGTGGCATTCACCCCCAAGAAGCTGTAGGGTCCTATTTCGCAATGTCCCGACATCACCACATGGGAAGTCATCGTCACATGATCGCCGATTTTCCCATGATGTCCGACATGGTTGCCACTCCATAAAACAACATTATCGCCGATGGTAGTAAATGGTTGGATCGTATTATCTTCCAAAATAAAGCAATTATCTCCTATCTGGTTTTCGAAAACAGTGGCTTTCGAACTGACATAACTGATAAATTGATAACCTTTATTTTTTATTTCAAAAAATATTTTCTCGCGGTCCCGATTCATGTTTTTGGGTGACATAGGAGCAAAAAATTTGAACTCGGCAGGCGAAAATATTTTCTCTACATCTTCAAATTCCACCACCGGTAGATTTTTAAATCTGGCATCTTCCGGCATATATTTTTTGTGTACAGAAAAAGCGACAACCTCGTATTCGGTATCATGCTCAATATAATAATGAGCCAACTCCGCGTAGTCACTTAAACCGAATATAATTATCTTTTTCATCGTCTCTCCTCCTGATATTTACCCACACCTTACACGAGGCAAACCATCTATTTCTGCAATAAAATTCCGGAAGCAAGCATTTCCATTACCGAATTTCTATCATTATTCATGATCACGTCGATCATCGATAAGCCGGGCAAAAATCCGGATTTATTTTTTGTATAATCGAGCACAACCGGATCCAAAAAAAATAGATCCATGCTTCTGCTGGAAAAATCGTCGGATTCATACAGCGCCATTCCCCCGATCGGATTAATATATGTGGTTGCACCCTCTTGCTCGCAAATATCGACAATTCTTGAACTACCACTTCGTTCAGCATTACCGTATTTTCTCGAAGATTCAACGATTTCAACTTCGAGGCCGAGGTAGTCGCGGAGCGACAACAGGCTGTGGCACAAAAAATCGGCGAGATTATTTTGCGGATAAAGAATGACTTTCTCTATCAATTCAAATGCCGAATTAAAATTTCCGGATCTGGCGTAGGCTTGCGCAATTGTTTTCAACATTTTTTTGCGCCATTCCATGCCGGGGTCGAGATCGATGTCGCAGATCAATTTATTTTGGCTGGATTGCTGCAACGGGATCGTAACGAAATGGGCAGCACCGTTAATTTTTATTCTATTGCGATTTATCCAGCCACGCTTAATAAAATTAACATCATCGTAAAGGACGAATTTATCGACCTTCGCCATCAACTGGAAGTATCCAATATACGGAAAAAAGTAAGGCTGCATGATTGCAAGCTTGTAATCAACTGGCATAACGCTCGCTAATGGCCGTAGCCTTCAAACCGATGTCAATGTCGGCGCCGGCCGAATCGAATCGGCGCGCTATCCATCTTGGGGCGGAGGATGATTTCGATTCACCGCACGCGCGGTGTTTATGTTTAATCCAGGCGATCAGCTGCAATAGATCATGATGACGTACCACGCCGGCGCCACGATTCAATATGGTGCCTGACAACATGAAGCGCGGTTCATTGATATGCGGATCGGTAGGAAATTGAGGGAAGAGCCGACATGCTCTTTTTGCATCGCTCATCGTGCCGCTCCGAAGTTGCCGGTGCCGTATCGTTAGTCCCGCGCTTAGTCCCGCACCCGGCGGTACATCAGTGTAGCACCCGCCAAAGGTACCCGAGTGTTGTATCTTTCGATCACCCCACTGCCGATGCCGCACTTTTGCGCCGCGCCGGCATCCCGGATCGACCCAAAAATGTCAGGTACGCGACTGATCGCGCAGACTCGCTTCGACCATTTCGGTTTTGCTGCGCGCAGCTCAAACGAAAAGGCTCGCATCTATTTATTTTTTTATAAGATTTAATTGTTCCAGAGAACCTTTAATCTCCGTTTTTTCGAATTCATTGAAAGGAACTGTGGACGCATATCCGAGTACAATTTTACTCTGCACGCTGAGGTTTTTAAAAATCTCATCCGAAATCGCTTTGGGATAATCGAACCCTTGTTTAATATACCAACGGCAAAAGGTGCCGATCAATGCCCATCTTGTATTATCTGTCTGATTACGTGCGGTGGCGTGCCACAACCTGCTATCCCAAATAGCCACATCACCAGCTTCACACTCGACATATTCCGGAGCGGCTTGCTCTTGCGGCGCATATTTGGCGCTAAGATGGCTGCGCGGAATGACTGTGGTGCAGCCGCGCAACCGGTCGGACTTTTCCAGGAAAATCGAAGCCTGCATGACGGAAACATAGTCGCCGCCATAAGGGATAAAGCTGTCGATATGATATGGCATTTCCTCTTTCGAACTGCGCGCCAACATGCTTCTTATGATATAATTGGGCAATTCAGCAGGAATGCTTTTATAATATTCATCATTCAAAAAATGTCTCAACACATCGCCGACCAAACCCTCAATAAAATAATTTAAATAATCAGGCCGCTTGGTTACGACATTATAAACATTATCGGCATAGTTATTCAATCTCATGCCGAATTTCTTGATCGACATCAGCTCATTGGGAGCATATTCGAAATTTCGAATGAAATTTAAAATTTCACTTACTTCGTCTTTTGAAACCGCGTTACGCAACACGGTAAACCCCAACTCTTTAATATCTTTAACATGAGCATCTAGTATATTCATGTGACGCCTCGGAATTTATTTTCTTTCGCTCGACCAGTCGACCGCAGCGCATTGCCGAGATCCATTCTTCTCGCGCAACGTTGCGATCGTGCCGACGCAGTATCTGCGCCCCCGCGTCATTTGTCGGTCCGGTGAAGTTCGACGGCGGCACAAACAGCTTACAGGATCAAATGGAGCTCGCCGGATCGTGGTCCTTGGCAAACAGGAAAAAAGGTTCGCGTACATTGCAACCCCACAGATCCGCATCAATATCGCCCAATACCGTAGCATGCGCCAATAACTCCCCCTTCAGTCCTGCGGCATGGAAATAATCGACGATATCGCCGCCAAACAATCGCACGTGATCGTCTTGCCCGAAAAACAAGGTGGCAAACGGCACGGAGATCGGAGCGGTCATTTCGAAGGTGCGTTTGAGCTTCGGCGAATAGGGAGTCTGTGCCACCACATGTCCGCCCGATGCCAGGCAGCGATGGAATTCGGCGAGTGCCGTTTCCGGATGATTGACGTGCTCCAGTACATGATTGCAAATGATCAAGTCGAAGTATCCATCAGGAAACTCCAAGGCCTCGATGTCGATTTTGCGATGCCCGGGCGACCTGGGAAACAGGTCGCCTCGCACGTACTCCAACGGCCGCAACGCAGCGATCAGCGGCTCCAATCGTGCTTCCGGGGCAATATGCAGGATGCGCTTGGCGCTCAGGTTTTTGAGCAAAGCCGTACGATTCATATACAACCATAGATGCCGGTCCCGGTCATTGCAATAACAATTCGGACAGTTGTGTTTGTCGAGAATGGAGCCGACACTCTCCAGCAGCGTTAGAAACGTATTCGGTCGCTGCGATTCCGGGTGCGGAATCCACTTCTCAGCGTGTTGGCCGCACACCGAACAGACACATGGCAAAGGTTTGGCAGCTTGATTTTGCTGGTTAACCCTGGCCAACAGAGCCTCGCGCGCCCGAGTGATGCTGTCGCGGAATTGTGGGGTTTCCAGCAAGTCCCCGGACAGGTCGTCGAATTCGTGCAGGCCATCGATAAAACCTTGAAACTCGGGAAACCTCCCCAGCAGTCCCTGGTATATGTTGCTCAACCATTGCCGGCCTCGAGCCAAGGTCTCGTGCGACATGCCGTCGGACCGGGCTTCGCCGCGCAAGAGTAATTCCCACTCAAACAGCCCAGCGCTATAAAACGGGCTGTTGATGCTGGAATTTTGCCCGGCATGCCTTCTGAATGCGCTAAGTTGTCCGCCCACCGCAATTATCGGCGCCGTCTCCGCTGCATACAGATACGACGCCACATCGGCCAAAAACATAAGATCCCAGGAGCGGTAGCGGTAGAGATGAGCAACGTCGACCAAATCCTTGTTGAACATTATGTTGCTGGGTTCACCGATGAAATTGTTCTGCCCGCCGATCATCTTTTCCACCAGGAAAGCCTTGGATATCGAGGCGGTCTGGCCATCGCCGAGCAGCGGCGGACCCGACTGGATCACCGCGCCGTTGCCGTCGATCACAATGCGCCCGTGAAAAGCCATGAATGACGCAGGGTTCGCGCGCAAAGCGCCAACCAGCATCTCGACGGAAGTCGGCATCAGAACGTCGTCGTCGTATAGCCATTTAATATACTGGCCGTTCGCCCGCTGCCATAGCCGCGCGCTATTCTTGGCTCCGTCCTGAAATCCGTGGTGGAAATATTTGATACGGGGATCGTCGAACATTTCGACCAGGTACTTTAGATCGCCATTTTTCGAATCATCGCCAACCAGTATTTCAATGTCGTCAAAAGTCTGCTGGATCGCGCTGGACAGTGTCTGCTTGAGATATTGGGCGCGAAAACCCGGGATAAGGATACTAACGATAGCCATTTAATTATTTCCTCTGCGCGCCGAGCCACTATTACTAAAAATAATGGTATTCGCATTGGGGTGGAACCCAATTTTTTGATATGCGATTTCGTAGCCGTGGCGAGCAAACAAATCAGCATGGACTGGATTATTATAAACAATCATGGATGGAATTTCAGCTATTTTTCCAATTACCTCGGCGAGAATTATTTCATCGAATGGATTATAAAGGTATGCAATTAGCTTTGTTCCGTAGCTGGAGAAGTCAAGCAACGTGGCATCGGCATTTTCATAATTCCCGATATTTCCGAACACCTTACGGTGATTCTCACGGGCCAGCTCGACAAATGGAGCATAATAATCTATGCCATAGACTTTCGGACTCAAGCCGGCTTTATCGACCTCACCCTGCCAGACCATAACAACCTTGCCCTTGCCGCATCCGATATCAACAAAAACGTAATCCTCAAATTCATCTTTCAGCAATTTACGCACTACCGCAAATGAATTTTTTATTTCGCTGGTCCACGAGCACATATAAAGCACGCCATGCTCGAAATTATCCGGCTGCGCGGAAAAATTCTCCTTGGTTATTCTGGCGTGGGTTTCCGTACCATGGACCAAATCAAAAAAATGAGCTTGAAAAAAATAGTATACAGCCAGCTTGATGCCTTTGGCTTTATACATGCGCCAATAGTCGCTCAGCCCAAAATTCATTTTTATAATCCACGTTTATTTTAACCAAAATCCTGGTTTATTCGTCAGTCGAGAGACTTGCTTAGAGCGCCGGCGTAGCCGCCAATCGGCGCAAATCGATACTCAGATAAGCCAGCTTAAGTACCTCGCGAAACGCCTGCCCGAGAAAACCATCGGCACCCGGCGCGCCGCGCAGCGGCAAAAATAATTGCAACTCGGAGTAGGCTGCACCCGCGCCCTGATAGGTGCCGAATAAAGCCTGCATCGCAGCCAGATACTCCTCCGACGTCAGCCGCTGATGCTGAATGGCCCAGCGCAACAACAACTCCCATTCAAACCATCCGGCGGACCAATGCGCTCGCCCAGCATGACGATACTGCGCCGCATGGCGGCGCACGGCGGTTCCCAATTCGCCCACTCCGACGATTTTAAAATCGCGTTGGGCAAAGTTCATATAGGCTGCGACATCGCCGTGAAACCGCAATAGCTGGCCGTCGAGACAAAATGGCGTATCGAATTGGCACAGCGCTGCTCGCTCGAACAATACATTGCTTAATGGGCCGATGAAGTTATTCATCCGCCCTATCATCTGCAGGAACATGACAGGACCTGCCACCAGTTCGGTTTTTCCCTTGCCGATCAGTTCCGACATACCCGTAAGCTGCCCGGCTGTATCAAACAAGCAATGATTGGTAAATACCAGGCCGGCGTCGTTGGTTTGCGCCGCCTGAACCTGGGTTTCCAGCGCTTGCGGAAACAGCATGTCGTCGTCGGAGAGGAATTTGACGTATGCGCCGCGCGCCAGGCTCAGCAAGCGCTCGCGGCTGTTGCTCGGGTCTGCGGCAGCAGCGGGATGGCGACTGTATTGAATCCGCGGATCGTCCCATTGCGACAAAATGGAGTGGATCTCGTCGCCCACGCTGTCGTCGCCGATCAGCAGCTCGAAATCGGTGAGCGTCTGTGTCATGACACTTGCGACACAAGTTTCGAAAAATGCCGGACGATGCGCCGGGATCAGGACTGAGACGAGGGGCATGGATTCTTTGAGAATAAAAAGAGAGGCTCTTGCGCATTGCAACCGTATTCCAGCGCATCGTGTCCAGGCAAAACGGCAGCATGCGGTATCAGCTCGCCCACCAGTCCCGCGCCACGGAAAAGATCGCCGATGTCGCCCCCGAACAGGCGCACGCCATCGTCATGGCCAAACAGGATCGCGGCTACCGCACTGGGCACCGGATCGACCAACTCCAGCGTGTATTTCAGGTGCGGCGCATAAAACGTCTGGGCCAATAGCTGGCCTGCGGGCTTCAAGCAACGCGCCAACTCGGCCAGCAACGGCACAACATCGGGTATCAGGTTGAGCTGTTGATTGCAAATAATCAGGTCAAAGAATTCATCGGCGTAAGGCAGAGCGGCTGGGTCGACGCACAAGCGGCTTGTTTCGGTCGGGTTCGGCGCAACGGCCAGATCGACCGTATTATATTCAGCCGGCCGGCAGCGCCGTATGGGTTGTTCGAGATGCAGTCTGGCGCCAATATGCAGCACATGCTGCCCCTGCAGCCTTTGCGGAATGCCGCGCGCCGATAAATATAACCAGGCATGCCGCTCAAGATCGGTCGACTGGCAGTTGGGGCAAGCGTAGTGCTGCGGATCGGATCCCACGCCGCCGACCAGTTGGGTGAATTCGTGGCCGCCGCGATACTGCGGATGAGGCAGCCACGCCGCGACGGCTTGTTCGCATATTGCACAAAAGGGCATGGAGCCTGATCCCCTATCTTAAGCTGATATTTTTATAGATAACTTCATCTCTGCAGAAGATAGCATAAGGTAAGCACACTCAGGCGTTTGCTCTGCCGCCCGCGCGCAATCAAGGCGTCGCCTCAAAACGGCGCCTGCGGCACAAACGGCCGCGCCTCGATCACCCCGCCCCGCGCCACCAGGGCGCTGCTGTCGGGGACTTCCTCCCAGGCGCCGGGCAGGTCGATCAGCGGTTCCGACAACACCATAAAAGCGTCGTTGCCCACCACCACAAAACGCGGGTCGTCCGGGTACAGGGCGTGGAGCGCGCGCATCGAGGTGCTGTGAAACAGCGAACGCGACGCGCCTTCGCTGGAATAACGCGCGGCGATAATTTGCTCGCCGTCGGTGACGCAGACCGTCATGTTCAGCGGTTCAGCGATGCCGTGGCGGCGTCCCGTATCCTCGACCAGCCAAGCCATGCGCTCGAACGCCAGCACCGGGTCGTGCTCCAGACCGAAGGTCAACGCCAGATAAAACATCACCTCCGAATCGGTTGCGCCCTCGATCGAGGAAAACAATCCTGGGGCCACGGCCAACAACAAATCGCGCCGAACTTTGGGAAAATCGCGAATCGCGCCGTTATGCACAAACAGCCAACGGCCATGCCGGAACGGATGACAATTGGTCTCCTGCACCGGCGTACCGGTGGAGGCCCGTACATGGGCCAGGAACAACGGCGAGGTCACGGCGCGCGCCAGATCGCGCAAATTACGATCGTTCCAGGCTGGGTTCACGCTGCGATAACGCGCCGGGATACCGTCCGCATGCGGGTACCAGCCCACGCCGAAACCATCGCCATTGGTGGTGGTCTGCCCCATGCGGGAGCGCAAACTCTGGTCGATCAGCGAATGGTCGGAGCGATACAGCAACACTTCAAGTGCGATGGGATTTCCGGAATACGCCAGCCAACGGCACATGGAACGCCTCCTGAGCGGGTGATGGATGCAAGGCTATGAATAACCGGCGTCGCCTGGAACAGCGCGCTTTGGCATCGTACACCCTGGCGGCGGCGATACATCAAACGCCACCGCATGCGCGCCGGGCCAATTCAGCGAGCGCGGCCGCTTGGCCCGGCTATGCCGAGGCAGGCGTAAGCGCCACCGCCCGCAGATAAGCGCAACACAATATCAGCGTCTGGGCCCGCAACCCCCGCAACAGGCGCGGCGTCGCGCCGCGCTCAAACACGGCGCGGGTGGTCCCCGCCAAGGCGGACATCAGGGTCAACGTGACCGCGGGCAAATCGTCGATCCGCGCGTCGGGCGCGCTGGCGAGCATGGTGGTCACGGCATCGAGCATACGCTGGCCGATGTCGCGCAAAAGGTCCTGCGTTTCCAACTCGGCGGCGACCTTGTACATGGCACGCGACGCATCGGGGTGCGCCGTCTTCGCCTTGACAAAAGCGGTCACCAATCCTTGCGCCATCTGTTCCAGCTCCCGTCCGTGCGCCACCGCGCAAGCGGCTTCAACCGCCGTCGCCACGGCGCTCAGATGGTGCTGCAACACCGCATACAGCAGCGCCTGTTTGTGCGGAAAGTACTGGTACAGGGTGCCGACCGACACGCCGGCTCGCTCCGCGACCCGGGTGGTAGTGAGTTTATTGGGGCCGTCGGCCAGCAAAACCTGAATGGTGGCTTCGAAAATGATCCCGACCGTCGCAGTCGAACGCGCTTGGTGCGGCGTCTTGCGGGGCTGCAAGCTGGGGAGGTCGGCGGGTTTCATATGCGTGTGTCAGAACTGAAGGATGGTTCATAACATAGCATATGTCGATGTGCCGCTGCACCGTAGGACGGGCGGCTGACGCCGTTCGGCCGGCGCGATTAGCCGAGAATGTGCCGAGCGGCGGTTGCTTCAGTTGGGACGGCGCCTAACTGATTGCCGTCCCTATTGTTACCGTTACCGGACTTATTGCCGTCCGTAGGTGTCGTCGAAGCGCACGATGTCATCCTCTCCGAGATACGAGCCCGATTGCACCTCGATCATCGCCAGCGGTGTCTTGCCCGGATTTTCCAGGCGGTGGGTCTGACCCAGGGGGATGTAGGTCGACTGGTTTTCCGACAACAGGAAGGTTTCGTCGCCTCGCGTCACCCGGGCCGTGCCGCTCACCACAATCCAATGTTCCGCGCGGTGATAATGCATTTGCAAGGACAAGCAGCCGCCCGGATTCACCACAATCCGCTTGACCTGGAAATTGTCGCCGTTATCGATCGAATCGTAATAACCCCAGGGGCGGAATACCTTGCGGTGATAATTCGCTTCGGTACCCGCTTCTCGTTTGATCCGTGCCACCACGGCTTTCACGTCCTGCACCGCCGATTGTTTGGCGACCAGGATCGCATCCGGGGTCTCGACCACGATCAAGTCGTCGGTGCCGACGCAGGCCACCAGGCGGCCGTCGGAATGGACGAAGGTATTGGTGGCGCCTTCCAGCATCACTCGTCCGCGCGTCACATTGCCTTGCGCATCTTTCGGCAAGACATCCCACACGGCATCCCAGGCGCCGACATCGGACCAACCGGCGTCAAGCGGCACCACCACCGCGTCAAAGCCGGAGTCGGCGTCGGCGACGCGTTCCATCACGGCATAGTCGATCGACTGCGAGGGGCATTCGGCAAATTGTTTCGCATCGACGCGCAGGAAATCCGCATCGCTGGTCAAACCATCATACGACGCCACGCAGATAGCGTGAATCGCCGGGGCAAAGGTTTCGATCGCCCGCAGCCAGACGGATGCCTGCACCACAAATACGCCGCTGTTCCACAAAAATTCGCCGCTGGCCAGGTATTGCTCAGCCAGTTCCCGGGCCGGCTTTTCGACAAAACGATCAAGCACGTAACCGCCATGTTCGTCCAGTGTAGCGCCGACTTTGATATATCCGTAGCCGGTTTCCGCGCGGGTCGGCACGATGCCCAGGGTGACAATTTTTCCTTCGCCGGCGTAACGAATGGCGGTTGAAATCGACTGCTGGAATGCCGCGACGTCGACCACCGCATGGTCCGCCGGCATCACCACCATAATCGAATCGCCGCCGCCGCTGACCAGCGATTGCGCGGCAAGCGTCAGCGCCGGAGCGGTATTGCGCCCTTGCGGCTCAAGAATGATGCGAGCCTTGATATTCGATTTACGTAATTGTTCGGCGGTAATAAAACGATGTTCTTCGCCGCAAATAATAATGCTTTCCGCCGCCAACGGATAGCTGGCGGAAATGCCTTGCAGGCGCTTGGCGGTCAATTGCAATAGCGAATCATCCGCGGTCAGGCTGATCAATTGCTTGGGGAATTGCTCGCGCGACAAAGGCCATAGTCGCGTGCCGGCGCCGCCGGCGGGAATCACCGCATGTACCGGCAAGTGTGCATTGGCTGCTTGCGCCAAGGTATCGAAGATGGGCTGTCTGATATTCATCTCACGCGCTCCCGTTGCTCAGTGGGTAAACCACGGCCGGCTAGCTGGCCGATTGGCGACCCGGGCGCCGCCAAGGCACGCCGGGTCGAAGGATGTGGCTGTTGTGTCGCGGCGCTTCAGCGTTTAACCCGCTTGCACTGCATGGATGGCGTGCGGCACCGATTGCACCTCGACCGATTGCGGCCGCCCGATGCTGTGGTACTCGATGCCTTGGGCTGCAACCGCCGCCGGCTCATACAGATTGCGGCCGTCGAAAATCAGCGGCGCGGTGAGAGCTTGCTTGAGGGCGGTGAAATCGGGACTCTTGAAAGCCGTCCACTCGGTCACAATCACCAGTGCATCGGCACCTTCGGTAGCGTCCATCGGGGTTTTGGAAAACGACAGGCGCGAATGGGCGTCCGGGTCATCCTTCAAGTCGATGGCAAAAACCCGCCGCGCCTCGGCAATCGCCACCGGGTCATAAGCACGCACCGTAGCGCCACGCTTGAGCAAGGCCGCGATCAGTTCGCGGCTCGGCGCTTCGCGCATATCGTCGGTATTGGGTTTAAAAGCCAGTCCCCATACGGCAAAGGTACGATCGATCAGATCCACGCCCAGACGCTGCGCAATCTTGTCGACCAGCACATGTTTTTGCTCATCGTTGACCGCTTCGACGGCCTTGAGAATCTGCAACTCCTGGCCATTCTCGGCGGCGGTCTGCACCAATGCGCGCACGTCCTTGGGGAAACAGGAACCGCCGTAACCGGCACCCGCATACAAGAAGTCATAGCCGATGCGCGGGTCGGAACCGATACCGCGCCGTACCGCTTCGATATCGGCACCGATGCGGTCGGCCAGATTGGCCAGCTCGTTCATAAACGAAATGCGTGTTGCCAACATTGCATTGGCGGCGTATTTGGTGAACTCGGCGGAACGCACATCCATGTAGAGCGTGCGTTCATGATTGCGGTTAAACGGTGCATACAGCTCTTTCATCGACTCGCGGGCACGCAGACCCGGTTTGTCGGAATCGATCCCGATCACGATCCGGTCGGGGCGGCTGAAATCCTGTACCGCCGCGCCTTCCTTCAAAAACTCGGGATTGGAAACCACCGAGAAGTCGTGCCGCACATGGCGTCGCGACAGTTCGTCGGCGATCACGTCGTGCACCCGTTTTGCGGTGCCGACCGGGACCGTCGATTTGTCGACCACCACCTTGAAGTCCTGCATATGCGCGCCGATGTTGCGCGCGGCGGCCAGCACATATTGCAGATCGGCGGAGCCATCTTCGTCGGGCGGGGTGCCGACCGCGATAAATTGCACGTCGCCGTGGGCCACGCTGGCCACCAGGTCGGTGGTGAATTTCAGGCGTCCGCTGGCGCGGCCGCGATCGATCAATTCCTTCAGTCCCGGTTCATGGATCGGAACGCCGCCGCTGTTAAGCAAGGCTATTTTCTTTTCATCGACGTCGACGCACAGTACATCGTTGCTGGTTTCAGCCAGACATGCACCCGTAACCAGGCCAACGTAACCTGTGCCAATAATCGTAATTTTCATGTTAGCCTTTTGCTTAGCTATGCCTAACGTTGGCGTTAAGCGTTGAATGTGACCGTTACCGGCGCTGCGACCTGCTGCATGACAGCGGCGATATTTATCTTTGGCGAGACGGCAACGGCTGCTGCTTGAGTGTCTCCTCCCTATTCTGGCGCGGCTCACCTTCCGCTTGATCTGCTGTGCTTACCGTGGCGTGTATTCCGTCCGGTTCCGCTGATGCTGCATGATTCTGCTGTACACGCGCCTTGGCCAGCGCCTGGCTCACCGCCTGGACCATTTCCACCGCGGCGGTGGAGGTCGGCAAGTCTTTGGCGCAACGCTGCGACAGCGTGGCCTCAAAATCGCCCAAGACGGCGGTGCGCGACAGCACCGCCCGGGCGAATTGCCGCCCGGCCGCGCCCAAGCGCGCTCGCTCGGCCGCATTGGCGGCTAATTTCTTGATCGCTGTGGCCAAGGCATCGACGTCGCCGGGTGTCACGACCACACCGCGCGGCGCCACCACGTCGAACAATTCCGTGCCCGGGCTGGCCATGGCGATCACCGCGCGCCCGCTGGCAAACATGCCGGTCAGCTTGGACGGCATCACCAGGTCGGCGGCATCCGCGCGTTGAGGCAGCACGTGGATATCGGCCAGGTTGAGCAGGTCGTTAAGACGCTCCAGAGGCTGGAGGTCGATAAAACGGCAATGCGGCAAGGCACCGCACAATGCATCGAGCGTAGCGCGTGCCGGGCCATTGCCGCAAAACACAAACACCACGGCATCCTGTTCGGTAAAAGTTGCCGCCACCGCGCCCAGGACATCCAGCCCTTGTTTTTGGCCCATGTTGCCGGAGTACAGTACGACCGTCGCCGCAGCGGGAATGTTCAATTCCGCGCGAAATTGGCTGGCGCGCGGCAGGGGGAAGATAGCCTCGGTGTCGGCCCAGTTGGCAAACCGCACCAGCTTGGCGGGAGCTATGCCTTTACGCGCCGCATGTTCGACCATCTTCGAGGAAATGGTTGAAATCGTATCAAAACGGCCGAGCAAGGCGCGTTCAGCCGCCAGCGCGCAGCGCTTGAGAAAACCGCCCTTCAGCAGATCCAGTTTGAAGGCCGCATCGACTTCGAAATCCTGGATATGCAACCATGCATGGGCACCGCTGAGCCTTGCCAAAAGCCAGCCCGCAGGCGCATTCAATAAGCTCGGGGCAATGCAGATCACCGCATCGGGGCGCCAGAACAACTGGCGCAGCACCAGCGGAAAACTGCTCAGGGCAAAACTTGCCAGGTGTATCAGCCGTGTCAGGCCCGAGGGTTTTTTCGGCACCCACAGCGGCGCGCGGGTAATCTCCACTCCGTGTTCTGTTTGCCGGCTATAACGCCACGCCGAGAAATCCGCGGCAACCGACCATTGCGGATAATAGGGCGGCGCGCAGATGACCCGCACTTGGTGGCCGTTCGCCGCCAACGATTCCGCCGTTTCGGCCGTGTATTTGCCTATCCCGGTCAACTCCGGAGCGTAGTTGATTCCGTAAATGAGAATCTTCATCGACTCTTTCCGCTTGATCTGCAAAAACATGGACACATGCAGAAATACACGTGCTGTCAGCGATAGCTTGCATTGCCTTGAAAGTATCTTGCGCCCAAGCGGCGAAAACGGGCCGCCATGATATCGCTAAGGTCCGCCAAATATTCCAATTGCCGCCTCGCACGACTTCACCCGGCAGGTCGTTGGCGTCAAAATACCGCTGTTGTCCGCCAAATCCTTGAATGCACTTGCCTTGCGGAACTAGGGTGCGCCCTAATGTACTAACACTATTATTTAACGGCGAGGATTACGATGCAAAAGGTTGCTTTGATCACCGGCGTTACCGGGCAAGATGGCGCCTATCTGGCGGAATTGCTTCTGAGCAAGGGTTATATCGTTCACGGCATCAAACGGCGCGCGTCGCTGTTTAATACCGATCGGATCGATCACTTGTACCAGGACCCGCATGAGGAACAGCGCCGCTTTATCCTGCATCATGGCGACATGACCGATTCGTCGAGCCTGATTCGCATTATCCAGGCGGTCAAACCTGACGAAATTTACAATCTGGCGGCGCAAAGCCACGTTGCGGTTTCGTTCGAGGAACCGGAATACACGGCGAACGCCGACGGCATGGGTGCATTGCGCATCCTGGAAGCCATCCGGATTCTCGACCTGACCAAAACCACTCGGTTTTATCAAGCCTCGACGTCCGAACTGTACGGCAAGGTGCAGGAAATTCCGCAATCCGAGACCACCCCGTTTTACCCGCGCAGCCCTTACGCCGTGGCTAAAATGTATGCGTACTGGATTACCGTCAACTATCGCGAAGCGTATGGCATCTACGCCTGCAACGGCATCCTGTTCAATCATGAATCGCCACTGCGCGGCGAGACCTTCGTCACGCGCAAGATTACCCGGGCCTTGGCGCGTATTTCGCTGGGACTGCAGGACAAGCTGTTCCTCGGCAACCTCGATTCGCTGCGCGACTGGGGTCACGCAAAAGATTACGTGGAAATGCAGTGGCTGATGATGCAACAAGATGTGGCGGAAGATTTTGTGATTGCCACCGGCGAGCAGCATAGCGTGCGCGAATTTGTCACGCTGACGGCCAAGCATCTGGGTATTTCGCTGCAATGGGAAGGCAAGGGCGAAAAAGAACAAGGCATTGTGGTCGATGTCGGCGTCGATGCCCGGGTCAAGGTCGGCGATGTGATCGTCGAAGTCGATCCGCGTTACTTCCGTCCGACCGAAGTGGAAACGCTGCTGGGCAATCCGGCCAAAGCCAAGGCCAAGCTGGGTTGGGTGCCGACCACCACGTTCGAGCAATTGGTCGAAGAAATGATTACCAAAGACTTGCAGGACGCGAAAAAAGATACCTTGATCCAAAAACACGGTTTCGCTGTTTACGAACGCAAGGAGTGATGCATGCCTACTCACGCGAAGAAACGGATTTTTGTGGCCGGCCATCGCGGCATGGTGGGTTCCGCGCTGGTCCGGCAACTGCAAACGCACGAGCATGTCGAACTGGTCTTGCGTAGTTCCGCCGAGCTGGATTTGACCAACCAGGCGGCGGTGCAGAATTTCTTCAAGAATGAGCACATCGACGTGGTGTATGTGGCGGCCGCCCACGTCGGTGGAATACACGCCAACAATACTTATCCTGGCGACTTCATCTACCGCAATCTGATGATCGAGACCAATGTGATTCATCAGGCGCGTATGGCCGAAGTCCAGCATCTGATGTTTCTCGGCTCGTCGTGCATCTATCCCAAGCATGCCGCGCAGCCGATTACCGAAGAAGCGTTGTTGACCGGGCCGCTGGAAGAAACCAACGAGCCCTATGCCATCGCCAAAATTGCCGGGATCAAGTTATGCGAATCGTATAACCGACAATTCGACGTCGATTATCGTAGTGTGATGCCCACCAACCTGTACGGTCCGGGCGACAACTTCCACCCGGTCAACAGCCATGTGATTCCGGCCTTGATGCGGCGTTTCCACGAAGCCAAAGTCAGCGGTGCAGAATCGACTACGTTATGGGGCAGCGGTCAGGTCCGGCGCGAGTTCCTGCATGTCGACGATCTTGCCGGCGCCTGCATCTTGGCGATGAACGTGCCGAAAGACCTCTATTACAGCGTGGCGTCGCCGCGCTGCTCGCATCTCAACGTCGGCTCAGGCTCCGATTGCACGGTACGGGAATTGGCCGAACTGATCGCTCGCGTGGTAGGCTTCGAAGGTCGGATCGAACACGACCTGAGCAAGCCCGACGGCACGCCGGCCAAGCTGATGAGCAGCGCCAAACTGCATACGCTGGGTTGGCAACCGCAGGTCGGGCTGGAACAGGGTTTGGCATCGACCTACGCCTGGTTCTCCGAAGACCAGCTTGCGGCCGCCGCCTAATCGCCATGAGCGATATTCGCTGGATACCCAAAACCAAAGACGCACAGACGGAGCGCGAGACGTCCGAGCGCGTCTATCAGGACTTGTCGCGTTTTGCCGTGCCGCCCGGCTTTCGCGGCCGGCCGAGCTGGTTTGTGCAGTTATGGTGGATCGTCGATGCTTTGCTGTTTCGCCCCTCGCCGCAAGTCATGTACGCCTGGCGCCGGAGTCTGCTCAGGCTGTTCGGTGCGCAAGTGGGCGCCGGGGTGATTATCCGGCCGTCGGCGCGTGTGACCTACCCGTGGAAAGTCTCGATCGGCGACCACGCCTGGATCGGCGATGACGTGACGCTGTATAGCCTGGGGCAGATCGATATCGGCGCTCATTCGGTGATTTCGCAAAAATCCTATCTGTGTGCCGGCGACCATGATCATCTGCAACCCGACTTCGCCATTCGCGGCCGCCGCATCTGTATCGGCGCGCAAGTCTGGGTCGCTTCGGATGTATTTGTCGCCCCTGGCGTGAGCATCGGCGACGGCACCGTGGTCGGTGCCCGCAGTACGGTGGTTCACGACCTGCCCGCGGGCATGATCTGCATCGGCAACCCAGCCAAGGCGATCAAGCGGCGCGTGATGCGCGGCGTGTGATCTGCCGTTGAGCTTTCGCGCCTGATCTCCGCTTCCGCTCAGGGGCTTCGGTCGGCACGCCCCAACTCAATCCGATCTGAACCCTGGCACTGGGTCCGCACGCCCTACTGCGGCGTCGCGCCCCAGGTGTAGTCGGCTTGCGGTGCGTCCCAGCTCGGCGCATATAGGGCGCTGGAGTTGCTGGTGCTTGAAGCGCCCCAATTGTAGTCGGTGTATTTGTTGGGCACGGCGGGAGCCGGCGGCACCTTGATCTTTTTAAGTCCATGAGCCGGTTTTGCGCCGCTGCCCGAAACGGTACCGGCGCGGCCCACCCCCGTACCGCCCACACTACCTGCCGTACCCTGCCCGCTCGAACCCATGCCGGGCATGCCGCCGCCGCTCGTGCTGCCGCCCATGCCGCTGCTTGAGCTACCACCCGAGCCGCTACTTGAACCGCTACCCGAACCGCTGCCGAAGCCGCCGCCCGAATTGCTCCCTGAACCGCCGCCGAAACCGCCGCTGGAGCCGCCCGATCCACCCGAACCACCCAATCCGCCCGAGCCGCTGCCGCCCGTCATGCCGCCATTGTTCGATCCGGGTGGTTTGAGTTGCGCCGCGGCCGGGGTCGAAGTCAACAACGGCACCAGCAACAGAGTCCCCAGCACTGCGCCGAGGAGCGGCGAGCGTCCAGCTTGGAAATTTTTCACGGGCGTGCCTCCTGAATCACATCGACGACCTGCGAAGCCGCCGTCTGAATCCGGAAATAGCATTCGAAACAGGCCAGTGCCGCGCTCCGCATGGCCTCGCGTTCAGCCGGCGTGGTTTGCACCACCCAGCGGCGCAGCGCTTCGGTGACACCCTCAAGGGTATCGGCATAGACCCAGCCGCCGCCTGAAACCTCGACCTCGTGGCAAATATTCACGCGGTTGGAAATCAGCACGGGTGTGCCCGAGGCCAGCGCTTCGACCACCGAGATGCCGAAATTTTCTTGATGCGACGGCAGCACAAATACCTCCGCCGCCTGCAGCGCCGCCCATTTGAGCCGTCCGGTCAGCATTCCGGTCCAGACCACACGCTCGGCAATGCCCAGTGCCGCGGCCTGCTGCTGCAATTGTTCCAGCAACGCCGGTGCCGCCGGACCGGCCATCACCAGTTGCACTGTGGCATCGTGTTGCGCCACCGCGGCAAAGCCGGCCAGCAACAAATCACAGCCCTTTTTTTCGTGGATCCGGCCGAAATACAGCAATACCCGCCGCCCAAGCAGTTCAGGAAAGGTTTGCCAGAACAATGCCGTGGCGTGCATCGCGTCGGGCGGCACCGCATCGATGCCGAAGCCGGTGACTTTCAAGGGGTAACTGTCATTGAGAAAGGGGCTGCGTGCCAGTTCCAGTTCGGTATGACAGGTAAATAAAATCGCCTGGGCGCGGCCGAATACCCAGCGCTCGGCCAGATTCCAGTAGAGCAGTTTTTTCAGGTGCTTGGCACGATACGTCTGCTGGAACCACGGGTCCAGCATACCGTGCGGAAAGACGAACAATGGCGTGCGAGTTCCCAGCAGGCCAAGCCGGGCAGCCACGCTGTGAAATTGCCAGATACCATGCACAATCAGCGCATCGTATTCACTCGCATGGGCTCTCAGCCAGCGCACCAGTCCCACACTCAAACCGTAAAAGCCACGGCCTGGACCGAGCTTATGTACCCGGCCTTTGATGCGCTCGAAGTCGGGCGTGTCCGGGGAATCGAGCGTCGCCACTTCGCTGGTACAGCCGAAATGGGTCATATGATTGACCAATTGCACCACCGCTTCGGCAACGCCGCCGGTACGCGGTTCCAGCGACGGCAGCAGATGCAGCACCCGCATCGGCGCGCGCCGCACGGCGGCGGGCGCCGGCGCCATCACCTCATCGAGCAGGACAGTCGAGTTCAGTGCTTTCATAGAAAAAACTCCTTGGGGCGAGTCGCACCCTCGCTTCGATGACGCACGATTTTTTCGAAATGCGCGGCCCCGGCCTGTGCCGTCAACCGTTGCACAGCCCATTGCATACGCGCCTCGCGGGCCGCGGCGGTGAGCCCTTCCTCACGCTGCAGCGACATGATGGCCGCGGCGATAGCGGCGCTATCGCCCGGCGGCACGACACAACCGTTACCCGGCTGGTCCAGCAAAATCGAAGCGCCGGCGCAATCCGAGGCAATCACCGCGACACCCGCCATTAACGCCTCGCTGACCACCGCGCCCCAGCCGTCATCTTTACTCAGTGACGGCAAGATCAGAATGTCGAAGTCACGCATGCGTTGCTGCACTTCATTGATCGGCAAGGGTCCGGTAAAGATTGCATCGAGTTGCAGAGCGGCGGCTTGTTGTTCCAATTGCCGGCGCAACTCGCCGTCGCCGATCAGGGTGATACGCGCGGGAATAGCGAGCTGAGCCAATGCAGTCAAGACAAAACGGACACCCTTTAATTCGGTGAAACGCCCGACATAAGCAAGATTCAATACACCGCCGCGAGTGTCGGCAGGCAAACCGGCCGCGCCCGGCGGCGGCAAAAAATAGGCAAAGGGAAACACCCGGTCGGCGGCATAACCGACGGAGCGAAACCATGGCGGTCCATGCCGCCCTATCGCCAGCACAAATTGCACACGCCGGGTCAGCCAGCCTTCCGTCAGACGCGATTGCAGATAACGCAAGCCGCCTTTCCAGCCGGCATTATCGCGCGGCTCGGACATCAAGGCGAACGGCAGCCGCTGTTGTTTGACCTGACGCAGCGCATAGGTGAGCGTGGCAAACCAGCGGATTCCCGAAAACACGTGCAAGCAGGTCGCTCCACCCTCGGCGATCAAGCTGTCGATCTCTTGGTTCGAAGGCGCCACCACGGTACGGTGCAAGATCTCTGCGGTGTCGGTCCAGCCCAGGGCCTGACGTGCTTCAGGCACCCCTTCATGACCGACGCAGTAGACCGTCACCGCCGGCCCCAGGCGCTGCGCCACGGCGCTGATAAAGGCCGATTTATGCGGCGAGATACACGGCTCCCAAAACACGATGCGATTGAAGCTCAGCGGCAATGCGCTGGGCGGCAGATCGCTTGGCGAGGTCCCACTCATGGCAAAACCTTCTTGGCTACCGCCGGACACCCGGCAAACAGCGTATTCGCCGGATAGTCGCCGTGGCGCATGGTGGCGCCTGCCGCGACCACCGAACCGGAACCCACGGTTGCGCCGCCCAGCACAATACAACCCGTACCGATCCACGAACCGTCGCCGATCGCGATCGCCGCCGAATACCCTTCTCCGGCTCGGCGCTGCGAGTCGCCCAGGCGATGCGAGCCGGTGTGAAACAGCACGTTGGGCGCGATGTCGCAACGCGCTCCGATCACCACCGGCGCATCCGGGGCCACGATAAAGACGCAGCGCAAACCCAGCCAGGTTTCCGCGCCGATGGCAATCCTGCCGCGCCCGTAGAACTTGACTCCGCCGGTAATCTTGCAGCCCGGCCCCAGTTCGAACCCGAGCAAGGTCAACAAGCGATGCTTGAGCGGGAAAAAACGCGTGGGCGGCAGTACTGTCAGAATCAAATTAGCGAGCGGATTGCGCAACGCGGCAAACCTAGGGTTCATGGCACATCACCTGGTGCAAGCGGGTTAAGGAATTCGACCAGCCGGCGCCCTACCGAGCGGCGGCTGCAACTTGCTGCAATTACTTTTTGCCCGGCCGCCGCCACGCGCGCAAAATGTTCCGGCTCGCGCACGATGGCAGCGATCTGATTCGCCAGCACCTGCGCCGTGGCTTGCGGCAAGATGGCTGCCGTGTCTTGATTGAATAACAAAGCGATATCGCTGACTTGAGTGGTCAGCAACAGCAAACCATGACTCGATAGCTCAATCACTTTGGAGGGAAAGGTGGTGCTATTGATTTGGTCGCCCGGCACCCGCAACGACAGGCCCACGTCAGCATCGGCCAGAGTGCGGCGATATTCGTCCGGACCGATATCCTGCCGTACGCTCACCACCACCCCGGCCGGCCGAACCTCTTCCGCCAGGGCGTTAAGCTGCTCGGTGCCGCCAAAGCCGGTGACCACAAAATGCACTTGACTCGCCAAATCGCGGTGCTCCTGCGCAAATAGGCGCACCGCATCGACGAACAGCTTCAAGCCGGTATCGAGCTGAATCGATCCGCCATAAAGAAACACCACCGGTTTCTGAAAGGCACGGGTGCGCACCTTCACTTCCGGCGACACCCCATTGACCACACACACATTGTCCAGACCCAGCACACCGGCAAGCTGGTGCGATACGACAATCGAGCGCTTGCTGCATAAGCGCGTCAAGATACGGAAACTGATGCGATTGGAAAAACCCCGCAGATTTTTTTCATCGGTGCGCGGACCGTCTTCCAGATCGATCACCACATGCTCGCGGCCATTGCGAAAACATAACCACGCCGCCAGCAGGATATATTCGGGGAAATAATTGTAGAGCACCACGCTGTCGTCGCGCCGGACTTCGCGCCAGGCAAACCACAGATACGCAAAAGCGGAATACAAACGATTCAAGCCGCGAATACTGATCGAAGACAGATAAGCACACGCCACCCGCCCCTCCCGGCACGCAAAACCTTTAAAAAATATCTGCGCCGGGCTGGCCGTGACAATCGGCGAACTGACGATAAAAGTCTCGCGCAACTGGCTGCGCACACTGGCCGCCATGCCGATAACTTTCTGCGAAGCTGCCCCGACGGCAAAACGCTGCTTATGGTGGACATTGTAATGAGGCAACACCACTGGGGCAAAAAAGAACTGACGCGTCATGACCGGGTAACTCCTGCATAATTCGATGGAGCGGCGAATTGACCGCTGACTGACTCCCGGGAACTGGCGCGCGCATACCTGGCGATCTGGATCGCCAGGGTAAACATGACGATCTTGTCGAAGTCCAACGGTGCGCCGTTCTGCGCCATCAGCAACACCATAAATAAGGCACAGATGGCCACGCCGGTGCTGCGCAACAACATCACGAACAAGGGGAAACCCAGCCAACCGTAGGCAAAAAACAAATTGAGGCTGCCGTTATGAAACGGCCCGTCCTCAAACGGTTCGATCAAAGCATGCTGTTGAAAGTAATCAGAGGCAACCGTCAGCGGTATGCCGAAGGGGGCATGGGCGAGCAAGTAGCCGATCAGCTCGAAGGGCTGGGTAATGCGCAAACCCGCCGAGACGTCGTTACCCGAGAGGATTTTTTCCAGCCGCCCCGGTTCGGCGGCAAAGATCGGCAAAGCCAGAAACAGCAAAGCCAACATACCTAACGTCACCACCGCCACCTTGTCGATGCGCTTGTGATGAAATGCCGCCGTGATCACTACGTTGCTGATCAAACCATAGAAGGTCTGCGATACCGCACATGCCACCAGCGCCAGGCCGGTGGCAATCCACTGTTTCCGTCCTTTCAGCGTATGCAGGCAGATAAAATTCAGCACCAGGCTGACGCCACCGAGATACGACGGCTCGGAGAACCCGGCGGACGGACGAATAACCCAGTCATAGCCATGTTCCTTGGCATGTTCGACCCACGACGAGGCCAGCGAAATATCGCCGCTGTTGATAAACAGCGACTTCGGCATATAGAGTGCGATGCCCTTTTTCGATGCCAGCCATTGCGCGATGGCGAACAAGGCCAGCCCCCCCAGGATGAGCAGGGGCCACATGCCGTTAAATCGGCTCAGGTCGTAACGCGGCGTGCCGGCCAAGAGCCAGAACAACAACATCAAACCCACGGCCAAGCGAAATTCCCGCAGCAAGTTGGGCGTGTCGGGGAGATAGATGGTGGCCCAGAGCAAACTGAGACTGAATGCCACGACCACTAAAACGGTCTGCATCGGCAACACCTTCATCCGCGTGTTCCAGGCGACCAGCACAAACAACACCGCCGACAGCGAGGCGAAATAGTTCAGGCCATATTGAATCGCCGGCAATAGCAAAATCACGCTATGCGGTAGCGGACAGGCGCAAAAATCGTCGTAGACTCGGCGAACCAGGCTCATGGTCAGGCCACCACGGCAATCGTGTCGACCCGGCGCACGCTGAGCAAACGCCGATACAACGCCTTGCCGGCGCGCTCGCCCAGCAGCCCGATCGCCAGCCAGAACAGCGTGCGTTTGGAGCCGCGGTCGGCCAGCAAGGCTCGCACAAACAAACTCAGGGACCGGAAATAATTGCGTCCGAGCTTGGCTTTGCCATTGGCAATCAAGGCATCGACCCGCACCCTGCGGCGGAACACCGCAAAGTCGGTATGGGTGGACATTTCGCGGCCCCATTTTTTCTCGATCGCGGCCAGCCCCGCGAGACGGCGCACGATATTGACGCTGGTGCGGTCGCCGGCGTGCTGGATAAATTCAACCAAGGCCTCGTCGACATAAGCGAAGTCGCCGAAAGCCAGGCAGCGCAGCCACATATCGAAGTCCTGGAAACTGGGCAAAGTCTCGTCGAAACAACCGGCGTCGAGCAACACCTGGCGCTTCACCAGCACCAGGCTGGTCGAGGTCGGGCATTCACCGCCCAAGGCCTGGGTCCGAGTCCAGATCGGCGTGCTGGCGCGGCAGCGGCGCGAGTGGCCGAAGGCGAGATCGATATCGATGTATTGGCACAGAGCCCCGACATAATCGGTTTGCGCCAGCAAATGTACCTGAGCGGAAATTTTCCCCGGCAGCCAACGGTCGTCGTCATCCAGAAAGGCAATCAATTCGCCCCGCGCCGCGGCGATTCCCGTGTTGCGCGCGCCGCAGGCACCTTTGCTGTGGGTGTTGGGAATCAATACCACACGCCCGCCGGCAATCAAGTCCGTCAGTGCCACGCGGGTATTGAGTTGCTCCTGCGGATCGGTATTGTCGTCGATCACGATCACTTCCAACTGCGGGTAGTCCTGGGTCAGCACTGTCTCGACCGCCGCGCGTACCATCTCGCTGCGTTTGTAGGTCGGGATAATGGTGGAGACCAATGGCGTCCAAGTTTGATTCATCTGAATTCTCCTGGTGTTCTATCGGTCGTGGCGTAACTCATGTGACTTAACCCAAGCGACTTAACTCAAGCAAAGTGCAGCGCACGGCGCAACACCGACATCTGGTCGGGATTGAAGCGGTGGATATGCCACAGTCCATAAAGGCCGCCCAGCGCTGCCGCCAACAACAAATGCGGCAAGGTCGCCAAAGCGAATAAATCGAGGGTGCGGCTGGCGCCATAGGCCACCACATACACCCCCGCGCCCAATACCACCTGCCACTGCAAGGCGCGCAGCAACATCAGCAAAGGCATCTCAAGCAAGCTCGCAGTGAGTCTCAAATAGACCGGCGCGCTGATCAGCGTGGCCACCAGATAAGCGATCACCATGCCGTGCAATCCGCCGAAGTGGGCGCCAATCAACCAGCACACGATATGCACCACAGCGACGCCGAAATTCAACATCAGCAACCAGGCGGTGCGCCCTTTCACCATAAATACGGCCGGTGCGGTGCTCATCACCGATTGCACAAACCCTACCGGCGCCAGCCATAACAACAGGGCCGCCACGCCGCTCCATTTCGAACCGAGGGCGACCGCCACAAACGGCACCCGCAAGGCCATCAGGCCGCCCATCATCGGCGCGGTAATCAAGGCGACGAACGACACGCTTTGCAGATACTTTTCTCTCAAGGCGACGGGGTCGGCTTGATGCGCGCTCATTACCGGGTACAGCGCCTTGGACGCCACCAGCGCAATACTTTGCAACGGATACAGCATGATTTTGAACGCTAGCGAATAAGGACCCAAGGCGATGGCGCCCAGCACCTTGCCGACAATCATCGAGTCCGCATTGCGATTCAGGTAAATCACCAGATTCGACAAAGTCAGATTCGACGAGAAACCGAAAATACGACGGATTTCCTTCACGTCGCAGCGCCAGTTCGGCCGCCACGGCGAGGCCAGAAACATCTGGATCGACGACAAACTGGAATGAACGATCGCCTGAATGATCAAGCTTTTGACGCCCAGGCCAAAATGAGCGGCGATGATGGCGGCGGTCATGCCGCAGGTGTAGGACAGCACATCCGAACGCGCCACCGTCCTGAAGCGCGAGTCGCGCTCGAGCAGGGCCTGGTGCGCGGCACCCAGGCTCATCACGGGAAAGGTCAAGGCCAGCCAGCACAACACCACGCTTAACGACGCCGAATTGAACAAGCGCGCCAGCGGCACCGAGAACAGCACAATCAATAATGCAATCGTCGAACCGGAGAACACATTGAGCCAGAAGATCGAATTCACCATATTCGGCGTCAGCGTGCGGCTGCGGATAATGGCCGGGCCGGTGCCCATGTCGCGCAATAGTCCGGCCAGGTTGGTCACCACCGTGGCCAGCGCCATCACGCCAAAATCGGTCGGGCTTAACAGCCGCGACAAAATACCCAGGCCCACCAGTTGCACCACTGTTTTTGCAATCTGCGCCGTCGCCAGCCAACGCGCGTTTTTGCCCATCGACGGCGGTGCGGTGGTCTCGATTGAGAGTTCCGGAGTGGACATATCGGCCATGTTGAGGTTACCCAGCAGTAAAAACGGTGCGGAAAAGTGGCAGCAAACGTTCGCTGCCGCGCTGGCTCAAATGGTCGCCATCGATATACAGGGGCATCAAGCCGTCTGAGCCCATGCAACGCCCATTGCGGCACAAGTATTGCGTCGGATCGAGCAAGGTCACGCCGCATTGACTGGCGGCGGCTTCGATGGCGCCGCTGGCAACCTGATTGCGGGTGTCATAGCTGGCCCGCGAGATCGACACATCGGCCGGATGCCGATCCAGGATCATCGATTTGGCCAGATAGTCCGGCACATCCTGATTCATTTCCGGAATCGGCAGCAGGACAAATACCTTGCGCGTCTTGGCCAAACTGCACAGATCCTGGGTCAGAAATTGCGCATAGTGAGTGCGTCGCGCCACAATGTCGGCCAGCGGCCGCTGGCCGTTAAAGCCGATCAGGATGGTCGGGTCGTCGTTCACTGTCTTGCCTTCGACATACGCCGAGAAACGCGCCACCATCACCAGCGGCACACTCTTGGGAAATTGGTCGATCTGCTGCATCACCTGTTTGGCAAAAGAACGGCAGGGTTCTTCCTGGTGTTTGCCAAAACGGCTGGCGCCGGCAAACGGCGGACATCCGGAGGTGCCGAAAAACATCACGCTGCGGTCGTTCTCGGCGGCCGACTGCGCAATGCTGCTAATCACCGCGTTACCGTGGCTGTCGCCCCACACAATGGCACCGACCTCGGGCTCCGTACCATACCGGCAGCCGATATCGTCCTTGCCGTCGTTCATCCGGTAGACACTGTTGGTCAGGCATTCGGTGCGGCGCGGGTCGACATCAGTACTTTCAGCCGACACCTGCTGCACCTGGGCCGGCAAACGCGATTCAAAACCTTTGCCGTAAGTGACCGCCGCACAAGACATCACCACACAAGCGGTACCAACCGCCAAGGTAGCCAAACCGCGGAAGCCGAATTTTTCGCGCAAACCCGCGGCGCGGCGTTCGATCAATTCGTATGAGACAAAACCCATCGCAATCGACGTCAACAAACCGCCGACGATCACGGTGGCGTTATGCGTGGGCAGATCCAGATAATGCGTCAGCACCACCAGCGGCCAATGCCACAAGTAAATCGAATATGACCAAAGACCGATGCGTTGCAGCGGTGCGAAGCGTGTAAACCAGGTATGCCGGTCGGCAAAGATCACCGCGGCCGCGCCCAGCACCGGCACCAGAGTGCGCCAGCCCGGCCAATCGTCGGCCGAGGTGAAATAGAGACCGGAGAACACAATGGCCGCGAGACCCACCGTTTGCAAGCTGCGTGCTTGCAAGGAGCTTAACTTGATGCTGTCGCCGTAGAGCAGTACCAGGCCACCGGTCACCATTTCCCACACTCGTGTCGGCAACAGGAAGAAGTTCGCTTCCGGGTAATGCCTTGCCGCGACCAGCGCCAACACAAAAGATACGCCGCCCATCAGCCACAGTACGCTGCGGAACATGGTTCGACCACGGCCGAGCAGACGTACCGCCAGCATCAGCAGCACCGGGTAAATCAAATAAAACTGCCACTCGGCCGACAGCGACCAGGTGTGCAAAAACCATTTGGTTTGCGACGATGAATCGAAATACCCCGCTTCACGCCAATACACAAAATTCGAAATAAACGTGACCGAGGCACCGGCATGTTCGGCCAAAATTTTATAACCGTGCGGATCAAGGTAAAACCAGCCGAACACCAGGCCGGCCGCGCACAACACAGCCAGTGCCGGAACGATGCGGGCGAAGCGCGACAGATAAAAATCGAATAGCTTGAAACGCTCGGCTTCAAGACGACCGACAATAATCGCGGTCATCAAATAACCGGAGATCACAAAAAACACATCCACGCCGACAAAACCACCTTGAACAAAGGGGGTTTGAAAGTGGAATAACACCACCAGTGCGACGGCCACACCGCGTAACGCATTGATGTCGGGCTTAAACCGCATATCGAGGTTTCCTTGACCGCTTGGAAGAAAGCAAACTGAATTGCCGCAAGCTAGTTGTCATTCCGGTGAGGATCAAACCCCGGGACCTTAAAGCCCTGCTGTAATGCAGGCGAAGTGGGCGACACTTGGAAATCCGAAAATCGGGTTCTGGCGGCGTCGCTCATGGAATGGGCAAACACCACATCCGCGCTACCGAACATCGCGACGTTTTGAATCAACGGCAACGCGCGCGCATCGATCATGGTGGCGCGCCCGCCCACCACGGCATTGCGCCGCAAGATGATATTTTTCGGCGCCCCGGGCCGGTCGCTCAGAATCGTGGTGAGCGTCGGATATTGAGTCGAATAAGGCGGCTGGTCAAAATGGACCGCCTGCAAGGGTTTTTGCAATACCCCCTGCGGATCTTGCGCCATCACCTTTTGCCAGGACAAGCCGCGCGAGTCGATATAAACCGCGGGGGTGCAGTCGACAAACAGGTTGTCTTCCACCAGGATATCGCTGCCGCCACCGATAAAGACCGCCTGGTTGACCCGGGCAAATACATTGCGGCGTATCGTCGTGCCGCCGAATTCATCGTCGAGGTAAATCCCCATGGTCGCGCTCGGCTGTGCCCCGCTGCCGATGTCATGGAAGAAATTATTTTCGATCACAGTGCCGCGCGCGGTCCAGTCGCGGCCGGCATAGATCGCCCCGGTGTCGCCGCTTTCCTGCGCCACGTGGTCGATTTCGTTATCGGCAATCAGGTGATTATTGCCGCCGAAAATAATCCCGGCATGCGGCCCGTCGTGAATATGGTTGCGCACCACCCGGTCTCCGGCCCCGGCAATATTGATGGCCGGCCGGTAGGAACGTGAACGCCGCGCATAATGATCGAATTCGCTGTCCTCGACAAACATGCCGCCCGGCGCCAGCGATACAGGGCTGCCGCCGAATACGGCGAGGCCGCCTTCACCGGTATTTTCCACGGTGACAAAACGAAAACCGCTATTGGTGCCGGTCATAAACGCCGCACGGTCGCCCATATTGCGGATCGCCACATGCTCCACCACCACATCATGGCCGCCACGGATTTCCAGTGCGTTGCCGCGTCCCGCAGTCAGAGTCAATTGACGTATGCGGAGATGACTGACATTGGTGATCACCATCAAGGCATTGGCCACCGAAGCTTCCACCTCGCCGTCATGCAACGGCGCGGGCGGCCAGAAGTAGACCCGTCCGGCGGCGCGGTCGAGATACCATAGTCCGGGTTGATTCAACTCGGCCAGCACGTTGTCGAAAAACACGCGCTGCCCCACCTTCATGCCGAATTGCGGTGCGGGTGCCTGCAGCGTGATCTGACCGGATGCATCTATCGACTCGACCGGCAAGGTGATGTCGGCCCAATCGCGCGCCCAATAACCGGTGGCTTCGAGCTGCGGCTCCTGGCGCCAGGCTTCGGTAGGCGCGCCTTTTACGGTAAAGGTACGGCCATTTTCGCCGTCGGGCAGTTGGGCGATGGTGGCAAAGCCGGTGCTCGGCCAACGTGCCGAGGTCATCGGCTGATCGCGATAGAACAACTCCAGCGGCGCCGGTGTGACCGCAATGCCAAAACCGTGACGCGGCTGGTCGCCCAAGTCGGTAATACCGTTGCGCGCCAGATCGGCCACCAGCACGTGGCCGCGCGCACTGGCGGGCAAGCGCGCCAGTATGGCCGGGTCGCTCACCGGAGCAAAACCATTGACCGGCCTGCTCCCGCTAATCACGGTTTTGCCGACCCCGGCGCCGGTGATGGTAATCGGCGTATCTTTCCAGCTCGGATCGGGTTGAATCTTGAGCGCGTCGCTTAAACGATAGACTCCCGCACCCAACACCAGATTCAGGCTGTCGATCGAGCCCGCCCCCTTGGCTTGCGCCTTGGGTGCGGCCAACACCGCCAGCGCCTGACGCAAACTGAGGTTGGATGCCGACAAGTCGACGCTGCCGGCATCGGCGGCCGAGTTGGTTGCGTTTGAATTGGCGGCCGCGAGCGGCACGTCGACCGCCAGGCACTGGCTGCCGATCAAGCTTGCGGCCGCACAAAGGGAGGTACGCACAAGCCACGACGGCAGCGGATTGCTCCGCTTCAGCGCGGCCGCAAATGAGGCGCGCCGAATTTCAGCGCAGCTCATGACCGGTGTCCACGCGAGCGCATCGGCGCAACGTTGGCGCCCCCGGGCACCGGGGTGGTGGCGTAAGCGTAACTGCCATAACCATAACCATCGTTGCCTGGGCGGCTCTTGAAGCCATTGAATACCGCACCGTTCATCGGCACCCCGGCCTGGGCGAAACGCTTGATCGATTCACGTACTTGCGGCACCGTGGTGACACCTTGCCTGACCACCAGGAAACTGGTGCCCGCATGATGCCCCAGCGCGGTGGCATCGGTCACGGCCAATACCGGCGGCGAATCGATAATCACCACGTCGTAGTTCATGCTGATGTTCTTCAAAAATCCGCTCAGCACGGAACTGAGCAATAGATCCGAAGGATTGCCTTGGGTTCTGCCACGCGCGATCACGTCAAGATTCGGCAAGACGTTCTGACGCAGGGAGGCTTCAAGCGGTTGACCCAGAATGATTTCAGCCAGGCCCGGCGCTTGCATGATGCCGAAGCGCCGGCTCAAATCGCCGCGCCGCAAATCGGCGTCGATCAATAGCACGCGTTGATCGGAGGCCGCCAGCACCGCAGCCAGATTGGACGCGACAAAAGACTTGCCGACCTCCGGCGTGGGGCCGCTGATCAGGACGATATTATTCTCGGCTTCGAGCAGAATAAACTGCAACGCCGAACGGAAACTGCGCAAGCTCTCGACCGAAATACTGTCGCTGTCGTCGACCGCCAGTAACGACACCTCGCCGGCACGGCGCTTCCCTTTTTTTGCATCGAGTGTCATCTGCTGTTTGCTCAGCGGCACCACCGCATACACCGGAATGCCGCAACCGGCTTCGACTTCATGCGGCTGCACCATCGCACCAAACCAGCGTTTGCGAACCCAAGCCACGCCCACGCCGACAAATAAGCCGATCAGCACCGACAAGCCCACCACGACCTTGCGATTCGGCTTGACCGGGTTTTCCGGAATAAATGCCGTATCCACCATACGCGTGTTACCGGTCTTGCCGGCGCGTGCCAGACGCAGTTGCTGTGCGGTGTTCAACAAACTGGTGTAGAGATCCGTATTGACCTGCACGTCACGCTGCAGACGCAGCTCGGTTTGTTCCAATTCCGGCAATTGACGCGTTTTGGCATCGATCGTGGCAAGCCGGCTCTGCAGCGAGCTCAATTGTTCGTCGATCGAAATCACGGCGGGATGAGAAGCGGTGAAGCGCGCCATCAACTCGCTGCGTTTGGTTTGCAAATCGACAATCTTGCCCTGTATATCGACCGATTGCTGCAATACCGCGGTGCCTTCCTCGGTCAAATCCAGGGTTCCGTTGGTGGAACGGAATTGATTAAACGCTTCCTCGGAATCTTCCAACTGGCGCTTGAGTTTAGGCAACTGCTCCTCAAGAAAACTCAACGACTTTTCTGCTTCCTGGGCTCTTTGTTCGACGTTCTGACGCACGTACTCGCGACCGATTTCGGTCAGGATCAAACTCGTCATTACTCGATCGGGGTCGCGCAGGCTGGCGGTGATGACATCGGCGTCTTTATTCTTTTCGGTAATGAGTAAAGCTTTTTGCAAATCTTCGATTGCATGGACTTTGGATACGCGCACCAGCGAGAAGGTCGCACCGGCAGCCCCTCTCAAAGTATCGACCTGGATCGTCAGCGGTCCTTCGGGCGTATTTGCCGTGAGAGGCGTGCCGACGTGCCCGGTAGCGGAAATACTGTCAAATTTCGCCAGCAAGCGATAGTTGTCGCCGCCTGTCGCGACAATCCTGAAGGGTTTGCCCAACAGTGCCCCCGGCACATCGAAGCGCGACACCGCTACCTTCTCGGTGCCCCACACATAACCGCCATAACCGAACAGGCCAGGTTGGGACACGCCGTCCGCATAGCTGGCAAGCCAGCGGCCGAAGATGGGGAAATATTTCGGCGCGACGCGGATATCGAGGTTGAGTTTGTCCACCGTGCCGCCGACCACCAGGCGCGAACCGACGATATCCATTTCGTCGGAAGCGGCCGATTTGTTATCGAACATCTGTTCGACATTGGCCAGCACATTGTTGGCCGAATTCGGATTGTCCTGCACCTGCAACAAAATATCCGATTGATAAATCGGCGTCGCCAAAATGGCGTAACTGATGCCGATCAAGGTCATGACCAATGTAATCACGCCAATCAACAAACGGTTGTCGAACACCGTATCGATCAAACCGCTGAGGTCGAGATGCGAGTCGTCCTGATTCGCCGTCGGTATGGAATGAATAGGTGTAGGTGGGGGTAATGTCTTCATGCGACTTCCTTCACCGTCTGCTTACGTGACAGACGCGTTAAACGCTCGGTCCAGTCTGCCACGCCGGATTCGATCAGCTGCAAGGCGAGACGGAATGCCTGTTCGCCTTCGCGGTATGGATCCGGCACGTCTTTACCGCCGAAGTGGCAGAAGCGCGAGATCTTGCCGCGCCCGGCCGGGTAATGGGATTCAAGCTGGCGCTGCTGAGGGACATCCATCACCAGCACCAGATCGGCAGCACGCAGCATGGGCATCGACACCTGCCGGCCGCGATGGCCGGAAATGTCGAGCGTCAATTCCTGCATCAGGGTGACGGCCCACGGATCCGCCGGCACACCAATGCAGGCCGCCAAGCCGGCGGAATTGATTTGCGTCGATGGCAAGGCCTGTTGCAGCAGTGCTGCGGCCATCGGGCTACGGCAAATATTGCCGGTACAAAGAACCAATATATTGTTCATCATAGCCCCGCGGCTTTGCCGAAGTAGATCGATTGGGTGCTGGGCAAGAATAGGCTGATCACACGGCTCCAGCGCACAACAGGGGCCGCATCGACAAACACTACATCCTTGGCTTTTAGCTCGAAATTGTCCGCCAGCGCCAATGAGCCTGGATTGACGACATTCAAGTGATAAATTTCCGGCTTGCCTTCCACCACATTGCGCACTACAAACACTTGGCGTGCATCGCCGGTCACCGGGCTGACACCGCCCGCGTCGCCGAGCGCTTCGTTCAACGACAATTCGCCATTACGTAAATACAGCGTAGTGGGGCGCGACACATCGCCGGTGATAAAGACTTTGCTGTCTTCGCGGGCAAACACCCGCACCATGTCGTCGTTTCTCAGCATGACCCTGGTCGGACTGACACCGTGCGCGACCAGGTCGGGAATATTGACGATGATGGTTTTTCCATCGCGTATCACGGCGATCGAGGCCCGATCACCCACCGCCGTATAACCGCCGGCGCGGTTGATCGCTTCGGGCAAGCTCATCGGCAAATCGTTGAAGATCTGCAGTCCCGGGGTGCGCACTTCGCCATCCATGAAGACGCGGCGCGCACGATAGGTTTGGATGCGCAAGGTAACTTGGGGATCGCGCACGAATTTGGCGAGATGGGAGACGAGCAGGTCGTGCGCCTGGAGTTCGGTCAGTCCACTGACCTTGATCGGCCCTACATAGGCAAACTGCAGAATACCTTGGGAGTCGACGCTGTAACCCGATGCGACCGAAGCCGAACCGGTGTAGTCGGTACCCACGGTGGTGACGGCGACCGGCGCGAGATTCAATTCCGGATGATCCCACACCACGATGTTGAGTACGTCACCCGCACCGATCGTATAGGGCGTGGGTGCGGCAAACAGGCTGGCCACATCGGTGGGGATGGCGGTTTGCCGTTCGACGCGCTGGGCCTGCACCAGGTTAGGTGTGATTTCAACCACCGCACCGGCGGGCGGCGTATCGGAGCCGTTGCTGGAAAGCGGATGGTCATGCCGCCATTGCGCTTGCGCGGCGGCCGAACTGGTCATTTGTTGCTGCGGTGAGTTGGCTTGGCCGTTGCTGGGGGTATTGCCCGTGTCGCCTGCTGTGTCGGCATACCAATGCGAGCCAGGCTCGACCGAGCAACCGGCGAGCAACATCACCGTCCATAGAAATGCCAATCGGGCGATTTTTTTCATAGGCCTTGCAAAAAAATTTCAGTCAACGCCCCATGCATGTGCGGCTGGTAGTTCCATGCATAGAGCACCTGTTCACTCGACGTACGGAAAGCACGACGGTGAGCTACTGATAAAACGATGGAGAGCGTCAGGCGCTTAACGCTTTTTGGTGATTACGAAGTCGATATTCGGTCGGAGAAATCAGCAATCGTTTGCGGAAGATTTTGGCAAGTCTGTCGCCATTACCCATCCCGCTACGACGCGCAATCTTGTCGACCGGCAAATCGGTTTCCGTCAGCAAATGGCACACCATATCCAGGCGTACACGGAATAAGTATTCCGACGGCGTGATGCCCATCTCGTGTTTGAACCGGCGCAGGTAATTTCGTTCACTCATTGCGGCAACTTGTGCCGCATCGACCACCGAAATAGTGCGTTCGCAGTTCGACTCGATCCAACGTGCGGAAGCACGGATCTTTTCGCGCACGCTGGGCGTGCCCGCATCGCGCAACAGCGAGGTAAATTTTTGGCTGGCGCCCGGCAACAGGCGTTCGCCGATTTCGCGAGCCACTTCCAGGCCGAGGTCGCGCTTGACCAAAGTCAAGGCGGCGCTCAACGATTCATAACGATCGTCGGTTTCGACAAAACCCTCTTCACCGGCAGGGTTGGCGGAAGCCTGCATGCTGCTGAACGAGAGTTCCGATGAAGCGCCTTGCAGCAACTTGCTGAAGCGCGAATCGCTGAACTCCGCATTACCCGCCACCTTGCCGCCGGCGCTGAACAATGCATCGTAGTTGCCGTATTGGCGTGAATCGAGACGGTCGGTACCGACACTGAGGGAAGAAGAACATAACACCGTGCCGCCGCTGAACGACAGCAAGCGCACTCGATACGATGAACCGACTTCAGTACCGTTGCTGGCGGCGAACTGGTTGGCCAGCTGAAACACCTCGGCAATAATGCCGGCACGCAACAAAGAAAAATCGTCGAACAAGACAATCCCGATTTGTTTAACGGGGCGCTTGGCACTGGCACTGGGAGCGGCAAAAGACGTCCCGCCGAGCGCGTGCGGGAAATGAAAAGAGCTAGACTCAAAAGTAGCGAGTGTCATGGTTTTTCCTTCAATGCGTCCCCTCGATTTTGTTCTGCATGGAATCGAATGTTCCGTTTTTCTTGCACTGCATCATACAAACGCAAACCGACCTCACAACAAAATTGACGGATAAAAACGAGACCTTGGCGGATTTACGACGCTACCTCCGCCGGTCCACCTTGGGTGCCCGTTTCCGCATAGCTTGAACTACTTAGTAGGGAGTAAGCAACTGATTTTATTAACGTATTACATATGCATTACAAAATCTGGGAGATTTGAAAGTATCTCCGGCGAACTGGGTGTTCGACAGGAATAGTCCCAAAAAGATCCCCTACCAGTAATATTCCGCCTAATGCTAGTAGAGATCCGCCGCATCCTATTTTTGATGGAATTTGTGCAGGTGCAGCATGACTAAGCGCAACCCCCTGATTCGAGAGATAGTTGGCTGTTTAGAAGTGATCTGGAACTTTAGAAATGTTTGTAAGAAAAATAATTTAGGTCTCCATGATAAACAAATGGGGCTCGATTAATTTATCGACCTTAATCATCTTTTTTGATTTCAACGCAGACAACTTTTGTAAGGCGCGCGCTTACGTTACGTTGTTCAGAATGGACGCAACAGACCACCCACGGTCCGCCAACATATCGGCGATTTCAGTCAAGGCAAGGTAAACCCCGAAACAATGTCTATGATGACTAACATCAAGAGCACCGATCAAATTAGGCCTCCTAATTAGTTTATCAGGGCACGATCTGTCGATTCAATCACCCTGCATCTGTCTTGGTTTCACCGTAAAAGCAATCTCTGCCGTGTTGCAAGCAGCAGGAATAGAGCTAACCCGCTTTTCGCAGTCTAGCTGGTCTTCTCCGACATAAAGTCGTACAGAGCCTGGACCACAACATTGTCTTCAACCGAAATCAGTCGTTGCATCGGTGGAAGATTTTACGGTTCAAGTTGGTGCGTTTGAGTGAGATATCCGGCCGGTATTTTGGAGGATCGTTCCATGTTCAACATTGCCCGCCAGTTGCTCGATCTCTTGTTCGTCGTGTTTGGCGCGTTTATCGCCAACCTCCTGACGCCCGACACGAGTCAACGTTTGTACGATGCACGAGGGATGTTTATCACGCTCGACATCGCCTTGGTTCTCCTGCTGTTTCCGTTGTTCAACCTATATCAGTCCTGGCGCGGCAAAACTCCCGCAACGCTGATCGGCCGCACCCTGCTTGGATGGGTGGTGGTGCAAGGCACGGGCGCGCTGATCTACGCCGCGCTGCATCGCTCGATCCCGAACCACTCGCATATCTCACACGCGTGGTTTATCAATTGGACCGTGCTGACCGCCTTGTCTTTTGCTTTGTCGCGGCAACTTATCGCGCTGACGCTGGGAAAATTGCGCAGCGCGGGTTTCAACCAAAAGCGGGTGGTGATTGTCGGTACCACGGCGGAAGCGCTGCGGGTAGTCAATCGCATCGAACGTTTGCCCCAAGCAGGTTATTCGACGGTAGCAATCTATGATGAGGCTGCCGCCAGCGGCGCGAAGGTTTCGGGGGTGCCGGTCATTTCCCGCTGGAATGCCCTGACGCGCTGCGTCCGCCAAGGTAGTGTCACCGAACTCTGGCTTACCGGGCAACCAACCGAGGCCCATCCGTGCGCGCGTTTTATCGCTGAGTTCCGCAACGAATTCGTCAATATCCGCCTGCTCCCCGATCTCGACAGTTTTGCGCTGGCCAATCTGGGCACCGTCGACTTGCTCGGTTTGCCCTCGATCAACCTGGTCGACACGCCGGTCTGGAGCTTGCACGTTCTACCCAAGGAAATTTTCGATCGGGTGTTTGCCGCCGCAATCCTGATCGCGTTGTTACCGCTGTTTGCGGTGGTGGCTTGCGCGATCAAAATTTCGTCGCCGGGCCCGGTGCTGTTCCGCCAAAAACGCAAAGGCATAGACGGCAACGAATTCTCCATCTACAAATTCCGCTCGATGCGTATGCATACGGCAGAAGCCGGGGTGATCAAGCAGGCGACCAAAGGCGATTCACGGATTACCCGGGTCGGCGCCATCCTACGCAAGACCAGCATCGACGAATTGCCGCAATTCATCAATGTGCTGAAGGGTGAGATGTCGGTGGTCGGTCCCCGCCCACACGCCGTCGAGCACGATGAGCTCTACAAAGACCTGGTGCTGAACTACATGTACCGTTATCGGATCAAGCCCGGCATCACCGGCTGGGCGCAAGTCAACGGCTTTCGCGGCGAAACCGACAGACTGGAAAAGATGGTGGGACGAGTGGCATGCGATTTGTACTACATGCGTAACTGGACCTTCTGGCTCGACGTCAAAATTGTGATGATGACGTTTATGAAGGGTTTTGTGAACGTCAACGCGTACTGAGAGCGGTAAGCGGGGGTTTGGCGGGTCTACGGAATAGCACAATCCCAACCAAGTTCCCTGGTATTTGTTGCATAGCCCAGGTCAAAGCCGGCGCAGAGAATGAATACTCTGCGCCGGCTTTGACGTTTCCGGCGCCTGCTTGAATTGCCACTGACGTTTGAGCGGAAGCGGCGCACCTCTCCCACTCTCCCACCTGCTTGCAACACGCCCAATACGCGGACTGCGCCCCATAGGCAACGGATTCGTACGGCAAGGCAGCACCAGGCCGCAGCGCAGGTACTACCTTGCCGTACCGCCTAGTTCGGGCTCTGGAATGGCCCGGTAAACTGAGAAGGCGTAAAACCTTTAACGATAGCGGGCGAAGACGGCGCCAGTTGAAAATCGCCAAACGCCGAGCGTGACGCGTCCGCCATCGCCTTGGCGAAAACCACGTCGGCGGAACCGAACATCGACTCGATGGTGATATACGGTTGAGCTCCGGCATCGATGGCCGTGGCGGTGCCGTTGATCACGATATTGCTACTCAGCAGGTTGCCTACCGGCGCCCCCGGTGAATTGGTCAGGATCTGCGGCAAGGTCGGATAACGCGTCGAGTAAGGCGGCTGGCTATAGTTCACCGCGGCCAACTCCTGCTGGAACACCCCGTTCGGATCCAACACCACGGAATTTTGCCAGGACAATCCACGGGAATCGATATAGATCGCGGGGGTCAGGTTGGCAAACAGATTGTCGTACACCTGATTGTCCCGGCCGCCGCCGATAAATACCGCGTCGTTGACATGCGAGAACACGTTGCGGCGAATCACGATACCGCAGAATTCATCGTCGAGATAAATACCCATCGTTGCCGTTGCTTGCGCGGGGTTACCGACATCATGGATAAAATTATCCTGGATCACCGTGCCTCGCATGGTCCAATCGCGGCCGGCATAAATCGCACCGGAGTCGGCGGTTTCAGTCACCATGTCATAGATCTCATTGTCCGAAATCAGGTGATTGTTGCCACTGAAAATAATCGCCGCATGCGGACCGTTAAACATCGTATTACGCAGAATCTGGTCGCCCACCCCCGACAGATTGATTGCCGGCCGGTAGGCACGGGTGCGCCGAGCGAAATTACTCAACATGCTGTCGGTGACAAAATCATTGCCGCCGGCCAAGGTGGTTCGGTTACCGCCATCCACCACAAAGCCGCCTTCGCCGGTATTGGTCACGGTGTCAAAACTGAAACCGCTGCTGCCCGCATTCGACACTGCCGCGCGATTTCCCATATTGAGGAAGGTGGTGTGGGTGACCAGCACATTGCCGCCGCCGGATATTTGTATGCCGTCGCCGCGGCCATTCTCGAAGGTCAAATTGCTGATGGTCAGGTTGGTCGCATTGTTGGCGACCAACAACGAATTCACCACCGAAACCTCGACGTCGCCGGGTTGCAAGGGCGCCGGCGGCCAGAAGTACACCAGCGCATTTTGCGTATCGACATAATAGTCGCCGGGCTGATCGAGGGAAGACAGCGCATTTTGGATAAAGACCCGCTGTCCGACCAGCAAGCCGAACTCCGGTGCGGGTCCGGTCAAAGTAAGGATACCTGACGACGGATCGACCGACTGCACCGCCAAGGTGGTGTCGGCCCAATCTCGCGCCCAGTAGCCCATCGCCTGCAGGGCAGGTTCATTCTGCCACGCGCTTATCGGCGCGCCGGCGACGGTGAAGGTCAATCCATTGGCGCCGCCGGGCAAGGTCGCGATGGTCGCAAAACCGGTATCGGGCCAACGCGCCAGCGTCATCGGCTGGCCCTGGTAAAAGAGTTCAAGCGGAGCCGGCGTCACCGGAATGTCGAAACCATGGGGTTGGAACGTGCCAAGATTTGTAATGCCGTTTTGCGCCAGGCTGGCCACCAAAACCTGTCCCTGCGCCACCGGCGGCAAACGGGCTAGTGCCGCGGCATTGGTGACCACGGCAAAACCTGTCAACGGCTGGCTGCCGGAAATCACCGCGCTGGTGCCGGCCGCAGCGGAAATCGAGATCGGGGTATTGTTCCAGCTCGGGTCCGGCGTCAGTGTCAAAGTACTGGCGAGGCGGTAGATACCGGCACCGAGAACCAAGTTCACATTGCTGATACCGACATTGGAGCCCGCCTTCTTGGCATTGATTGCGTTCACCACGTCACGCAAACTCAGGTGGGGCGCGGCGAGATTGACTATGCCGCTGACGGGCGGTACTTGGCCGCTTTCCACCGCATTCGAGTCGGCGGCCGAAACAATAACATCGGCTGCAATGACCTGTGTGCTGAACAACAGCATGCCCAATAACAGAGCGCGGGTCAGCGCCATGACGGATAGATGAAAGCGATGTGTTACTGGCGCCGCGATTTTGCCGATGCTGGGGTATTTCATTTCCGCTCCTGGGACAGGCGCGGGATCTCCCGGCCACGCCTGTGTTCGCTTGCTGAGAGCGTCTTCTGAAATTTCGCCGGTCGCAGGCAAGTTGAGCCTGGCCGCGGCGGCGAAAAACGGCGCTGAAAAATTGCGTTTGACCGATATAGGGCGCGATGAAATCCATCAACTGAACTTGATGGAACGTCCCCTCATCGGATCGATACAGACCGGTATCGACGGTCGTAGCGACTTGTTTTGTAGTGCGATTTTATTGCACTTAATCCAAGCCGGTACTGGTAGTTTATGCAATTTAAATTGAATTGCATAGCACACAAGATATATGACATTCTCTTTTCAAAGCTTTCATTTCGCTTCGGATAACAGAACATCCAGCGATGCCATGTTGAAATATTTTTTTCCCGTATTTGTTCGGATGTGCAGCGATGCTTGCGCTGCTTCACCCAACCACAAAAATACAAAATCCCATTTTGCCGAATAGCTAGGCACCCAGATAAAGACGCTTGATCTCGGGGTCGTGCAGCAACTGCCGGGACGGTCCATGCAATGCCAAACTTCCGGTTTCGAGCACATACGCATAGCTCGAGATGGTCAGCGCCATGCGGCTGTTCTGTTCCACCAATAACACGGTCACGCCGTCGTCGCGATTGATCTGCAAAATGCTGCCGGCAATCTGCCGGATGAATTGCGGCGCGATGCCGAGCGACGGTTCGTCCAGCAACAGCAAGCGCGGCTTGGACATCAAGGCGCGTCCGATCGCCACCATCTGCTGTTCGCCGCCCGACAGACTGGAGCCTTGCTGGCGATAACGTTCCTTGAGCCGCGGAAAACGCGTCACCACACGGTCCAGGTCCGCCGCGATGCCGCCCTTGTCGCGGCGGGTGTAGGCACCCATCAGCAAGTTATCCTTGACTGACATGTAGGGAAACACGTGGCGACCTTCCGGCACCATCGCCACGCCGCGTTCGACCAGTTTGTGCGGCGCCACGCCGCGGGTCGACTCGCCGTCCAGCAGGACCTCCCCCCGCTGCGGAGCGCGCAGCCCGGTGATGGCGCGCAGGGTCGACGACTTGCCGGCGCCGTTCGAACCTATCAGTGCCACGATGCTGCCCTTGTCGACCGACATCGAAACCTCGTTCAGGGCACGCACGTGCCCGTAGGTCAATGAGACCTTGCGCAATTCCAGGTGCGGCACGCTCATATGCCCAACTCCTCGTCTTCCTTGCCGAGATAGGCTTCGATCACCTCGGGGTTGTCGCGAATCTGCTGCGGCGTGCCCGCCGCGATCTTCTTGCCGAAATACAGCACATGGATGTAGTCGGAAATGCTCATGACAGCCTTCATATCGTGTTCGACCAGCAGTATCGAAACACCCTGGCCGGCAATCCGGCGGGTCAGTTCGACGGCACGTGCCGTTTCCTCGGGATTGAGACCGGCATAGGGTTCGTCCAACAGCAGGACCTTGGGCTTGGCGGCCAGCCCCATCGCCATTCCCAGCAAACGCAGGAAGCCGTGCGGCAGATTTTTGGCGACCTCATGCGCGATCCGGCCGATATCGAGCAGTTCCAGTACAGCCAAGGCCTCCTCGTTCAGGCGTGTTTCATCGCGCCGCGCGTGCCGGGTGTCGAGGAAAGCCGGCAGGTCGCCGCTTTGGCGATGCAGTTGATGCGCGAGCGACACATGTTCCAGCGCGGTCAACTGCGGGAAAATGGTGGTTTCCTGGAAGGTCCGCACCATGCCCCGGGCAGCAATCCGATGCGGTTTCATGCCGGTCACATCCTCGCCGAACAGATGCACCGAACCCGAACTGGGCGCGGCATAACCGGCCAGGATCTTGAAGAAGGTGCTCTTGCCCGCTCCGTTCGGGCCGATCACCGAAGTCACCTGGCCCGGTGTGTCGCCCAGCGAGAGCGAGATGCCGTCGTTGGCAAGCAAGCCGCCGAAGCGCTTGGTGACGGCGCGGGCTTCCAGAATCAGGGTCATGCGCCGACCTCCTTGTTGCCAAAGCGCAAGCGGCGTATCTGCAACGACAGGATGCCGTTCGGAATGGTCAGCATCGCCAGGATCATGATCGCGCCATATGCCAGCGATTGGTATTGCTGGAAGTCGCCGAGAAACTCGAACAGAATGGTCAAGGCAAAAGCGCCGAACATCGCGCCGCTGACGAATTCCAGGCCGCCGAGGAAACAGAACAGCATGAAGTCGATGCTGTGCTGCACGGTGAAGCTCTGGGTATAAACGCTCTGGGTCAGAACCGCAAAATAGCTGCCGCCCAGCCCGCCCAGCGCACAGGCCACGGTAAAAGCCAGGATCCGGTAGCGCCAGACATCGATGCCGACACTCTCGGCCAGATCTTCATTCAGACGGATCGCCTCGAAGATGCTGCCGAGCCGTGAATAGTGCATGCGCCACACCACCAGCAAACTCAAGGCCAACAGGAGCGCGCCGAGATAGTAGATGGCGAAGGTCGAATGTATGCCCAGCGGCTGGCGCAGATTGGTAATGCCGGCCGAGCCGTTGGTGAAACGTCCGCCGTTGAGGAAGGCCAGCCGGATCGCTTCGGTCAGGCTGATCGTCAGCATCGAGAAATAGACGCCTTTGAGCTTGAGGATGAAACTGCCGATCAGCGCGCCGCACAAAGCCGTGATCAGTACGGACAGCGGCAGCACCAGCCAATAACTCAAACCGGTGCGACTCAGCAGGATGGCGCTGGCGTAAGCGCCGATCAAGGCAAACCCCGCCTGGCAGATATTCACACGGCCGATGGCGAAGGTCAACCAGACGCCCGAGGCGATCACCGCGAGGCCCGCGCAATTCATCAGCACCGATAAGGCGTAGTGCGACTGCCCCAGGAAAACCGGCAGGATCGAGAAGACCGCGATAAACCCCAGGCAGGTGACCAGGTCGCGCTGTTTTTTCAGTTTCATTCTATTTTCCCGTATTTGCGGAACAGGACACTAGCCCCATGGTTTGCCGAACATGCCATTGGGTTTGTAGAGCAGGAATACGATCATGCCGACAAAAATCAGCAGATAGGTCAGGCTGCTGGGCAAGAACTCATAACCGAGCGCTTCCGCCATGCCCAACATAAAACCGCCGACGATGGCGCCGGCCGTCACGCCGGCCCCGCCGATCATGATCATGATGAAAGCCTTGGTGGAGATATTGGTGCCGACGCCGCTGTTGACGCCGTAGAGCGTGACCAGCAAACCGCCGGCGACACCGGCCAAGGCCGCGCCCAGCGAAAATCCGAGGGTCATCACCTGCTTGACGTTGACCCCTTGCAGGGTTGCGGCGTCCTTGTCCTGGGCCACGGCGCGCAGGGCCCGGCCCGGCTTGGTGTACTGCACGAATAACAACAGGGCGACGATGCATGCCAGCGAAACACCGCATACCAGCAAGCTGGCGTAGGGCATGAAGATGTCGCCGTCGCCGAGATTCAGCACGCCTTCGATGACCTCCGGCACGCCTCTTTGTTTTTCGCCGAATACCGTGAGCGCGGAGTTTTCCAGTAACAAGGCCGTGCCGACCGCCATCAGCATGCTGTTCTCTTCCCGCGTGGCATGCTCCAGCACGGGCTGGAACAGGTAGCGATTGAACAGCACGCCGACGAGCGCCAGGCTGGCGGCCGAGGCCAGCAGCGCGACCCAGAACGGGCAGCCCCATTGGCCGTAAACGTAATAGGTCACAAAACCGCCCAGCATATACATCTGCCCGTGAGCGAAGTTGACCACCCGCATGATGCTGAAAACCATGGTCAAACCGAGTGCGATCAAGGCATATGCCGAACCGAGTATCAGACCGTTTGCAATCACCTGTTCCATAGCTGGGTACCGGTCCGGAAAAGTAATGGGCTGGAGGTCAATCGAGCGGACCCGGCACCGCCGGGCCGCCATGCGCCGATATCAGTTCTGGACCTGGCCGACGAAGATCGGCACCAGGTTGCCGTTCTGAAACTCGTCGATCACCACCGGTACGCCAATCTGGCTGCGCCGGCCGAAATCCTTCTGCCCGACGAATTCCAACTGGGTCTTGCCCTTCAACAGCGGGTTGACCATGCTGAAAGTCGCCATGTCGTGCTTGAATGCGTCGACGTCGGTGAGCGCCTTGGGGTCTTTTTGCAGCACGGCCAGAATCACTTCCAAGGCATACACCTTGGTTCCGGCTTCGTCGTTCCACTCGCCGACATGTTTAGTATAGTCAGCCACAAATGTCTTCATGTAGTCCGACTCAAGCGCCGGTGTCGACGCGCCGCCCACCGACAGGAAGCCGTTGGCCTTGGTGCCGGCGATCTGCTCCAGGGTCTTGGCGTCCTGCGATGTTTCGGTCGAGATCGAACCTTTGTAACCCAGCTCGCGAGCAGTCTTGATCAACAGCGGAGCATCGGCGGGCGCCACCCCGGACAGCACGATGGCATCGGGTTTGCCGCGCACAATCTTGGTCATGATAGGCATGAAGTCGGTGGTGCCCGGTTCATAACTATCCTGGTCCGCGATCACCTTCAAGCCGAGTGCGCGGGCCGCGGCGACGCCTTCTGTTTGCTGGTTCTTGGCATCGGCTTCATTGCTGGCGACGAAGGAGATCGACTTGACGCCTTTTTTGTCCATCAGATATTTGTACACCAAGGGACCGACCTGATACGACGCGACCATGCCCAGCACCGATGCATTGGCCGGAGCGCGATACAGGTCCTTGGAAAACGCGTAGGGGAAATTGAGCGCTTTCTCACGCTCCAGGGTCGGCTTGACGGCTTGCGCGGTGGTATCGATGTTGGGTCCGATGATGTATTTGACACCTTGGCTGGTCAGCTTCTCGACGTTTTCGATCGATACTTGCGGATCGTTCTTGTCATCCAGCGCAACAATCTCGATCTTGTATTTCTTGCCGCCAATCAGCACACCGCCTTGCTCGTTGTACATCTCGGCCGTGGTTTCGGCGGCATATTTGTTCACCAGCCCCCAGGAAGCGGCCGCGCCCGACATCACGCCATCCACACCGATCTTCAGGACATCGTCCGCATAAGCATATTGGACCGCGCCGAGCAGCACGGCTGCGAGACCCACACAGGTTTTCGACACACGAAGCTTGTTCATTTTTTTCCTCTGGGTAGACGAATAATCAAGGTTGGCTGACTGTAAATTTAGATCAATCAAAAAACTGAATCAAAAGGAATGACGAATCCCGACCGTGAATGCGGTCTGGTCGGAATTCGGCAAGCCGCCATAAGTGCCGGATGCCGGATCGTCCATGTTGTACATTGCCTCGGTGGCACCGCCCGAGTTTTTCAGATAGGCAAGATTGGCAATCAATTGCGTGCGCTTCGACAGCGAATACGCGGCCAGCAAGCGATATTCGGAGGTGTGATTGGAGAAAGTGCTATTGTTTTTATAAAGGTAATCGCCGGACAGGGTGAATGCCGCATTGAACGTATAGTCGACCCCGGCCTCCACCAGGTTGGCGTTTTGCGCGGGCTGGGAAATAATCGACTCGAAGGTGCCGACCCCTGTGATATCGGCGTGCGAGTAACCCAGGCGCGTGCGTAGTTGACCGAAGGTGTATTGCGCGCCGAGCGTGGCCAGCTTGTATTTCGCGCCGCTGGTCGACGACGAGTCTTCCTGGTCATAGGTGGCCGCCACATACAGCGACGCCAGGGTATAACGCACACCGAGATTCAACACCGAACCTTGGGTGAAATCGCCCGCCACACCGCCAACCGCATAAAATACCGCGCCTTGCAGGCCGCCGATGGTCGGGGTGACATACTTGATGCTGTTGTTGTAATACTCGCTGAGGGCGTCGAACTCATGGAACTTGAAAGGCGCGCCCGAGTTATAACCGCAGCCGAATACGCTGCCCACCAGCCAGTCGTCGTTCAGATCCCATTGATGGCCGACCGTCACCGTACCGGCATTGCTGCTCAAGCCGACATAGGCGTTTCTGTCGAAACCTTGATCATTGGGGTTGTCGTATTTACCGTCGGATGGGTTAAAACCTAGCTGCAAATTGAAGATGGTCTTCACGCCGCCGCCGAGATCTTCGCTGCCCTTGAGGCCGAAACTGGATACCCCGAGGATACTGTCCTGCGCTTTGATCACCGATTGACCGCCGTCGCCCACATGGGTGGCATAGGCCAGGCCGGTGTCGATCTGTCCATACAGCGTAACCGAGTTCTGAGCGAAGGCCGAACCCATGCCGGCACAACACAGCGCCATGGTTGCCGTAAGAATCTGCGAGTTCTTCATCTATTTCCCCAATAAGTAGTACTGCAAAGTATTTTTATAAAGGTTCCCGGAAGGCTGAGGCGAAAAGCGAGGTGGGTAGAACAGCTATTTCAATTACTGCTAAAGCGCGCGTCGGGCCTGGGCCACGGATATATTGCGCGATACCTGAGCGGCCTGGTGCCAGGCCCGGCCGCAAGGTGATCTACACTTCGTGGGCGGATCATCTTGGTGTGGCTGCGGCAAACGTTTTTGTTGGCCTATGTGTTCGCATCCTAGAGGGGACATAATTATTGTCAACAATTTTTCAAAATAAAGTTGACGATAATTGCTATCGGGACAATCACCCATATGACGCGCCGGTGTTCCCCCGGCACCTGCCGCCGGGTGCGCCGAAGACCGCGAAGGTGTCGCGCCCCAGCTTTGCCGGATCCCGTCTGCGGCCTGCCCGCTTGCTTGTTGCGGTGTTTTTCCGGCCCCCGACAGCGCTCGCGAGCGTGCCGTAAGCGGCGTATGTCAGCGCGTTGCGAATGATTGCGCGGCTCGGGGATAATGACGGTGGAAGCCGATGATGATGCAAGAATAGAGCATGAGAATTGTTGACAATATTTATGACAGCCCTTAGATTGAGTTCACACACGATATCTTCCATGCCCCAAAAATCTACCGCCCTACCCAGCAATCCCAAACCCGAATTACTCGCCGAGCGGATTCGGGACGCCATCCTCGAGCACCGGCTCGCGCCGGGGACCAAACTCAGCGAAGCTCAGTTATGCGAGGTATTCGGCACCAAACGCGGCACCGTACGGCAAGCCTTGGCGTTGCTGGCGGCCGAGCGCCTGGTCGAGCTCGAACCCAATCGCGGCGCGTTTGTGGCGAGCCCGTCATTGAAAGATGTGCACGAAGTATTCGAAATGCGCCGCATCATTGAATTGGCAGTGGTCGAGCGCATCGGCACCGATCATCAGGCGCGTCATTTGAAAGCCATCCGCGACATGATCGGGCGCGAACGCAAGGCGTTCGAGAGCCGCGATTTCCCTGCCTGGATCAGGCTGTCGGGCGAGTTCCACACCCAGCTCGCCACGCTGACCGGCAATACCACCCTGTGCGGCTGTCTGAATGAATTGGTGGCACGCTCGACCCTGATTTCCGCGCTGTACGAATCGCTTGGGCGCAGCTCCTGCTCCTTCGAGGACCACGAAGCCATCCTGGTCGCGCTTGAGGCAGGCAACGCCAAACAAGCCGGCGAACTGATGTCGCATCATTTGCAGAATCTCGAATTGAAGATGCTGGACCGGCCGGTGCACGGCACGGTCGATTTGCGCGAAGTGTTTGTCAATGCCGACCTCACGCGCACTTAGCGCGAGCGGAGACGGCCCGCGGCGTCCTGTCCGCTTGCCGGCGTAACCCACCCATCAACAGGGGAGAAACAGATGCGGATTCGTTTGATCAATCCGAATACCACGCAAAGGATGACCGACGTGATGGGTCAGTGCGCACGCGATATCGCCGCGCCCGGCACCGAGATCGTCGCCGTCAGCCCGAGCATGGGGCCCCCGTCCATCGAAGGGTATTACGACGAAGCCTGCGCCACCCTCGGCTTGCTGCAAGAGGTGACGGCCGGCGAAAGCGAGGGGTGCGACGGTTATGTGATTGCGTGTTTCGGCGACCCCGGACTCTACGCCGCACGAGAACTGGCACGCGGCCCGGTGATCGGCATCGCCGAAGCCGCGATGCATGCAGCCAGCGTGCTGGCACCGGGCTTTACCGTGGTGACCACCTTGTCGCGTACCTGCGGCATGGCCTGGCACTTGGCCGAGCGTTACGGCATGAAGCGCTTTTGCCGTAACGTGCGGGCGATCAACGTCGCGGTGCTGGAACTCGACCAGCCCGGTTCCAGCGCACGCCGCCTGATCGTCGACGAATGCCGCCGCGCCCTGGACGAAGATGACGCCGGTGCCATCGTGCTCGGCTGCGCCGGGATGGTCGACCTCTGCGCGGAAATCGAGGACGCCCTGGGTGCGCCGGTGGTGGAAGGTGTGACGGCGGCGGTAAAGTGGGTCGAGGCGCTGGTGAGCCTGCGCCTGCGCACCGCCAAAAACAACGATTACGCCGCCCCGCTGGGGAAACGCTATGACGGCCTGCTGGCACCTTTCAGCCCGGCCGACCCCAAAGCCGTCGCAACCAGCCAGCCGGCGAACCCTTACTGAACCGGCGAGCCGGCCACTCGACACGAACAGGCGTACCGGCGGGCTGCAGCCGCGGCGCCTGCCTTCATCCGTCAGCAATCCATGTCATTCGCTCCACACTATCCCCGCGACCTGCGCGGCTACGGCCGTAACCCGGTACAGGCCGACTGGCCCGGCGGCGCACGCATCGCCGTGCAGTTCGTGCTGAACTGCGAAGAAGGCGGCGAGAATTGCGTGTTGCATGGCGACCCGACCTCCGAACAATTCCTCTCCAAGATCGTCGGGGCCGACGCCTACCCCGCGCGCCACATGAGCATGGAGTCCATCTACGAATACGGCTCGCGAGCCGGGGTATGGCGCATCCTGCGCGAGTTCGAACGGCGGGAGCTGCCATTGACCCTGTTCGGCATCGGCATGGCACTTGAGCGCAATCCGGAGGTAGCCCACGCCTGTATCGAACTGGGCCATGAGATCGCCTGCCACGGCTGGCGCTGGATCCACTACCAGGCTCTGCCGCCGGAACTGGAAGCCGAGCACATCCGCCTGTGCGTCGCCGCACTGGAACGTCTGAGCGGCACCCGTCCGCTCGGCTGGTACACCGGCCGCGACAGTCCCAATACACGCCGCCTGGTCGCCGAACATGGCGGCTTCTTGTACAACTCGGACTATTACG
>Ga0302313_10000107_pt1 | contig 76278 bp, 59 predicted proteins | sample III_Palsa_N2_2_FD_200454 | JGI IMG/M metagenome (GOLD analysis project Ga0302313, IMG submission 200454) | Peat permafrost microbial communities from Stordalen Mire near Abisko, Sweden - III_Palsa_N2_2 | ecosystem: Environmental > Terrestrial > Soil > Palsa > Peat permafrost | place: Sweden...
TCGAGCGGTTGCATCGGTCTCCTTGCAATTTCCTTAACGCTGGGTAAGATAACCAAAAGAGACGACGTCTGTCATCTTCAATCTTTTGCGGCTGGTTGCAAGAGATGAAAATAGGCAGAGTCGCAGGACGAGTAATTCTGCGAAAGGCCGTCGGGAATGAGCGTGAATGATGGCCGACTTAAAGGGTAAGACACTTTTCATTACGGGGGCGAGCCGGGGGATTGGGCTGGCGATTGCGCTGCGGGCGGCTCGGGATGGCGCCAATATTGTGGTGGCGGCGAAAACCGTGACGCCGAATCCCAGGCTGCCGGGAACGATTTATTCGGCTGCCGAGGCGATTGAGGCGGCGGGGGGAAGGGCGCTGGCACTGGAGTTGGATATTCGGGCGGAAGAGCAGGTGAAGGCTGCGGTTGAGAAGGCTGCAGAGCACTTTGGCGGAATCGACATCCTGGTGAACAATGCGAGCGCGATCAGCTTGACGGGTACGGCGGAGACGACGCTGAAGCGATTCGACTTGATGATGGGGGTTAACGTTCGGGGTACGTTTGTTTGCTCGCAGGCTTGTTTCCCGTACCTGGCGCAGGCCGCGAACCCGCAGATTCTTACGTTGTCGCCGCCACTGAGTATGCAGGCGAAGTGGTTCAAACATCATGTGGCGTACACGATCGCGAAGTTTGGGATGAGTATGTGCGTGCTGGGGATGGCGGAGGAGTTTGCGCCGCAGGGGATTGGGGTGAATGCGCTGTGGCCGCGGACGATTATTGCGACGGCGGCGTTGCAAATCATTCCCGGAGCGCATCCGGAGCGGGGACGGACGCCGGAGATTGTGGCGGATGCGGCGCACTGGATCCTGACGCAGGATAGTCGCGCGACGACGGGGAATTTCTTTATCGATGATGAGGTGCTGGAGCGGGCGGGGGTGACGGATCTTTCGGGGTATGCGATGACGCCGGGCGAGCCGCTGCAGATGGACTTCTTCCTCTAGGTCCTGCGCGGACGGCGAGCGTTAGACGTGTGCGTCGGTCGGAGACACAAGGGCTGTGGCATAATCCGTCCAGAAGAAAATCGGCTTATTCAGTTTCGAGAAGGAACGTGGCAACTTGGCCAAGACGGTGGAGACAAACGAGGGGGTAAATCAGCCGCGCGAGCCGTGGAAGGCTTTCCAGGCGAGGCAGCGCAACCTGGATACCAAGCGTGACGCGGTGTTGCAGACGGCGGCGCATCTGTTCCTCGAGCATGGGTATCGACGGACGTCGATGAGCGAGCTGGGGACGCGGCTGAACATCACCAAGCCCGCGCTGTACTACTACTTCCGCAATAAAGAGGAAATTTTAGTCGAGTGCTATCGGCTGGGGATTGCGGCCATTGAGCAGCTGCTGGATAAGGCCACCGTGAGCCATGGGAATGGGCTCAACAAGGTGCGGGCCTATGTGGAAGCCTACGCGAAGGCGGTGGTGAGCTTCGACTTTGGGAGGTGCGTGGCGATGCTGGATGATGCGGAGCTCTCGCCCAAGGCGCGGCGCGAAGTACGTGATCTGAAGCGGAAGATCGATATGACGATTCGATCGTATGTGGAAGAGGGGATTCGCGATGGATCGATCGCTGCATGCAATGTGAAGCTGGCGTCGTTTGCGCTGGCTGGCGCGGTGAACTGGATTGGGACGTGGTATCGGCCGGAGGGCGCGCTGAGTGCGGAGGAGATTGCGACGCAGTTCGCGGATCTTCTGACGCAGGGGCTGCGGGGATGCGATGGGGCGCCGGTAGTTGTGAAGAAGGCGCGGGCGGCTAAGCGCTAAGGACTCGAACGACAGCGGATTGCGGTGGAAAGCGGGCAGTTTTCGCTCGTTTCCACAAGCGGATTTTCGCCGGTTGACTTTCTTACCGCGCGTTCAGTATTCTGCACGGGCTGGCGAGGTTGCGCGGTATTGGCCTCTCGCACAGGTTAAGAAAAGGCCCGGCTGAAGGCTCGGGGGAGTGGTTACGATGGCGTCGTTGGAATTGGAATCCGTGGTGGATGAGGCTTCGTCCCGTGGGCGGGCGAGCGACAGAGTGTATGACGTGCGGCGCGTGGCCGTGCTGGGCGCGGGAACGATGGGTGCACGGATTGCCGCGCACATTGCTAATGCGGGATTGCCGGTGCTGCTGCTGGATATCGTTTCGGCAAATGGCGAGCGGAACAGCATTGCGGCGGGGGCACTCGAGGCGCTGAAGAAGGCGAAGCCGGCGGCGTTTGCCGATGCGTCGTTTGCCAGCCACATACGGATTGGGAACTTTGAAGATGACCTGGCGAAGCTGAAGGATTGCGATTGGGTGATCGAGGCCGTCGCCGAAAATATGGAGATCAAGCACAGTCTTCTGAGCAAGGTTGCCGGGCATTTGCGCGCGGATGCGATTCTGACGACGAACACTAGCGGGCTGCCGGTGGCCAAGGTCGCGGAGGTTCTTCCGGAGGATTTGCGGCGCCGTTGGTTTGGAACGCACTTCTTCAATCCGCCGCGGTATATGCGACTGTTTGAGCTGATTGCAACGCCGGAGACCGATCCAAAGGCCATCGCTGCGATTGCGGAATTCGCGGACAAAAAGTTGGGCAAGACCGTGGTGCCGGCGAAGGATGTTCCGAACTTTATTGCGAATCGGATTGGCACATTCTTCATGCTGAACACGCTGCGGATTATGGAAGCGCAGGGGTTGAGCATCGAGGAGATCGATCTGCTGACGGGCGCGGTGATGGGCTGGCCGAAGACGGGAACGTTTCGGCTGGCGGACATGGTGGGGATCGATGTGCTGGGCAGTGTGGCGAAGAATTTTGCTGCCAACATCAAGGACGAGCGTGCGGATGTGACGCTGCCGCCGATTATTGGGGAGTTGATGGAACGCAAGTGGCTCGGCGATAAAACGAGGCAGGGTTTCTACAAGAAGGAACGTGGCGCTGACGGGAAAGAAGCGCGGATGGTGCTGGACTTCGCGACGATGGAGTATCGGGCGGCGGGGAAGGCTGGCTTTGCAGAGATTGAGATGGCGAAGTCGAATGACTCGCTCGCGGGAAGGATTCGTTCGCTGCTGAATGGGAATGCGGCGAAGGATAAAGTTGCGAAGTTTTACTGGACGGCGCTGCCGGAGATGTGGGCGTACTCGGCTAACCGGATTGGCGAGGTTGCGGACACGATCGTGGAGATCGATCGCGCGATGAAGGCTGGGTTCAATTGGGAGCTTGGGCCGTTTGCGATGTGGGATGCGGCGGGGGTTCCGGAGACCGTTGTGAAGATGCGGGAGGCTGGGTTGCCGGTTCCTGCGGCGGTCGAGAAACTGCTGGCTGCGGGTGGAACGTCTTGGTATCGCGCGGAGGGGGCGGAGTTTTTTGATGTTGCGTCGGGAGCGTATCGGCCGGTGGATTTGAATCCGGAGCTGGCGCCTGTGGCGAACTTCAAGAGAACCAATGGAGTGTTCGCGCACAATGCGGGGATTTCACTGATTGATATTGGCGATGGGATTGGGTGCTTCGAATTTCATTCGAAGATGAATAGTTTGGGGCAGGATATTGTCGGCTTCCTGAAAAAGCAACTGCAGCCGGGAAGCGATGCGGTGAAGAATTTTGACGGGTTCATCATTACCAGCGACGCTACGAATTTTTCTGTTGGCGCGAATTTGATGCAGCTGCTGATGGGGATTCAGGACCAGGAGTGGGACGAGATTGATCTGATGGTGCGCGAGTTCCAGAACATGACGCAGGCGATCAAGTTCTGTCCGCGACCAGTAGTGACGGCGCCGTTCGGGCTGTGCCTGGGCGGAGGAACGGAGATCTCGATGCACTCGGCGGCGCGGCAGCCGCACGTGGAGTTGTACAGCGGGTTGGTGGAGACGGGCGTCGGAATACTACCGGCGGGCGGCGGCTGCAAAGAGATGGTGCTGCGGGCGCTTGAGGCTGCTGGAGCGGTAAATCCGGGCGGCGGCGCTGAGTCGGCCGAGGTGCATGAGGCGATCAGGAGTGTATTTGAGACGATCGCGATGGCGAAGGTTTCCACGTCGGCGTTTGAGGCGAAGGGATTGAGGATTCTCGCGGAGAGCGATGCGATCTCGATGAATCGCGACCGACTGGTGAGCGATGCGAAGGCGCAGGCGCTGCGGCTGGTGCGGGGTGGATATTCGGCGCCGACAATGCGGACGGATATTCCGGCGCCGGGTAGCTCGGTGGAGGCGACGCTGAAGCTGGGCGTGTACACGATGCTGGAGGCGCAGTACATCAGTCCGCATGACGCGAAGATTGCGAATCACGTGGCGAAGGTGCTGACTGGCGGTGGCGTGACGGCCGGGATGCTGGTGAGCGAGCAGTATCTGCTGGACCTGGAGCGGGAAGGATTCATCTCGCTGTGCGGTGAGGCGAAGACTGTGGAGCGCGTTGGGTTCACGCTGAAGACTGGCAAGCCATTGCGGAACTAGTCCTGCGCGGACGGCGAGAGTGATGACGTTGTTGCTGAGAGAAGGAGTTGAGATGAGAGAAGCAGTGGTGGTGAGTGCGGTTCGTACAGCGGTTGGCAAGGCACCGCGAGGGACGCTGAAGAACACGCGGCCGGATGACCTGGGAGCGGCGGCGGTGGTGGGCGCGCTGGAGCGCGTGCCAATGCTGGATCGTTCGGAGATTGAGGACGTGATTATCGGCTGCGCGATGCCGGAGGCGGAACAGGGCATGAACGTGGCGCGGGTGATTGCGTTGCGCGCGGGACTGCCGGTAGAGTCGGCTGCGATGACGGTGAATCGCTATTGTGCATCCGGGCTGCAGACGATTGCGCTCGCGGCGGAACGGATTCGCGGCGGCGGCGCCGAGGTGATTGTGGCTGGCGGTGCGGAGTCGATGTCCTATGTGCCGTTTGGGGGGAACAAGATTTCGGTGAATCCGTGGCTGGTGGAGAATTTCCCCGGCTCGTACATGTCGATGGGATTGACGGCCGAGCGCGTTGCGAAGCACTACGGCATCACGCGCGAGGAGTCGGACGCGTTTGCGCTGAGCAGCCATCAAAAGGCGCTGGCTGCGATTGAGGCGGGAAGATTTGAGGACGAGATTGTTCCTGTGAAGGTGACGCATACTGCACTGAATGGCGGGGGCAAGCCGGAGTCGAAGGAAAGGGACTTCAAGGTTGACGAGGGGCCGCGCGGTGATACGTCGCTCGAGGCGCTGGCGAAGTTGAAGGCGGCTTTCCATGCGAAGGGCGTTGTGACGGCGGGGAACAGCTCGCAGACTTCGGATGGAGCGGCCGCCGCGGTAATCATGTCGGATGAGCGGGCTAAGGCGATTGGGGCGACACCGTTGGCGAGATTTGTGTCGTTCGCGTACGCGGGCTGCTCGCCGGAAGAAATGGGCATTGGGCCGGTGTATGCGATTCCCAAGGCGCTGAAGATGGCGGGGCTGACGCTCGAGGATATCGACGTCATTGAGCTGAACGAAGCGTTCGCGGCGCAGTCGCTGGCGGTCATTAAGACGCTGGGAATTGATATTACCAAGGTGAATTTGAATGGCGGCGCGATTGCGTTGGGGCATCCGCTCGGATGTACGGGAGCGAAGCTGACGGCGACACTGATCCGCGAGATGAAGCGGAGCAAGGCGCGGTATGGCCTAGTGACGATGTGCGTCGGCGGCGGTATGGGCGCTGCTGGAATTTTTGAGAATTTACAGAATTAGGAATTGAGCTGGAGGAATGACTATGAGTGCAGCAGCTGTAGAGAATCCAACCAAGCGGGCGTCGGGTGGAAGTTTTTTGATTGAGGATCTGCGTCCGGAAGATGTGTTTACCCCGGAAGATTTCTCGACCGAGCAGAAGCAGATTGCCGAGATGACGGCGAACTTTGCGGAGGAAAAAATTCTTCCACAGGTGCCGGAGATTGAGGCGAAGAATTTTGACGTGAGCGTAAAGCTGATGCGCGAGGCGGGCGAGTTGGGGCTGCTGGGCGTGGATGTGCCCGAGGAGTATGGTGGCCTGGGCTTGGACAAGGTTACGTCGGCGGTGATCGCAGACAGGATTGCGGTGTCGGGCAGCTTCTCGGTGACGTTCAGTGCGCACGCGGGGATTGGCACGCTGCCGCTGGTTTGGTACGGTACGCCGGAGCAGAAGGCGAAATACCTGTCGAAGATTGCGACAGGTGAGTGGATTGCAGCGTATGCGCTGTCGGAGTCGTCGGCGGGGTCGGATGCAATGAATATCCGGACGCAAGCGAAGCTAACCGAAGACGGCAAGCACTATGTGCTGAATGGCGAGAAGATGTGGATCTCGAATGCCGGCATTGCGAACTTGTTTACGGTGTTCGCGAAGATTGATGGAGAGAAGTTCACCGCGTTTTTGATTGAGGCGGGAACGCCGGGGCTCACGGTTGCAGCCGAGGAACATAAGCTTGGGATCCGCGGGTCGTCGACGTGCGCGCTGCGGCTCGAGGATTGCAAAGTTCCGGTGGAGAACCTGTTGGGCGAGGCTGGCAAGGGGCATCACATTGCTTTCAACGTGCTGAACGTGGGGCGGTATAAGCTGGCGGCTTCGGCGATTGGCGGGGCGCGGAAGTCGTTCCGCGATGGCGTGCGCTATGCGAAGGAGCGCATTGCATTTGGCAAGCCGATCAGTTCGTTTGGATTAGTGCAAGAGAAAATTGCCGATGGTGCTGTAGGCATCTATGTGGGCGAGGCACTGATTTATAGAACGGTTGGCGCGATCGAGGCTGCGCTGGCGGGGTTGGATAAACACTCGCCGACGTATACGCAGGATGTGCAGAAGAGGATTGAAGAGTTCGCGGTGGAGTGTTCGATTCTGAAGGTGTGGGGATCGGAGATGCTGGAACGCGTAGTGGACTCGACGCTGCAGATTCATGGCGGGTACGGGTATGTGGAGGAGTTTCCGGCGGAGCGCAGTTATCGCGATGCGCGCATCAATCGGATCTTTGAAGGAACCAATGAGATCAACCGGCTGATCATTACAGGATGGATGATCAAGCGGGCATTGCAGGGTCGACTCGCGTTGTTGCCAGCGATTAAGCAGGTGATGGATGAGGTGATGGCTGGGCCTACTGCGAAGGCGAGTTACGAGGGTCCGCTGGCGGAAGAGCGGACACTGCTGGCGAGCGCGAAGAAGCTTGGGCTGTTCTGCTCGGGCGCGGCTTCGCAACGCTTTGGCACTGACCTGGCCGAGCAGCAGGAAGTGATGGGCGCGCTGGCCGATGTGTTGATCGAGGTGTTGGCGCTGGAGTCTGCGATCCTGCGGACGGAGAAGCTGGCGGGTAAGAACGCGCTGGCCGTCAAGATGACGAAGTACTATGCGGCGCGGTCGTTCCGCGTTGTGGAGACGGCGTCGGAGCGTGTGATTGCGGCTGTCGCCGAGGGAGACATGCTGCGGACGCAGATGGCGATCTTCCGGAGGCTGGCGAAGCACGAGCCGGTGAATACGGTGACACTGGGGCGCGAGATTTCAGCAGTGATGGTCGAAGCTGGCCGGTACACGCTGTAAATAAGAGGGTCCGCGGAGTGCGTGAAACGAACGCACTCCGCGGGCTTTTGTATGCGTTCCTGAACTAGCCTTGGAGTACTTGCTTGGCGATGGTGGCGAGCTGCATGTTAGAGGTGCCTTCGTAGATGGTGCCGATTTTGGCGTCGCGGTAGAGCTTTTCTACGGGGTAGTCCTTGACGAAGCCGTAGCCTCCGTGGAGCTCGACGCATTTGCTGGCGACGCGCTCGGCTACCTGCGAGACGAAGTACTTCGTCATCGCGGCCTCTTTGGGGAAGGGTAAGCCGGCTAGTTTGCGGCGGGCACAGTTGTAGACCATGAGGCGGCTGGCTTCAATGTCGGTGGCCATCTCTGCGAGGGCGAATTGGACGGCCTGGAATTCTGCGATCGGTTTACCGAACTGGCGACGCTCCTGAGTGTATTTGGCGGCGTGACCCCATGCGCCGGTAGCGAGGCCGAGCAGTTGCGCGGCGATGCCTATGCGGCCTTCGTTGAGGGTTTCGATGGCGATCTTATAGCCCTTGCCGATTTCGCCGAGGATGTTGGCGGCGGGAACGCGGCAATCGTCGAAGAGGAGCTCGCAGGTGGAGGAGGCGCGGATGCCAAGCTTGTCTTCTTTCTTGCCGACGGTGAAGCCGGGAGTGTCGCGCTCTACGAGGAAGGCTGTGATGCCCTTGTAGCCGGCTGCAGGATCGACGGTAGTGAAGACGATGAAGAGGCCGGCCTCGGCGGCGTTGGAGATCCAGAGCTTACGGCCATTGAGGATGTAATGGTCGCCGTCGAGACGCGCGTTGGTGGTGAGGGCGAAGGCGTCGGAGCCGGAGCTGGCTTCGGAGAGCGCGTAGGAGCAGATGGTGTCGGTGGCCATGCGCGGGAGGTATTGCTGCTTCTGGGCTTCAGAGCCCCAGCGAAGGAGGGCGTTCACGGTGAGGGTGTTCTGCACGTCGACCAGGACGCCGATAGCAGGATCGACGGCGGAGATCTCTTCGACGGCGAGGATGGAGCTGAAGAAAGAGCCGCCGACGCCGCCGTATTCCTCGGGGATTTCGATGCCCATGAGGCCGAGGTCGAAGAGTCGCTGGATGATTTTGGGAGACATTTTTTGCGCTTCGTCCATCTCGCGGACGAGCGGTGCGATCTCTTTGCGGGCGAACTTGCGGACCGTCTCCTGCAGGATTTGTTCTTCGGCGGTGAGGGTGGAGAGAGGCGCGGGGAAGGAGGTTTCGGTGGCGAGTGCGGACATAGGCGAAGGATTCTCCAGGAAGGGGTTGCGTAGTTATTCTACCCGAGGGTAAATTAACAGATCAGCAGTGAGACAGACAAGTTTTCTGCGCTGTAATCGTAGTGGATTGGCGCGTAACGGGATAGGCAGGAGTTGGGTCGATGCGGATTTTGACGTTGATACGCCAGGTGCTGGACGCAGAAGAGAGTGTTCGCGTACGCAATGGCGCGGTGGAGTTGGAAGGCAGCAAGCTGGTGATGGACACCATGGACGAGTATGGCGTCGAGGAGGCGCTGCGGCTGCGTGAGGCGGGCGCGGAGGCCGAGATTGTCGTTGTCGCCGTGGGACCTGCGAGGGCTGAGGAGGCGCTGCGGACGGCGCTTGCGATGGGCGCGGATCGCGGCATTCACGTGGTCACGGATGTAGCGCTGGATGCGATTGCGTTGAGTTCGGTGATGGCGCAGATTGCAAAGGCGGAGGGGGCGGAGTTGATCTTCTGCGGCGGGCAGGAGGCGGATTGGGATAGCCAGGCGCTGGGTGCGGCGACGGCGGAGCGGCTGGGGTGGCCTCAGGCTACCTGGACGAGCGCGCTGGAGTTGAAGGGGGCATTGCTGATGGGTAAGCATGAAGCGGATGAGGGGAGCGAGTCATTTGAGGTGTCGTTGCCCGCAGTAGTGACGACACAGCAGGGATTGAATGAGCCGCGTTATCCGACGCTGCCGAACATTATGAAGTCGAAGAAGAAAGAGATTCGCAAGGAAACGCTGGAGGCTTACGGCGTGGCGCCAAAGGTGAAGGTGAACGGCGTGGAGATCCAGGTGAAGGAACGGCTGAAGAAGATTCTGGATGGCAAGGATGCGGCTGGTGCGGCGGCGCAGCTGGTAAAGATGTTGCGGGAAGAAGCTGGGGTGATTGCGTGATTTTGATTGTTGCGGAACATGCGAATGGGAAATTGAGTAAGAGCTCTTATGAGTTGGCTACGGCGGCTCGCGGGCTGAAGCGCGAGGGCGGCGTGACGGCGCTGGTGGTGGGGAGCGACGTGGTTTCTGTGGCGGCGGCTGCGGCGTTGATTGCGGACCAGGTATTGGTGGCGGATTCTGCGGAGCTGGCGCAGTATGATGCGGAGGTTTGGTCGACTGCTGTCGCGCAGATTGCTATTGAGGGTGAGGCAGAGACGGTGCTGATTGCGGGGAGTCGGAGCGGGCGGGAGTATAGCCCGCGGGTTGCGGTAAAGCTGGATGCGCCGCTGCTGGAAGACGTGACGAGCTTGAAGGATGAGGGCGGCGTGCTGCATGCCGAGCACTACACGTTTCTGACGCGGGTGACGGAGCGTGTGGAGGCGAAGGCTCCGGTGGTGGTAGTTACGGTGAAGGCGGGAGCGTTTGCTGTGGCGGCGCCGGGCAGCGCTGCGGCGGAGCAGTTCGATGTGGATTTGGAGTTGCCGAAGCGGAGGCTGATCGTTACGGCTAGCACGAAGGAGAAGACGGGGCGGATTGCGCTGACGGAGGCTGACATTGTGGTGTCTGGAGGGCGGGGTGTTGGGACGCCGGAAGGATTCGTGCAGCTGGTGGAGGGGTTGGCTGATCAGTTGGAAGCAGCGGTTGGAGCTACGCGCGCGGTGGTGGATGCGGGTTGGCGGCCTTACTCAGAACAGGTAGGGCAGACGGGGAAGACGGTGCAGCCGAAGGCTTATATTGCTGTTGGGATCTCGGGGGCGGTGCAGCATCTTTCGGGGATGAACAAGAGCAAGTGTATTGTGGCAATCAATAAAGACGGGGATGCTCCGATCTTTAAGATTGCGGACTACGGCATTGTGGGCGATGTGAAAGAGATTGTGCCAGCGATGATTCAGGAACTGCGCAAGTAAGCGAGCGCGATTGAGGTGTGAGTTCCGATGCTTCCATTAGCGCAGAAGATTGCCTTCCTGATGTTCGCGGGAATCACTGGCGCGTTTGGGGCTTGGGGATTCTATCGGCTGTATCGGCGCATTGCGGCTGGGCGTGCGGATGCGGAATTGCGGTGGGATCGGCTGGGTGCGCGGGTTTGGTATGCGCTGACGACGACGCTGCTGCAGACGCGGACGTTTCGCAAGCGGCCTTGGGTCAGCTTCTTCCACTCGTTTATTTTTTACGGGTTCACGTTCTATATCCTGGTGAACTTTGTCGATGCAGTGGAGGGGTATTTTCCGGTTTCGATTTCGTCGGGGAGTTGGTGGGGCGCCGCTTATAACCTTGCGGCGGATGTGCTGAGTTTGCTGGTGCTGGTGGGCGTGGTCGCGCTGGTGGTGCGGCGATTCATTCTGCCGAGTCAGAGGGACTTTCGGTTCAATGAGCGGACGATGCTGCATGAGGACGTGCGGCGGCGGTATATCTCGCGGGACTCGATGATTGTTTCGGCGTTCATTTTGTTTCATGTGGGAAGCCGGGCAGTGGGCGCCGGGGCGAAGCTTGCGGCGGAAGGAGCGGACCGGTTTCAGCCATTTGCTTCGCTGCTGTCGCGTGTGTTTACTCCGGCGAACGCTGAGGCTTGGCGGGTGTTTGGATACTGGGGTGCGCTTGGGAGTGTGCTGCTGTTCCTGATGTATTTTCCCTATACGAAGCACGTGCACTTGTTTATGGCTCCGGCGAAGTATTTGGTGGCGCGTGAGGTTTCGTCGGGTGTGTTGCCGGCTTTGGATGTGAATTTGGAGGCGGAAGAGCCGAAGCTGGGCGCGAAGCGGCTGGAGGATCTGGGGTGGCCTCGGCTGCTGGATGCGTATGCGTGTATCCAGTGCAACCGATGCCAGGATGTTTGTCCGGCGTCGGCTACGGGGAAGTCGCTGAGCCCGGCGGCGCTGGAGATCAATAAGCGGATGGAATTGAATTCGCTGGCGAGCGCGGGGGCGGGGTTCGAGAAGGGCGAAAAAAGTCCGCGGCCGCTGCTGCAGTTTGCGTTGTCGGCGGAGGCGGCGTGGGCTTGCACGACTTGTGGGGCTTGCATGGAGGTTTGTCCGACGCAGAATGAGCAGATGCTCGACATCATCGATATCCGTCGACAGCAGGTGATGATGGAGGGCGAGTTTCCGGCGCAGCTGCAGACGGCGTTTCGGGGGATGGAGCGGGCGAATAACCCGTGGGGGATCAACCACGAGAAGCGGCTGGAGTGGGCGGACGGGTTGGTGGTGCCGACGATCGAGGAGAACCCCGAGCCGGATGTTTTGTATTGGGTGGGTTGCGCGGCGAGTTATGATCCGCAGTCGCAGAAGACGGCGCGGGCGTTTGTGCAGTTGCTGACGCGGGCGAAGGTGAACTTTGCGGTCCTGGGGAAAAAAGAGTGCTGCACGGGGGACACGGCGCGGCGGGCGGGGAATGAGTATCTGTATCGGCAGCTGGCCGACCAGAATGTTACGACGCTGACGACGGTAAGGCCGAAGCTGATTGTGGCGACGTGTCCGCATTGCATGAACACGATTGGCAAGGAGTACAAGCAGATTGGCGGGGACTTCAAGGTGGTGCACCACACGGAGTACCTGGAGTCGCTGGTGGCGGAGGGAAGGTTGGAGGTGGGGGAGACCGAGTCGTCGGTTACGTACCATGACCCCTGCTACCTGGGGCGGCACAGTGGCGTGTATGACGCGCCGCGCAATGTGCTGAAGGTGTTGACGAATGATTTTGTGGAGCTGGATCGGAAGCGAGAGAACTCGTTCTGCTGCGGTGCGGGTGGGGCGCAGTTCTGGAAGGAAGAAGAGGCGGGGGCGGACAGGATTTCGGACAACCGGTACCGCGAGGCGGAAGGACGGCTGGCGTCGCGGGGAGAGAACAAGGTGCTGGCGGTGGGATGCCCCTTCTGCAAGAGCATGCTGGAGAGCACGCCGGGGAAGGGCGAGGGCGGGATTGCGGTAAAGGATGTTGCGGAGCTGATGCTGGAGAGCGTGCTTCGGTGCGCGGGCGAAACTGTAGTGGCCCGTTCGGCTGAAACAGCGGGCGGAGCGGCGGCGATGTTGGTGGATCAGCCGGTAGAGGCTGCGGTCCCAGCGAAGGTAGAGGCGCCGGTTGAACCTGCGGTGGAGGTTCCGGTGACGGCGGAGGCGCCCGAGGTGACGCAGCCTGCGGTGGCACGTAAGAAATGGACTCCAAAGACGGCCGCGGGAGGTTCCGCTCCAGCTGCGGCGTCAACTGCCACACCAGCGACAGACGAGACGGAGAGGACGAGCGTTCCCGAGGCGGTACCAGCTCCTGCAGCCAGCGAGCCTATCGAGGGCGCGGGTGCTCCTGCGCGGAAGAAATGGGAGCCGAAGAAAAATGTGAAGGCTCCGCAGAGCGGAGAGTAGGCGCGCCCGATCGAGCGACTACTCTCTCTCTGGGGGTTCGTCAGCGATTCAGGAGGCAGAACACGTTCCAATCACTTCACGCGGTGGAGGGTGAAGTGCGCATGGACTGGGTGATTGCCTGGCATCATGTAGGTCCAGTCTTCGGTGTGGTGATCGGCATCGATGGCAGTCAAAACGGCATGATGCATGTGGCCGTTTTGGTCATCACCGGAGAGGTCAACGAAATCGAACTCCACGGCTTCACCGTGCGCCGATTTTCTCGCCACCATGCGGGGGCGGTTGCCGGCGTCGCAGTAGTGGACCAGCGTCAGGTGATCCCCATCAAGGTAAAACATTGTGAGCGGGTGGTCGTACTTGGCCGGGTCCAGCGGTGTTCCTGCAGTCTGCATCTCGTGCACGACCGCATTGCCGCGGGAGGTGATGCGCAACGAGATGTGCACCGGCCCCATGTCGGTCATGCCTTGCATGGGTGGGTCGGTGGTGACCGATCCTTCCCACTCACCAGCCAGGCTTTTGACGGTGTTGAAGGAGGTTTGAGAGTCCGTAACAGCGGCGGGTGGGACCGCCGACTGAGCATAGGACATGGAACAAAGCGTGAGTAAGAAGACGGGGACGATGGATCGTAGAGATTTCATGTGTAATCCTCCTTACGGCAATGTGAGATGTAGTGTTATATATAACTACAACACTACATCTGTCAATCGTCTTTATCTGATTTATGCCCCTGTTCCTCCATATTCAGTGAAACAGGGGACTTGGAGGCTATGTATCAATTGGTTAAGCGTGAGCGGGGAACGCCACTTGGGTGAAATAAAGCCTTGTCTGCCTGTGGAAAAGCAGGTAGAACAAGGGGTACGCAGGAGATACCGGCAGATTCACGGACGACTGGAGATGTTCATGGCAGCGGGAACAACACAAGGACAGCTAATGCTCCGCGAGGTCATGGATATTCGCCAGGCCGCAGACTACCTGGGAATCAGCGGGGACACGCTGTACCGGTATGCGTCCGAAGGTTTTGTGCCGGCGTTCAAGCTGGGAAACCGGTGGCGGTTTCGCAAGAGCCTGCTGGATAACTGGATGGATGTGAAGAGTGGGGTTGCGCCTAAGAGCGCGGCAGTCGAGCCCGCGAAGAAGAAGCCCGTGGCCAGCGCGCGGTAGGTGGTGCAGGGGCAAGCGCTGACTCTGGGGCTCTTACCAGGGTGAAGTGGGTTAGTTCGGCTGGACAGTTGAGGCGGAAGGGCAGGCCTACCGTGCCGATGCCGCGGTTCACATAGAGCTGAAGGTGATCGAAACGGAACATGCCTTCGACGTATTTCTGACCCATCGGCGGCAGAATGAGCGGGCCAAGGATGGGAAGGCGTATCTGGCCGCCGTGGGAGTGGCCTGAGAGCATGAGGTCGATGAGCGGAAAGCGTGGGTGCTGGATAACGGTCTCGACGTAGTCCGGCTCGTGGCACATGAAGATGACGGGTGCGCGGGGGTTTGGGGGGATGGCGAAGTTGAGGTCAGGGGTGCGGGTACCTGCGTCGTTGGCGCCGCACAGCCAGATCACATCGCGGCCGCGTTCGAGCGGGAAATAGCTGTCGACGAGGATGGGGGTTCCGTGGGCTTCGAGGGGCGGAATGACGTGGTCGGCACCAACGTTGACGTCGTGATTGCCGAGAATGCCGAAGCGCTGCGGGGCTTTGAGGGTGGAGAGGATTTCGGCGGCTAATCCGGCGGCGCGCCAGGAGGCCGCGAGAGAGAGTGGGCCGCGGCTGACAAAATCGCCTGTGACCAGGACGAGGTCTGGCGCCATGGCGTTGACCTGGGCGACCATCTGCTCAAGGAAGTAGGGTTCGGTGAACTCCTCCAGGTGGATGTCGCTGATCTGAACGATGCGAAAGTTCTGAAAGCCGTCGGGGAGATCGCGGATAGGGATGGTGAGGCGCGTGATTTCGAACTCGTGGCGCGCGTGGGTTCCAGAGTAGACGGCGACGCCGAGGCCTGCAGCTGCGAGTGTGGCACCAAGGAAGCCGCGGCGGGTGAGGTGATGAGATCCTGGCTGGCCTTTAGGAGTGAAACCTCGGTGCATACTCCATGATAGCGGTAAGACGCGCTGAAGGTAATGACTAAGGCATCGGAAGTGTGAAGGATGCGAACCGCGGGTAAAATGGGGAGATGCGCGAAAAGGCAAGACGGAAGCAGGCGATGCGGTCTGCGCTGGGGGCTGGAGCGGAAGCGCTGTTGGTGACGCACGCGCCGGATGTTCGCTATCTGAGCGGATTTACCGGCTCCAGTGGAGCGGTCGCGCTGGTCGGTGGACGGGCTGTGCTTTTTACAGATGGACGCTATACTGCGCAGGCCAAGGCCGAGGTGGACGGGCTGCGATTGGTGATCGACAAGCGGTTGCCGGGCGTGCAGGCGGTTGATTGGCTGGCGGCGGCAGGCGTCAAGAAGTGCGCGTTCGATGCGGGACAGACGAGTGTCGCGGCACTGGAGTTAATAAAAAAGTCATTGCCGGCGCCGGTAAGGCGAAGTTTTTTTGTGGCCACCGACGGATTGGTGGCACGGATTCGCCAGGTGAAAGACGAGGACGAGATCGTGCGCGTGCGCAAGGCAGCTGCTGTGGGGTGCGGTCTGTTTAGCGCGGTGCTGCAGTATTTGATTCCGGGAGTTGGAGAGACGCAGGTGGCCGCGCAACTGGAGTTTATGGCCCGGCTGGCCGGAGTAGAGGCCATGAGTTTCGAGACGATTGTGGCGAGCGGAGAGCGCTCGGCGCTGCCCCATGGCCGCGCTACAGCGGCCAAACTGCCCGTTCAGGGCTTCGTGACGCTGGATTTTGGAGTCCTGCTGCACGGGTATTGTTCGGACATGACGAGGACAGTACATCTTGGGCGACCCAGTGAGCGCGAGTGGGACGTGTATCATTCGGTGCTGGAAGCTCAGGTAGCGGCGATTGCGGCTGTTTCGCCTGGGGTTCGCTGTGGCGATGTGGATGAAGCCGCGCGTTCGGTTTTGCGGAAAGCCGGGTTGGAGAAGGAATTCTCGCACTCAACTGGGCATGGCGTTGGGCTGGAGATTCATGAAGGGCCAAGGATTGCAGCGAAACAGGAACAGGTGTTGGAGCCGGGCATGGTGATTACGATTGAGCCGGGGGCGTATCTTTCTAGTGGGGCTGCCCTAAAGGCTCGGCGGCCCGGCGCTCGCGGCAAAAAGGTTCACCCGGTTGCGAAGGCCTTTGGGGTACGCATCGAGGATATGGTGCTGGTAACGAAGAACGGCCACGAGGTGCTCACGGCCGCCAGTCCGAAGGATTGGATTGAGCTGTAAGGCAATTGAGAGTCAGAAAGACGAATTTTTAGGAGTTGGAATGTATGGCTGGTACGGAAGGTAACGATTTGCGCGAGTTGAAGGAGTTGGTCGAGTTTCTCAAGGCCAACGGGATCGCCGAGTTTGAGATGGAGCGGCCGGATCTGAAGGTAGGGCTGCGTTTTGCGGGCGAGGTCCCTGCTGCCGCACCGGGAATTGATCCGGCGCAGATGGCGGCTTTGCTGACAGCCGCGAAGGGCAGCGCGGCTCCAGCAGCCGCGCCAGCGCCGGCAGCGGCACCTGCCCCGGTAAGCATCGAGGCGGCAGCGGCAGCACCTGAGGCTCCTGCGGCCGAGGCTGAACCATGGGCCGGCGCACACATTGTGAAGTCGCCGATTGTGGGCACCTTCTATGAGTCGCCGTCTCCGGACTCGCCGCCGTTTGTGCAGGTTGGTGATACGGTTGCGGTCGGCAAGGTACTCTGCATCGTTGAGGCGATGAAGTTGATGAACGAGATCGAAAGCGACGCTGCCGGAAAAATTGTGCATGTATTCGTCAAGCGGGAACAGCCTGTGGAGTATGGGCAGCCGCTATACGCAGTCAAGTAGCTGACGGCGTCACCGTCGACATCTGATTCCAGGAAGAAGAGCAAGGGCAAAGCATGTTTCGTAAGGTATTGATTGCCAATCGCGGGGAGATTGCATTGCGCGTGATCAGCGCGTGCAAGGAGATGGGAATTCGCACGGTTGCGGTTTATTCGGAAGCTGACCGCAACAGTCTGCACGTGCGATTTGCAGATGAGGCGGTCTGTATCGGGCCGCCACCGTCGAAGGACAGCTATCTCAATGTGCCGGCGGTGATCTCGGCTGCAGAGATTGTCGGCGCGGATGCGATTCATCCGGGTTATGGGATGCTGAGCGAGAACGCGAACTTCGCCGAGGTTTGTCGTGCGTCGAATATCAAGTTCATTGGGCCGCCGCCTGAAGTGACGCGGATGATGGGTGAGAAGGCCACGGCGCGGCAGACGATGAAGAAGGCCAAGGTGCCGATTCTGCCTGGCAGCGATGGCGCTATCGAGGATGTGGACGCGGCACTGGAGTGGGCCCAGAGTGTCGGGTATCCCGTGATGTTGAAGGCGGTTGCAGGCGGCGGCGGACGCGGCATGCGGATCTGTCGCAGCAAAGAAGAGCTGCCGGCGCTGTTTCAGAGTGCGTCGCATGAGGCGCTGAATGCCTTCTCCAATGGCGCGCTTTACATGGAAAAGTTCATTGAGCGGCCGCGGCACATCGAGTTCCAGGTGCTGGCCGATGAGCATGGCAACGTGATGAGCCTTGGGGAGCGCGAGTGCTCCATCCAGCGGCGTCATCAGAAGTTGATTGAAGAGGCTCCGAGCCTGCAGATTACGCCCAAGCAGCGCGAGGAAATGGGTAAGGTCATCCGGCGGTCGCTGAAAGATATCGGTTACTGGAATGCCGGAACGATTGAGTTCCTGATGGATGAGGATGGCTCGATTTACTTCATCGAGATGAACACCCGGATCCAGGTGGAGCACTGCGTGACCGAGATGGTGACGGGTGTGGATTTGGTGAAGGCGCAGTTGCGAATCGCAGCGGGCGAAAAGCTGCACAACATTGTGCCGAAGCAACCAGAGATGATCGGGCACGCAATCGAATGCCGCATCAATGCCGAGCATCCGGAGAAGTTCATTCCGAGCCCGGGAAAGATTACCGTCTTCAATCTCCCAGGTGGCAACGGTGTGCGGGTGGATACGGCGCAATATGCGGAGGGCGTAGTGCCGCAGTATTACGATTCGCTGATCGCCAAGCTGGTGTGCCATGGCAAAGACCGCGAAGAGGCGATGAACAAGATGCAACGCGCGCTCAGTCAGTTTGTGGTGCAGGGAATTTATACGTCAATCCCGCTGCATCAGCGGATCTTTGCGGATGAAGAGTTTCGGTCGGGTAACTTCGATACGAAGTTCATGGAGCGGTTCCTGGAGCGGGAAAAGCTGAAGGCTTAAGCATGACACTGCCGAAGCTTTACCCGATTGCGGACAGGGCGACGCTGGACGCTCGTGGGATGAGTGTCGGTGAGTTTGCGCGGGAGATGGCGCAGGCCGGCGTGGGTGTACTACAGTATCGCGATAAAGTTGGAGCACCGAACGACGTGCTGCGCGCGGCGAAGGAGATGTCCGCGGAGTTCGCGGGGTTGGATTGCGTGTTGATCATGAATGATCGGCCGGACCTCGCTCTGCTGGCGGGGTGGGGCGTGCACGTGGGGCACGAGGACATGAGCCCAGTTGATGTGCGCAGGATCATGGGCGAACGTGTGTGTGTAATTGGTGTGTCGACGCATCATGACGCGCAGGTGATGGGGGCGGAGTTGGGCGGGGCGGACTATGTTGCGATTGGGCCGGTGTTTGCAACAAACTCGAAGTGGAATGCTGAGCCGGTCGTAGGGCTTGAAGGAGTGCGGCGCGCGCGAGCGCTGACGCGGAAGCCGCTGGTGGCGATTGGCGGGATTACGCGTGAGAATGCGCGCAGTGTGATCGATGCGGGAGCGGATTCGGTGGCTGTAATTAGCGGGTTGGTGCGGAGGGACGAGCGGCCGGGGAAGATCGCCCAGGAGTTTATGGAGATGTTGGGATAGGGTTATCTAAACGCTGTTAGTGGCGCATTGTTTCGTGTTTGCGGTAAGGTTGGGGAACGTGATTCCGCAACAGGATTCTTCTTCCACAGATGTAGCGAACGCCTCTGCGCCGAAGTTTGTGCAGGGGATGGGGCTGTTTTCGGCTACCGCGATTGTGATGGGCTCGATGATCGGGTCGGGCATTTTTATTGTGCCGGCGGATATGAGCCGCGTGCTGGGGTCGCCGGCGCTGTTGATTGCCGCATGGCTGGTGACGGCGCTGATGACCATCATCGGCGCGTTGAGTTATGGCGAGCTTGCGGCGATGATGCCTAAGGCCGGCGGACAGTATGTGTATTTGCGCGAGTCGCTGGGGCCGATCTGGGGATTTCTATATGGCTGGACGCTGTTCATGGTGATCCAGACAGGAACTATCGCGGCAGTGGGTGTTGCGTTTGGGAAATTTCTCGGGGTGTTCTTTCCGTCTGTGAGTGCTACCCATTGGCTGTGGCATATCGGGCATGTACCGGCATGGCATGTGGGGCCGATGGTGCTGGGTAATATGGACATCGGCCTGAACACGGCGAACCTTGCGGCGATTCTCATCATCACGCTGCTGACGATTAGTAATACACGCGGCGTTCGGCTGGGCGCGGCGGTGCAGAATGTATTCACCAGCGCGAAGGTCGTGGCGCTGCTGGGAATTGTTGCGGTCGGTTTGATCGCGAGGAATGCGGCGGCGATCGCGGCGAATTTCGGGGCGGGCTGGCATAACTTTTTTGCGGGTGCGGGTTGGCACACGCAACATGCAGTGCAGGTAGGCGTGGGTGGACCGATTGAGTTGGTTGGGATCTTCACGGTGATTGCGGTGGTGCAGGTGGGTTCACTGTTTTCGAGCGACGCGTGGAATAACGTGACGTTTACGGCGGGGGAGATTCAGGACCCGAAACGGAATCTGCCGCTGAGCCTGGCGATTGGCACGGGCGTGGTGTTGTTGCTGTATATCGCTTGCAACTTTGTCTATCTGAGCGTGCTGCCCTTGGCGGCGATCCAGAATGCGCCGCAGGACAGGGTGGCGACGGCGGTGATGCAGACGGCGTTTGCGGGAGTGGGCGCGAAGCTGATGGCGGCGGCCATCCTGGTGTCGACATTTGGATGCGTGAACGGGATGCTGCTGGCGGGTGCTCGCGTGTACTATGCGATGAGCCGCGATGGGTTGTTCTTCAAGAGCGCAGGGAAGCTAAGCGAGAAGAGCTCGACGCCCGTGAATTCTCTGTGGATGCAGTGGGCGTGGACCTGCTTGCTGTGTTTGAGCGGAAGCTATTCGCAGTTGCTGGATTACGTGATCTTTGCGGTGCTGGTGTTTTATGTACTAACGATTGGCGGTTTGTTTGTGTTGCGCAGGACTCGCCCAGAAGCTCCGCGGCCGTACAAGGCGTTTGGGTATCCAGTGTTGCCGGCGCTGTATATCGTGATGGCTATATGGATTTGTGGTGTACTGTTGCGATATAAGCCGCAGTACACATGGCCGGGATTATTTCTGGTGTTGCTGGGCGTGCCAGTGTATTGGGTGTGGACGAGACGAATCAACGTGGAGCGGGCCGTCGAGTAAGTGGTAACGAATTAAGACTTGGGAGAGCGAGAGCGAATGGCGAATCTGCTGGCGATCAAGCCGCTATCGATGTTGTTGAAGGAAGCCGAGAACGAAGGCGCGACCGGGCTAAAACGGGTACTTGGGCCGCTGAACCTGATTACCCTTGGCATCGGCGCCATCATTGGAGCTGGCATCTTTGTGCTGACGGGGCAAGCGGCTGCCAAGCATGCGGGACCCGCCGTGGTGCTGAGCTTCGTCGTGGCGGGTATTACGTGCGCGTTTGCGGGACTCTGCTACGCGGAGTTCGCTTCGCTGATTCCGATTGCGGGATCGGCCTATACGTATGGCTATGCGACGCTGGGCGAGTTTGTGGCGTGGATCATCGGCTGGGACCTGGTGCTCGAATACGCGTTTGGCGCGGCGACCGTTGCCTCCGGATGGAGCGGCTATTTGGTTGGTTTGTTGCAGGACTTCCACATTCATCTGCCGCCGCAGTTGACGACGACGCCGGGAAACATCCTGGTTCTATATCAAGATCGCTGGCAGCCATTGGCTTCGCTACCGGCGGGGATTAGCACGTCTGGGCTGCCGCACGTGACGGGCGTATTCAACCTGGTCGCGTTCTTGGCGATTCTTGCGATCACCGCCGTGTTGGTGATCGGCATTGAGGAATCCGCCAATCTCAACTCCGCGATTGTGATTGTGAAGCTGTTTGTTGTGGGAGTTTTCCTGGTGCTGGGAATTGGCTTCCTGCTGCATCATCCCGACGTTGCGCGAGCGAACTGGCATCCCTTCATTCCGAAGAGCCAGGGACCGGGTGCGTTTGGTATCGGTGGCATTACGGCGGGCGCGGCTTCGATCTTCTTTGCGTACATCGGATTCGATGCGGTGTCGACGGCAGCGCAGGAGGCCAAGAATCCTCAGCGCGACATGCCGATCGGTATCCTCGGATCGCTGGTGATCTGCACCATCCTCTACATCCTTGTCTCGGGCGTTCTTACTGGATTGGTCAACTACCATTCGTTGAACGTTGCGGACCCGGTCGCGGTGGGTATCGACGCAACTGGCGTTCGCTGGGGATCGATCCTGGTGAAGATTGGCGCTGTGTTCGGCCTTGGGACCGTGATGCTGGTGATGCTGCTTGGCCAGTCGCGCGTGTTCTTCTCGATGTCGAAGGACGGCCTGCTGTGGAAGTGGGCGAGTGCCATTCATCCGAAGTTTCGGACGCCGTGGATCTCGAACATCGTCGTCGGATTGATCGTGGCATTCATGCCGGCGCTGCTGCCGATCGATAAGCTGAGCGAGCTGGTGAACATGGGCACGCTGCTGGCTTTCGGGATTGTGTGCGCAGGTGTTTGGATTCTGCGGCGAAGGAATCCGAGCCTGCATCGGCCGTTCAAGACGCCACTGGTTCCGCTGGTGCCGATCCTTGGCATCCTGAGCGCTGCATATCTCATCTGGACGCTGCCTTCGTTGACCAAGATTGTGGTCATCGGATGGCTGCTGGTGGGGTTGGTGATTTACTTCACGTACAGCGTCAAACACAGCAAGGTGCAGAAGCTGCCCGCTTCCGAACAGGCGCCTTTGATTGATCCCGTCGCGTAAGCTGCGGCTGGATAAACCCAACCGTTCTGGACGTGAAATTAGATATTGGAAGGAGAGCTCGGCGCCGGTGGCGTCGGGCTCTCTCGCTTTTGGGGCGTCGGAGCTGGCTGGGTGGTAGGGGCAGGAGGAGGGTTGTTCGTGTCCGGGACCATCTCCTGGCCGGACGGCTCCGTGTCGCCATGGGTGCTGTGGGCTGCGTGATGAACGTGGGTCACCGGAGATGCAGGCATCGGCAGCACAGCTGATTCGATGCTGGTGGGATCATCGCGAAGTTTGAAGAAGATCGTTGCAGCCGAGGGGTGAGGGATGGTGAGCGTCGTGCCTGTGTAGCCATCAGGAACCGAGACCGCATCGGAGAAATCTGGATTTGCTGAGACTCCTTGAAGAAGAAATAAATTGAGGCCAGTAATCGTGCAGGGTTGGGTGATGTCCGTCGGGCATTGGAGCTGAGAGAGCGTGGGGATCCGCACCAGGGTTACGAGCGGCAGCCAATCGCTGGCGGGCGACGCGGGATCGTCTGTGTCGGTGTCCATGGTCGCAGCCGCGGTTCCAGCCTCGGTCGGGGCGTCAGAGGAATGGTGGTCGCTGTGATGGGTGGCGACGGCAGGGTAGATGGCACGCATGCGCAGGGCACCGAAGGCGCTGGGGCCAAAGGACCGCAGCGGATCCAACGTCGCCACGATGGTATGCGGATCCTGCAGGAGCAGGCCGCCCGAAGGCGCAAGGGTAAGCACCGTGCGCAGGGTACCGTCCAGCGTCTCAATCTCGATCTGGCCATTGCGTGGAAAGCGATCCGGGCTCTTGAGGGTGAAGGTGAACAGCGAAGAGAGAGGAAGATCGTCCGGATTCGTGAGGTTGATATTGGACGTCTTTGAGTCAGGCATGGATGACTTGCGCAGCAGCGCGATGACCGGGCGTGGCGCAGAGACAACCACTGGCATGGAGAGGACACGACCGTCGCGGAGTGCAATGGAGGCAGTCAGCTTCTCGCTGACGCGTGTGGGTGGGACAGGCCGGTTGGCAGGCAGATCGAAGTGAAGGGTTCCCGCCGAGGCGGAGTCGGGAGGCTGAATGTCGTACGAAGCATCGGGTGCGGGCGAGAAGACAAGATCGCCGAGCGTGATCTTGTCGATCTCGCCAAGCCGCGTGCCTGTGACGACCAAGGTCTTGTCGCCGGCGTGGAGTTCAACAGCGGTCACGGTGGCGGGTTCGGAGAAGGTGCGGGCAGAGAGTTTGTCGGCTTTGGGCTGATCGTATTGCTGAATGGCGAGGTGCAGGTCGCCCGGAGTCAGGTCATGCTCGAGCGGCAGGGTAAGGGCGAGAATGTTTGGCCGATCGGGCTTCGGCTCCGGCTTGAAGGGAACCGGGAACGGGTTCTCACCCTCCGGATCCGCCGTGATTGTGTGGACGCAGGCTGAGCCGGTTGAGTTCAACAGAAGCGTCGCGGTATGGCCAGCGATGAGTTCATGGGTGGACTCTTTGCCTGCGTCCACGGACGGGACGATGGTCCAGTCGGCGCCGGGAAGTTGCTGCAGTTGGACGGTGGGGCCGGTGAAGCTGTCGAAGCCCCAGCGGCCCAGAATAACACCGCTGAGCAGGGCGGGCTTTGGTTGAGGCTTGGGCGGCGGTGCGGCCGGGTGAGGGGCCAGTCTCGGATCCGCGAAGGGATTGGGCTGGCTTGAGCCGGCTGGCTGCAGCGGCGTGGCCTCATGCAGAGGGATGTGATGCTGCTGATCCTTCTGCAACACGAGACCGCCATAGTAGGCGTCGGGGGCGAGAGGAATGTCCGGCTCGGACGGTGCGCCTGGAGGGGTGTTCAGATGCAGAACGAGGTCGTGGGCGAAGTCCGTGGAGAAGACCAGCGGCGCGCCGTCGATGGGAAGAACGACAGATGGCTTGATCAGGCAGGTGACCTCGTTGGGATCAGCCGGGCGCAGAGGCGGCGTAACGACAGGCTGCACCGCTGGGAGCGCGATGACTAGAACAGACTTCGGATTATGGAAAGACGGCGGCGTGTTCAGGCGCAGATTCATGGCGTCGTCCTGCGGGAAGCTGATGGCGGGGATGTACTGATACTGAGCCGAGTGCAGGTTGCTCATGATGCGAACGACGTCGACGATGGCTCCCACGTATGCCGAGTAAAGGCCACCACCGGCCGCCGTGGTGTAGCTTGCCTGGGAGATAAGATCGGAGGTCGGACCGTTGAGAACGTTCGAGAGGGTTTGACCATTTCCGTCGTCGAGAACAATCTGTGATCCGGTCTGGGTCAGGCAGGTGAACTGGGTGTCGACTGGCTCCTTAAAGCAGGCTTCGTTTGGTTTGAGGTCCAGTGTGCGCGCCAGCAAGTCGGAATGCTTGGCGAGCAAGGTGGGGTCAGCGGGTGGAACCCTGCGGATGGAGGCGATGTACTTCTCGATGCGAGCTTCCTCGAAGCCGGCCTCAATGAGATCCTGGGAGGCGCGAACGAAGGCTCCTGGCCGGCCACGAACCGCAGACTTCAGGGTCTTGAAGTCGCCACCCGTCTCTGGGGCAAGGAACATCACAGCCTGCTGCGCGTCGGCAGGAACTGTCACAAACGCACCTTCAGCACGAACCTTGGGATCCCAGGTCTCGATACGGAAAAACCAGTCTTCCGGAGGGGGGTTGGTATTGCCACGGAGGAAGACGCAGATCAACAGGTATTTGACTGACTGGGAAGCGGGAAGATCCGGGCGGATCCAGAGTTTGTCGCCGGGCTGCAGGTTGGGAACATCCGCAATGGGAAGTGTTTGTCCGTCGCGTGTAACGCGTACGTCAATCTTGGGTCCAATCAGATCGAAGCGTGAATCAGCGGCGTAGCCCAGTTTGCAGCAGGAGAGAAAGAGAAGGGGTAGCAGCAAAAATCGGACGCGCTTATCCATACTGTTAGTTTAGATGCCCGGCGTCCCGACAGTAAGCAGAGAAACTTCGTGGGGCTGATCGGGGTGATTCCCAGACGCGGAAAAACGTTCAATCGATCAGGTTGAGCGATTGCGGAGGATCAGGTGTTCCCGTGGCACAAAGGGTGGTTAGTGGGGTTGCTCGGCGGCGTGGCGAGTTGCGGAAATAGCGTGCTCGGCGTTACGTGTGCGGGCGCTTGGTCCATCCGACTCCACCGAACCATCGCGAATCGAGATCACGCGGTGAGCGTAGTCAGCGATATCGGGCTCGTGGGTTACCAGGACGATGGTGTTGCCCTGGGCGTGGAGCTCGTCGAAGAGCGCCATGATTTCGACCGAAGTCTTGGAGTCGAGATTACCCGTGGGCTCGTCGGCGAGGATGATGGAGGGTTTGTTCACCAGGGCGCGAGCGATGGCAACGCGTTGGCGCTGGCCGCCGGAGAGTTCGTTCGGCTTGTGATTCATGCGCTCGCCCAGGTTGACCGACTCCAGCACGAACTTCGCGCGGGCGATGCGTTCGGCGGCAGGGGTGCCGTTGTAGATCAAGGGCAGCTCCACGTTATGCAACGCCGTGGCGCGCGCCAACAGGTTGAAGGTCTGGAAGACGAAGCCGATTTCCTTGTTGCGGATGCGGGCGAGTTCGTCGTCGTTGAGCTGGGAGACGTCGTGCTGGTTGAGCCAGTAACGGCCCTCGCTGGGCGAGTCGAGGCAGCCGATGAGGTTCATCAGGGTCGACTTTCCGGAACCTGATGGGCCCATGATGGCGACGTACTCGTTATTCCGGATGCGGATGTCGACGCCCCGCAAAGCGTGGACCTGCTGATCGCCCATCTCGTAGGTCTTCCAGAGATTGTCGGTGACGATGACATCCCCGGGGTGGGGACCGTCGGCGTTGGCGCCGATGCGGTTCTGTTCCGGTGCGATGACTTCGGAAGTGTCGATGGTCATGGGTGTCTCCGTGAGAACAGTGGAACAAAAACGTTAGCTGGAACTGTCGTCCGTAACCGTGACAGGGCTGATGGAATTGTCGTGTTTCACCGCGGTACCACTCTTGAGGGTGCGCAAGATCTTGTAGTGCCCGGTAACGATCTCGTCGTCCTGCTTCAGGCCGCTGAGGACTTCGATATCGGTAGTGCCGGTGATGCCCGTCGTTACAGGGACGAAGCGAACGCGGAGGTGGTTGTCCTCCTTGGCGACAAGATAGACGCCCTGAACGAGGTTCGACTGCTTGCCGGGGACCGCGGGAGCTGCGGTGGTGGATGCCTTGCCGTGATTCTTGAAAAGAGAGGCTTCCTCTGCAGGATCGCGCATGACCAACGCCTGAATGGGGATGGTGAGGGTGTCCGGCTTGTGGGCGGTAACGATCTTGGCGGTGCAGGAGAGGCCGGGACGGAGATCGATCTTAACCGGGTCGAGGGTGACGACGACCTTGAAGTCCTTGGCCTCTTCGGTTCCGGTAGTGGATTGCGATGTGGCAAGGCCTGTCGTGCGCAGAAGGGCCTGATCGCCGACTTCGGTCACCGTGCCGGTAAAGGTCTGGCCGGGGAAAGCGTCAACGGTGACGGTAGCGGTCTGGCCGAGAGCAACATTGACGATGTCGGTCTCATCCACCTTGACTTCCGCGGTAATGGTGGACATGTCAGCGAGGGTCATCAGGGTGGATCCCGCGGAGCTCTGGATGCCTATGATGACGGTCTCACCCTCGCGAACGGGGATATTGGTGACCAAGCCGTCGAAGGGAGCGACGCTGCGGGTGAGGCCGAGCGAATAGGTGTCTCCTTTCAACGTGGCAGTGCCTTGCTGCACCTGGCTGCGGGCGGACGCGGTTTGGGCACTAGCCTGGCTGACAGCGGCCTTGCGCTGGGCAAGGGTAGCGATATCAACATCGTAGGCAGCCTTCTTGGCGTCGAAGTCCTGCTTGGCGATGAGGTTGTCTTTATAGAGCGCCTGGGCGCGCTGGTAGTCGAATTTCTTCTGCTCGAGGTCCGCCTGGGCCTGTTCCACGTTGGCTTCGGCGGTCTTCTCTGCGGCGATGTACGAATCGACGTTGGTGCGAGAGGAGGCGATGGTCGCCTGCTGGGCGGCAACGGCGCTGGCGGGCTGCTCACTTTCGACGGTTGCCAACAGTTGGCCCTTGGTTACGTGGTCGCCCTCTTTTACGTAGAGGTGAGTGATGCGGCCGAAGGAGGTGGCACCGACGTTCACAATGGTCTTCGGCTTGATCTGGCCAGTGCCGCTGACGGTGGATACAAGGTCTCCGTGAACGGCCTTGGCAGTGGTCACGGCAGGTACGTCCGAGCGGCTGTGCAGCACCGTTCCGACGATTACACCGGCCACAACAAGCACGATGACGACGATCAGCAGAATTTTCTTACCGGTCATGGACGCTTTCTCTTGCGGAGGGCGTCCAGACGACAAGACACAGATCCGCTGTTGGATTCGACGAAAGGGGATACGCAGGCAAGCTGCGATCGGTTCCGTAGCATCGGAAACAGATGCTTTGGTACCTCAAAATAGAGGCCTGGATGGGCAGTTGCGGCCAAGCGGTCAAAAAACTCCTTAGATAATCTGATGATATCAGTGGGTTGCATGGAGCCTTGTGCAGGCGGCTTACCGAGACTAGAATAAAGGGTCTAAGGAAACAGGAGCTGGCCCTCACTCAATGAAAATGTTTTTGTCGCGTTTTGTAGTCCCAGGTATGGCTTTTGTGGCGCTCTCGTGTATCAGCACGGGGGTGGTTGCGCAGACTGCTCCCCCAAATGCCACGCCGGCCCAAACTACCCCGGACACTGGCAGCGTGACGAAGACTCCTCCCGTAGCAGAGAAGCCCGATCCATTGAAGCGCCGCTTGAGCGACCGCGAGGAACGCGAGCGCCGCAATGCAACCAAGATCGAATTGAAGGGCACGTACAAGACGTGGCTGGAGGCGGATGTTCGGTGGATCATCACCGACCAGGAGGCCAAGACCTTCAAGAGCCTCTCCAACGACGAGGAGCGGGACTCGTTCATCGAGCAGTTCTGGCAGCGCCGCAACCCGAATCCTGATTCGAACGATAACGAATATCGCGATGAGTATTATGCACGCATCGCCTATGCGAATGAGCATTTTGCGGCTGGCCAGCCTGGATGGATGACAGATCGCGGGCACATTTATATCGCTTACGGAAAGGCGGACAGCATCGACTCGCACCCGTCGGGCGGAAGCTACGAGCGTCCAATCGATGAAGGCGGCGGCGAGACATCGACATTCCCCTTCGAGGTGTGGCATTACCGCTATCTCGAGGGTATTGGCGACAACATCGACATCGAATTCGTGGATACCTGCATGTGCGGCGAGTATAAAGCGACCATCGACCGTTCAGAGAAAGACGCCCTGAAGCATGTACCTGGCGCTGGATTGACGCAGTACGAGGAGATGGGACAGGCCACAAAGGCGGACCGTTTCAAAGGCGGCGGCCTCGAGCAACTGGGCAATGGTCCGACGTCGTCTTCGCAGCAGAGCAAGGAATTTGATCGGCTGGATACGTTCGCCAAGCTGTTTGCACCACCGCCGGTCAAGTTCGCCGATTTGGATGATTTCCTGGCTACCTCGAAGGTGCTCTCCGGGCCGCCATTCCTTTTCGATGTGCGCACGGACTACGTGAAGCTGACCAATGAGACGGTCATGGTTCCCGTCACTCTACAGATTCGTAACGGCGACATCACGTACAACACCAAGGAAGGTGACTCGGTTGGAACGGTCAATATCCTTGGCCGCGTTAGCACCATTACCCACCGCATTGTGTACACATTTGAAGACACGGTGAAGGTTGAAACGCCCAGTGATCTTCTGCAGCGCACCAAGAACAACATGTCGGTCTACTGGAATGCCATTCCATTGCCTCCGGGACGTTACAAGCTGGAGATTGCCATCAAGGATGTAAACAATCCTGACCACATGGGTGCCTGGAGACGGAGCGTGGACGTGCCCGAGTTCGATGATGACCGGCTGGCTTCCTCTTCGCTCATCCTGGCGGGAGAGATGGAGCGCGTGCCCTCGAAGGACGTGGGCGCAGGAAGCTTTGTGATTGGAAACACAAAGGTTGTGCCGCGGGTTCCGCCGACGTTCTCGGCCCCTGTGACTTTCCACCGGGCGCAGAACTTGAACTTCTGGATGCAGGTTTATAATCTGGGAATTGGCGAGAACAAGCGCAATGACGCCACGATCGAGTACCAGATTCTTGATATGGCGACAAACAAACAGATTTTGGACATGCAGGAGTCGGCCTCGAAGTTGAACCCCAATGCCGACCAGCTGACCCTGGAGAAGACGATGCCGCTGGCAGGCCTTGAGCCAGGCAAGTATCAGGTAACCATCAAGGTGAACGACGGGATCTTGAAGCAGACGATCGATCAGAGTGCGCCGTTCATAGTTGAGCAGTAGACGCAAAAGGGCCCGATCGAACGTGGGCAGGTAAAGGGTAGTTTAGCCAATCTTCCGGCGCATTAGGAGTCAAGCTACGCAGGACAGTACCGCGATAGCAGCCTCCACCAGGTAGACAGCCGTCCGGCTTCCCGACTGGGCGGTCCATCGGAGAGCCGTAGACGCGCGAATGAGGGTTTGAGCGCGGTGAAACGAGTTTTACCAGGTTTGTTGCTACTGATCATGGTTGCAGGTACTGGGCAAATGTTCGCCCTGCAGACCTCCGCCATCATCTCAGGTACAGTCCGAGACGTTCGCGGTACGCCCCAGATGGGTGCGCTCATTGAGTTGATGCGCGCCGACGACGGCACCATCGCAACCGCAGTCAGCGACGATCACGGCCGCTACATCATGGCCACGATCATGCCCGGCCGCTACGAGTTGCGTGCGACCGCGGCTTTTTTTATTCCTCTGTTACGCAATGATGTGCGGCTGCGAGCGGGTGTGCAGTCGATCGTCAATCTCACGATGAACAACCTGTTCGATGCCGACAACTGGCTTCCGGCGCAACGCCGAAGAGCCGATGAGCCGGTTGACGACTGGAAGTGGACGCTGCGCTCGGCCGCAAACCGGCCTTTGCTGCGGCTCGTGGATCCAGAGACCGGTACACCAATCTCTTCAAGCGCTGATCAGCCGCACCGTGTCTCTTCGCAGGGAAAGATCATGTTAACCAACGGCGACGGAGCCTTTGGAGACGGCGGCCTGCACCAGGCGCTGGTTCTGGACAGGACGATGGAGGACGGAGATGGAGCGGTTCTGCGCGCCGATGTTGGCGATGTGCAGACGGGTGGATACTCCCCTCAACCGTCCATCGCGTTGATTACAGGCTATGAACGTCGCAGCCTCCTGGGTGGAAGCACTCGCCTGGTCTCAAGCTTTCAATCGCATCCGGAGTTGACCGACGGCGGCTCGGGCGGCTTCCAGCTACTGCGGCTGGCGAGTACCCAGCAGTTCGCGCTGGGGGACATGTTCCTGATTGACGCGGGAACATTGATGGAGGCTGAGCGCCTGGAACAGACCCGCCTGGAAGCGGAGCCATTCATACGATTCACCGCCCGCCCCGGTAATGACGTCGTCGTGGAATATCGTTATGCCTCCAGCCGCGAGCTGCAGAGCTCGGATGATCTCGATCAACTGAAGCCTGCGCTCTCCGTTGTGCCGGACGCCAATGGCAAGCCGCTGAGCGACCGGGGGATGCATCAGCAGCTGTCAGTGAGTCGTAAACTGGGCAGCCGCGTAATTAGCGCCTCGGCCTATATCGACAGGCTTTCGTATGGAGCCATTGGCGGCAGCGGGCTGATGAGTGCCACTTCGCTGCAGCTCGCGAATGCAGTGGCCGATCCAACTACGGGAACGTTCCAGGTCGGTGGTCCCGGATATTCTGCACGCGGTTTGAGCGTTTCGTTCATGCAAACGCTGACCCCGGCTCTATCCGCATGGGTGGAGTATGACCTCGGAACCGCTCTGCGCAGCGATGGCGACCTGGTGTTGACCGATCTGGCCACTAATCTGACGCCACAGACGGCCGCCGCCGCCAGCTTGGCGCTCCGGGGAAAAATCGTTCGCACGGGCACGTCGCTGAAGGCGGAATACCGCTGGCAGCCGGCTAATACGCTTACCCAGGTGAATGCTTACAACGTTATGCCGGAGGAGGCCTACCTGACCTTTTACGTTCGGCAGAGGCTGTGGTCCGGGAACCTCCTGCCGCAGGGCTTGGATGCTGTGGTGGAGGCGACCAATCTGCTGGAGCAGGGTTATCAGCCCGTGCTCGCGCCGGACGGTCAGACGCTGATCCTGGCGCAGGTTCCGCGGGCAATCCAGGGTGGATTGTCCTTCAACTTCTAGGCTGCGCGTCCGCCTCAGATGTCCGCTAAACGATTCAATCATCGAAACTTTTCGCGGCGTTTCTCATGGTCGGCGCACGCTTGCGCGATTTTCCTCATCAGGATGGGAGATGATGGATAGAGAGCAATTTCCCTTGAATGCAGGCAGTTGCATGGCCTCGCGGATTCCTCTCCTTTGAACCCTTTGGGCTGGACCGGACTCTAAAATAAAGTAAGCAGGCTGACGTTCTATAGGTAAGCAGGCAAACGTCTTCAGCTTGTTTTATCCACGCTGGTGAACTTCGCGGTGATCCAGGAAGTTTGTGCGGCATCAGGCAGTGAGGAAACATGTGCGGTATTGTCGGCGTCTTCGGGCGTAGTCCAGTTAGCTCTGTCATCTACGAAAGCCTCTCCATGCTTCAGCACCGCGGCCAGGATGCCGCGGGCATCGCGACGTGCTTTGAGGACCGGTTCTACCTCGAGAAGGGAAATGGTCTGCTCACTGACGTCTTCGAGGCCGGAAACATGGCGCGCCTGTTGGGAGACATGGGAATTGGGCATGTACGTTATCCAACGGCAGGCTGCGCGTCGGTGGCTGAGGCGCAGCCGTTTTACGTGAACTCGCCCTACGGAATCATCTTTGCGCATAATGGCAACCTCACCAATGTTTCGGAGATTGTGGAGAGCCTGTTCCTGACGGACATGCGCCACCTGAATACCAGCTCCGACTCCGAAGTCATGTTAAATGTGTTCGCCCATGCACTCTCTCGGCGCGGCGCTGTTCATCCCAATGAGTTTGACGTTTTTGCGGCCGTCGAAGAAGTTCATCGACGATGTAAGGGTGGCTATGCTGTGATTGCCATGATCGCCGGGGTGGGCATGGTGGCGTTCCGCGACCTGCACGGGATTCGGCCACTGGTGTTCGGTAAGCGCGGCGAGGGCAAAGAGGCGGAGTTCATGATCGCCTCAGAGAGTGTGGCGCTGCAGGTGAGCGGCTTCGATCTGGACCACGACCTCGCGCCGGGTGAGGTAATCTTCATTGACACGGAAGGCACGGTCTTCCAGCACCAGAGCCTACAGGCGCACGAGAAAGCTCCTTGCCTATTCGAGTATGTGTACCTGGCGCGGCCGGACTCTGTCCTTGATGGTGCATCGGTCTATCAGTGCCGCATCAACATGGGGACCAAGCTTGCAGAGAAGATCAAGCGCGAGTGGTCGCACCTTCCCATAGATGTTGTGATCCCGATTCCTTCGACGAGCCGCGTGGCCGCGCAGGAGATTGCGACTCGATTAAATATCCCCTATCGTGATGCGCTGGTGAGAAATCGGTATGTAGGGCGGACGTTCATCATGCCCGGGCAGGCCCAGCGCAAGCAGTCAATCCGGCGGAAGCTCAATCCGATTCCGCAAGCATTCCAAGGTAAGAACGTGTTACTGGTGGACGACTCCATCGTCCGCGGAACGACGATTCGCGAGATCATCGCGATGGTCCGGGAACAAGGCGCGAAGAAGGTCTACGTATGTTCGGCCGCTCCGCCTGTGCGCTTTCCGAATGTCTACGGAATCGATATGCCGGCGCGGTCGGAGTTGATTGCCAGCGGTCGCGACGTGCAGCAACTCGCAAAGAATATCGGAGCGGATGAACTCATCTTTCAAGACCTGGAGGATTTGAAGCAGGCCATTACCGACGCTTGCCCCAGTCTCACGCATTTTGATACGTCCGTCTTCGATGGAGTGTATGTCACCGGAGACATCACCGAAGAATATCTCAACACGCTGGAACAAAAACGGAACGATGCTGCCAAACATACTGAAGATGTCGCAAGCCACATCACAAGAAACCTCTCCGCTCACCTCTAGCGGAACGACCGTGCGCGTGCTGCCCGGGCCGTCGGCACTGACGGCGTTTGAGGCCGAGCGCGTCGTGCAAAAGCTGCGCGTGAATTATCCTGCCGAGGCGGGAAATGTCGTTGCCGTCGAGTCGTCGTATCTATACCTCCTGCTTATCCGCAAGGAAGCCGAAGACACGGTGGACCACCAGCGCTTAACGGAGTTGCTGGGAGCAGGCGACGAGCTGCCTGCTGGTCAGCGAGTATGGATTGGGCCTCGGATTGGAACGCAATCGCCCTGGTCCAGCAAGGCCACCGACATTCTGCACAATACAGGCTTCGCCGCGATTGAGAGGATCGAGCGTGCGCGCATCGTGCGGATCGTCTCGTCAGGTGATGGCGGTGTCGGAGATATTTCGACGCTGGCAGCCGCACTCCATGACCGCATGACCGAGAGTGTGTTTTTTGAGAGTGCCGCGGAACTCCAGGCACTCTTCGCGCCGCGGGAAGGCAAAGGGTTAGGGCATATTGATGTGCTGGGCCTTGGCGCAGCGGCGATTGTTGCCGCGGATCGTTCGTTGGGACTTTCGCTGGCGAGCGATGAGATCGAATACCTGGTGACTGAGTTTACGCGGCTGGGACGCAATCCTACCGACGTTGAGCTGTATATGTTTGCCCAGGCCAATAGCGAACACTGTCGCCATAAGATTTTCAATGCCAGCTGGACGATTGATGGCGAGAAGCAGCTGCGGTCGCTGTTCCAGATGATCCGCAACACCAATGAGCTCTCGGGCGACGACGTTCTTTCCGCCTATCGCGACAATGCTGCGGTGATTCGCGGAGGGCCCGCGGGAAGATTCTTCCCCGAGGCCGGCGATTCGACCTACAAGTACCACGACGAAGATATTCATATTCTGCTGAAGGTGGAGACGCACAATCATCCGACGGCCATTTCGCCGTGGCCAGGTGCGGCGACCGGATCGGGCGGAGAGATTCGTGACGAAGGTGCGACTGGACGCGGTGCCAAGCCAAAGGCTGGACTGTGTGGCTTCACCGTATCGAATCTCAACTTGCCACAAGCGCCGCAGCCTTGGGAAAAGGTCTATGGCAGGCCCTCGCATATTGCCTCGCCGCTCGACATCATGATCGAAGGCCCGCTTGGTGCCGCTGCCTACAACGACGAATTTGGCCGACCCGCACTGGCAGGATACTTTCGAACCTACGAACAGTCGAGCAACGGTACCGTCTTCGGATATCACAAGCCGATCATGCTCGCGGGAGGATTGGGAAACATCCGCGCGGAACACGTAGAGAAGGGCGAGATGAAACCCGGTTACGCGCTGGTTGTGCTGGGTGGACCTGCCATGTTGATCGGCCTCGGTGGAGGGGCGGCCTCTAGTAGTACGGGGAGTGGGAATACCGATCTGGACTTCGCCTCGGTGCAACGCGACAACGCGGAAATGGAACGGCGCGCGCAGGAGGTCATCGATCGCTGCTGGCAGCGCGGCGAGAGCAATCCGATCGCGTTCATCCACGACGTTGGCGCCGGCGGTCTATCCAATGCGTTTCCGGAGTTGGTCAAGGACGGCGGTTGCGGTGGAAGTTTCGATCTGAAGGCGGTTCCTCGGGGTGAAGATGGCCTGAGCCCGCTGGAGACCTGGTGCAATGAGGCGCAGGAACGCTACGTGCTTGCGATCGCACCGGCAGATTTGCAGAATTTCGAAGCCATCTGTCAGCGCGAGCGCTGCCCTGTCGCCGTCGTGGGAACCGCGGAGAAGCGGCCGCACCTCACGCTCAGCAATGAGCAGGGAAGAGAAGGAAATTCAATCGACCTTCCCCTGCAGATCCTCTTCGGAAAACCACCGAAGATGGAGCGGATCTTTTCCCGGTCGAAGATCGAAACCAAGCCACTTGATTTAGCAGGTGTCACCGTTGAGGATGCGGTGGAACGATTGCTTCGGCTGCCAACGATTGCATCGAAGTCGTTTTTGATCACGATTGGCGATCGCAGCATCTCGGGCCTCGTTGTGCAGGATCAGATGGTGGGTCCGTGGCAGGTTCCGGTTGCGGATTGCGCTGTCACGCTTCGTTCCTTCAACTCGGTTTGTGGAGAGGCGATGGCGATCGGAGAGCGAACGCCGCTGGCTGTCATCAACGCCGCAGCCTCGGCCCGGATGGCGGTGGGTGAAGTGATCACTAACATGGCGGGCGCCTCGATAGAGAAGCTCGGTGACATCAAACTCTCCGCCAATTGGATGGCAGCTGCAGGCGAGGGCCAAGAAGATCAGAAGCTTTTCGACGCGGTGCACGCAGTGGGCATGGAGTTCTGCCCAGCACTGGATATGTCGATTCCTGTAGGCAAGGACTCGATGTCCATGAAGACCAAGTGGCGCGAAGGGCCCGATGCCAAGGTGGTCGTGTCGCCGCTGTCGCTGATCGCTTCGGGCTTTGCTCCTGTCAGCAATGTCCGCAAAACACTGACTCCACAGCTTGAAAAGGGAGATACAGCTCTCGTCCTCATTGATTTGGGCGCGGGCAAGAACAGGTTGGGCGGCTCTTGCCTGGCGCAGGTTTACGGACAGGTTGGCGATGAATCGCCCGACGCTCCTTCGCCCGAAACACTGAAGGCATTCTTCAATACGATCCAGCAACTAAATCACGAAGGAAGGCTGCTTGCGTATCACGACCGCAGCGACGGCGGCCTGTTTGTGACGCTGCTCGAGATGGCGTTTGCGGGGAACGTTGGACTCGATATCACGCTGCCCGCGGCAGGCTTGGAAGAACTGTTCAGTGAAGAGCTCGGCGCTGTGGTGCAGGTTGCAACGAAAGATTTGGATACTGTCATCGCGCGCCTGAATGCGTTGGATCTTACAACGCAGGTTGTTGGACAAAGCATTCCGGGCAGCGAAATTGTCATTCGCAGCGGTGCGGAGATCGTCTATCAGAACACCCGCACATCGCTGCACAAGGTGTGGGGGGAGACCAGCTTTAACATCCAGAGCCTTCGCGATAATCCTGAGAGCGCGAAGCAGGAATTCTCGCTTTTGGATGATGCTGCGCGACCTGGGCTTTCTGTCACCGTGCCCTTCGATCTCGCAGAGCGGGTCAATGCACCGTTCGTCCATGCGGCGCGTCCACGCGTAGCGATCTTGCGCGAGCAGGGCGTCAATGGCCAGGTAGAGATGGCCGCCGCATTCGATCGCGCAGGCTTTACGGCGGTAGATGTTCATATGAGCGACCTCCTGGCCGGTCGCGCGCATCTTGCGGACTTCCAGGGATTGGCCGCATGCGGTGGCTTCTCGTACGGCGACGTGTTGGGCGCGGGCAGTGGATGGGCAAAGACGATCCTGTTTAACAATCAGCTGAAGGAGATGTTCGCTGAGTTTTTCGAGCGCTCTGACAGTTTCTCTCTGGGAGTTTGCAATGGCTGCCAGATGATGGCGCAGCTGCGCGACATCATCCCTGGCACAGTTGCATGGCCGAGCTTCGGCCGCAATGTTTCGGCGCGGTTCGAGGCGCGCGTTTGTATGGTAGCCATCGAGGAATCACCGTCCTTGTTCTTCGATGGCATGACGGGTTCGCGCATCCCTATTGTGGTCGCGCATGGTGAAGGCCACGTAAGCGATGTTCGCCCGGATGCCATGATTGGTCTGCGCTACATTGATAGCTATGGCAAGGTCACGGGGCATTATCCGCTTAATCCGAGCGAATCAGTGCAGGGCATTGCCGGGCTGACCAGTGAAGACGGACGTGCACTCATCATGATGCCACATCCTGAACGCATCTTTCTCGGAGTGCAGCATACCTGGACCCGCAACCTTAAAGACAGTCCGTGGCAAAGAATGTTTGACAACGCGCGCAAGTGGGTTGGATAAGAAGCGATTCACAGAAACAAGAGGTGGCTGGATTGAGTTCTAAGGTAGATTACAAATCCGCAGGAGTCGATATCGAGGCAGGGAATGAAGCGGTGCGGCGAATCAAGTCGCACGTCGCGAAGACTCATTCTGCGGCCGTCCTAACCGGCCTCGGATCATTTGGAACGCTCTTCTCCCTGGGTGACGCATTGAAGGGTCTCAAAGATCCTGTCATGGTGCAGAGTACCGACGGCGTCGGGACCAAGAGCAAGGTTACGGTAATGGCATGCCGGTATGAAGCGCTTGGCCATGATCTCGTTGCAGCCGTTGCTGGCGATATTGTGGTGATGGGCGCGACGCCGCTGACGTTCCTGGACTACCTCGGATTTCATAAAATTGAACCCGAGATCGTAGAAGCTCTCGTGCGCGGAATGAGCGCCGCGTGCGTGGAAGCCGGAATTGCTTTGGTGGGGGGCGAGACGGCAGAGATGCCCGCCGTCTACGCTGAAGGCGACCTAGATGTTGTGGGATTTGTCACAGGTGTTGTGGATCGTGAACGCTTGCTGACCGGTGCAAACATTGTTGCGGGCGACGTTTTGTACGCAATCAATTCAAGTGGCCTTCATACCAATGGCTTTTCCCTGGCACGCAAGCTGATCTTTGAGATTGGCGGCTATGCGATTGATGCGCAACCCGAAGAGCTGGAAGGGAAGTCAATTGCCGATGTTCTGCTGGCTCCGCATGCAAACTATGTTGCACCGGTAAAAAGAATTCTGGACGCTGGAATTCCAGTGAAAGGCATGGCGCACATTACAGGCGGCGGCTTAGTAGAGAACGTGCCGCGCGTTCTTCCAGAGGGATTGGGTGCCGTCATTGATCCTTCGACTTGGGTGCCCCAGCCGATATTTTCACTGATGCAGCGCCTCGGAAGCATCGACGATCACGAGATGCACCGCGCATTCAATATGGGCGTTGGTCTGGTCGTGGTCGCGCCACCAGGGTTGCAGGAAGTTTTGGCTGAGACCATTGCGGGTTTCCCTCAATTCAAGGTGTGGGAGCTCGGGCGAGTTGAAGGAAATGCATACGGCGTCCGTTTCGGCGAGGTCAAGTGAAATGGAACGACAGATGCTGCTTGATGCGATTCCACATTGCCTGACATCCACTGATCTGCCGCTCGCCGCGAAGTATCCCGGCAAGGTCCGCGATACCTACGAGATTGGCGACGGGCGTCTACTTCTGGTGACGACCGATCGGCAGAGCGGCTTCGATCGGCTGCTTGGGGCAATCCCCTACAAGGGACAAGTGCTGAACCGAACGTCGCTGTACTGGTTCGAACAGACGCGCGACATTATTGCCAACCACGTGCTGCTAAGCCCGCATGCGAACGCACTGATTGCCCGCAAATGCCAGGTCTTGCCGATCGAATTTGTTGTGCGCGGATACATGACAGGATCGACTGATACGTCGATCTGGACACAGTATCAAAAGGGCGTACGAACATATTGCGGCCATGCTCTTTCAGAGGGTATGAAAAAGAACGAGGCGCTGCAAAATAATATTGTCACGCCGACGACGAAAGAAAAAACGCATGATCGGCCAATTACAGCGAAAGAGATTGTCGCCGAAGGTTGGCTGACGCCTGAACAGTGGGATATTACTTCGACGAAAGCGCTCGAATTATTCGCGTTCGGCCAGAAGTGGTCTGCCGAGCGCGGGCTGATTCTCGCTGACACAAAATATGAGTTCGGCGTAACAGCGGATGGCGAAATCCTGTTGATCGATGAGATCCATACGCCGGACTCGAGTCGATACTGGTTGGCCGATAGCTACGCGGAGCGCCTGGCTGCGGGACAGGAACCGAACATGATCGACAAAGAGTTCTTCCGCCTGTGGTTTCGCGATCGTTGCGACCCCTATAAAGACGCAGTGCTCCCCGTGCCTCCGGATGAATTAATTGCTGAGCTCGCTGCGCGGTACATTCAGCTATTTGAAAAGATTACCGGGATAACCTTTGCGCCAGACTTAAGACCGTTGGAAGCAACCATCCTCGCGAGCCTGGAGCAATGATCGAGACAGTTCTCATCGTCGGCTCAGGGGCACGCGAACACGCGATTGCCCTCGCGCTGGCCCGGTCAGCACAGCGGCCCAAGCTGCTTTGTTTCAGCAACGCTCTCAACCCAGGCATCGCCTCGCTCTGTTTGGAATACCGCATCGGAAGCATCACCGATCCAGCAACCGTAGCCTCTTTTGCTCGCGAGCATAAGACGACGCTTGCTGTGATTGGTCCCGAGGCTCCACTTGCGGCCGGAGTCGCGGATGCTCTGCTGGCATCCGACGTCCCGGTAGTCGGGCCGACTCAACGCTTGGCGCGGATCGAATCAAGCAAAGGCTTTGCGCGAGACCTACTGGTGAAGTACAAAATTCCCGGTAACCCGTTTTTCCAGCGCTTCACCTCGATGGAGGGGCTCAAGGATGTGCTGGACCGTTATGCAAATCGTCACGTGATCAAAGATGATGGGCTCGCCGGTGGCAAGGGAGTCAAAGTCTGTGGAGACCATCTTCTTTCTTTAGAGGATAGTCTGGCCTTCTGCACGGATCTGATTGAGCATGGGCATCCGTTTGTCGTCGAAGAGAAGGTCGAAGGAGAAGAGTTCTCTCTGATGAGCTTCTGCGATGGCGTGACGCTCAAACACATGCCGGCAGTGCAGGATCACAAGCGCGCATATAACGGGGATAAAGGACCTAACACCGGCGGAATGGGTACGTACACGGATGCCGATCACAAGTTGCCGTTCCTGACCGACAAGGACATTGCGGAGGCGCAGGAGATGAATCAGCGCGTTGCGGCCGCATTGGCAGAAGAGTGCGGCGCGCCGTATCAGGGCATCCTGTACGGCGGTTTCATGGCAACACGCGACGGAGTAAAGCTCATCGAGTACAACGCACGTTTCGGCGATCCAGAATCGCTCAACCTCCTGACCCTTTTGCAGACGGACCTGGTAGAGATTTTCCGGGCGATCGTCGGCGGGACACTTGTCGAGGTCAATGTCCGCTTTTCTGCCCAGGCTAGCGTCTGCAAGTACGTCGTTCCCGAGGGCTACCCAGATGCGCCGCGCAAGGGAGACGAGATTCAGTTGCCTGAAGACCTGCCTGCGAATGCGACGATCTTTCTTAGTGCGGTGGACGTGCAGCAAGGTAAGTTAATCGCCACCGGATCGCGCACGGTTGCCGTAGTTGGAGTCGGTGGGACTCTTAGTGACGCGGAAACTGCTTGCGAACACGTCGTCCGACAGATTCCGGGCCCGTTCTTTCATCGCACAGATATCGGTACGGATTCGGTGATCGCTGGCCGCGTGGATCATATGAAGAGGTTGCGATGCGCATGAGCCTAAAGGTCGGTGTACTTGGCTCAACTCGGGGAACGGCATTGCAAGGTATTTTTGACGCAGTCACGGCGGGGGCTCTAGATGTTGACCTCGTATTGGTCGTCTCGGATAAACGGAATGCACCCATTCTTGAGCGGGCTGGCAGATATGGAGTTCCCAATCTTTTTCTCGACCCTGCAGGTTTGAGGCGCGACGAATACGACAGACAGGTCACCGATGCCTTGCATCAGGCAGGCGCAGAGCTGGTGCTTATGATTGGCTACATGCGTATTGTTTCGGCAAGTTTTGTAGAAGAATGGAAGGGACGTTTGTTAAATGTGCATCCCTCTCTATTACCCGCGTTCGGCGGATTGATGAATCAGAAGGTGCATGAAGCCGTGTTGGCTGCGGGTGTAAGCGAGACTGGTTGCACGATTCACCAGGTGACGGAAGAAGTGGATGGCGGCCCGATCGTGTTGCAGAAACGCTGTTCCGTATTGCCGGGGGATACGCCAGAGTTATTGAAGGAACGCGTACAGGCTTTAGAGCAGGTTGCATTTGTTGAAGTATTGCGGGGATGGAGGTCGTGATGGCACAGGCAAAAAAGTCCGGAGCTCGCGTAGTTGTGGGGATCATCATGGGGTCGAAGTCAGATTGGCCGACTATGGAAGCGGCGGCCAAAGTGCTTGATGAGTTCGGGATCACTTACGAAGCTGAGGTCGTTTCCGCCCATCGAACCCCAGACAAAATGATGATGTATGCTGCCAGCGCAAAGGCTCGAGGTCTGCGCATCATTATTGCAGGCGCGGGTGGCGCAGCGCATCTTCCGGGAATGGTGGCGTCGAAGACAAGTTTGCCCGTCCTGGGAGTGCCGGTGAAAAGCCGCGCGCTCGATGGGCTTGACTCACTTCTTTCGATCGCCCAAATGCCTGCTGGCATTCCCGTGGCAACGTTTGCGATTGGGGAGGCGGGCGCCAAGAATGCCGGCCTTTTCGCGGCGGCGATCATTGCACTAACGGATGAGGCGATTGCGCAGAAGCTGGAGAAGTTTCGCAGCGCGCAGACAAAGACTGTGTTGAAGGGGCCCGATCCAAGGAAATGACCACTCGAGTGAAACCAAGAATCGGAGTGCTCGGCGCCGGTCAACTCGCGCTGATGCTGGCGCAAGCTGGTAAGGCATTGGATGTTGACGTGATTTGTGCAGGGCAGCAGGGGGACTGCGCCGAGCAGGTTGCCGAGGTCATCCCCGTCGACCTGGACGATGCCGCCGCTGTTGCTGAATTCGCGGCAGCAGTGGATGTCGTGACGATCGAAAGTGAGAATATCCACGCAGATGTTTTACAGGGCTTGAACCTGTATCCCAATGCTCGTGCTGTTGGAATTGCGCAGGATCGTTTATTAGAGAAACGATTTTTTCAAGCGTGTGGCATCGGTACAGCTCCATTCGCGCCAGTCGATAGCCTGGAAGATCTTAAGCACGCACTAGAAGTTACCGGGCTGCCAGCCATTCTCAAGACACGGCGAATGGGGTATGACGGTAAAGGGCAGGCGCGCCTGCGCAGGTTCGGCGACGCTACCGAAGCCTGGTCGGATGTTGGAGGAGTGCCCTGCATCCTTGAAGGGATGGTGAACTTCGAGGCAGAGGTGTCGCTCATCGCTGTGCGCAGCCGGTCCGGACAGGTGGTGTTTTATCCCCTGATCGAAAACCATCATCGTGAAGGAATTCTTCGCACGTCAATCGCGCCATTCGTGAATCAGAAGCTGCAGCGCCAAGCGGAAAGTTATCTCGACGTATTGCTGGAGAAGCTCCAGTATGTTGGCGTACTCGCGGTGGAATTTTTTGTTGTCAACGGCACCTTGCTGGCCAACGAGATGGCGCCCCGTGTTCACAACTCGGGTCACTGGACGATTGAAGGCTCGGATGCCTCGCAGTTTGAAAATCATCTGCGGGCGATCGCCGGCAGCGAACTCGGCAACACAAAAAGTCGCCCGACGGTCATGCTCAACTGCATCGGTTCGATGCCGAGCGAAAGTGAGACGTCGAAGTTCACAGAGCTATTCCGCCACGATTATGGCAAGGAGGCGCGGCCTGGGCGAAAGGTTGGGCATTTGACCTTTCCTGCGTCCGCACAGGCATCGATTGCAGAGTGGCAAAGGCGCCTGCAGGACTGACACCTCCACAGTTACCAGCCGCCGCCAAGCGCGTTATAGAGTTGCACCAGAGACAAAGCCTCGGCCTGCTGCGCCGCCTCGAGCGTAAGTTGCGATGTGTAGAGGTTCGTATCCGTTGTCAGCACTTCCAAATAGCTGGTAGAACCACCTTGAAACCGCATTCGCGCAAGACGTACAGCGTCTGCTGAGGCTGCCGTCTGCTTCTCCTGTTGCTCACGGTACTCGCGCGTTTTGTTGTATGCAACCAGCGCATTCGAGACATCGCGTAGAGCGCCGGCAATGGTCTGCTGATAGGTATCGAGCAGCTCTTTGTCCGTAGCCTGAGCCAGGTGATAATTGGCGCGAATCTTGCCCGCGTCAAAGATTGGCTGAGTGAGGGTACCGGCTGCATAGTAGTAGACATTCACAGGGTTCACCAGTCCCTTCAACTGACTGCCGGAAGTGCCGCCGGTACCCGTCAGCGAGACCTGAGGGAAGTACTGCGCACGGGCAACCCCAATGTTGGCGTTGGCCTGGATCAGCAACTCCTCCGCGCGTCGAACGTCGGGACGGCGCTCCAGCAGATCGGACGGTAGACCCGCTGGAACATCTGCCGGATGCGGAGCGCTTGCGATGATCGAAGTGCTGTCGGCGACATTGCGAACGATAGGTCCAGGATCCTCGCCGAGCAGGAGTCTCAGGTTGTTTTCCTGTTGTTCGACCTGCCGCTCGAGATCTGGAATCTGAGCCTGCGCGGTATAGTAGAGCTCCTCAGCCTGGCGCACATCTGCCAAGGAGTTGGCGCCGCCCTGCTCCAGTGTTTTCGTCAGGTCGAGTGACTGTTTGCGGGCATCCAGTGTGCTGCGGGTGATCGCGAGTTCTGCATCGAGCGTGCGCAGTTGATAGTAGGACGTTGCCACATTTTCGACGAGTGTGCTGTACGTTGTCTGCTTAGCCCACTCGGTGGCGCGCAGATTGGCGCGTGCAGCCTCGGTCTGGCGGCGGTACATGCCCCAGAAGTCCAGATTCCACGCAACAGATGCGGTGATTCCGCCGGCGTAGTAGTTGGTTTGGCCGGTGCTCTTAGAGCTATTGGAGCTAGTGTTGACGCTGTTTAGCAGGCTACTGGGAAGGCCTAGCGCATCGTAGGTTCCGCCGACATTGAGAGTCGGATACTGCGCCGCCTTGGTGATGCCTAGCTGCGCTTGTTGCTCCAACACGCGGTCAGCTGCGATCTTGATGTCGTAGTTATTTTTTAGCGCCTCGGCAATAAGCTGCTGCAGCACTGGATCGGTAAACACGGTATCCCACTTCTGTGCACCGAGCGGAGCAGCGCTGGTCGTGGACGCGATATCCGGCGCGAGCGCTCCACGATAACTTGCCGGCGTATTAACCGCGGGCCGCTTGTAGTTCGGGCCAACCTTGCAACCGACGACAGTGAGGATCAGCGCGAGCGAGGAGAGACTGCGGAAGGTATGTTTCATGCTTGTCCTCCCTGCGACGGCGCCGTGGTCTTTGGCGGACCGGCGTCGTGATCCGAGTCGAGGCTCGCGTTATGTGCCGAACTGAAACGTTGAGCAAAGCGTTCGGCGATGGAGAAGGTGACCGGGATGAGGAAGATTGCGATGAGTGTTGCCGCCAGCATTCCACCGATCACAACGGTGCCGAGGATCTGGCGTGAGACACCGCCAGCGCCCGAGGCGAACCAGAGCGGAACGCATCCGAGAATAAACGCGAAAGCTGTCATAAGGATGGGCCGGAAGCGGAGGCGTGCGCCGTTCATCGCCGCACTGAAGATGGTCTCGCCCTTTTCATATTCGTCCTTGGCAAACTCAACGATCAAAATTGCATTCTTCGCCGATAGCCCAATGAGCATCACGAGACCGATCTGCGCGTACACATCGTTTTCAAGATGTCGCACGGTCAGGGCAAGATAGGCTCCGAAGATTGCAACAGGCGTACTCAGCAGAACGCCAAAGGGCAGCGACCAACTCTCATATTGCGCAGCGAGAATGAGGAAGCAGAATACGATGGAGAGCGCATACACAACCCAGGCCGGAAGGCTCTGCTGCGCCTTGTGCTCCTGGAAGCTCATGCCCGAGTAGTCCATCCCCATGCCTGCAGGCATCGACTGCGCAAAGGTCTCCTCGAGCGCCTTCATCACCTGGCCGGAACTGTATCCGGGAGTCGCAACGATGGTGATCTGCGCAGCTTCGTACTCGTTGTAGCGCGTTGTGAACTCAGGCCCCGCAGAGCGTCGCACCGTGGTGATCGCGCTTAAGGGAACTCGATTGCCGTTGGCCGATGTAACGTAAAACTGCCCGATGTTGTCGATGTTCGTGCGGGTGTCGCCTTCCGCTTCGATGTAGGTTTGCCACTGCCGGCCAAATCGGTTGAAGTAGTTCACCAGCGTGCCGCCCATGAAGGCTTGCATCGTGGTGTAGACGTCCGCAAGGTTGACCTGCTGCTGCGCCGCTTTTTCGCGATCGACATCAACATAAAGTTGCGGCACGGCCGGAGCGTACGAGGGAATCGCTGCGGCAATCTCAGGCCGTTTTGAGAGCGCGCCTAGAAACTTGTAGGTGTTCGCCGTCAAAAAATTCAGATCGCCACTGCCGGAGCGGTCCTCAAGCACCATGCTCACGCCGCCTGAACTTCCCAGGCCAGGGATCGCAGGTGGTGGAAAGGAGAACGCGAGACCTTCCTTGACGCCGCCAAGTTGCTTCGCGAGATTCTGCTGAATCACGCTGAATTGTTGATCGGCACTCTTGCGCTGGTCCCAATCCTTTAGTGTGACGAAGTAGAAGGCATGGTACGTATCCTGTGTGAAGCTCAGCAGGCTGAAGCCGATGACCGAGGTCACGCTCTGCACGCCGGGCACCTTATGCAGCGCGTTCTCGACATCCCGCGAGGCCTCGGCCGTACGTTCCAGCGAAGTACCCTGCGGAAGTTGCAGCGCGACGAAGGCGTAGCCCTGATCCTCCGTCGGCAAGAAGCCGCCAGGCAGTCTCGCCCCCAACAGAACAACAAACACACTGAGGACAAGGATGACGACTACGCCCACGATCGACTTACGTACCAGCCATCCCGAGGTGCTCACATAGCCATCAGTGGTGCGTTTGAAGACGCGATTGAACCAGTCGAAGAACCGAGCCAGAAGACCTCTGGATTCTGTCTTGGGCTTCAGTAGCAGAGCACAAAGTGCGGGGCTGAGGGTGAGAGCGTTGAACGCCGAGAACAGCACCGAGATCGCAATCGTCACAGCAAACTGCTGATAGAGACGTCCGGTGATGCCGGGGATAAAGGCTGTCGGAATGAAGACCGCAGCGAGAATCAAAGCGATCGCGATGACTGGGCTCGCCACTTGTTCCATCGCTGCATACGATGCGTCGAGCGGCGTCATGCCTTCTTCGATATGGTGCTCGACGGCTTCAACCACAACGATCGCATCGTCGACGACCAGGCCAATCGCGAGCACCAGGCCGAAGAGCGATAGTGTATTAATGGAGAAGCCCAGCAGCGGAAATACCATGAAGGTGCCGATGAGCGAGACGGGCACCGCGAGCAACGGAATGAGCGTCGCGCGCCAGCCCTGCAGGAAGATGTAGACGACCAGGATCACCAGCGCCAGTGCGATGAAAAGCGTTTCAAGAATCTCGTGAATGCCGGCGTTCACGGCTGCCGTGGTATCGAGCGCGACGTGGTATGCCATGTCTGGCGGGAAATTCTTCGTGAGTTGATCCATCCTCGCGCGGACATTCTTCGCTGTCTCCACAGCGTTGGTGCCCGGCAGCTGATAGATGGCCATGACCGCCGCGGGCTTGCCCTCAAATCGGCCACTGAGATTGTAGGTCTGAGCGCCCAGCTCGATGCGGGCGACATCCTTGAGGTGCAGAATGGAGCCGTCGGGATTGGCACGCAGAATGATATTGCCGAACTCGTCCGCGGTGATAAGACGTCCCTGCGTACGGACCGTGTACGTAAACTGTTGCCCACTGGGAACGGGTTCGCCGCCAATCTGGCCAGCTGGGTTTACGGTGTTCTGCGCCTGTAGCGCAGCGGCGATCTGCGGAATCGTGACGCCGAGCTTCGCGAGCTGATCAGGCTTGACCCAGATACGCAAAGCGTACTGGCCGGCGCCAAACACCTGGATGCGCGACACGCCCTTCACGCGGGTGACTTCATCGACCAGGTTGATGTAGGCGTAGTTTGCCAGGAACGTTCCATCGTAAGTGGAGTTCGGTGAAGAGATCGCCAGCAGCATCAGCGGCGAGGTGAGAGACTTGTTCACCGTGAGCCCGGCAACGGTGACCTCAGCGGGCAACTGGCTCTGCGCCTGGTCGACGCGCAGCTGCGAAAGAATTTGGTCGGTATCGGCGTTGGTCGCCACATCGAAGTCGACGGTGAGCTGGGTGAGACCATTGCTGGCGTTGGTCGACTGCATGTAGTTCATGTTGTCGACGCCATTCATCTGCTGCTCAATCGGCGTCGCAACCGCCTGCTCCAGCGTCTTTGCGTCCGCCCCAGGGTAGGTCGCCTGCACTAGAATCTCAGGCGGCACAATGTTAGGAAACTGTGCCGTTGGTAGACTTAGCAGCGAGACAAGGCCGCCGATCACCATGAGGATGGCAATTACGATGGCCACAATGGGCCGGCGTATGAAGAACTTTGAAATCATAGGTTAGTTCCCCTGCGCGTTCTGCCCGGGCGCGGCGGGAGCGGGTGAATTGTCCACCTGAGGCACGACCTTCATTCCGTCCCTCACCTTCTCATTACCGGCTGTGACTACTCGGTCGCCGACACTCAAGCCGCTGGAGATCACGATGTTTGGACCGACCTGCGTCCCTAGCTGAACAGTGCGAATATGCGCCACATTATCGGCTCCCACCACGATGACCTGGTTCATGCCTTGCAGCTCCGACACGGCTCGTTGCGGAACAACCACTGCGTTATGCAAAACAGTTGTCTCCGCCGAGACACGTCCGAACTGACTCGGCCTAAGAAGATTTCCGGGATTTGCGAACTGCGCTGCCATGCGAATGCTGCCGGTTTGAGCGCTCACAGCCCGGTCGACAAAGATGATGCGACCCGTCTGCGGAAACACCTGATTATTTGCCAGCTTCAACTTCAGAGGAATCACGTTCCCGCTGCGCAGCAAGTCCGCTACGCCACGCTGTTTTGCCTGCGCGGACAGCGTCAGGTACTCCTGCTCGCTGATGTAGAAGTAAACCTTGATGGGATTGAGCTGTGAAACCGACGTGAGAACAGAACTGGTATTCACCAGGTTCCCGACCTGCAGTGTTGCCTGTCCGGCAACGCCATCGATGAGCGATCGTACCTTCGTGAAGCCAACATTCAGCTCGGCCGCTTCCACGGAGGCTTGAGCATTGGCTACAGCGGCTTTGTTGGCCGCCTGCGTCTGAATGTCGTTATCGAGCTGGCTTTGTGCAATCGCGTGCGCCTCCGCCAGGGGCGTGTCTCGGCGCACATTGATCCCGGCCAGCTCATATTGAGCCTGCGCCTGCGCGAGGCTGGCCTTCGCCTGATCCAGAACCGCCTGAAGCGGTCGCGGATCGATCTCAAACAACACCTGTCCCTTGTGGACCTCGCTGCCTTCCTTGTAATCCTGTCGAATGAGGTATCCGGAGACTTGCGGCTGGATCTGTGCGTTTACAAATCCATCCGTGGTCGCCACCCATTCGCCCGTAAGTGGAACATCCTGCTGAACGGCGGTGCTCACCTGCACGGGCAACGGTCCAAAGCCTGCTGCGCCTGGCGGCGGCCCTCCGCTCTTGCATCCAGCCAAGAATCCTATGCAACTCGCAGATAATAAAGTGGCAAGTGGTACCACGCTTTGCAGGGTCTTGCGGAACGTCATAGTTTCGAACCTCGGTGGAGTTTCACTGGATCGCAGTACGTGAAGTGGATAATATACACGTGTGTATATTATGCTTAGGCATCGAGGAACGATTCAAAAAATGTCCCGGCTTAATCAGATGCAGCATCGCGAACGGACGCATGCCGCAGACAGAACGGCCGCATCGCGCTCACAGCAAGCATTGAAGTCCGAGCGCACGCGCGCAGAGTTGTTGCGTGCAGCCGAAGTGATCTTTGCCCGTGATGGATTTGAAGCGTCGCGTATTGAGGATATTGCGGCGGAGGCTGGCCGTAGCCGCGGCGCGTTTTATGCGAACTTCGCCACCAAGACCGAAGTGTTTCTCGCCCTGCGCAGCCTCGCCGCCCGGCGCAACGCCAGAGCTTTGCGCGAGCGCATCGAGGATGTAACCGACGAGGACGAACGGTATCAGGCCATTACTCGCTACATCCTCGAGCAGATATGCGATACGCAGACCCAGCTTTTGCAGATTGAATTCAAGCTCTTCGCTCTTCGCCATCCCACCATGCTTGCTGATCTTGCGGAGAAACACCTCGAAGCCTCTGCATCGGTGAATCGGCAGGAGCTCTCCGACTTATTTCCAGAGAAGCGAAACGATAGCGCGGAGATGCGTTGCAACACGTTGGCAGTGGAAGCGCTTCTCGAGGGATTTGCGCTGAACGCGCGATTCAGCCCAAAAGTGTTGGACGAATCGCGCATTCAGAAGATGATCCCACAATTATTGGACACGCTATTTCATCGCGACTGAGCTTCGATCACAAACGGCAGATCAGCAACTCCCGTTCATAGATCATCTCAGCCGGCAGATGATCATGCAGCGCAAGGAACAGCTCCTCATGACCCATCACTTCGCGCAGCCAGGCTTTGCTGTCGACCTTTTCAAGCTGTGCAAAGGTTTCGCGAGACATGTCGAGTCCGTCCCAATTTATATCCTGATAGCGCGGAACCCAACCGATCGGAGTCTCCCTGCCCTGGGCACGCCCACGCACACGATCGATAATCCACTTCAGTACACGCATGTTTTCGCTGTATCCCGGCCACAGGAACTTGCCATTCTCGTCCTTGAGAAACCAATTGACCTGGAATACGCGGGGTGTAATGGAAAGCTGCCGCTGCATAGTCAACCAGTGACGGAAATAGTCACCCATGTGATAGCCGCAGAAGGGAAGCATCGCCATGGGATCGCGTCTTACGTTGCCAACCGCGCCTTCAGCTGCGGCGGTTGTCTCTGACCCCATCGTTGCACCAAGATAAACGCCGGATGACCAGTTGAAGGCATGCACGACCAGCGGAATTGCGGTTGCGCGCCTTCCTCCAAAAATAAACGCCGAGATCGGCACACCGTTGGGAGACTCCGAAGCTTCCACATCGAACGAAGGGCACTGTGTCGCCGGAGCTGTGAACCGGCCGTTCGGGTGAGCGGCAGGCCGGCCGGTCTCGCGGCCTATCTCGGGCGTCCAGCGCTCGCCGCGCCAGTCGACACACTCAGCGGGGGGCTCCTCCGTCATGCCTTCCCACCACACGCCGCCGTCAGGAGTCACGGCCACGTTGGTGAAGATGGTGTCACGGCGCAGCGTCGCCATTGCGTTTGGATTGGTCCTTTCACTGGTTCCCGGAGCTACACCGAAGAAGCCTGTTTCAGGATTGATGGCACGCAGTCGACCTGTCTCGTCCGGCTTGATCCACGCAATGTCGTCGCCGACGGTCCAGGTCTTCCAGCCGTCGAATCCGCTGGGTGGGATGATCATCGCCAGGTTGGTCTTGCCGCAGGCCGAAGGGAAGGCCGCGGCCATGTACGTCTTCTCGCCTTCTGGAGATTCCAGGCCGAGAATCAGCATGTGTTCCGCCATCCAACCTTCATCCCGTGCGATGTTGGACGCAATGCGCAGCGCGAAGCATTTTTTACCAAGCAGGGCATTGCCGCCGTAGCCCGATCCGTAGCTCCAAATCTCGCGTGTCTCCGGGAAATGCACGATGTATTTCGTATCGTTCTGCGGCCACGGCACATCCTGCTGCCCGGGCGCCAGGGGCGCTCCCAACGAATGCATGCAAGGCACAACCCGATGAATATCCTTGTCGATTTCCTCAAACACTGGCAGGCCTACCCTCGCCATGATCCGCATATTCACAACGGCGTAAGCCGAGTCCGTGAGCTGCACTCCTATCCGCGACATCGGCGATCCAATTGGTCCCATCGAAAACGGCAGAACATACATGGTCCGCCCGCGCATCGATCCTCGAAAGAGTTCCTTGACTTTCTTACGCATCACGTAAGGAGCTTCCCAGTTATTCGTCGGCCCCGCGTCGTCCTTGGAAAGCGAACAGATGAACGTCCTATCTTCCACGCGCGCTACATCCTTGGGCGACGAGCGGGCACAATAACATCCCGGCCAAAGCTTCTCATTGAGCTTGGTAAAGGTGCCGGATTCAACCAACTGCGCGCAAAGGTAGTCATTCTCTTCGGCAGACCCGTCGATCCAGTGAATGGCCGCCGGTTGCGTCAGGTTGGCCATCTTTTCCACCCAGCGGATGAGGTGAATGTTCTTCGACAGAACGCGTGTCGAAGCAGGATGTGCGGCCGTCGTTCCAGGTACTGTAGCCATGATTGCCTCCAGGATTACGCGGGTCGGTGCTCCAAGAATCCGCGTCACAGTTCCATCCAGTCGTGGGGGTTCTGAACTCTAATCATAGTAGTCAGGGAACGTTCCCCTGTGATATTCGGTCCGGGCCGCTGCGATAACCGGCTAGGCGGCCCGAATGTCGTATCGTCTCGAACTACCGTCCAAGGCCTGTCCCTTGAGAACATTGCAACAGCCATACCTTTGCCGGTACACTCATCTAGGACTCGACGGGATATCCGCCTGGGAGAGCTGCTCGGTCCAAAATCATTTGCCATGGCGAACGGCATCTTCTGCCACTCCAGGTGCTTGGTTCTTAGCGACTCGGCCGCATTCAAGGTCTCGTCGTTGCATTGCAAGTGATTGAGCCTCAATGGCTTACAGCGGAGAGTTGGCAGAGCCCGGTTGAATGCACCTGACTCGAAATCAGACATAGTCGCAAGGCTATCGGGGGTTCGAATCCCTCACTCTCCGCCATACACCTCAAACTCAGTGACTTGCAGCCCCATTCCCAAGGAATTTCAGGCTGTATCCACTCACTGGATCGATCGGCTTTTGTATGACCTGCAGATCAAGTAGTTGTTTGTAGAGCGTAGTCCAGCGCTCTGGATCAAACTGTCCCGTTTGATCCCCCGCGACATCGTCGCCACTCACAAAATGTCCTGCCTTCAGCGCCTGGTAGCTGAAGTTCACCCAATCAGGATTCAGTGCCGGATTGAGCTTTTCGATGAGAGCATTGGCGGCTGCAGGATCCTTCATATAATCGCGCCAACCGCGAATCGACGCTCGCGTGAATCTGGCAACAATCTCAGGATGCTCCAGTGCGAACGCGCGGGAAGTGAAGAAGACACGGTAGGGATCGTATCCTGCGTCGCGATTCATCAACATGCGCGTAGGCACTCCAGCGCGCTGGGCGAAGTATGGTTCCGAAGTGACGAACGCCTGCTGGATATACGTCGGATCCTGAATGAAGTTCGCTACGCTGTACGTGGCCGGTACCTCGTGCACCCGGTCGAGATGAAACTTCTTCTGAATAAAGTCCCACCAGGTCGAACCTGGTTTCACGGCCAGCGTATGTCCGTTCAAATCAGCCCAGGTGTGGATAAGGGAGTCCGCATGCAGCATGATCCCCTGGGGATCATGCTGCATCGTAGCGCCAACCGCGACGATCGGCTCATTCGCGTTCGCAATTGCCTGCAGCACATGGTCGGAAGAGTTCATGCCGAACTGAACTGCGCCGCTCGCCACCAGCGCGTCACTCGAAACGTAAGGTCCCCCTGGAATGATCTCTACGTCGAGGCCTTCGTCCTTGTAATATCCCTTGACGACGGCGTCGTAGAAGCCGCCATGCTCCGGCTGCGGATACCAGTCTGCCTGAAACTTCACTGGCGTCAAGCCAACCGAGTTCGTGCGCGAGTGGCAGCCTGCAAGAGACGTCAAGGAAAGCAGCAGAGTAGTCGCAAGGGAGAGGTCGCGTCGGAGACTCATGGATGCAGCCTAGCACCGTTTTCGAATTTCTCTGAGAGCGAAGCGCCCAAGGCAAGCAGGGCAGCATCGCTCCCCATCGGGCCAATCAGTTGGACCCCGCCAGCCGGAGCTCCGGCCCGATGTATCGGCAGCACGACAACCGGCAATCCCGCTAGGCTGACTGGCGCTGTGTAGCGAAGAATGCGCGCGCGCGTCGCAGCGTGATCCACGCCCGCAGCAATCGAAGCCATCGGCGCACAAGGGAACAGCAGATAATCAAAGTTCTCGAAGATCGCATGCGTCAATGCTCGAAACGCGGCGAGCCGCCGGTGAAGCTGCGCAAGCTCCTGAGGCGGTATCGAAGCCCCCCACGCGAGCCGCTCCGCAATCGTAGGCTCGAAATGATCAAAGTAACCTTCGTGCAGCGCCGCTGCCTCGCTCGCCTGGATCGGAGCATAAATTGCCATTGCCTCAGACCAGAACAGCGCGTCGAAGCTTCCGACGCTTGCGTCAAGTTCCTGAAACCGTGACTGCCACGCGCGAAGCGTCGCCATGACGTCAGCATCACAGCCCTCGACGAAAGATGCATCCGGCACTCCAATACGAAGTCCGTCGATCGCGGGAATCGACGCAACCGGAAGATCGAACAAAGCGTGGCCAAGCAACGGACCATCCCGGAGATCGCGATACAGCCACCCAAGCGTGTCGAAGCTACCTGCAAGGTGATATCCCCCACGCCACAGGTTTTCTGTATTCGTCGTGATGGACGATCGATAGCCGGCAATCCCGCACAGCGCGGCCGGAACGCGAATCGACCCGCCAGTATCGGTACCGATAGCCGCCAGCGCAGAGCCCTCTTGCACACTCGCCGCCCCGCCGCTCGACGATCCGCCGGTCAGCGCTGCTGCATCGCGCGGCTGCAGACAGTCGCCAAAGTCCCGATTCTCTCCTGTAATTCCGTATGCTAGCTGGTGCAGATGCGTCTTGCCGGTAATCACGGCACCAGCACGTCGAAGCTTCTCAGCGACCCAGCTGTCGGACGTGGCGATGCCATGAAGATCGCGGTAGAAGGCAGAGCCGCAGGAAGTGCCAAAACCGGTGAGATCGAAACAGTCCTTTAGCGAAACCGGAATTCCCCAAAGTGGCTGGACGTCGATCTCATCTCTGCGCAGCCTGCGCGCCTGGTTGCGTGACCACTCCTCATCTCGAGACAAATAAACATTATGGCTGGCGTTGCTGTCCGCCCGAGTGAGCGCACCATCGAGCACCACTTCGGGGCTGATCTCGCCGCTGCAATACATCTGCCGAACTTCGGCAATCGATGGCATCCCATCAGTCATAGCCGAATTCTACCCGGTCACCTGTTGCTCCGATTCTCAAACTTCCCAAACTCTAAAGTGGCTGAAACGATTTCTGTCGAAGCAGCGAGCCATGTCATGCTACCTTCGACTATGGCCCCCAAAACATCCAGAACGAACGCTCGAAAGGCAGCGCTCGACGCAGATCGAATGCGCGACCTGGCTGCTTGGACAGCGCGTTCACTGGAGACCGAGCATCCAGTACCCTTCGGGTCTGACGTCTTCCATAGCCGCACCGGCGAACGCTTGATGCGAGCCGCAAATGCTGTCGGTAAAGAAAACGATCCAAGCTCGCACGCAGAGGTTCGCGCAATCCGTCTAGCGTGTAAAAAGCTCAAGGGCTTCTCTCTGAAGGGCTATACGCTGTACACCACCTGCGAGCCGTGTCCCATGTGCATGGCAGACGCTCTCTGGGCAGGCCTCGATCGTGTAGTCTACGGCGCAACCATCGAAGACGCCAATCAGTTTTGCCGCCAGATACGGATTCCTGCAACGGAAGTAGCAGAACGGTCAGATATGACCTGCGCAGTCGAGGGGCCCGTTGAGCGCGAGCTGTGTCTAGCGCTCTTAACTCATCCCAGGATGCAGAAGGCCTTTCGTCTCTGGAGTAAAAGGCGATGAGTAATCTGGCCGTAGATCTAGCCGAGATCCTCGACGACCCAACGCGAGTGCTGACGCAGCCGCTGGTCGTCGAGCGTCTATCGCGTGACTTCTACTGGTACTCTCCGATACTGAAGCCGCAACTCGATGGCAAGCACGCCGACGTCATCGTTCAACCGATCAATGCCACCGAAATCCAGACCGTGCTCCGCCACTGTTATCTGCACGAAATCCCCGTGACTGTGCGTGGATCTGGCACCGGCAACTATGGACAGGCAGTCCCGCTCCACGGCGGCGTCGTCCTCGACCTGCAACGCATGGACGCGATCGAGAAAATCGACGCGCAGGGAATCGCCGTCTGCCAGCCCGGGGTCAAACTTGGAGCACTAGAAAACTATGCGCGGGATCGCGGTTGGGAGTTGCGCTGCTACCCATCGACCATCGCCAAAGCCTCTCTCGGAGGATTTCTAGGAGGAGGTTCAGGAGGCATCGGCTCCGTCGCACATGGTGGTCTGCGCGACTTCGAAACCGTCTGTGCATTCGAAGTTGTCACCATGGAGCAAGAGCCGCGCATCGTGCTCCATGAAGGGCCCGCCGTCCACGACGTGCTCCATGCCTGGGGAACTAACGGCGTCATCACACGTATCTGGCTTGCCCTCACACCAGCGGTGCAGTGGGCGCAGGTGGTCGTAAACTTCCCAACCTTCAACGAGGCCTTCAACTTTAGCCAGTCCATCGCCACGCAGGAGAGCTGGACTAAAAGGCTCGTCACCGTCTTCGAGTCGCCGATCCCTTCGTTCTTCGCTCCCATAAAACAACTCGTTAATGCCGAAACATCGTCAATCTTTTTCCTGATAGCGCAAGCCCAACGCGCAGAGCTTGTAGCCGCTGCCCGCGTCGCCGGCGGATCCGTTTCGTTCGCCGAGCCCTACGCCGGCCTCAAGTCGACGCCACTACTCTCCGACTACACCTGGAATCACACCACTCTTTGGGCAATGAAAGCCGACCCTGCCTACACCTACCTGCAGTGCGGCTTCAACCCAGAAACCACTCGCGAGCAGATCGCGCTCCTGAAGAAGAAATACGGCGTCGACTTCCTCCTCCACATCGAGTGGATGAAAAATGGTGCGGGCGTGGTCATCCCGGGCTCCATACCCGTGGTGCGATTCGCCACGCCAGCACGATTAAACGAGATGATCGATTACTGCCGCGAAATCGGTGTCTTCGTCGCAAACCCCCATGTGAATCACGTCGAAGGTGGTGGCCGCTATCGCGAGGACAACGTGCAGCTCCAGACAAAGTATCGCTACGACCCGAGAGGCCTGATGAACCCAGGCAAGATGGCGACCTTCGTTCGTCGCGAGGAGAACGAGGTCCAAACCGCATGAAGACGTGGATTCCCGACGCAAAAAATTTCGCCTACCTAAACTGGAAGCAGGTCGACGCGCTCCCCCGGGACAGCACCTTGCTCGTGCTTCCCACCGCCGCCATCGAACAGCACGGCCATCATCTGCCCCTCGCGACCGATACCCTCATCAACAATGTGCTCCTTGGCCGTGCCCTCAACTTGCTAAGCCCCGAACTTCCCGTCTATGCGTTGCCGCCGGTCTGCTATGGAAAGAGCAATGAGCACATCGGCTTTCCCGGCACCCTCGCCATGTCGGCAACGACCTACATGGCGGTGCTTCACGACATCGGTGCAAGTATCGCCGCAGCAGGCTTCAAGAAACTCGTCATGTACAACTCCCACGGCGGCAACACGGCGTTGAACGACGTGATGGCGCGCGATCTCCGTGCCGAGTTCGGCCTGCGCACTTTCCATATGAGCGTCAGCGCCGGCGCAAAGCCAGAAGGTCTCAATCCGCAAGAAGCAAAGTACGGATTCCATGCAGGGGAGTGGGAGACCGCCGTGCTCCTCCGCGCCACGCCGGAGTTGGTCGACACCAAAGCTTACACCGTGAACTACATCGCGCAACTGGAGGACGAAAGCATTCTGTCGCCTGAGCAGGGTGCCGTGAACTTCGCGTGGCTCACGCGCGACATTGCCGCAAGCGGCGTAATGGGCGACCCGCGCCCAGCAACTGCCGACAATGGAGAGAAATGGATTGCCGCAGCGGCAGCAAGGGGCGCCGCCGCATTGGAAGCTGCCTTCCACTATCAAAATCATCACCAACCGTAAATCTGGAATCGCGCGCAGGAGCGGATGAGTTCAAAAGTACGAGTAGATTGTGGCGGAGGCGTAACCCTCGAGAGAGGCGTCGATTGCCCCATGTCCGACGGCGTTATGCTTCGCTCAGACCACTACTACGCCGCGGGCGATGGACCCCGCCCCACACTCCTCATGCGCCAGCCCTACGGTCGGGATATTGCATCGACGGTGGTCTACGCCCATCCCATGTGGTTTGCGCGCCACGGATACAACATCGTGATTCAGGACGTCCGCGGCCGGGGCGACTCGGAGGGCGCCTTCTATCCCTTTCGCCACGAAGGCAAAGATGGCGCCGAGACCATCGCGTGGCTTCGAGCCCGCCCCGAGTGCAACGGCCGCATCGGCATGTATGGGTTCTCCTACCAGGGCGCAACGCAGTTGCTCGCCGCCGCCGACCAGCCCCCAGGCCTCGAGTGCATCGCACCCGCCATGACGGCATGCGATCTATGCCGAGGCTGGTTCTATCACAACGGCGCGCTCCGCCTGGCGTCCTCCCTGGGATGGGGTTTACAGATGCTCAAGGAAGACGCGCGACGTCTTGGGCTGCGCGAGGCAAGCGCAAAGCTGGAAGCAGCATGGTCGAATGTGCGCACCCAATCCTCCCACCTTCCGTACGCCGAGCATCCGGCCATCACTGACCCAGGACTGCCCTCCTACGTCCGCGACTGGTTCCACCACGACGCGCCAGGTGATTTCTGGTCCTCCATGGACCTAACGAAAACCGCAGACAAAATCCTGGTGCCGGCACTGCATGTCTCCGGCTGGTATGACACCTATCTCGAAGGCAGCATCCAGGGCTTCGAACTCCTGCGTGAGTGTGCGGGCTCCGAACATGCACGCCAAAATCAATACCTCCTTGCAGGTCCATGGATTCATATCCCATGGACCGACCGCGCAGGTGAGACGTATCTCGGCGACGAAGCGTTGCTCGATACGGACGCTCTGCTCCTACGCTGGTTTGACCACTGGCTGAAAGATGCTGAAACGTTCGCAGCAGAACCGCGCGTGCGGCACTTCGCTTTAGGCGCCAACCAATGGCATGAAGCGGACGCCTCACATGGAGGCTCCGAGACTATCCTCTACCTTCACAGCCAAGGTCGAGCCGAGTCTCGCAAAGGCAACGGCAACCTATCGCTTCGCCCCGCCGAGCAGGAGCCCCCCGATGTCTTCGTCTACGATCCAGAGGTCCCTGTGCTCGCACCGGGCGGCCCGTGGTCTCTGAGTGGCATGTTTGATCAAACCGCCGTGGAATCCGGAAATAATCTCCTCGTCTACACAAGTGAACCCTTAAGTCAGCCCATGCACGTCTTCGGCGCGCCACGCGTTATGGTCTACGCATCCACCTCGGCACCGTGCGCCGATCTCACCGCTAAGCTGATTCGCGTCACCGCCCATCAAGCCGAGTTCTGCTGCATCGGCATCGCGCGTTCGGCCTACCTCTTCGGCGACCAGTACCAGGCAGACCAGGTCCATCGATGGGAGTTTAGCCTGGAACCGACGTCTTATGTCTTCGCCGAGGGCGATCGCGTTCGCTTGGAGATTGCCGCAAGTGCGTTTCCCCTCTATGACCGCAATCCGTCCACCAGGATCAAGCCCAGCGAGATGTCGCCCTGGAACTGGCAGCGCTCAACCCACATGATCTACCACGACGCCGACCACAGATCGGCGCTGCATCTACCGGTGGTGTCATGACCATTCCTGAAATCCATTTTCGAGCAGTAGGGAAGCGCTTCTCGTCCGCATCCGCCCCGGTGCTGGAGGAGATCAGTCTCTCGATTGAGAAGGGAGAGTTTGTCTCCATCATTGGACCTTCAGGCTGCGGCAAATCAACCTTGCTGAAGCTGGTAGCGGGCTTGTCTCCGTGTTCGCAAGGTGAGATCCAGGTCAACGGTATGACCCCCGCCAACGCCCGCGAGATCGTGTCTTTCATCTTTCAGGATGCCACTCTCCTTCCGTGGAGAACTGTGCAGAAAAATGTCGCGCTCGCGCTGGAGCTGGAGGGTCGCACCCGCGAAGAAACAGCGGCGACGACCCAGAACCTCCTTCAACTCGTTGGCCTCACCCATGTCGCACAACACTATCCACGGCAGCTCTCCGGCGGAATGAAGATGCGCGCTTCCATCGCGCGTGCGCTCGCAACCAAACCAAGGATCCTCCTGATGGATGAGCCCTTCGCCGCGTTGGATGAGATGACGCGCGACCGTATGAACGAAGAGCTATTGCGGCTCCGCGCCGAGCATAATTGGACCGCGCTATTTGTGACGCACTCTGTCGCAGAGGCTGTTTTCCTCTCCTCGCGCGTAATCATTCTTGCCCCGCACCCCGGCCGCGTAGCTCATGACCTTGACATCGACCTGCCCTATCCGCGCACAGCCGAGCTGCGCGAATCGAAAGTATTCGACGACCTGGTAAATCGCACCTCCAAGTTGCTGCGAGAGACCCACCGCGCATGAAAAAACGTCTCATCTTCAGCGGAAGCGCGGCGCTCGTCTTTTGCGGTCTGCTCATCTTCTGGCGCCTGCTTATTCTTGCATTTGATATACCCGGATATCTATTGCCCACGCCTCTCGCCGTGTTCCAGGTCGCCATCCACCGGCTACCGGACCTTTGGGCGGCGCTGATGATATCGGCGGAAGCGGCCGCCGGCGGGCTCGCCGCGGCTATCGTTGTGGGCGTTCTGATTGCCCTGATCTTTGCACGCTCACCATGGATTCGAAAGATGTTCTTCCCCTACACGATCCTTCTGCAGACGGTTCCGATTCTTGCAGTCGCGCCGCTGATTATCATCTGGGTCGGCCCCGGCCTCCTCGCAGTGGGTGTTGTGACGTTCGTCATCTGCCTCGCCCCAATCATTGCGAACACCACGCAGGGTTTAGTCAGTGTGGATGAAAATCTGGTCCAGCTATTTCTCATGCACAACGCTTCGCAGGGGCAGGTTCTTTCCAAGTTGCGCTTGCCCCATGCGTTGCCTTATCTATTCGTTGGAGTGAGAATTTCCAGTGGAATAGCGGTCATCGGTGCCCTTACCGGCGAGTGGTTTGCGGGCTCTGGCCGGGCCGGACAGGGCGGCCTGGGCTACTCAATCCTCTACGCCCAGGCGCAACTCCAAACCGCGTATCTCTTCGCTCTTGTTATCGCCGCAACGCTGCTTGGGTTTACCCTCTTCTTTACCGTGATGTTTTTCGAGTGGCTCGCGTTACACAAGTGGCATGAATCCGCCATGAGAGCGAACCCTGCAAATGAATAAGACTGGAGCATTGAGAAATGCATAATACGGAACAATAAATGCTGCGATCGAAAGTAGACGGCGGCTGGTGGCTGGTAACCCACCCTGACCACGCTCACCTTGCAGGTGAGTTTGCGAAGTATTGGGGCAACGAGTCCTTCGCATCTCCCGAGCCGCGCGAGCACGTGTTGCGCGGGATCCACTGCCACGACGATGGCTGGCGCGCGCGGGATGCGCAGCCCGTCATTACAAAGCAGGGAAGTCCCGCAGCCTTCTCTGTTGAGCTGGTAGGGAAGTACTCTGCCTTCGAAGACATCGATCTCCCCGCCTACCTTGCGGTCCGTCGTGAAGCCGTGCAATTAATGGCAAAGCTCGATCCGTATGCGGCGATCCTCATTTCAATGCACACCTACAACCTTCTATCGGAGCGCGCCGATCGCAGTACGATTCACGAAGATGAGTTGCCCCTGCTAGACTCATTTCTCGATGAGCAGATGAGTCTGCAAACCTCCTTAAGCGATCAACTCATCGCGGCGAACGAGTTGCTGCCACCGCATCTGGAACGCTCAACTTTTCATCGTAACTTTCAACTGCTGCAGGCCTGCGACAACCTGTCCCTTCTAAGCTGCGTTGACTTCGATGGGCACGCAACCCTGCTGCATCCATTCGCAACCATCGATGGCGCGACCACTGAAATCAAAGTGCAACACGTGGCAGAACGCACCTTTCGGCTTTCACCCTACCCGTTTTCGCAACCCCAGATCTCGCTCACGGTTCCAGCCCGATTTGTGCCAGCAGAGACATTTGTCAGCTCTGAAGATCTTCGCGAGGCGCTGGATCGTGCAGAAACCCTGAACGTGGCAGTCGCGGTCACCACTTAGCGAAGCATCGAAACATGTGCGGAGGCAATGCGCCAGCCTTCATCCAACCGAACCCAAACCTGGCTCTGCCGGCCGCGAATCAAGCCCTCGGGCGTATCCCGTTCGAACTCCAGCGTAATGCTGCCGAAGTCTTTAGCGAAGCTCGCGATCTCCAGGCGAACCACGCGGCGCGCCAGATTCACCGCGGGCCGGGACTTGCGAAACGCTTCAATCTCGTCCACGCCATAAAGATTCTCACCCGCGCCAAATCGTATCGCATAGGGCGATGACCAGAACATGTTGGTTAAAGTCTCAACGTCATTATTAACTAGCGCGGACTCGTACAACGGATAGAGCGTGCGAAGCTCGGCGATGACTTCGGGATCATTGATTTGCATTCAACCCTCATTGCCCGTCGGGAATAGCGTACGTTCCGGCAGGATGCTCTTCGCGATGGACGCCGAGACCGTGATGGTGGGCTCATTCACCACCTGGCTGATGCGCAGGTGCATCGCGACGCTACACAGCAGATACGCATGCACAGGATCAAATCCCCATCGATTCGACAACAGGTCGACCATCCGATCCGTGGCGCCGTGCGCAGCAGCAAGCGCGTCCGTCGACGATTCAACAACCACCCACGCCGCTCCATGCTCGTCCGGCGCAGCAGACGATTCGACCAGCGGGCCCGCGATCGATTGTTGCTTGTGCAAATGAAAGCGGAGAGAAACATCGGCCGGGCACTCGATCCCGTTGATGCAAACCTCTCCGTTGCCTTGTGCCGCGTGTGCATCGCCGCAGGAGAACAGCGCGCCCGGCTGCAGCACCGGCAAGTACAAGGTCGCTCCCGCCGCCAGCTCCCGCACATCCATATTGCCCCCGAAAACACCCGGTGGCCGCGTGCGGAACTCGCCCTGCTCGGCAGGAGCAACTCCCATGATTCCGCAAAATGGTCGCAGCGGCACAGCCGCTGGCCCCAGCGAGCGAGAGATCAGCGGCTCCAGCTCCCAATGAAACAGAAACGGCTCCGTGAAACGCTGCTTCAGAAACCCAAGCCCAGGAATCACGCTCGACCATCCCCACCCCTTGTGCCGAACATCCAGGACGTCGATCTGCAGCACATCGCCGGGCTCCGCGTCCTCAATCGCCACCGGCCCTGTAAGCGCGTGAATCAATCCACGATCAATCCCCTGAAACTCCTCCACGGTCATACCCGAATGCACCTGTGCGCCGCTCGCGTCGTGGCACTCAAAGTGCACCACGTCCCCCGAGTCGATCGTCAGGCGGGGCGGCAGTGCGGCGTTCCATCGTGAATGCGTTGGCACTGCGGAGAGCGTATGTTCGGCCATCAGACTTCCACCGTCATCTGCAGTTCAACCAGCGCATGGCGCGGTAGGCCGCTCACACCGATCGCCGCGCGAACATGACGCCCAGCTTCGCCGAAGACAGAAAGAAATAAATCCGACGCGCCATTGATCACCTTCGGCGAATCCGCAAAGCCCGCGACCGAGTTCACGTAGCCGTTTACGGTGAGAACCCCTCGCACCTTGCTCAGCGAGCCGAGATGCCTATGCAATACCGCGAGCTGTAACAGCGCGCACGCACGGGCGGCCGTGTAGCCCTCGTCAATCGAACGGTCTAACCCCACGGTGCCCGTCAGGATGCCATCCGCCGTCTGAGAGATCACGCCCGACAGGTAAACAACATTTCCCGCAGTCTTTGCCGACGTGTAGTTGCCGCCTGGCGCCGGCGGCGACGGCAGCGCGAGACCAAGCTGTTGCAACGCATCAAGTGGGTCCATCGTGAAGGTTACTTTAGCATGCTAGTCTGCCCTCCAGTGGCTGAACTTCACCGGTTTTCGGCTACTATTACCGCATGACCCATACAAGCCGGTCTCTGATGGCACTCCTGGTGCTGTGCGGGATGACTGTATGCACGGCCGCCTTCGAGACGGAACACCGCCTCGTGCTTCAGACTGTACGACACGCACCCAGCGACCTTGAGATAGGTGGGTCACTGCAAGGCGTTCGGCAAGGTCAAACGCGATTCGTCTCCTACAAATCTCTGCTGTCTCTGCCGCAAGAAACCTACACCGTTACCGACGACCCAAACTTCGGCACGACCGTGCAAATCAGCGGCGTCTCTCTGGAAAAATTACCTGGCTGGCTCGGCGCGCAGGACGGAGCAACGATGGTCATCGCCATCTGTGACGACAAGTACGCCGCGCACTATCCAGCACCCTACCTCAACGCCCACCACCCACTGCTCGTCCTCAAAGTGAATGGCCGGCAACCGGATCACTGGCCCTTGGGTGGCGCTCGCCTGCCCATGGGTCCCTACATGGTGTCCCATCCCAGTTTCAAACCGTCCTTCCGAGTCCTTTCCCACGATGACGAAGCGCAGATCCCCTGGGGAGTCGTGCGCCTCGATCTACGCCGCGAACAAGCTGTCTATGCGCCCATCGAGCCGCAAGGTGCAGCCGCGGACGATCCCGTCGTGCAGCAGGGCTACGCCATCGCCCGCCAAAATTGTTTTCGATGCCACAGCCGCTCGGGCGAAGGTGGTCAGAAGTCCAAACTCCTCTGGCGCGACCTGGCGCAAGAGGCCGCCACCAATCCAACTCAATTCGACGCCTACGTCCTCCACCCAAAGAACATCATCCCGCAATCGCAGATGGCCTCCAGCCCACAGTATGACGACGCGACTCTCACCGCATTGCGACGCTATTTCGCCAGCTTCCAGGAGCCCTCCAGATGATCGCCATTCGAACCTGCAAGATGTTGCTGTTAGCCGCGATCGGTTTCTTCTTTGCCCTCGTCGCACTCAATAATCTGACGGACTTCGATTCCAATTACCAATTCGTCCGACATGTCCTCATGATGGATTCCACTTTTCCCGGAAACCACGGTCTGTGGCGAGCCATTCGCGCCCCTTGGCTTCACCTCGCCTTCTATCTCAGCATCATCGCGTGGGAGATCCTCAACGCGCTCTTGAGCTGGTGGGGAAGCCTAGCCCTCTTCCGGGCTCTCCGTAGCCCGCAGCCAGAGTTCCACCGTGCCAAGCAAATCGGCGTAGTAGCGCTGACGTCCGGAATGCTTCAATGGTTCATCGCGTTTCTGTGCATCGGAGCCGAGTGGTTCCTGATGTGGCAATCGAAGCTCTGGAATGGTCAGGACGCGGCCTTCCGAATGTTCGCTGTCGAGGCCCTCGTCTTAGTGATCCTGATCCTCCCGGAATAACCGCCTTGCGAATCGGCCGCACTCCCGCGCTGTTAGCAGACTGGCGCAGGCGACACCTCCCGCAGCAAGTGGTACGCCTCATTAATTGCAGCCATCTGCTTTGTAGCGAACGCACGCACCCTCTCGCTACTCTGCTCCACCCGGTCAGGATGCCACTCGCTGACCATCCGCCGATACGCCGTCCTGATCTGCGTTACCGTGCTGCTCTCGCTCACACTAAGAAGTTCACAAGCGCCCTGATACGTCATCGAGCCCAACGCCCCCGTACCATAAGCATGCCTCTTGTAACCTGCTGAATCGTGCACCGAAACTTGAACCTCTGTCCGCGAGGCAAACTCTTCTAAAGGATCGCGCAACCACGCTGCAGTATAGGAGTTCGTCGAACTAACGGGATAAGCATAAGCAGGACGATCGCCCATCACCCCGTTCGCCTGCGAAAAAAAGTAGCTCCCGAGCGTGTTCAACTCCGCAAATGTGACGCCGCCAATATTCTCCGCAGCCTCATCCCGCTTTCGCCCACCCCCTCCCGAGGTCACCGGTCGACCAGACGCCCAGCTCTCTTCAAGAAAGCTTGTCTCCAGCTCACAATCTTCGCCAAGCAGCTCTTGAATCTGGCTGGCCAGGCGCGATGGGCTTGCATATCCGAGCAGCGCCTCCGCTGGCTCTCCTCCACAAAACAAGTCCGCAGTCGAATACGAGCTGTCCTCGGCATACCGCTCATCGTTCATCGCTCACCGCCGCATACACCCTCGCGGATGCAGACCAGCTATCGGCAGCAGGTGAAAAGTTTCTATAGGAGAAGGCCGAAGTCGCTATCCGCTCCAGCCCACGAAAGCATGATCTCCGCTGTTGTCCGCCCTCTCCACCCAAGCCGCTCGTGCGAAGATCCCACGGTAAGTGCAGGACTTATACTATCTTTGTGTTACGTTGACTTTCGTGAGTCCAGGCCACCGCATGCGATGTCAGCAATCTTCTTTGGGTTCCAGGATGCAATCTCTGCATGCGCATCCCGTCTTGGAGGCAGCAATCGAATTTCATCCTGCCCGTCATCGGCCGCGCCCAGGCCATTCCGCTCGATCGCCCATCTCGCGCGTGAAACGACCGATCCTCCGCGCCCTCCTCGTCGCTTCTTCCGCAATAGCTATGCTCGCGACGTCGATGCTCGCGCAACGCGGCGAGCCCACCCCCTCGCACCATGAGGTAGCCGCCGCATCCGCCAGCACCGCCGGCTCCGCCTACATTCCGGTAGACAGTTGGATCTACTCAGCCGCTCTTCGCCTCTACTACCTCGGCTATCTTCCAACGGCGTATCTCGACCTTCGTCCCTGGACACGCGCTTCGCTAGCGCACATGCTCAGCCTTTCTCAGGAGTCGCTGCACTCAACCTACGCACCCTCCGAAGCGGTCGAGATCAACGCAACCCTCCGCCGGGAACTGGGGCCTGAGTTGGCCGGCGATCGGTCACCGACCCTCCGAGCAGCCAGCGCCTACACTCGCGTCCGTGAAATCAACGGCGAGATCCTGGGCGACAGCTTTCATGTCGGCCAAACCATCGTCAACGACTACGGCCGTCCCGATCAGAACGGCTTCAACAATCTCACCGGCGTCAGTGCAGAAGCGCAGGGCGGAAGATTCAGCCTCATCGTCCGCGCAGAGTATCAACACGCTCCGTCTGCGATGGGGTACTCCCCGTCTGTCGCTGCCCAACTCGCCGCCATCGATATAACCCCCAACGTCCCTCAAACCACCATCCCTGCAGGAATAATCCCCGGCCAGGACACCGTCCAGATTTTGGAGGCGAATGCCTCCGTCCATCTCCTCGGCCACGAAATCTCCTTCGGCAGAAGTGATCAATGGCTCGGTCCAGGGCTTGGGGCCGCCATGGGCTGGTCCAATAACGCGCAGGACATCTACAGCTTTCGGATCAACCGCGTAGAGCCGCTCTATATCCCCGGCCTGTCCCGCTACGTGGGGCTCTTTCGCTACGACTTCATGGTAGGCATTTTGCAAGGGCACCAGTTTCCCAGCGACCCCTGGATCCATATGGAGAAGGTCAGCATGAAGGTGGTCCCCGATCTCGAGATCGGCTTCATGCGCTCCGTCATCTGGGGTGGGCATGGACAATATTGCGCGCCGCCGCCTGCAGCGCCAGACTCCGCCACCTGCAACGTCCCCATCACGATTGGCACGTTTCTCCGCAGCTTTTTCAGCGTCACCGCTGCGCAGCCTGACGTCAAGTTTTCAAGACAGAATCCCGGGGCCCGCTTCAGCACCTTCGACTTAACCTGGAGAACACCCTGGGACAGTCACCTCGTCACCCTCTATATGGACTCCTTCGCCCACGACAACGTCTTTCCCATCAGCAACCTGGGACGCTCCGGCTTGCGCCCAGGCATTTATATCGCGCGCTTACCCGGCTTACCGCGATTGGACTTCCGCGCGGAAGGATTTACCACCAATGTGCATGATCCCGAAAGCAATCAAGGCCACCTTCTCCTCTGGGAAAATGTTCAGGTGCAGGGTTACACCAACAAGGGATACATTCTCGGCGACTGGATTGGACGCGAGGGCACCGGCGGCCAGGCCTGGTTGACCTGGCACCTTCGCCCCGATCAGCAGCTTCAACTGCAATATCGTCAAGCCAAGGCAGCAGACGATTTTATTCCAGGTGGCACCACCCAGAACGACCTCTCCGCCGACGTCGTATTACGCCCCTTCCGCAACTTCGAAATCAAGGCGAACGTGCAAGGCGAACTGTGGAAGGCACCACTGATTGCTCAGGGCCAACAGCATAATGTTATCGGAACCATTCAACTGACCTACTTCCTGCATAAGGAATAGGCCTAGGACGCCAGACACGGCGCAAGATGAGTAACAGGGAAGAGCATCGGTAAGTTTATGCGCCTCGCTGGTCAGGCAGACTGCCGAACCTCGTGGCCAGCATAGTCCGAATTCTCCGCCGCATTGAGCGTCTTGGAAGAGTTCATCTCCAGGCTTGTCCTGGTCTTGAGAAAACGCACGGCCTCTGTCGAGAATGTACGTCTCGACCGATTGCTGAGCTTGAAAACGGTGTGCATCAAAATCTTGAGATCGGTTCCAAACCTGGTTGTCTCGATGTACTTGATATCCAGCCTGCACTTCTCAGGATTGAGGACCGTCACTACATAGCGTTCGACAAGCTCTTCCGGAACGCCCGCAAGTAAACCTTCCTCGTGAGAGAACTCAATGGTCGCCGCTCCGGTGATCCCGGGACGGCACAGCATGCATAGGTTTTCATGCTGTGCGATCTTGGGCCGAGGTCCAACGAAGCTCATCTCACCACGAAGGACGTTAATGAGCTGCGGCAGCTCATCCAGCTTCAGGCGGCGAAGTAGAGCGCCGATCTTCGTCATCCTTGAATCACCGTGCCTCGTAACCGTCGGCCCGGCGTTCAGAAGCTCGCGGCGGTTTTCCATTGTCCGGAACTTGAAGATGACAAACGTCTGCTGATGCAACCCAACGCGCTCCTGGCGAAACAAAGCTGGCCCTTGCGACGTAAATCTAATCAACCAGGCAATCAACAACATCAGCGGCGAAAATACGATAAGAGCAATTGCGCTCAGCACCAGATCGAAGCAGCGTTTACGCTTCGACATGCACCAGTCACTCACGTAACGGGGGCAAAACATCGGCTCAGCATTAGTCCCGTCCCGCAGATGCCCCTCGAACGTTTCGGAAAACTTCTTTTCGGACTTTGGGATACGATCGTGTTCGGCCCGCGAATTTGCCATTAAAACTTCCCGTCCCTTTTTCGTCGGCTGTCAGCCGGAAGACTCTGCGTGGGTGCGATGAGTGCAAGTCGTTTTACCCATAGTACATTAGCGCTCCGGCCGATTTCAGTGAACCATCCTTGCGAATTCGGATTGTCGCGATGAATTTCCTGTTACGGGTCTGATACCAATTGGGGAACCTGGACGCATCAACATCACGATTCGTTCTCACGCTCTAACAATAGACGTAGCACTCTTCATAGACGTAACAACCTGCGTGAATTGGTTACAAATCGTCGAAATATGTGAACACGTTCAGGTTCGAGCAAGCTCCCTCCGTAGGGAACCGCTGTGCGACCGATCGCTTACTTGGCCACCGTCTCAAATCTTTCTAGCGTCCAGCGTTCAAACAACCGCGCATCTCCGCGAGCAGCTCAGTGTTTTCATGCATTTAGATGCTCCATCCAAGGGACGCGAAGGAGCGCCGTCAAGGATTAGTCGTGTACGAGCGTTAGAATCGCGGAGGCAATTTGCATGTGAACACCCTGTGCTCGAAGAGGTTGTATATACCTTCGATACTCCACAACGCCAGCCATACTGCGCGTCTTTCTCCAGGTCATAAATTTCGCCCACGCTAGAATGAGCCATGCAAGTTCTCGACACCAGCCTGTGTGATGTAAAACGCCTCCGCCCCCAGAAGCACGGCGATGGACGCGGCTGGTTCTCTGAGGTATTCAATGCCCATACCTTCGCTGCCGCTGGCCTCCCCGATCGCTTTGTGCAGGACAACCAGTCCTTCTCGCAACGGGGCGTGTTGCGTGGTCTTCACTATCAACTCCTGCAGCCCCAGGGTAAGTTGATTCGCTCCATCTCAGGACACATCTGGGATGTCGCCGTGGATCTCCGCCTCAACTCACCGGACTTCGGTAAATGGGCAGGCTTCCATCTGCACGGGGAAGATATCGAGTTCCTTTGGATCCCCCAGGGCTTTGCGCATGGCTTCGTCGTTCTATCCGAGACCGCCAACGTGCTCTATAAAACAACCGACTTCTATTGCCCGGCTGGAGAACGCTGCGTGCGTTGGAATGACCCCACCCTCAACATTGCCTGGCCGCTCGAGGGAATCGAAGAGCCTTTGATCTCAGCCAAGGACGCTAAAGGAACCTTCCTGCAGGACGCTGAACTTCCTCCGCCCCTCGACTTGCACCAGGCAATCGCGTGACGCCCACAACTCGCTAAGTCCCTTTCGTCTCATCGCGTCCGCGTCTCTGCGAGCACTTCCTCCATCACCTCGCGTGTAGCGGACTGCCAGTCAGGCATCTCAAACTCCAGACCGCGCAAAAGTTTCTCGCAGTTCAGCCGCGAATTCTTCGGGCGCACCGCAGCCGTGGGGTAAGCGCTCGACGGAATCGGCACCAGCCTCGCCAGCGTCTTCTCCGGCAGTGCCTCCTGCGCAGTCTGTAAAAATCGAGAAGCAAATCCGAACCAAGTCGTATACCCTCTGCTGGAGGCGTGGTAGACCCCACCCATCGGCCTCACCGCCTCCTCCAGGCCGCAGCCACTGGACTTCGTCCTCTCCTCCGCGCGTCGGACCGTATGCCCCACCAGGCGTGCAAGCGTCCTCGACCAGGTCGGGGCCCCAACCTGGTCGTCGACAATCTTCAACTCCTCGCGCTCCAGCGCCAACTGAAGAATTCGACGCAGAAAGTTCTCCCCGCGCGCTCCAAACACCCAGCTCGTGCGAAAGATAAAGTGCCCCGCACCGCTATCCGCAAGCGCCTTCTCCCCCGCAAGCTTTGAGGCCCCATACACGCCCAGTGGCCCAGTAGGATCGTCCTCCCGCCAGGGCTGCGATCCCTCTCCCGAAAACACATAGTCGGTAGAAAAATGGATGACCACCGATCCGATGCGAGTTGCCTCTTCCCCCAGTACTCCCGGCAACTCACCATTGAGGAGATACGCCATGCGCGACTCGCTCTCGGCCTTATCCACCGCTGTGTAGGCCGCCGCATTCACAATCCACCGCGGCTTCAGCTCTCGCACCGCCGCTCGAACGGCAAAGCCGTCGGTCAAGTCAAGCTCGGCCCGCGTAAGGCTTACAACCTCTCCAAGCTCCCGCAGCAGCGGCAAAGCCTCACCGCCCACCTGGCCGTGAGCACCGAGAAGCAGGATCGGACCATTGCCCATCGGCGTCAGTAGAGTGTCTCCGTGAGCAGCCGCTTCAAGTACTGCCCGTACGAGCTCTTTCCCAGTTTGCTTGCCAGCGCTTCCAGCTCCGCCGTCGAGACGTATCCAAGGCGGAACGCAATCTCCTCAGGACAGGCAATCTTCAATCCCTGTCGCCGCTCAATCGTCTGCACAAAGTTGGAGGCGTCGAGCAGCGCTTCGTGCGTCCCCGTATCCAGCCAAGCCATACCCCGCCCTAGCAGCTCAGTGCAAAGCTGACCGCGCTCCAGATACCACCGATTCACATCGGTAATCTCCAGTTCGCCACGCTCAGAAGGCTTCATCTGTTCGGCGACGGAAACAACTTGCGCGTCGTAAAAATAAATCCCCGTAACGGCGTAGCGCGACTTAGGCTTCAACGGTTTTTCTTCCAGAGACGTCACCTTTCGATTCGCATCAAACGCAACCACGCCATAACGTTCCGGGTCGGTGACAGCGTAGGCAAATACCGTCGCGCCCTCGGTGCGCGACACCGCCTGCTGCATAGCCTTCACGAAGTCATGACCGAAGAAGATGTTGTCGCCCAACGCCAGGCAGCACCCCTCGCCAGCAAGAAACCCCTTGCCTATCAGAAACGCCTGCGCGATGCCGTCAGGTGATGGCTGCACCGCATACTGAATCTTGATGCCCCACTGTTCTCCCGATCCCAGCAGCGCCTCAAATCGCGGCGTATCCTGTGGCGTCGAGATCAGCAAAATCTCCCGAATGCCGGCCAGCATCAGCGTTGTCAGCGGATAATAAATCATCGGCTTGTCGTAGATCGGTAACAGTTGCTTCGAAACCGCCTGCGTCACTGGATGCAAACGCGTTCCCGAACCGCCCGCGAGGATAATTCCCTTCATCAGCCCTCCGACTTTTGCTTGCGGTCAGTGTAGTTCTTCGTTACCCACTCCTGATAGGCCGCCCCCGTCACTGACTCGATCCACTCCGCATTCGACAGGTACCACTGAATCGTCTTGCGCATGCCTGTCTCAAAGCTTTCCTCAGGCTTCCACCCCAATTCCCGCCCAATCTTCTTCGCATCAATTGCGTAGCGCCGATCATGGCCTGGCCGATCCTTCACGTAGGTGATCAGTTGCGCATGAGGTTTGTAAGGCGACTCCGGTACCAGCTCATCCAGCAGTGCACAAATCGTCTTCACCACCTCCAGGTTGCTGCGCTGGTTATTTCCCCCAATGTTGTACGTCTCCCCAACCACACCCTTCTCGAGCACCTCAACGATCGCCTTGCAGTGGTCCTCAACAAACAGCCAATCGCGAACCTGCAGGCCATCCCCATAGATCGGAAGCGGCTTGCCCGTCAGCGCATGCGTGATGATCAACGGGATCAACTTCTCGGGGAACTGATAAGGCCCGTAGTTGTTTGAGCAGTTCGTAATCAACACCGGAAGCTTGTACGTATGAAACCAAGCGCGCCCCAGGAAATCGGAAGACGCCTTGGAAGCGGCATATGGACTGTTCGGCGCATAGGGCGTAGTCTCCGAAAACGCAGGATCGCCCGGCCCAAGCGTGCCATACACCTCATCCGTAGAGACGTGAACGAACCGAAACGCCTCCCTCTCCTCTTCACTCAGCGTCGCCACATAAGCGCGCGCCGCCTGCAAGAGCGTAAACGTACCATCGATGTTCGTCTTCAAGAAAGCATCCGGCCCCACGATCGACCGATCGACGTGACTCTCCGCGGCAAAATGAACAATCGCACGAGGCCGATGCTCCGCAAGCGTCTTGGACATCAACTCCGCGTCACAGATGTTTCCATGCACGAACACATGGTCAGGGTTCCCCTCAATCGAAGCCAGGTTCCCAAGATTGCTCGCATAGGTCAACGCATCCACATTGACCACCGGCCCCTGACCAGACCCCACCCAATGCAGCACGAAGTTGGACCCGATAAACCCGGCCCCACCCGTAACCAATATTCCCGAATTCATCGCTGTCATCCGCCTGACCCTCGGTACTTGCGAGCGGCCCGCCCGATTCTCGAATCGTTTGTTATCCAGTGTAGCAGCGCTCCTATAGCCGAAGCGCTCCCCACGATTAGCTCCTCCCACCAGAACCGCTGGTCATCTACCTGCTGTGCTCAAACTCTACCTAATTCAGGTAACATCAGGCTGGAGCCGAATCTGAAGTCACCATCTGAACTGAGCGTTACGATCGGAACTGAGCGGAGCAGTCTATGCCAACCATAGAAGGTATAGTTTTCATACCGACTGCCCTGTATTTCTTCGTGTTTTATCCCCACCTCCTTTTTCCACTTCTTGTTATCTCGACCGCCTTCCAGGGGTCTTCCGTGGTCTCATCGGGGTCGCTCGGAATCCAACCCTATTACGTGGTTGCCATCTTATTTGTAGTTCGGTTCCTTTGCTGCAATGTTCGCAGCTGGGGTAATCTCCTGCGGCAGCATTTGTTTGTTCGACTCTGGCTCCTATTTGCGATCGTCGCGGTCATCGCGGCTGCTACCCTTCCGTTCCTGTTTCACGGCCTCCCGGTATTTGGCCCCGAGCAGACTATCGACGATAATTTCATAAGCCCGACTAGCCTTCATTTTCAGTTCACAAATGTCGTCCAATCAGCATTTTTGGTCCTCAATGTTCTTGTTGTGATCGCAGCGGCCAAAGAAGGTCTCCATGTGCCAGTTGCCCACAAGGCCTTCAAATGGTTGTCCTATATCGTGGTGTCTGTCGTGCTCCTGCAAGTCCTGTTCTTTCGGTTCGATCTTCCATTTCCTCAAAAGCTCCTGGTTAACAATCCAGGCTATTCACTAGCTCAGATGAATGCGAGCCAGGTAAGGCCCGCGGGCTCCTTTACCGAGCCGTCGATGGCGGGCGCGGTTCTGGCCGCAGTTCTCGCTGCATTTCTTTGGAAGTACTTCGAGGGGAAAAGCGGCATCGCACGCTGTTTGTTACCTGCTGCGGCTTGTCTTCTGGTCGCCTCGTCATCCTCGCTGCTTGCAGCTTGTATTGCTATCGGCATCCTGGTTCTGACGCATCCTGTCGTCCGACTTCCATGGTTTATTAAGATCACAATGCTGAAGCGCTTATCTGTGTTTTTTGTGCTACTGCTAGGTTTAGCCCTCCTTATGTTCATTCCGAGCTTAAGAGCCATTCTTCTCGCGCAAACGTTGGAGAAATCTGCGTCAAGCTCCGCGCTGGTTCGATTCGGCGCCGATGCATTTGCGTTTCAGATCGTGCTACAGACGTATGGCTTAGGTGTAGGCCTAGGGAGCAACCGTCCATCCAGCCTCGTGGCGTCGCTTTTGAGTCAGGTGGGCATCGTGGGACTCGTGCTGTTTATCGCAGCCTGTGTGTGCACGCTTCGTGGACTTCCAAAGGAGCATCGCTGGATAGGGCTCGCCGGTCTGACTCTGCTCTTAGCGATGGGATTCGGAGAGCCTGACCTTTCGTTTCCTGCTCTGTGGATCATGGTTGCTCTTGCGGCTCAAAGCAAAGCCTCCGAACGGCAGAAGGCCCCTACGGCGCCGCGGCAACTTCCTGAAGCAAACTCCATGTCTCCGCTGCCGTCCGCGCCCAGCTAAACTCATGTGCACGAATGCGGCCACGTGCTTTCAAGTCGCTCCGGGCTTCATCGCTTACAAATGCAAGTTCGATACAATCTGCGATACTCTGCGGATCTCTCGGTTCGCAATAGAGCGCCGCATCGCCACATGTTTCGCGCAATGCGTTTATAGTCGAAACGACAACAGGGCAGCCACATGCCATCGCTTCGAGAGGCGGAAGCCCAAAACCCTCATAGAAAGATGGGAAGACAAAACACCCGGCGCCTTCGTAAAGTGCGCGAAGCTCTCCGTCGGTCACGCGGCCAAGTTGGATGACTGATGCTGGCATCGCCCTCGTCTTCCCAAAGACTTCCGGGTTCACATCTCCTGCGATAGCAAGCCTAATCTGAGAGTTTCGGAGCAGGGAAGTAGCTTGAACAATGCCGTGGAAATTCTTGTTTGGGTTGTGCGAACTGACCGCAAGGACGTATGGAGTGTCTCTAAGCCCGTGTTTCTCAAGAATTGTTTGATCGGATCGCACCGCAAGGATGTGATCAGAGCCTAAGCGCGAAACTGCAATTTTAGATGAAGGTATATTGCATAGGTGGTTCAGTTCAGATTTGGAGAATTCTGAAACCGTGATGATCCTCTTCGCCCTTGAGCCGAAACCTGAGAGCAGCATCCTGTACCAAGTGCGATAGGCCAGAGAGTAGGCCTCGGGCGTGGCCACTACAGCGGCGTCGGGCACCGTGACTACGTTACAGTCGTGCAGAATCGGAGCGCCTCCGCAAGGCGTAAAAAGAAGTTTCCCTTTGCAATATAGCGGTAATTCAAGCTGCTCCCAAGCGTGACCTGTGAACCGTCCTACCTCCCTGATCAATAGAGAGGAATAGTCCGGACGCGAGCGGATATTCCGTGGTACCAGTACCTCTACCCTGCCGAACCTGAGAGGCGCGTTGACGAGGATCTGGTCGAGTTCTCGAAGTAATTCGAATGCATACCGTTGAACGCCGGTCATTGTCTGCGACAGGAAGCGGCCGTTGATTACAATTCCCTTCAACAGCGACCCCCTTCTTATTCGAATACACTATTCTAATAGGCTATAACAAAGGTTGCGCTGTATCGTGCCAGCAATGAAACCTCGGATTTTGCATCTTGGAAAGTACTTCCCGCCGCACATGGGCGGCATGGAGACTCACCTCCAGGAGCTAATCGATGGCACAACCGACCGCTACGATATAGAGGCCTTGGTTGCAAATGACTACGCGACAAGACAGGTAGACTTCGTCGGGGGAGCAAAGATCACACGCATGCCGACGCTGGGTACAGTTGCTTCCATGCCCATCACGCCGACTCTGCCGTTCGATCTATCTCAGTCAGTTGCCGATCTTGTGCATGTCCACTCCCCGAATCCAGCGGCCGCATTTGCCATTGCTGTAACAGGATATCGTGGCCCACTCATCATCACCCACCATAGTGACATTCTCGGACGCAGGCAGTTATATCGAGCGGCAGCTCCGTTTGTCAGAGCAATGATGCAGAGAGCAGATGCCATCATTGCCACCTCCCAACGCTATCTTGAAAGCTCTGAAGAACTGCGTCCATATAGAGAAAAGTGTCGCGTGATTCCTCTCGGCATCAGTCGGCATGCATTTGAAGCCGCGCCCTCTCTCGAAGAGGTGCAGAGGATGAGAACTACCTTCGGCCCTCGCCTGGTGCTGGCAGTGGGACGCCTTGTGGAATACAAAGGATTCGCGTATCTGATACGCGCAATGGAGCATATGGACGCTACGCTGGCCATCATCGGAGCGGGCCCGCAAGCTTCGTCTCTCTCAAGCCTGGTGAGTCAACTTAACTTGCAGGATAAAGTTCATCTCGTGGGACAAGTCCCTCAGCTTGCTCCCTATCTCGCCGCAGCTCAAATGCTTGTCATGCCTTCTGTAACCCGGGCAGAAGCCTTTGGGATGGTTCAGCTTGAAGCAATGGCGGCAGCCCTTCCGGTTGTAAACACCGACATTCAATCGGCTGTACCAGAAGTTTCTCTACACGGGGAGACCGGATTAACTGTACTGCCTGCGAATCCTGTTGCCTTAGCCGGAGCGATTCAAACTCTGCTTGAGAACGACGAACTCCGGATACAAATGGGAATAGCGGCACGCAAGCGCGCACAGACGTATTTCGGTGCGGACACAATCAACAAAAGAGTCGCGGAACTATACGAAGACGTACTGAGACAGCGCTCTAAAATTCGTCGTTAGGCGCCCCGTATAATAACTGTCTGAGGGAGAAAAGCGTGGCCATACCCAAAATTATCCATTACTGCTGGTTTGGCCAACGGGAAAATCAACCTAAGTTGGTGCGTGATTGCATCGCCAGCTGGGCAAAACTGGATGATTATGAGATCCATGAATGGAACGAAACGAATTTCGATCCCGGCCCAAGTACGTATTTTGAGCACATGATGGCAACGAAACGTTATGGCTTCGTCTCTGACATTGTTCGTCTTACGGCCTTACATCGAATGGGTGGAATTTATCTGGATAGCGACGTAGAAGTCAAAAAGAAGTTCCCAGATTCAGTACTGCAATATCAGGTGTTTATGCCCTTCATGTTTGACTGCATCCTCGGAACGTCTGTGTTAGGCGCTGAGAAAAATTCTCCTTTGATCGGTAAGCTACTCGCGCACTACTTAGATTTGAAGGACGTTGAATCTCCTAGTAACGACATCTTCACGCGTTTTTTTTTGGAGGAATTTCCTGATTTCCGTCTTGGCAACGAGTTTCAAGTTTTACCAGGGAACGTTGCG